>Ga0137418_10006920_pt1 | contig 10428 bp, 7 predicted proteins | sample CZODoug3_1_2_16f_FD_122242 | JGI IMG/M metagenome (GOLD analysis project Ga0137418, IMG submission 122242) | Vadose zone soil fungal communities from Angelo Coast Range Reserve, California, USA - CZODoug3_1_2_16fungal (Hybrid Assembly) | ecosystem: Environmental > Terrestrial > Soil > Vadose... | reverse complement strand
CGCGGAGAACGTGGCGCCGCTCGTGGGAAGCCTCGCCGGCGGGTATACGCACGTTCTCCTGCCGGCGAATTCCTTCGGGAAGAATCTCGCGCCGCGCGTTGCTGCGCTGCTCGACTTGGCGCAGATCTCCGACATCGTCGCGGTCGTGAGCGCCGACACCTTCGTTCGCCCGATCTACGCGGGCAATGCTCTTGCGACCGTGCAATCGAAGGACAGGATCAAGATCGTGACCGTGCGAACGACGGGTTTCGACGCGGTCTCCGCAAGCGGCGGCACCGGCGCAGTGGAAGCCCTTCAGGCGGGCTCGGATGCAGGCCTGTCATCGCTCGTCAGCCGCGCGCTCACCAAGTCCGAGCGACCCGAGCTGACTTCCGCGCGCGTGGTGGTGTCGGGCGGGCGCGGCATGGGCTCGGGGGACAACTTCAAGATCCTGGAACCTCTCGCCGACAAGCTGGGCGCGGCGATGGGAGCTTCGCGCGCGGCGGTCGACGCGGGGTTCGTGCCGAACGACTGGCAGGTCGGGCAGACCGGCAAAATCGTCGCGCCGGAGCTCTACATCGCCGTGGGCATCTCCGGCGCGATTCAGCACCTGGCGGGCATGAAGGACAGCCGCGTCATCGTCGCGATCAACAAGGACGAGGAAGCGCCGATATTCCAGGTGGCGGACTATGGGATCGTCGGAGACCTGTTCAAGATCGTTCCGGAACTGGTGAAAGAGCTGGGATAAACGGTTTTTCCAGAGGCACCTATGAGCGAATACAAAGCGCCCCTTCGCGACATGCACTTCGTGCTGCAGGAATTGGCCGGCCTGGCCGAGATCGCGAAGCTGCCCGGCTGCGAGGAGATCAACGCCCAGCTGGTCGACCAGATCCTCGAGGAGAGCGCGAAGTTCGCAAGCGGCGTGCTCTCGCCGCTCAACAAGCCCGCCGACAGGGAAGGCTCGACGTGGGACAAAGGCAAGGTCATCACGCCCAAGGGCTTCAAGGAGGCGTACCGCCAGTTCGTCGAGGCCGGCTGGAACGCGCTGCAGGCGCCCGCCGAGCACGGCGGGCAGGGGCTGCCGAAGATCGTGTCGACGCCTGTCGTCGAGATGTGGAAGTCGGCGAACCTTTCTTTCTCGCTCGTCACGATGCTCACTGCGGGCGCGGTAGAGGCATTGATCCTGCGCGGCACCGAGGAACAAAAAAAGCAATACCTCCCGAAGATGATAGCGGGCAGCTGGACCGGCACCATGAACCTCACCGAGCCGCAGGCGGGTACCGACCTGGGTCTGGTGCGGACCAAGGCGGTCCGCGAAGGAGACCACTATCGCGTCTCGGGGCAGAAGATCTTCATCACTTACGGCGAGCACGATCTGGCCGAGAACATCGTGCACCTCGTGCTCGCGCGCGTGGAAGGTGCGCCCGAGGGCGTGCGCGGCATTTCGATGTTCCTCGTGCCGAAGTTCCTGGTGAACGCCGACGGGTCGCTGGGGCAGAGGAACGAGGTGCAGTGCGCCTCGATCGAGCACAAGCTCGGTATCCACGCGAGCCCGACCGCCGTCCTCATATACGAAAACGCGGTCGGTTATCTTGTGGGCGAGGAGAACCGCGGCCTCGAATACATGTTCATCATGATGAATCTCGCACGGTTCGCGGTGGGGATGGAAGGCCTCGCGATCTCCGAGCGCGCCTACCAGCAGGCGCTCGCGTACGCAAAGGAGCGCGTCCAGAGCCGCGACGTCGCGGGCGGCGGCAAGGCGGTGACCATCATCCACCACCCCGACGTGCGCCGCATGCTGATGAGCATGAAGTCGCAGACCGAGGCGATGCGCGCACTGTGCTACGTCGTCGCGGCGGCGGTGGACAAGTCGCTGAGGCACCCTGACAAGGAGGAGCGGGCGCGCAACCAGGCGTTCGTCGATCTCATGATCCCGATCGTGAAGGGCTGGTTCACTGAGACCGGAATCGAGATAGCGTCCACGGGCATCCAGGTGCACGGCGGCATGGGCTTCATCGAGGAGACCGGCGCGGCGCAGCACCTGCGCGACGCGAGGATCACGACGATCTACGAAGGCACGACCGGGATCCAGGCGAACGACCTCATAGGACGCAAGATCGCGCGCGACGGCGGCGCGACCGCGAAGGAGGTGATCGGGGTGATGCGCGCGGTGGAAGCCGAGCTCGGCAAGGCGGCGGGGGAGGACATGGCGGCGACCCGCGAGGCCTTTTCGGCGGCGCTGACCGCGGCGGAGGAGTGCGTCTCCTGGATGGTCATCACCTACGGCAACGACATCAAGGCGGCGCACGCCGGCGCCGTCCCTTTCCTTGAGCTCATGGGCATCGTCTGCGGCGGCTGGCAGATGGCGCGCGCCGCGCTCGTCGCTCGGCAGCGGCTCTCGGAAGGCAAGGGCGACAAGTCCTTCTACGAGGCGAAAATCAAGACAGCGCGCTTCTACGCCGACCATATTCTGACGCAGGCGCCAGGGCTGCGAAACACGATCGTGCACGGCGCGGCGGGGGTGATGGCGCTGGCGGAGGAGCAGTTTTGAGCACGCATCGCGCGCGCGGGCACGGGCGCATCGGCTTGCATTGAAGCATGGCCGCCGAACCGAAAACCCTCGGTCGCTACCAACTCGGGCGGGTCCTCGGCAAGGGGGCGATGGGCAGCGTTTGCGAAGCGCTCGACCCCAAGCTGCACCGCAAGGTGGCGATCAAGACCATTCTGATGGGCCAGCTCGACGAAGAGACCGCGAAGGATTTCTCGGTACGGTTCGAGCGCGAGGCGCGCGCCGTGGCCCGGCTCAATCACCCGAACATCGTCCAGGTCTACGACTTCGGCGAAGAGGGCGACACGGCCTACCTCGTCATGGAGCTCATCGACGGTAAAGAGCTGAAGTCCGCCCTGACCACGGGCCGGCCGTTCGACCGTAGGGAATGCGTGCGCATCATGTGCGAGCTGCTGGACGCGCTCGATTTCGCGCACGAGGCGAAAGTGATCCATCGCGACATCAAGCCTGCAAACGTGATGTTCGACAGCCAGGGCCGGACCAAGCTCACCGATTTCGGCGTGGCGCGCGTCACCGATGCAGACCGCACCAGCGCCGAGCGCACGCAGGCGGGCACCGTGGTCGGCACGCCCGCCTACATGTCGCCCGAGCAGCTCCAGGGGCTGCCCATCGACCGGCGCACCGACGTTTTTTCCGCGGGCGTCATCCTGTACCAGTTTCTCACCGGCCAGAAGCCCTTCAGCGGGGAGGGCGCGTGGACGGTCCAGAAGAAGATCGTCCAGGACGATCCCCCGGCGCCGTCGTCGATCAACGTGGCGTTGTCCCTGGAGTTCGACCGCGTGGTGGCGAAGGCGCTGGCGAAGGATCCCAACCAGCGCTTCGCGACGGCGCTCGAATTCTCCCAGGCGCTCAGGCGCGCGGCGGAAGGCAAGCCGGCACTACCGGAGGTCGAGCCCACCCTCGTCGTGCCGCGCGACGCCCCTGCTTCGCAGACTACTCATCCGGAGGCACTGCGATCCGGGGAGATGGAGCTCGAATTCTGGCGCTCGATCAAGGACAGCAACGACGCGAACGACTTCGAGCTCTACGTGCGGCAGTTTCCGCAGGGCGTGTATGCATCGCTCGCGGCGCGCAAGGCCGCCAAGCTGCGCAGCGGCTTCCCTGCCGACGACAGCGGCACCCGCACCATGGCGGGGGCCGACAGGACGCGGCTCCAGAGGAGCGTGCTGCGCGCCGGAGCCGAGGAAAGCGGGCGAACGGCGGTCGAGAAGACCATCAAGCTCGCGGATGCGCCGTCGCCGGAACCCGCGCGGCCGGGAAAGAGTCGCTCGCTGTTCGTGCCGGCGGTACTTGGAGTGCTCGTAGCGGCCGGCGCCGTCGCCTATTTCGTCGTGGTGAAGCCGAGCCAGCAATCTGCAGCTCAGAAAGTCGAGGCGGAGGCAAAGGCGAGGCGCGACGCCGCCGAAGCGGCAAAGGCCGAGGCGCAGGCTAAGCGCGATGCCGAGGCGAAGGCGCAGCGTGATGCTCAGGCGAAGAGCGAGGCCGAAGCGCAAGCGAAACGCGAAGCCGAGGAGCGGGCGCAACGCGAGGCGGAAGCGCAGGCGAGGGGGCAGCGCGCGGCCGAGTTGAAGGCGAAGCGGGAGGCGGAAGCGGAAACGAAGCGTGAGACCGAGCTGCGGGCGAAGCGTGAGGCCGAAGCGCTAGCGAAACGCCAGGCGGAGGCGCAGGCGAAGCGCGAAAGCGAAGAAAAAGCACAGCGCGAGGCCGATGCGCGGACGCAACGCGAGGCCAAGGTTCAGGCGCAGCGCGATGCCGAGAGCAAGGCAAAGCTGGCTGCGGAGACATCACTCTGGGAGTCGGTCAAAGCGAGCCGCAAGGCGGCCGACGTTCAGAAATACCTCAACCGCTACCCGAACGGTCAGTATGCGGAGGCGGCACGCCAGCGCATCGCTGAATTGGAGAGCGCCCGGTTGGAGGAGGCTGCCAAGAAGCAAAAAGAACCGGAAAAGAAGAAGTCGACGATCATCGTCCCGCCGACGTTCTAGCGCCGAATCAGAACCGGTAGCCGAGCCTGACCCCGAGACTGGTGATTTTCTCGGTGACCGTGTACGCGGCCGTGGTGACGACGTCGAAGTTGTACTTGTATTGCTGGTATCTCAAATCCGCGGTTATACCCAACGCCGGAGTGATTGGGTAGGTATAGGCTCCCCCGAGGCTGAATCCAACGGTAGCGTCGGCGGTATTGTTGAAGGTGTTGTCGTCCTTCCACTTGCCCTTCATCAGGGCAAGGGCGATGCTCCCGCTGAACTGCCCGCGCAGCGCCGGAACCCCTGCGCCCGCTCCGACGAAGATTCCCTGGCTGTCAAATGTGTCCTTGGAGAAAGCGAAGGGAGGACGAGGTGCGTGCAGCACGGTGTTGCTCGCCGTGTAGCCGCCGAAGCCCGAGACGCTCGCACCCTGGGCAAAGGGATGGCTGTAGCCGGCCGTCAGGGTGTAAGTATCGTGCGAAAAATCCTGCTTCTGGCTGGTCACCGAATCCCACAGGTCATGATGCGCGCTTAGGCTCTGCTGAGCCGCAAAGTCGACATAGATTCCCTTCGGTGATATCCAGGTCACGCCGAGATTGGCCGCCATGTAGCTGGATTTCGCAGTCTGGTTGCTATAGGGGGCGTTCTGGTCGAAGGAAATCTTATAGGTGGTCGGAGCGAGCCCGCCGTAAATGCGGAATGCGCTCTGGGCTTGAGCTGCCGCGGGACAAAGGGCCAAGACGACAAGCGAGAACGCCAACTCTATACGATGTGTTTCCATGGCATTGACCTCCCCTCGCTTTCAATTGTGTCAGCTTTCGGCGGAAATTGGAATCAGCGGCCGCCGCAATCGCGCTAGGTCAGCTCGAGCACCACGCGGCGCAACTCTGCACCTTCGGGGTGCCGCTCGCTGCGAAATCCCTGCGAGCGGGCGAGTCGCAGCATGGGACTGTTCGTAGCGAGCACGTCGCCGACGACCCACCGCATGCCGTGTCCGCGGGCGCAATCGACGAGCATGGCGAGGAGCTTCCTGCCGATGCCGCGGCCCTGCCAGGCATCGGCGATGGTGATCGCGAATTCGCAGGTGGCGCCCTCCGCTAGGCGCACGTAGCGCGCGACGCCGATTGCGGCTTCGGCTCCCTCGAGCGTCGCCGTTGCCATCAGCGCCATGTCGCGGCTGAAATCGATGCGGGTGAATTTTTCCAGCATCTCCGGTGTGAGTCGTACGCCGCCGCCGAGGAAGCGGTTGTAGCGCGTTTCCTTCGAGAGCTTGCGCGCGAATTCCATCTCGAGGTCGATGTCCTCGGGGCGGATGGGGCGAACCGTGATCGAGTGCGCGACACCCAGGGGCCAGGACGCGACCCAGTGCGCGGGATAGGCCGAGGAGAACTCCGGAGCAGTGGCGTTCGGGGAGCCCATGCAGGCCCTAGGCCCGCGGCGCCGCGGCGCGATGTGTTTCGATCAACCGTTCCAGGGCGTCGGCCGCGCGTTCGGGCGCGCGCGCATCGCCGAGCAGCCGGAAGTCGTGATGCGTGGCGAGGACGATCCCGAAGAGCTCGAACGTGAGCTGCCAGGGATCGGTCCGGGGTTCGAGGTGTCCTTCGTCGATGGCGAGGCGGATCGCCTTGGCGACGGCGCCGCGCAGCTCGCGTTGGCCGGCGACGAGCAAATCCCGCACCGCCCCGGGCCGATCGTCGTATTCGACCGAAGCGGCGAGCATCAGGCAGCCGCCCGCGAGATCATCGTTGCGTTTCACCCACGCGAGCCAGTTCGAAAAAAGAGCTCTGAGACGCGGCAGGCCGCGGGCCTGTTTCAATGCGGGCGAGAAAACCTGCTCGAAGAACAAGGCCTGCGCCTGCTTGAGGGTGAGGAGCTGCAAGTCCTCCTTGGAACCGAAGTGAGCGAAGAGCCCGCTCTTGGACATGTCCAGGCGTCCGGCGAGGGAGCCGATGCTCAATCCCTCCAAACCGACTTGACTTGCGAGGGCCACCGCCTCGTTGAGGATCAAAGTGCGCGTCTGCTCGCCTTTTCGCATCCACACACAATAGTACGAACGTTCGTTATTTGCAACTATTTCTTTTAGTTTTAACGAGTAAAGACGGACCAGGCTACATGTTTGGATAGTTCGGTCCGCCGCCTCCTTGGGGCGTGACCCAGACGATGTTCTGGGTTGGGTCCTTGATGTCGCAGGTCTTGCAGTGGACGCAGTTCTGCGCGTTGATCTGGAGCCGGTCGGTGCCGTCGCCGTTTTTCACGAATTCGTACACGCCCGCCGGACAGTAGCGGCTTTCGGGACCGGCGTATCTCGCAAGATTGACCGCGACCGGGACGCTCGCATCTTTCAACGTCAGGTGCCCGGGCTGGTTCTCCTCGTGGTTCGTGTTGGAGATGAACACGGAGGAGAGGCGGTCGAACGTGAGCTTGCCATCGGGCTTCGGATAGTCGATCGGCCTGCATTCCGATGCGGGCCGGAGACATTCGTGATCGGCGTGGCGGTGGTGAAGCGTCCAGGGGAATTTTCCCCCGAGCAGGGTCTGCTCCACGCCCACCATCAGCGTGCCCGAATAGAGGCCCTTGGACATCCACTGCTTGAAGTTGCGCGCTCGGTACAGCTCGTCGAAAAGCCAGGAGTCCTGGAACGCGGTGCCGTAAGCGTCGAGCTCGTCTGAGGATCGTCCCGCCTGCAGGGCGGCGAACGCCGCCTCCGCCGCCAGCATGCCGGACTTGATCGCCGCGTGGCTGCCCTTTATTCGCGAGGCGTTGAGGAATCCCGCTTCGTCGCCGACCAAGCAACCACCCGGAAAAGTGAGCCTGGGCAACGACATCAGGCCGCCCGCGGCGATCGCGCGCGCGCCGTAGGCGACGCGCTTACCGCCTTCGAGGAACGCGCGGATGTCCGGATGGGTTTTGTAGCGCTGGAATTCCTCGTACGGATCGAGGTAAGGGTTGGCGTAGGCGAGTCCCACGACAAAACCCACCGACACGAGATTGTCCTGCATGTGATAGAGGAACGATCCTCCGTAGGCGTCCGCAGACAGGGGCCAGCCGGCCGAGTGGATGACGAGTCCGGGCTGATGCTTCCCCGGTTCGATTTCCCAGAGCTCCTTGAGACCGATTCCGTAAGTCTGCGGATCCGAGTCCGCGCCCAGGCGATAGCGCTCCATCAGCTGCCTGCCCAGATGGCCGCGGCAGCCTTCGGCGAAAAAGACGTACTTGCCGCGCAGCTCGATCCCAGGCTGGTACTTGTCGGTCGGCTTGCCGTCGCGTCCCACGCCCATGTCGCCGGTAGCGACTCCGCGCACGCCGCCCCGGTCGTCGTAAAGCACTTCCGCGGCGGCAAAGCCGGGGTAGATCTCGACGCCCAGCGCTTCGGCTTGCTGCCCCAGCCAGCGGCACAGGTTGCCGAGGCTGACGACGTAGTTGCCTTGGTTCCCGAAGCATTCGGGCAGGAGAAATCCCGGCACCCTGAGCGAGCCGGACCGGGTGAGAAAAAGGAACCGGTCCTCGCTCACCGGGGTCGTGAGCGGGGCGCCGAGGGCGTTCCAGTCCGGGAAGAGCTCCTCGAGCGCGCGCGGGTCCATCACGGCGCCGGAGAGGATGTGTGCGCCGATCTCCGAGCCTTTTTCGATCACGCACACGCCCAGTTCGACCGCCTTCTGCGCTGCGAGCTGCTTCAGCCGGATCGCGCTCGCGAGTCCCGCCGGCCCGCCGCCCACCACGACCACATCGAACTGCATCGATTCGCGTGCCATGCTTCTCCCGATCCGGATCAAGCGCGATCCGGCGCAAATTATAATGTCCAACCACGAGGCGAGAGGAGGCCGCCATGGCCGAGACACCGCTCTGGACGCCGGGTCCGGAGCGCATCGAAGAAGCAAACCTCACGCGTTTCGCGCGCCAGGCGATCCGCGACTGGAAGCTCGGTCTGAACGACTATCCGGCCTTCTACCGCTGGACGATCGAGCACCCGGAGCAGTTCTGGGACTCGCTGTGGAAGTTCGCGAGCGTCCGCGCGCGCGTGAAGGGCGCGCGGGTTCTCGTGAACGGCGACCGGATGCCGGGCGCGCGCTGGTATCCGGAGGCGCGGCTCAACTTCGCCGAGAACCTGCTGCGGCGGCGCGACGCGTCCACTGCGATGGTGTTCTGGGGCGAGGACAAGGTAAAGCGACGCCTCACGCATCGCGAGCTGTACGAGCAAGTCTCGCGAGTCGCGCAGGGACTGCGCGCCCTGGGCGTGAAGCCCGGCGACCGGGTGGCCGCTTATCTGCCCAACCTGCCCGAAGCGATCGCCGTGATGCTCGCCGCGACGAGCATCGGCGCGACCTTCTCGACGTGTTCCCCCGATTTCGGGATTGAGGGCGTCCTCGACCGCTTCGGCCAGATCGCCCCCGCGGTACTCTTCGCGGCTGACGGGTACTACTACAACGGAAAGCAAATCGACTCGCTGCAGAAGGTGCGGGAGATCGCCGCGAGGCTGCCGGGCCTGAGACGTGTCGTGGTCGTTCCCTACGTGAGCGTTGAGCCGGACGTTTCCGCCATCCCGGGCGCGCAGAGTCTGGAGGACTTCATCGCCGATCGGCCGGCAAGCGAGATCCCGTTCGAGCAGCTTCCCTTCGATCATCCGCTGTACATTCTGTTTTCCTCCGGCACGACCGGGGTGCCCAAGTGTATCGTGCACGGGGCCGGCGGCGCGCTGCTCAAGCATCTCTGCGAGCAGCAGCTGCATTGCGACGTGAAGCCCGGAGATCGGCTGTTCTACTTCACCACGCTCGGCTGGATGATGTGGAACTGGCTCGCCTCCGCGCTCGCTTCGGGCGCGACGCTGCTGCTCTATGACGGCTCGCCTTTCGTGAAGAGCGGCGGCATTCTTTTCGACTACGCCGACGCCGAGGGAATGACCCACCTCGGCACATCGGCGAAATTCATCGACGCCATTTCCAAGGCGGGCGTGGAGCCGGCGAAAACGCACCGGCTCGAGCACGTGCGCACCGTGCTCTCGACCGGCTCCCCGCTCGCCCCCGAGGGTTTCGACTACGTCTACAAGGCGATCAAACGCGACGTGTGCCTCTCATCGATCTCGGGCGGCACCGACATCTGCGGATGCTTCGTGCTCGGAAACCCGATCCTGCCGGTGTGGCGCGGCGAGATTCAGTGTCGCGCGCTCGGCCTGCAGGTCGAGGTGTTCGACGAGAACGGGCGCCCGGTCAAGGAACAGAAGGGCGAGCTCGTCTGCACGCGGCCTTTCCCATCGCTGCCCGTGGGCTTCTGGAACGACCCGGTCGGCGCGAAGTACCGCGCCGCCTACTTCGAGAGATTTCCAGGGGTCTGGACCCACGGCGACTGGTGCGAGATCACGGTGAACGACGGCATGATCATCTACGGGAGATCCGATGCGGTCCTCAATCCCGGTGGGGTGAGAATCGGAACCGCCGAGATCTACCGCCAGGTCGAACAGCTCGAGGAAGTGGTGGAGTCGCTCGTTATCGGTCAGACCTGGCCGCCGGGCGAGATCGGCGATGTGCGGGTGGTGCTGTTCGTGAGGCTGCGCGAAGGTCTCGCGCTGGACGATCCCCTGATCGCGAAAATCAAGAGCCACATCCGCACGAACACCACTCCGCGGCATGTGCCCGCGAAGGTCGTCCAGGTGGCCGACATTCCGCGCACGAAGTCGAACAAGATCGTCGAGCTCGCGGTTCGCGAAGTGGTTCACGGTCGCCCCGTGAAGAATCTCGAAGCGCTCGCCAATCCCGAGGCGCTCGAGCATTTCAGGAACCGCCCCGAGCTCGCATGAACGGCGCGGAAAGGTCTCCGGAAATTGAGCGGGAGGGCGTTTTCGTGTACCATTCTCCATCCCATCCCCCTGGTTTTAGATGGCCAAGTATGTGTTCGTGTCGGGCGGCGTGGTTTCCTCTC
>Ga0137418_10000237_pt2 | contig 10429 bp, 7 predicted proteins | sample CZODoug3_1_2_16f_FD_122242 | JGI IMG/M metagenome (GOLD analysis project Ga0137418, IMG submission 122242) | Vadose zone soil fungal communities from Angelo Coast Range Reserve, California, USA - CZODoug3_1_2_16fungal (Hybrid Assembly) | ecosystem: Environmental > Terrestrial > Soil > Vadose... | reverse complement strand
CGGTTTTGGTCCTTGTAGATCCGTGGTGAAAAGACTTTGATCTCCGTCATCCAAACCGGCACCGTCGACTACGCCACAGGCCTTCACCTGCAACAGAAGCTGATCGTCCTGCGCACCGCTGAAAAGATTGGCGACGTTCTTCTACTGCTTGAACACAAGCCCATCATCACCCTAGGCCGCAACGCAAAAGCCACCAACGTAATCGCCTCGCCCGAACTCCTCACCCAGCGCGGCGTCGAACTCTTCGAATGCGACCGCGGCGGCGACGTCACCTTCCACGGTCCCGGCCAGTTAGTCGGCTATCCCATCTTCGATCTCCGCAGCCACGCCACCCCAGACGGCAAACGCAAGACGCTAGGCGCAGTAGAATTCATTCGCCGCCTGGAAGAAGTCCTGATCCGCACCTGCGCCGACTTCGCCATCCCAACCAAGCGGGTGCCAGGCCTAACCGGCGTCTGGACAAATCCGGGAGCCACAACGACCGATGTGGGGACTGCCGCCCCCGGCTGTCCGGTCGAGCAAAGCTCGACAGCTCAAGATTCGTATCAGGGCACGACTTTTAGTTTTGCGCCCGCCCTGAGCGAGCAAAGCGAGTCGAAGGATGCCACAAACGCCAGCAGGTTGACGGCTTTAGCCGCTGCGGGACTTTGCCAGGACAATACTCGCGCGTTCGGCGCGCTTCCCTACGACCAGCCCAGCGAGCTCGACCGCTACCAAATGATCCGCACCTACTTCCAGATGCTGATCGAAGAAGAACTCCCCGACGCCGTAGGCAAGATGAAGCAGTTCGCCTCCTGGTTCACGCACGGAGTTCCCGGCGGAGCAGGCCTGCGCAAAGCCATCTACGAATCGAAGAGCGCGCCGGAGATTCTGGGCCGCGTGGAAGAGTTCTTCGAGGCTCGTCTCCAGCCGTGTGGCGCGGGAGCGCCGGCAAAGGCTGATTCAGACCTTGCAGTGCTTAGATAACGAACCTGAGATAGCGGACCTGGCCGCGCTTGCGAATCTTTGACCTAAAAGAATAGACGTGATTCCGACAGCCGGCGCTTGGCTGCGCGGACGGAGAAGTCTCAGTCTCATCTGCTTAATCGGGAAGGGTCGCGTCTTGCTTCCCAGCAGAATGCGCTGGTTTGCCTTGGGTCAAGAGCAAACTCTTTCAGACCCCCTTTACCACCATCTTCCCCAACCCATCCCCCTCCAGGTACGCCCACGGCGTCTTCGGATCGTGGGTAAACACCGTCAACCACCTGCCCCGCACCGACTGCGCGTAGTACTGCTTCTTGCTCTCGATAGTCTGAAGCGGAAACAGATCGAAGGCCATTCCCCAAACCAGATCAATGTGCGCGGTGGTCGGAATCAGGTCGGAGATGTAACACGCCGTCTGGCCGCCGCTGGTTACGACCACCGCTTGCATATGCGCGGTGTGGCCGGGGAAGACTTTCACTGAAATGCCAGGCACTATTTCCTGGTCGCCCTTGACCAGAGTCATCTGGCCACTCTGAACCAACGGAAAGTAATTCTCAGGGACGTAGCTAATCGCATCACGCAGCGAAGGCTGTCGAGCATACTGCCATTCGCCCTCCTGCACATAATATTTTGCGCGCGGAAAAGCAGGGACGATCTTGCCGTCTTTGTGGCGGACCGTATTCCAGCCGCAGTGATCGAAGTGCAGGTGGGTGTTGATGACGACGTCGATATCTTCCGGAGAAATCCCGCCCGCCGAGAGGTTGTCGAAGAGCTTGGCGGGCTGGCCAAAAATCTTTACCATGCGCTCCGATAACTTGTTGCCCATACCGGTTTCGACCAGCACGTTCTGCTTGCCCGTGCGGATAAGCAGAGAGTTGAGCCCCGCAGTCACGTAGTTGTTTTCGTCCGAGTCGACTTTGCGCGACCACATCACCTTCGGAATCACGCCGAAGAACGCGCCACCATCCAAGGGGTAAGTGCCGTCAGAAAAAATGGTCAATTCGAAGTCGCCGACCGTAATCCGATGCATGCAGCAAGTTTGCCATAAAGCAAACACCCCGGACCTGCAGACGACGCTTTTTCCAACGTTTCATTGCAGACAGAAATCCACAACCATCCGTACCGGACTTGGAGTCGGTCGCCGCGAATCCTCCTCTTCCATCCGGCATCTAAAGCATCGGTACTGCATCGTGAACAGAGCGAGAGCACACCATGATTCAAATCAGAAAAGGCAACGAACGCGGCGGCGGAGATCACGGCTGGCTGAAGACGCATCACACCTTCAGCTTCAACGACTACTGGGATCCAAAATGGATGGGATTCCGTTCGCTGCGCGTCATCAACGAAGATTGGGTCGCGCCGAGTAACGGCTTCCCTGCCCATCCGCACCGCGACATGGAGATCATCACCTACATCCTCGAAGGCAAGCTCGAACACCAAGACAGCCTCGGGACGGGCTCAGTAATTCTGCCCGGCGACGGCCAGCGCATGACGGCCGGCAGCGGCATACGCCACAGCGAGTTCAATCCGTCGAAAACCGAGCCGGCGCACCTTCTGCAAATTTGGATTGTGCCGGAGAAGGCCGGCTTGCAGCCCAGCTACGAACAGAAAAGTTTTCCGGAAGCGGAGAAGCGCGGCAAGTTGCGGGTGATCGCTTCGCGAGACGCGCAAGATGAGTCGGTGAAGATTAATCAGGATGCGAGGCTTTACGTCTCATTGCTCAAACCGGGCGAGGAAGTTGCGCATGAGTTTGGAGAAGGACGTCACGGCTGGCTACAGATAGCGCGCGGAGCCGTAGAGCTGAACGGCTATAAATTGGCCCAGGGCGACGGTGCCGCCATCAGCGCCGAAAAAAAGTTAAGCATCAAGGGCGCCGAAGACGCGGAAGTGTTGTTGTTTGATCTGGCGTAGGCACAGATCCGCAGTTCATTGCCAGGGATTTAGGCGGGGAACAGAGATCTCTTAACCTGTCTGGACCATCCCGGTGAACCGCGTCAAAATCCGTGGCGCTCTTGTCTTGCGGGCGAAAACCAAAGTTAGCCTTTCGCCTTGGCGGGTTGCTTGTCTCCGACGCGCTTGCTGATCGCAAACGTCATCTTGCCAAGGCGTTTGTCGGCGTCGACGATTAGGTGGTCGCCGTTCAAGATTTCGCCATCGAGAATCTTCAACGCCAGCGGATCCTGCACTAACTTCTGGATGGCCCGCTTCAACGGACGCGCGCCAAAGTTCGGGTCGTAGCCCTGCGCGAATAGCAGTTCTTTCGCAGCGTCCGTGAGCTCAAGCGAAATCTTCCGGTCAGCCAGTAAGCGACGTACATCTTCAAGGCGAAGCTCGATGATCTTGACCAGTTGCTCCTTGCCGAGCGGGTGAAAGACGATGATATCGTCCACCCGATTAAGGAACTCAGGCTTGAAGTGAGCGTGCAAAGCCTCCAAGACCTGCTTCGAGGCCTCTTCGAAATCACGGTCAGAACGCACCCCTTCGGCTTGCAGATACGACGATCCGATGTTCGAAGTCATGATGATGATCGCATTCTTGAAGTCGACGATGCGGCCTTTACCGTCGGTGAGGCGGCCATCATCCATGATCTGCAACAGAACGTTGAACACATCGGGATGTGCTTTCTCGATTTCGTCGAAGAGCACAACCGAGTAGGGACGGCGACGGACCTGCTCGGTGAGCTGCCCCCCCTCTTCGTAACCGACGTATCCGGGAGGCGCGCCGATCAAGCGGGCGACCGAATGTTTCTCTTGATATTCAGACATGTCAATGCGGATCATGGCATGCTCGTCGTCGAAGAGAAAGTCAGCCAGGGCGCGAGCGACTTCGGTTTTGCCGACACCGGTTGGACCGAGGAAGATAAATGAGCCGATCGGACGCTTGGGATCGCTTAGTCCGGCGCGGGAGCGGCGGATGGCGTTGGCGACACGTTCAAGAGCCTCGTCTTGGCCGACAACACGGTGGCGCAACCGCTCTTCCATTGTGACCAGCTTTTTTACTTCGCCTTCCAGCATTTTGGAGACTGGAATGCCAGTCCATTTGGAGACGATGCCCGCGACGTCTTCTTCGTCAACCTCTTCCTTGAGCATGCGCGAGCCCTGACTCTCCATTTGCTTGGTGAGCTTGGCCAGTTCGTCTTCAGCCTGCCGGATGAGGCTGTACCGAATTTCAGCCACGCGCTGCAGATTGCCTTTGCGCTCTTCGGCCTGCTCTTCAATCCTCAGCTTCTCGATGCGTTCTTTCAGTTCGCGACTGCGCGCAATCAGGTCCTTCTCTTTTTTCCACTTGGCCTTGAGTGTGTTGGCTCGCTCGCGTATCTCCGCCAGTTCACGGTCGATGATGGCAACCCGCTCCTTGGAATTCGGATCGCTTTCTTTCTTGAGCGCCTGCTTTTCGATTTCGAGCTGTGTGACTCTGCGCTCGAGCTGATCAATGTCGGTGGGCATGGAATCGATCTGGATGCGCAATGAGGCAGCAGCTTCGTCGATGAGATCGATGGCCTTGTCAGGGAGAAAACGGTCCGAGATGTAGCGATGCGACAGGGTGGCAGCCGCGACGATAGCGGAGTCTTTGATGCGCACGCCATGATGTACCTCGTAACGTTCCTTCAGTCCACGCAAGATTGCGATGGTGTCTTCGACATTGGGCTCGCCGACAAAGACAATCTGGAAGCGACGTTCGAGGGCGGCGTCTTTTTCGATGTATTTACGGTACTCATTGAGCGTGGTCGCGCCGATGGCGCGCAACTCTCCCCGGGCCAGCGCGGGCTTGAGCATGTTGGAGGCGTCGATGGCGCCCTCGGCGGCTCCGGCTCCGACCAAAGTGTGGAGTTCGTCGATGAAGAGAATGACCTGACCCTGGGAATCTTCGATTTCCTTGAGAACGGCCTTCAGGCGGTCCTCAAATTCGCCGCGATATTTTGCGCCTGCGAGCATGGCGCCGAGGTCGAGCGCGACCACGCGTTTGTTCTTAAGCACCTCGGGCACATCGCCCGAGATGATGCGCTGGGCCAGGCCTTCGACAATCGCGGTCTTGCCTACGCCAGGTTCGCCGATGAGCACGGGGTTATTCTTCGTACGGCGGGAAAGAACTTGGATCACTCGACGAATCTCTTCGTCACGGCCGATGACTGGGTCGAGCTTGCCGCGGCGGGCTTGCTCCGTCAGATCGCGGGCGTAGCGCTCGAGGGCCTGGTACTTGGCTTCGGGGTTCGGGTCCGTTACTTTCTGCGACCCACGGACCACGGTCAGAGCTTTGAGGATGGCGTCGTAGGTTGCGCCATGACTCTTGAGAATCTGCTGGGCCGCGTCCTTGAGGTGCGTGGCTGCCAGCAAAAGGTGCTCGGTGGAGACGTATTCGTCTTTGAAATTCGAGGCCTCTTTGAACGCCTGGTCGAGCAGCTTGTTGGCGGCATTCGAGATGGTGGGCTGCGCCGCTTCTCCGGAAACTTTTGGAAGCTTCTCGAGTTCGCGATGGAGATCGCTAAGCACGGCCTGCGGGCCGATGCCGATCTTTTCCAGGATCGGGGGAACGATTCCCGCTTTGTCTTCCATCAGGGCCGCGAGCAGGTGAACCGGCATCAACTCTGGATTGCCGTGCTCCGACGCGAGTTCGCTCGCGCGCTGGACCGCCTCCTGCGCTTTTACGGTGAATTTGTCCCAACGTATTGCCATGTCGTGTTCCTCTGATTTCTTAAGGTTCTGAGCGCAGCGAGAAACCTCCATCTGCGAGAGGAAGACCATTACCTAGATCCTGCGCTTCGCTCAGGATGAACAAGTTTCTTGATGTAAAAAGAATGGGAGGCGGTCACTTTCTTCCGCCTCCCGGTTTCTCAGATTGACGTCCTTCAGTGGCTGAAGCCGACGGTTATCTTGCGTCTTGGCGGCACGACTTACAGTTGTGCCCTCCCCAATACAACACCTCATGCGGCTTTGCTGGGCCCCTTGCTCTCGATCGTTTTCTGCCCAGCGCCCTGGCCTGCGTTCACCTTGATCTGCTTGGGCTTGGCTTCGGCCTTCTTGGGTAGAGTGATCTTCAAAACGCCCTTGTCGTAGTCAGCCTGGACTTTTTCGGCGTCTACGGTGGGAGGAAGATTGAAGGTGCGGGTGAAGCCGCCGTACTGACGCTCCACACGGCGATAGTTCTCTTCCTTTTCTTCCTTTTCGATTTTGCGCTCGCCGTGCACGGTGAGAGTGTTGTTTTCGATGCGCACATCGATGTCTTTCTCGTCGATGCCCGGTACTTCGATCTTCAGCGTGACGTTATGCTCGTCCTCGTAAACGTCGACTGCCGGGGCGAAGCTCGAGCTCGTCAGAGACTCATCCTGGCTATTGCCCTGGGTTTCACGAAACAGGCGGTTCATGCGGTCTTGCAGAGTGGAAAACTCGCGGAAAGGTTCCCAGCGTGTAAGTACGGTCATTGCGAAATTCCTCCTGACAGAAGTCTTTAATTTGTCTAAGAACTGATGTTGTTAAGAAGCTCGAACAGCGGGCTTCGCTCACCTTTGATCAGATGCCTAGTTAGCGTAAAGGAAGCATAAAAGCTTAGTGCGTTATTGTCAAGTACTACTTAAGTTGCATTTTCAATTACTTACATGCGCTATCACGCACTTTAGATAAGCGGTTTCGGGCACATTCAGCAGCACCGGATGGTCCTTTGCCTGCCCCCGCATCTCGACTATTCGCAGGCCGCGGTGGGCATCGCCAGAAGCCTCGGCAAGCATTTGCAGGAAGTCGGCTTGGCTGACGTGGTAGGAGCAGGAACAAGTCACCAGCAGACCGCCGGGCCGGAGCATTTTGAGAGCGCGAAGATTTAACTCTTTATAACCACGCATGGCAGTATCGAGGTCGCGCTTCGATTTGGCGAATGCGGGAGGGTCAACGACGATGGTGTCGTACCGGCGTCCCGAGCCGGCATAGTCCCTGAGAAGGTCGAAAGCATTGGCTTCGATCCATTGAATCTCGCGATGATTCAGAGCTGCGTTTTGGTCGGCCATTTCCAGCGCCGGACGGGAACTATCGACGCCCGTGATGGATGAGCAGCGCGGAGCCAGGTGCAGGGCGAATCCACCCTGATAACAGAAGACGTCGAGCCCCTCTCCGCCGGCATATAGAGCGGCGGCGGCGTAATTCTCCCGTTGATCGAGGAAGGCGCCGGTCTTCTGCCCTGCGAGGGCGTCATAGTGAAACTGGACGCCGTTCATGGTGAAGATGGCGGTCGCCCTTTCGCCGTGCAGCCGGGAGGAATCACGCGGCGGCAGCTGTTCGAGCTCCCGTATTCGCGGATCGACGCGTTCGAAGATAGAAGCTGGCTGTAAGCGATCGGTCAAGTTAGAAATGATGGTTTCGCGAACTGGCGTGGCATCCATGGCTTGGGTGAGGATTTGAACCGAGAGCACGTCGTTGTAACGATCGACGATGAGGCCAGGCAGGAAGTCGGCTTCGCTGAAGATGACCCGATAGGCATCCGTGTCGCGGATGATGGGCTCGCGATAGCGCAGGGCCGCAGCCATTCGCTTGCGTAGCAGAGCCGGAAGATCCGCGACAGGCTCGCGGGAAATGAGGCGAATCGCGATCTGCGAGGCGCTGGAATAGAGCGCCGTACCAAGCGCCTGGCCGCGATGGTCTGTGACCGTGACGAGAGAGCCGGGAGAAACTCCATCCGCGGAAACAATGTCGGAGCGATAGACCCAGACGTGGCCGTTTTGAAGGCGGGCCGCGCCGCGAGCGGAAACTTTCACCGTAGGGAGATTCGCGGCGGCGCTGCAGGCAATCCTCTTCGACATGATGAAATCTTAAACCGCGCCTCTTCCCAAGGCTGGAACCCGGTCCCACAGCTCAGACCATGCCCTTCCAAGCGAAGGGGATCCAAGAAGTTGGAGGAGAACTCTAGCTTGCGGCTTGCTCAGTCGTCGCTGGAGCGGAGCGCTTGCTATGAGAAGCAGCAGCGGTGGCTTCGGCTCGCGCAGCGTCGAGGTCGGCTTGTAGAGCATCGAGAACGACCATCGGGAGTTCCGTACCCCATGCTTCCAAGTCGGCCTCGTCCCAGCTTCCGTTCAGGCGAATCGCGTCCGCCAGGTCTTCGGGAAAGGCCGCGTGATACTCGCCCTCACGGATGAGGATATCGCCGACCTGCCGTCCGTTATGAACGTCGTAGACCCGGCGAGTGGATTGGCCCTGGTTCTTGATGAAGCAGAGGTAGGCCTCTCCCGCTTCGCCATACTCGCTGCGGTAGTACCAGGCCTGTTTGGCGTCCATTTTGGGATGATGACGGCGAGGACGCGCTGCCACCGGATTATTCGCGGCCAGTTCATGGGCAGGGTTGAAATAAAGGATGCGCTGACAGGAATCGCATACCACAGCGTGCTGCCCGGTGCGCACCTCATTGTAGGTCTGCGGGCGCAGCATGACCTGGCATGTCGCGCACTTGTGATCAAACGCTTCCGAAATACCGGTTCCGCGGAATTTGGCGACTCGTTCGTAGTGGCGCAATAGGTCGGCGTCAATTCCACCCCGCAGTTGGTCACGTTTGGCACGCCATTCGGTGAGTTGCTTTTGATCTTCGGCGGTTCGTTGGTGGGCGTCGGCCTTTTCTTTCTCGATTTCGGCAGTCTCGGCCTTCAGTTCAGCCTGGGCGAGTTTTACTTCTTTTTCGCGAGCATCCGTGTTCAACATCAGCTCGAGAATCTTGTCCTCAGCGGCAGCAATTTCTTTCTCTGCGAATTGAATCTCATGCAGAAGCGCTTTGTATTGATCGTTGGTCTTTACCTCGAGCGACTGATCGCGGTACTTGGAGATTTTGCCGCGAAGATCCTGAATGGAAGTCTCGTGCTTTCGGCGTGCTGTCTCATCAGCCTTGACGCTGGCTTGCGCCCTTTCCAATTGAGCTTTGGTGCCGGCCAGTTTCTGTTCGATAACGGCGACACGCTTGGGCAATTCGGCGATTTCCTCCTGCAGGCGGCGTATTTCCTTGTCCGCGTCTTGCACCTTCAACAGGTTTTCGATGTCAGGAAGCATCCCGGAACGAAGCTGCAATCATTTTAGCACCTGCATACCGCAATTCGACCGAAGGACACGACTGCTGGCGTTCTTAGGGTGTACACTCATCCGGCGGTTCTTCCTTCTGCGGCATCTTGCAGGCCGTCAATTCTCTTGGCAGGAGTCCCTGGTGAAGCGTTTTGCGCCCATTGTTGTGCTCGCCCCGCTGCTAGTCCTCACCACACCCTTCGTGGTTCCGCCGGCTGCGGCACAATCTTCCGCGCCGCAAGGCGAAAAGCCGCTCACTATTGAAAGCATCTTCGCACCCGGTGGTTTAACCGGGCGCGGCCCAGAAACTATGGAGTGGAGTCCGGACGGCACGAAGCTTTCATTCGTACAGAGGGATGGTGACGGCGAAAAAGGGGAGCTTTGGTATGTGGATGCCGCCACCGGCGAAAAGAAAGTGCTGGTCAGCGCCGCCAAGCTGGCGTCACTGGCGCCCGATTACAACAAAGTCGCCAACGAGCGGGAAAAAGAGCGCCTTACCCGGTATCACGTAGCGGCCTACTTGTGGGCTCCGGATTCGAAGCATTTGATATTTGATTCGCAGGGACAGCTTTGGCTCTATGACTTGAACAGCGCCACCGCAGTACAGTTCACCTCGGCTCCCGACCCCAGCGGGGACCCTAAGTTCTCTCCGGACGGCAGCCATGTCTCATACCTGCGCAAACGTAACTTGTATGTACGACCGCTGAACGGCAAAGACGAAAAGCAACTCACCAAAGACAAAGATGACAACCTGTTTAACGGCGGTATCGACTGGGTTTATGCGGAAGAGCTGGCAGTGCGAAGCAACTACTTTTGGTCACCCGACAACAAGGAGATCGTATTCCTGCACATGGACGAAACCAAGGTGCCCACCTATCCCATCACCGATTGGATGCCCACTCATCCGACGGTGGACTACGAGAAATATCCCAAGGTGGGAGATCCCAATCCGGTGGTGAAACTGGGGATCGTGAAGACTGACAACGCCAAGATTCGGTGGATCTCGCTGACTGATGATAGCGATACCTACATTCCGCGTTTTGGCTGGGTGCGCGCGGGGCTGCTTTGGGCTGAAGTGCTTAATCGCACGCAGGACAGGATGGATTTGTATTTCGTGGACGCGAACTCGGGTAAGTCGGCAAAGGTTTTGACCGAGACCAGTCCGGGCGCATGGATCAACGTGAATGACGACTTCAGGATCCTGAAATCGGGAGACCGCTTCTTGTGGTCGAGCTGGCGCGACGGGCACACGCATCTTTACCTCTACAGTTTTGACAGGCAAAATCCGCTGGCGGCTGAGGCCAAGCTGGAGGGGCAGTTGACCCGGGGCGACTTTGAGGTGCTCGGACTAGAGGCAGTGGATGACGCGGCGGGCCTTGTGCTGTTCGCTGCCAACCAGGATGACCCCCGGCAGCGGCACTTGTTCTCGGTGAAACTCGATG
>Ga0137418_10006919_pt1 | contig 10430 bp, 7 predicted proteins | sample CZODoug3_1_2_16f_FD_122242 | JGI IMG/M metagenome (GOLD analysis project Ga0137418, IMG submission 122242) | Vadose zone soil fungal communities from Angelo Coast Range Reserve, California, USA - CZODoug3_1_2_16fungal (Hybrid Assembly) | ecosystem: Environmental > Terrestrial > Soil > Vadose... | reverse complement strand
TAGCTGATGGTTGTGTAGTCATCCTTTTTCTTTCTTTATCCGGATCTCTCTGTGGCGCTCATTTCGCTTGGTAGCGCCGTTCGATGCCACCATCTGCAAAGCGCCCGGCGCCAAGGTTAGACTTGAGCGCCGGGCCTTATGAAATCCATGCCAGCGCAGTTTGCTTATCGGGATTCCTCGTCCGGCGGGACGGTTGTCTCGGCGGCCTCCGGCGCTTCCGCCGGCACTTCGCCTTCCACAAAATCGCCTTCCTGCTTCTCGTACTGCTCGTACGCGCTGGTGTCCACGTATTCGACACCTTCCACAAGCGCCTGATCCGCCGCGGCCTTCTGGTCCGCCACTTGCGATTGCTGGTACAGATTGTGCCCTTCCAGCACCGATTCCGAAATCTTCGACGTAAACAGACGAATCGCGCGCAACGCGTCGTCGTTCCCCGGAATAATCCAGTCCACCACGTCGGGGTCGCAATTGGTGTCCACCACGGAAACCACCGGCACGCCCATGCGCCGCGCTTCTTTCACCGCAATCTCTTCCGCGTTCGAGTCGATCACGAACATCGCGTCCGGAAGCTGCGCCATGTTCTCGATGCCCTCGAGGTTCTGAAACAGGTGCTTCATTTCGCGGTCCAGCCGTGCTCTTTCCTTTTTAGAAAGCTCGGCCATGCGGCCATCTTCGTTCATGGCTTTCAGCAGCTTCAGCCGTTTGATGGATTTTTGCAGGGTCGACCAGTTGGTCAGCGTGCCGCCCAGCCAGCGGTGGTTCACAAAGAATGCGCCGCACTTCTTGGCTTCTTCCGCCACGGCTTCCTGCGCCTGCCGCTTGGTGCCTACAAACAATACCGTTCTGCCGTGCGAGGAAATTTCGCTCACGAATTTGCTCGCTTCGCGGAACATCTTGAGTGTCTTCTGAAGATCGATAATGTGGATGCCGTTGCGTTCCCCGAAAATGTATTCCTTCATCTTGGGGTTCCAGCGGCGCGTCTGGTGGCCAAAATGAACTCCGGCCTCCAGCAGCTCCTTCATCGTAATTTCAACTGCCAAGTTTCCTCCTTTAAGGATTGCTGCTTGCGGCGGCGCATCGACATAACCTCGATACGCTGCAGAGCAGCCTTCTTGCCGGCAGCTTGCCGGCCATGATCTCGTCCCGGTAAAGCGGGACGGAGTTCGTCGACGCCCGCAGGGCGTCAAAAACCTAACGCTTCGTGAACTGGAAGCGCTTACGCGCGCCCTTCTGCCCGTACTTCTTGCGCTCCTTCATACGGGAGTCGCGCGTCAGAAAACCGTTCGTGCGCAATGATGGCCGCAGCTCCGGATTGAACTTCGCGATCGCGCGCGACAATCCCATGCGCACCGCGCCGGCTTGCCCGCCGACGCCGCCGCCACGCGCGGTGACCACCACGTCCACCTGGTCCGCCAGGCTGGTGAACTTCAATGGCTCGGTGGCGTCATGCTTCCACGCGAAATTCGGGAAGTATTGCTCGACCGTCCGCTTGTTGATCGTGAACTTGCCCGAGCCGGCGCGCAAAAACACGCGCGCAATCGATTCCTTGCGGCGGCCGGTACCCAGAAACCAGTTTGTGCCCGCGATGGGCGTACCCGTTGAGCTCAACGCTCCTCCTCAATTACAAACAGTTCCGGTGAAACCGGAACCTGCAAACTTCACGCTTCGGTTTACCCGCCCAGGCAGGGTCGCGCCCTACTCGACGAAGGAAGGCACCGCAACGTGCGGGAAAACATTGGCGCGCTACCTGCGCCAAACCTGGAGACTGGAATACTGCAGGCTGCTAACCCACCAGAACAACAATCCCCGAATCTCAGTAGCACAGCCTTTAGGCTGTGTCCTTAAGCAATCCCTACAGCGCGACAGCCTGCGGATTCTGCCCCGCGTGCCGCGCCAATCCCGTCGCATCGCGATAAATGCGCAACTTCTTCGCCCGCCGCGCGCGCAGCTTGTTCTTCGGCAGCATCCCGAGAACCGCCTCGCGAATCATCCAATCCGACTTGGTGGCGCGCAACCGCTTCGCCGGAACTTCCTTCAACCCACCCGGATACCCGCTGTGCGAGTAATAAATTTTCTGCTCGACTTTGTTCCCGGTCATGCGCACCTTGTCGGCATTGATCACCACCACGTGATCGCCCGAATCCAGGTACGGCGTAAAACTCGGCTTATCCTTGCCGATCAACATCCGCGCCACTTTGGTGGCCAGCCGGCCCAGTACCTGGTCCGTGGCATCGACCACAAACCAATTCGCGCCTTCTTTCAGCGCCTCGGCCTCTGCTCCTTTGGCTACATACGTCCTCATCGCCGTTAGTCACACCTTTCCCTGTAGAGACAAACGTCAATCTTAAAGTACGTACTCGGTTGTGTCAACGCACTTCGTTTTCAGGACAGGAGGCGGCCCTGGAATCAGTCAGCGATCATTCCTCCGTCCACTGGGATGGAGGCGCCAGTCATGTACGAAGCATTTGCCGAAGCAACAAAGGCGATCACGTGAGCGATCTCCTCCGATGTGGCCAGGCGCTTGACGGGTACTGTCGATACGAGCGCCGCTTTGTTTTCATCTGTGTTGGTGAAGCGTGTGAGCATGCCCGTATCCGTTGTGCCCGGAGCGACTACGTTTACCCGAACTCCAGTCCCCGCGACTTCCAGTGCGGCGGACTTTGTCAGCCCTTCCACCGCATGTTTGCTGGCCACATAAACGGACGCCCCAGCAGCGCCGACACTTCCATAGGCCGACGAGACATTGACGATGCTCCCGCTCCCCTGTGGCAGCATCGCCCGCAGTTCGTGTTTCATGCTGAGCAGCGTACCCAGGACGTTTGTATCGAAAGTAGCCGCGTAGCTCTCTGCGGTCTGCTCTGTTACGAGACCGGGCGATCCTTCCGTCCCGGCATTATTGACTGCCACATCCAGGCGTCCGAAACGCTTGACCGTTTGGTCCACAAGGTTGCGCATGTCCTCATCCTTGCGGACATCCGTACGGACAAAAATGGCCTCTGCTCCGAGCGCTTGTAACTCGGCGACTAACTCTTTTCCTTGTTTATCTCGACGACCGGACACAACAACACGTGCTCCTTCTTGCGCAAAGATTATTGCGGCGGCGCGACCGATTCCGGTCAGTGCGCCGGTAATCAAAACGACTGGTGAACTCATAGCACTACCTCCGTTGATCTAGACCCATGCAAACTGAGCATGACTGAGACGCCCGCTAAGCCGCTCTGGGATAACTCAGATCACCCACATTAGATTGCGCTCCTGGTTCGTTGTAGCGCCGTTGGAGCATACTTTGTTAAGCTGGGAGCAATGCTTCACAAGCATGGGAGTGGCAATGGAATTACGGCACCTACGCTATTTCGTGGCAGTTGCTGAGGCCGGAAGTCTGACGGTGGCGGCAGCGCGAAAACTGCACACGTCACAACCTTCGTTGAGTCGGCAGATTCGAGATCTTGAGAGCGAGCTAGGCGCCCAACTCCTGACGCGCCGCGCTCGCGGCATCGAACTGACACCGGCGGGTCGAGCTTTTCTCGATCACGCCCGCTCGGTGCTAGCGCAGGTTGATGCGGCAGCCGAAGCTGCACGCCGGGTCGCTCATCCCGGCAAGCCATGCTTTGTCATGGGCTTTCTGACCGGACACGAATTGACGTGGATGCCCGAAGCCCTGCAGATCTTGCGCGACGAACTACCTAACATCGACGTGATGATATCGAGTCAATACTCGCCTCTGCTTGCGGACGGCCTGTCGAAAGGGAAAATCGATGCGGCCTTTCTTCGACGGGAACGAGGGGCGCCAGACTTGGCGTTCCGACTTCTCGTCAAGGAGCCCTTGGTGGTGGTCTTGCCTAGTAACCACCGTCTCGCTGCGCTTAAAGCCATCAGTCCCCAGGATCTAGTGGGCGAGACATTCGTGACCGTGTCGGGCACGGCTCCCGTACTGCGTGTGATCATCGACGATTATCTGAAGCGGTCCGGAATCGATATCACGCCAGCTCACGAGGCGGACCACCTCGCTATGGGAATGTCCTTAATAGCGTCGACGCACGGCGTAGGGCTGTTACCTGCTTACGCGCAGAACTTTCTCCCTTCGTCTGTGGCCAGTCGTCCTCTTAGGGGAGATACACCGACTATCGATCTGGTTCTCGGTTACAAAAAGTCCAACAAGTCTCCAATCCTTAAGCTTTTGCTTTCGAGATTGGACGAGTTGGTCGTTCGTGTCTCGAAGAAGGCACATTAAAGCCTTCGTATGTAGCATGGCTTGGTGAAAGGTGCCACTCGCCTTCCACGGATCAGTTCCGGTTTGCCGACCAGATAAAGAAGGAGCGTGCGGGCGCGACGGCCTAAGTCAGACGTACATCAAATAATGCCAGCCAATATTGAAGGGATTGCAGGGTAAAACCGCAAAGGATAAGTCCGATGCCGAATACGCCCAGCCGTCGTTCCGGGAGATTGTCGGCGTAGTATTCGATGTAAGGATTGAGCGTCGCTCCCACGCCGGTGACAATGCCTATCACTAATCCCACGCGAATGGCAAAAGACCAGGCGTGGTCCACGTGATGGATGAAGGCGCTGCAGATCAAGGCCGTGACCATGTAGCCGACAGTACGGATCACAGTTCCCCAAAACTGACGGCGCGTAAGCCGTGGGCGGCGAGACGCTTCATAGTCCATGGCAGGACGCATGCCGCGATAGTAGGCGAATAGTTGGCCGACGGTGATGAGAATGGCAAAAGCGATTGCGAATCCGAAGCCCAAAATCCTGTACAGTCCGGCTCCGAACGCGAACCCGCGGATGGCGGAAAACAGTCCTTCCCAAAGCAAGGAGTAATGATCTAGCCCACGAGATGCTCGACTGAATTCGATCGACAGGGTGATGCCGGTCGCGATGCCGGAAGCCAGGCCAAAGAAAAGACCAAGGCCGAGGCCGTAGCCGATGCCGAAGACAACGGAGTACGTTACCGCGCGGGTAAGCAGCCGCAACGGACCGTGTTGTCCACCCAATAGGTCGTAGGCCAGATAGAGGCTACCCAGCACATCAAGACAGGTGCCCGTAATGCTGACGACCGCGACGATATGGTGGTCCACTCAACGATTGTAGACCTAAAGTTTTGGTGATTGTGGCCGGCTGATGGCGCACTCCCGAAACAACCGCTTGCTGCTGCGGCTCCTTCTTCTCAGACTAACCAGGCCTCATTTTCGAAAACGGTCAAACCAATTGGATTTACGAGTGGATGAGCCAGCGGCTTCGTTGTCCGCACCGAATACTTCGGAACTCAATGGAACTTCACGCCCGATACCGGCGTACCAAGGGTATGCGATCGCATCGGGAAGCGTTGCGACCCGAAAGAAGAGGCTTGGCCGGGAGGCGGCGCCAATGGGCTCATTCAGAAATCAGTTGCGGCAGGTTTTGCGAAGGCTTGGACGAGCACCGATGTTCACCGTCATAACGCTAATCACGTTGGCTGCGGGTATCGGCGCGAACACGGTGGTATTCAGCGTTCTGGAGGGCGTCCTGCTAAAGCCTTTGCCCTATCCGCACTCCGAGGACCTGGTTGGCGTGTGGCACACGGCTCTGGGCATTAATCTTCCAGAAGTAAATATGTCCCCGTCCAACTACTTCATCTACCGGGAGCAAGGGCGGACGTTCCAGGATATCGGACTGTATTCCGGTGACTCGGTAAGCGTAACGGGAATTGGCGAGCCGGAACAGGTGCCCGCGCTCAACGTCAGCGACGGCACGCTTGCGATCCTTGGGGTGCAGCCGGCGTTGGGGCGCAGTTTCCGCCGCGAGGACGATTTGCCCGGCGCTCCGCAAACCGTGCTGCTGACCTACGGTTATTGGCGCGGAAAGTTCGGCGGCAACGCTGCCGCGGTCGGGCAAACTCTCGTCGTCGACGGGAAAGCTCGGCAAATCATCGGTGTGTTGCCGAAGGGATTTCATTTCTTGGACCAGATGGATCCCGCTCTGATAGCGCCGTTTCAGTTTGATCGCAATAAGGCGCACCTGGGAAATTTCAGCTATGAAGGGCTTGCTAGACTCAAGCCGGGAGCGACCCTGCAGCAAGCCAATGCCGACGTCGCACGAATGCTTCCGATCGTGATGAGCAGTTTTCCCGCGCCGCCGGGATTCAGCATTAAATTGTTTGAAGATGCGAAGATCGGGCCCAACGTGCGCCCGCTAAAACAGGATGTAGTGGGCGACGTCGGGAAAGTGTTGTGGGTTCTCATGGGCTCGATTGGCATGGTGCTGCTGATTGCCTGTGCGAATGTGGCAAACCTGCTGCTGGTCCGGATGGAAGGACGAAGGCAGGAGCTGGCGCTTCGCTCTGCCTTGGGCGCCAGTTGGGGGCGCATCGCCGGCGAGCTCTTACTGGAGAGCGTCATCCTTGGATTGTTCGGCAGCGTGCTTGGATTGGGTCTGGCCTACGGTGCCTTGCGTGTCCTGGTGGCGATAGCGCCGGCGGGGCTGCCACGCATCAGCGAGGTAGGCATCAACGGACCTGTCTTGCTGTTCACTCTGCTGGTTTCACTGCTCGCTAGTTTGCTTTTCGGTTGTGTGCCCATCCTGAAATATGCCGGGGCGCGCTTGACGACCGGCATCCGCGAAGGAGGGCGCGGGCTAAGCCAAAGCAAAGAGCAACATCGCACGCGAAATACGCTTGTGGTTGTGCAGGTGGCGCTCGCTTTGGTGCTGCTGATCTGCTCCGGGCTGATGATTCGAACGTTTCGCGCTCTGACCAAGGTGAATCCAGGATTCGTGGCCCCGGCGGGGTTGCAGACGTTTCGCATCTCCATCCCTGAGACGCACGTAAAGGAAGCGGAGTCCGTCGTCCGCATGGAAGAAGGAATCTTGCAGAAGCTCGAAGCGATCCCCGGCGTCTCCTCCGTAAGCATTGGCACCAAACTCCCCATGGATGCAGATGGCTGGCACGATCCGATTCTTCTGGAAGGACGCACGTACGCCGAGGGAGAGTTTCCGCCGCTTCGCCTCTTCAAGTTCGTATCGCCCGGGTTCCTCAAAACCTTGGGCACCCCGCTGGTTGCGGGCCGCGAGCTGACATGGACGGATACTTACAACAAAATTCCCGTGGCCATGATCTCCGAAAACCTGGCGCGCGAGTATTGGAGTGAGCCTGCCAAATCCCTAGGTAAACGAATTCAGGTCAGCACCAAAGACGATTGGCGAGAAATTATCGGCGTCGTGGGCGACGTTCACGATGACGGCGTGAACAAGAAACCACCCACGTGCGTGTATTGGCCGCTGCTCCAGGCTCGCTTCGAGAGCGAGGACATTTCGGTGCGGCGCGGCGTGGCTTTCGTCATCCGGACCCCGCGCGCCGGTTCGGAAGCCTTCCTTAAGAGTGCACGCGAGGCGGTGTGGTCCGTGGATGCCAATCTGCCGCTCGCGAGTGTACACACCTTCGACTATTTCTATCGGAGATCGATGGCGCGCACATCGTTCACCCTGATTATGCTCGGCGTCGCAGGAAGTATGGCGCTGCTGCTCGGCGTCGTGGGCATTTACGGCGTGATCGCCTACTCCGTTTCGCAGCGCACCAGGGAAATCGGCATCCGCATGGCGCTCGGAGCGCAGCAGCCCACAGTCACGGGAATGTTCGTGCGCCACGGATTGCTGCTCACCGGTATCGGCGTAGGGTGTGGACTCGTCGCTGCGGTGCTGTTGATGCGGCTGATGTCCTCCCTGCTATTCAACGTGAACCCAGTCGATCCGGTGACCTATGGCGCGGTATCCATCGGACTCGTCTTCACGGCATGGCTCGCCAGCTACGTGCCCTCGCGCCGTGCGGCCACCATTGATCCGGTAGACGCCTTGCGCGCAGAGTAAGCGGGACACGGGGGCAACGAACACGCCGCGTCAAACTGGCGGTGTGCAAGTGTGTTATTTTCTTATGTCCTCGGCGGAAAGGAGAAACAGGATGGCAACTCCACAAAGAGCTCCTATGAAACTTACGCAAGAACCCGAGATTGTGACCTGGCCGGAAATGCATTACATCTTTATCGAGAAAATTGGACCCTTTCAAGACACTGCAGGGCAAGCCTGGCAAGAACTGCATAAGCTTGTTCCGGGGATTTCGGAACACAACAAAATTACGGGATACATGAGCCGCTACAAAGTAGGGCCAAAGGTCTATCGCGCCGGTGTTTCGCTTGCTGCAGAACCAAAAAACTTACCTGAAAAGCTGACGTACGAAAAATTCAAAGGCGGTAAGTACAGCCGTTTTGTCTTGTCGGGGTCTTATTCAAACTTGCCCGAGGCTTCTGGCCGCGTTTTTGAGATCGTGGCCGAAAAGAAAATCCAGGTTCGCGATGACTTCTACATTGAAAATTACGCCAACGATCCGAGAGCCACGCCAGAGGATCAGTTGATCACCGAAATACTTATTCCCACGGTGTAGTTCTGCGTGGAAGGCCAAATCGGGGCTCACGCCCGCGCCAGGGGAGTCCAGACTTGCATCGGGGTTTGGATCCTATTGGCCCACGCGTAGTAAGGGATAAACGTTAGCTGTACGGGACGCGATTTCCGCGGCGGCGCGTTATGCGAGAAATACAAACCGCTACGATCTGCTGATTCCTCGTATACAGCCCCGGCATGTCGCAGCACCAAGACTCCGCCCAGCAAATCTTTGTCAAAATTCTCATCGAATCTACCGCTCGACGCCTTGTCAGCACTGAGAGCCACATCCTTCAACGCCACACCTTCGCCCTGATCGATTTGCTCCAGGCAGTACACCAGCGGTCCGCGCTGCACCGCTACTCTGCCGTTGTTCTCGGTAACTTGCGCGTTAGCCTCCAGGACTTGCGGCGCCATATTGAATTGCAGCGTCACCGCATCGCCCGCGGACCAGCGACGCCGAATCGGCAGATACTGGCCCGCCGTCGCACCGGCGATCGCCTTCCCATTAACGGCGACCTTCGCCGAATCCGTCCAGCCCGGAATGCGCAGAAAAAGCGTGAACTCCGCGGGCTCGGCCGGAGCAACTGCGATCTCCAAGCTGCCATCCCACGGATAATTTGTCTTCTGCAGGATCTTCAGCCCGGTGCCATCCTCGAGGTGCCAGTCCAGCAGCGAATTGTCGTACAGGTGCACAAAAACGCCCTGGCCGCTGGTGCTGTAGAAATATCCCGGCAGCGACGCCAAAGTGCGCTCCAGGTTCGGCGGGCAGCACGTCGTGTCATACCATTCGTTGCGAATCTTGTCTCCGCCCGAAGGATCAAACGCCAGCGGATTGCGATAGCAATAAAGAGTGCCGTTAAGCGACATCCCCGAATTGATCCCGTTGTACAGCGCACGTTCGATGACGTCGGCGTACTTCGCCTCTCCGGTGGCCGCCAGCATGCGCCAGTTCCACATCATGTTGCCGATGGCCGCGCAGCTCTCCCCATACGCCGTCGCGTTCGGCAATTCGTAGCGATCCCCGAAGGCTTCCCCGTCGCTGCGCGCGCCCACTCCTCCGGTAACGTACATCTGCGCGGACACGAGATCCTTCCATAGCACATTCAGCGTCTTCCAGTACGTCTGGTCGCCGGTCTCCAGGTAATAGTCGGTCGCGCCGCAGCAGGCGTACATCGCGCGCACCGCATGCCCTTCCAGGTGCGTCCGCGAAGTGAACGGAATCCCACAGAAGTGGTAGACGTAATTTTCAGGCTTAAAGTGAATGCGCGGGTCCCCGGCGAGGAGATATCCCGCCAGTTCCAGATGCCGCTTGTCACCGGTGAGCCGATACAACTCGACCAGCGCCAGTTCCATCTCCGGATGCCCCGAAAACAGCGGCTTCTTGTCTGCGCCGGGACCAAAACTCGGCAGCAAGAATTCGTTCACAAAACGGATGCCCGCGTCCAGCAACGTGCGGTCCCCAGTCGCGCGGTAATAAGCGATAGCACCCTGCAAGAGGTGGCCAATGTTGTAGAGCTCGTGCCCGTGTTGCTGCGTCTTCGGCTCCATGCGCTGCGCCGCGTGCTCCTGCACGTAGTACGTGTTCAAGTAGCCGTCGGCCTGCTGCGCCGCAACAATCTCACGAATATCTTTGTCCACCACGGCGCGCAATTCCGGCCGCTCGCCCGACTGCAGCGCGAAACCCGCCGCCTCAATCCATTTGTAAATATCGGAATCGGAGTACACCGGACCGCGCTGCGCCGTGCTCTTCCCGGTAAGCCGCCGGAAATTATCCATGCGGCCGTTGACTTCCAGCAGCTTCCCCATCGAAGGAATACTGACCGTAACGTTCGTCTCGCGGCGCGGCGACCAAAATCCCGCCTCAATCGTCACCGCATGCACCGGAACGCTACGCAGCTTCGCGTACGGCGACCTCGCCAAATTCAGAATCCCCTGGTCGCGCCAAGCCGGGGTTGTGGTCAGTGCAACCGAATTTTGCTCTCGCCCTCCAAAAGCTTCCGTGAATCCGCTTAAAGTCTTCT
>Ga0137418_10006917_pt1 | contig 10430 bp, 8 predicted proteins | sample CZODoug3_1_2_16f_FD_122242 | JGI IMG/M metagenome (GOLD analysis project Ga0137418, IMG submission 122242) | Vadose zone soil fungal communities from Angelo Coast Range Reserve, California, USA - CZODoug3_1_2_16fungal (Hybrid Assembly) | ecosystem: Environmental > Terrestrial > Soil > Vadose... | reverse complement strand
GGCGGCACCGTCGACAAGTTCATCGGCGATGGCGTCATGGCGTTCTGGAATGCCCCGGTTGAACGCCCTGACCACGTTCTACGCGCCTGCGCCGCGGCGGTGCGGGCGGCACGCCGCATGGAACGGGTCAACGATGCCTGGGAGGCGGAAGGACGGCCGCGAATCCACATCAGGATCGGGCTCAATTGCGCCAACGTCCTTGTCGGCAATGTCGGGTCTTCGAGCCGGCTAAGCTACACGGCCTTGGGGGACGGCGTGAACGTTGCCGCCCGCCTTGAAGGCATCAACAAGCAGTTTGGAACCACCATCTGCATCAGCGACAGCATCTACGACCAGGCAAAGGCTGACATACTCGCGCGGCCGATCAAGCGGGTTCAGGTAAAGGGCCGCAAGACCGAGTTCATGATCTATGAATTGCTCGCTCTTCGTATCAGCGACGATCCAGAGCTTAGGGTTCGTGACCGGAATGAGCAACTGAGCGCGATGACGTGGCAAGCTTCGAAAAGGTTCGAGGCCGGCAATTTTCCTGCGGCAGAGCGTGCCTACCGTGACATCCTGAAAGAGTTTCCAGAAGATTCCCTGGCCAGGATCATGGTGGCGGAATGCGCGGGAAAACGACGAGCAGATCTTGCCGTCGTCGCCCCCAACCGTGACGACAGCTGAGCAATAAAACCCGCAGCTGCCTGTTGTTTCGAACCGGTCCACCATCATCGGGAGACGAAACGATCGCGGCAATCAGCGAACCGGACCCCGTGCATGATCGCTCAGGCAGGTTGTTGGCGTACTGCGGACGGACCGTGAAGGACGAGAGCCCTGCGCTTCTCTTTCCGAACGGCTTCAACCCCGCCTCTGTCATCTTCAACGCCCACCGGATTACGAAAGGCGAGCTGTATCTGGTGCGAGACCCGCTCCAGGTTCTTCAGGCGTTTGAAAGTGGCATTGAAAATGTCGTGGCCTTCCTTACCGACGGCATCTGCCCTCAGCAATTTGAGGAGCTGTCTTCGCTCATGGATCAGCGCAAGTGCGACATCGCACAACTCGATTAGCTCCCTCAGGGGAGCTTTTTCTTTTTCAAAATGCACGTTCATAATTGACCCCCGTGCCGCATAAAAACTGAGAGGCAGAGAGAATTTAACGCTGTCGGTCAGACAGCTAATTATTAATAGGTGGCATTTCCCTTCACTCCTTCTTCAGCGCGATAGAAGCCGCCAAGCCGCTCGCATAAGGCTACTTACGCGGCAACAGGCGTCTCCCATCGCGTGTCATTCGCATCAGGAGTTGCGACGGGCTTCGCGAGGTCACTTGAGCTGGTGGTGTTGCATTCTTCGAAGTGGGAGGACGCCTCGGCATGGGCTAAGTGCTCCCAGTACTCCGCTTCGGCGAGGAGCTTCCAACTTTGTGCGGGATTGTACGCGGCTTGTTGACGGCACAGCAAACCCATTGCGCGTAAGCGCCGAACCTTTTGCATTGTCACCCTCTCTGTCCTTGTTATCCACAAGCTTATTCCCACTCTTGGGTCAAAATCATCATGATTATGCGACAGAACCAATTTGATTTGGGTCTGCTGGACGCCCCTAGAACTCGACTTGACAAAGCGCCGCTTTCGTTCGCCGCTTTGTTCTTAGAGCTAAATTCCTAGACAGACTTCCCTGGAGGAACCAAGTCAGGCGTTAGCTGCGACTTCGTTAAGCTCAACTAGGCTTATGGGGATGCGTAGAAACATTGCGTTGAATTACGGCGCAGAGAACGGCAAGATTTGTCTCTACACTCATTGGGTGCTGAGATGACCTCACTGAGGAGATTTTGTACGGCGGCGCCAAGTACGGCGGCAAATCATATACTGGCGCGTCACTGATAAAGTACTCATGGCGGACGCTCATTCGCTAGGAGCATACATAGCAGATTCTGTATGCGCCGGACGCATTCGGGAGGCGCAGGGAGCGGTCATGCAACTGTTGATCCTGGTTTTCGCGGTTCTCATGCAAACGAAGCTTTTCCCGTCCGCTCGCCTTACCTGCGCAATCAAATAGCCGCCGCCTTTCGTGAAGCAGGCTTGCCGGACTAGACCATCCAGCAAGCGAACTGAATTGAAGCACGATCAAGAGCAGCCGACTTCCGCTCATGGCACATTTCGGACATTGAAGACGCACTGAAGAATGTCTGTTGATGGAGTAAAAGCAGACTTGGAAATGTGGGAGTAAACCGCTCCCCTGCGGCTCCCCTCGGGCTTATCCGAATTAAAGTTATCGGCCTCGCATCGGGCATTCCTTGCAGCGGCCCCAACCTTTGAGAGGTTAGGGCTTCGGAAGACCTGATCGATCGCTAAGCCTGCTCTAATAGCGAAGCTCTTCCAAACCCGATGCTGACTCAATCCGAATAAGCCCCCGGGACGTCCTTCTCAGATTTTGAGCCAACTCCCTGCAGCCCGGCGCTCCGCGTGGGCAAAGACCAAAGCCGTGTACGCAACAATTGTTGTTTGCCCAACCAACCGCGACGCGCTTGCAGCTAAGCCAACGAAAGAGACGCGACATGCTACTCGATGATGCAAGGTGGAACGAGAGCCCTGATCCCTCCGACGTCGAAAATAAACTGCAAGATATTGCTAAGGACTTGGCCGTTTTTCAAATTGATCGCGATGTCGAATCTGATTGGTTGCGCAACAGGCAGGTTTGCAGGCAGCTCGACAGAAAGGATTCGATCTGTATATTCCATATTTGCCGATATGCGTCGATAAGAATGGGAAACGCACCGGAGAAAGCAATGGGCGGGTTGGAAGGATGCGAACTTCCTGATCGAGATGTCCCTCAAGTTATCTCAACCACGTTGAAAGCCTCTATCGGACGATGCAAGCCCTTCAGTATCAGTTCACCTACTGGCTCCGCCGTCGCCCTTCCGTCGAGGGCCGCCCGTACATTGCCATCGATCAAGATCTGGCCGTCGCGCGCATCCGAGCAAAGACGGGCCGCAAGATTGACCACGGTTCCGATCGCGCTGTAGTCAGAACGGCCCTCGAACCCAATCGCACCGATTGTCGCATATCCATATGCGATGCCCACCCCAAAACCGAGTTCGTGCCTTTCGCGCCGCCACTTGCTAGACAATTCCGACAGACGACGTCGCATCGCGACCGCCATCAGGACTGCACGCGCGCACGGATCGGGACAAGGAATCGGATCGCCGAAAACGACCATGATTCCGTCGCCCACAAATCTCTCCAGCGTGCCTTCAAACTCGTGGATGATCGTGCCTAACGTTGCGTGGTACTCCCGCATCACGGCCATCACGTCCTCGGGTTCGGCGATTTCCGCAAAAGCAGTAAATCCCCGCAGATCACAGAAGACTATCGTTACCTGCCTGCGGTGGCTGGCCAAGGCATCATCTGGAGAGGAAGAAAGGATCAGTTCAGCTATTTGTGGTGAAAGAAAACGCTTTAAGCGGGTAACGCGTTCAATTTGCGCAAGCTGTTCGACAACGCGTTGCTCAAGCGTTCTATTCCACGACGCAAGTTCGGCCGCCTGTGTTTCCACTCGATCATGCAATTCCTTGATTCGGAGCATGGAGCGCACGCGCGCAACCAGCGCTGCATGGTCGATGGGTTTGGTCAGATATTCCTCGGCGCCTGCGTTGAGTCCGGTGACGACGTCTTGTGAATCAGTTCGCGCCGTAACCATGATGATTGGAACAAATCCCAACGTAGAGTCGCCCTTCAATCGCCGGCAGACCTCAAAGCCATCGATTTTCGGCATCATGACGTCAAGCAGGACAACATCCGGCGCAACTTCGCGCGCGACAGCGAGCGCCCTCTCGCCATTTTCAGCCTCCGTCGTCTCATAACCTTGGGCGCCGAGGCGCGTCGCAAGAAGGCAGCGATTCGTTTCGTTATCATCTACGATCAAGATTCGGGGAGGGTCATGCATTTCTGCTCCACGTCGAAACGCGCTGGAACCTATGTCAGGTATCGATTGATCGTCTCGAGTAGTTTTCGGGTGCTGTAGGGCTTCGCCACGTAGGCGTCGCAGCCTGCCGCGCGCGCCTTTTGTTCATCGCCGCTAAGCGCATACGACGTGACGACTACGATTGGAATGTGACGGAGATCTGATTGTGCTTTTATACGCCGTGTCGCCTCGTATCCGTCGAGAATAGGCAGTTGGATATCCATCAGAATCAGGTCCGGGCTTTGGGTTCGCGCTGCTATTAGTGCTCCTTCGCCGTCGTGCGCCTCGATCATTTCATACCCTGCGCATTCAAGCAGATCGCGCAGAATCTGCCGATTGTCCTCCTGATCTTCGACCACCAGTACGCGCTTGCTCATGTCTGCATCGCCTGTTGCTCGAGCCGGGCCGGCACCAAAAAAGAAAATGTGGCGCCATGGCCGATGCGGGATTCTATCCAAATTCGTCCACCATGCATCTCCACAATGCGCTTTACGATCGCCAGGCCCAATCCCGCGCCTGCCTTCGTCTTGGTGATCGAATTATCAACCTGCTGGAATTCTTGGAAAATCTTTATTTGATCGGCTTCGTCGACGCCTGGTCCCGTGTCTCGGACGGAAAATACGTACGAATCCTTTTTTGCCTCCACTTCGATCCAAACCTCTCCCGCATCGGTGAATTTGATCGCGTTGCCGACGAGATTGAATAGGGCCTGAGCGAGCCTGCGTTCGTCTCCTCGCGCCGGTGGCAGACCAGTGGGAACAGCAACTCTCAACCCCAATTGCTTTTCGGCGGCGAGGGATTCGACGGATATATAAACGCCGCTAACCAGTTCCTCTACGGAATAGTCGGCCAGAGAAAGTCGAAGCTGTCCCGCTTCAATCTTGGAGAGATCAAGGACATCGTTGATGAGCCCAAGCAGATGTCTGCCGTTCCGTTGGATGCGTTCGATAGCTGATCGCATTTTTTGCGGAGGGTCGCCGTATATGCCGTCCAGCAGGAGCTCTGAGAAGCCGAGTATCGCGTTTAGTGGCGTCCGTAATTCATGACTCATGTTTGCGAGAAACTGCGATTTGTGACGGCTGGCCTCCTCAAGGCTTCGGTAGAGCTGCTGGAGCTCTTCGCAGGTCGAATTGACGTGCACGGCCAGCTCCCCAAGTTCGTCCCGATTGGCAACCTCAATGCGCTGGGTGAAATCGCCAGCCGCTATTCGATTCAGACCGTGGTGGATAGTGCGGACTGGGTCGATCACAGATCGGGAGATCGCATGTCCCAAGACCAACGTGAGCACGAAACTTGCGATCGCGACGGCAGCGACAAGTATCTGAGACCTGGCATAAGTTTGCCGGCTCGCATCTATGCCGGCGACCATGTCCGCTTCAGCCCGGTTGACCATTTGATTGGTCAGTCGTTCTAGCTTATCCGCAAGGGGCCCGAGTTCCGCGAGTTCGCTCTGTTTGGCCTCCGCCGCTCGTCCGTTGCGGATGAGATCGACGATGTGTGAGACTACGGCAATGAAGCGCGCATATTCTTCGCGCACCTGGTCGAGCAACGCAACCTCGTCCTTTGCGACGAACGAGACACGGTCAAGGTCGTACCCAAACTGGTTGATCTGCCGCAGCGCACCTGCCAATGTCGTTTCGTTCGGAAAGGCGAGAGCTGTGGATACGCCATAAAGCTGTCGAAGCGCACCGTGCTGCATCTGCCGATATGCCTCGATCTTTTGCTGCAGGCCAACGACTTGGTTCGCCCGCTGATCGGCTTCGCGCAGCGAAAGGAGGCCGATTACCCCAACCGAGACCAAGAGCATCTCGATTACGAAGAAGGCTATCAGCAATTTCGTGCGCAGCGAGCGGCGCAATTCGAAGCCGAGGAGACCGTCCTTCACCGACGCGCCGTCTCCGCTTGCTCGCGGCGCTGCAGAGAGCGGGCGCTGAGCAAGGAACGAGGTTGGATCAGCTTCCAAGTTCACGTCGAACCTCGTTGAGGAACCGCCAGTCGGCTGCATCCGCGATAATTTTCGCAGGGTTCGATTTCAGCATCCTCGCTTCGCGCAGACGGAGCGCGTAAAAACGGATTGTGTCTTCGGGATCGTATTGGCGCCAGCGGTTGTACGGCACGTCCGTAAGAGTCTGAACCGCATAGTCATGGCGAGGCGTGAAACCCCTATCTACCATACGCTGCGCCACAAGGGCCGGCTCGCTTACGCACAAATCCGTCGCCCGGAGCATGGCACGAACCACACGCTTGGTGGCGATGGGATTCTTTCGGACGAACTCGCGAGTCCCCGCCAACATGCAGCAAAAATACTGGGACCATGGGCGATCCAGGGCGCTATTGACGATGACATGACCGATGTTCTGCGCACGCAAACGCTGTGGTTCTGGAGGGAAGCCGAGGAAGGCGTCGATCTTGCCCTCGGCAAACAACTCGATCGGCTTGACCGACGCACTTGTCACCCACTCGATATCCTTGGCGGGATCGAGGCCCACAAGCGTCGCCATTGCGCTGATGAAAACGTGCGGACTACTCCCAACCCCCTGCTGGCCGACGGTTCGCCCCTTCAGATCGGCGACGCTGCGTATGCCCTCCTTGGCGAACAACTCGAAGCAGCCGACATGAATCCCGGCCAGAACAGTAATGCTCGCGCCCCGATCGATCTCGAGAAGAAGTGGACCGGAGAAATGCAGGGTGAAGTCGATGTCGCCCTTCGCGATTGCTTTGGTTTGCCCCACGCCGGCGTCAGATTCAATGTAAACGACGTTTGTGAACCCCTCGGCATTCAAGAGATCGCTCACCACGTACTGCGGAGCGATGCAGATGCTTGGATTCTTCGCAAGGCGGATTGTAGTGGTCTCTGGCGGCGGATTGGGCTCTTCGGCCTTCAGCCGGGCCGCCACACTGCAAAACAGGGCAGTGGATGCGGCGCAGGCCCCAGCCAACAGCAAGTCGCGACGGTTTGTATGCATCGGGACCTCCTCGAACATTACCTCAAACGGTAGCGCTTCCGGGGGCGAACGTCGGGCCAACGTGTTTTGCGTGGACCCTAAGACCCCACTAGCGGAGAAGACAGCACAATCGCTCTCGAAAATAAAACAAGCGTACTCCTCGGTTCGGGAACGTGACAGTGGGTAGTTCGCATTCGTTCGGCGAGGTTCGGCAACGTCATTGACGTATTTTCCGAGGTCGACGATTCCACCCTGATCATCGTACGTTCAGATAAATGCTCTCCGCGGCGCTTAGGCCGCAAAGCCCCGAAGTCCGCGCCCCTCTAATGTCCAAAAAACGAGTTTCCGCCATTGAGTTTGGCCGCCAAGAAAGAGCGCCCGCCAGTTTTCCGCAGAATTAGGTAACGGTTGCTGCCGGAATCCTTCACCGACGTCTCGACTTGCTCGCGATGTTGCAGCGAGCGGGCGCTGACCAAGAAACGACGTAGTCGAATCAGCCTCCAAGTTCGCGTCGAACCTCGTTGAGGAACCGCCAGTCGGCTCCATCCGCGATAATTTTCGCAGGGTTTGATTTCAGCATCCCAGCTTCGCGCAGACGAAGCGCGTAAAAACGGATTGTGTCCTCGGGATCGTAGTCGCGCCAGCGATTGTACGGCACGTCCGCAAGAGTCTGAACCGCATAGTCGTGGCGAGCCGTGAAACCCCTATCTACCATACGCTGCGCAACAAGAGCCGGCTCGCTCACGCACAAATCTGTCGCTCGCAGCATGGCGCGCACCACGCGCTTGGTGGCCATCGGATTTTTTCGGACGAATTCGCGATTACCCGCCAACATGCAGCAAAAATACTGCGACCATGGGCGATCCTGTGCGCTGTTGACGATGACATGACCGATGTTCTGCGCACGCAAACGTTGTGGTTCTGGAGGAAAACCGAGGAAGGCGTCGATCTTACCCTCGGCAAACAACTCGATCGGCTTGACCGACGCACTGGTCACCCACTCGATATCCTTGGTGGGATTGAGTCCAACGAGCGTCGCCATCGCACTGAGGAAAATGTGCTGGCTTGTCTCGAGCGCCTGAATGCCGACAGTTCGACCCTTCAGATCGGCTACGCTACGTATGCCCTCCTTGGCAAACAGCTCGAAACAGCCGACATGAATCCCGGCTAGAATCGTGGTCCTCAAGCCCCGATCGATCTGAAGAAGAAGCGGACCGGAGAAATGCAGGGTGAAGTCGAGATCGCCGTTCGCGACTGCTTTGGCTTGCTCCACGCCACCATCAGATTGAACGTAGACGACATTTGTGATTCCCTCGGCACTCAGCAGGTCGCTGACCACGTACTGCGGGGCGATGCAGATGGTCTGATTCTTCGCGAGGCGGATTGTAGTGGTTTCTGGCGGCGGATTGGGTCCTTCGGCCCTGAGCCGAGTGGCAACGCTCCAAGCCAGAGCGGTGGAAGCGGCGCAGCACCCCGCCAATAGTAAGTCGCGACGGTTTGTATGCATCGGAGCCTCCTCGAAATCACCTTTAACGGTAGCTCGGGGGCCGAAGGTCGGGCCGACGTGTTTGCGTAAACCTTAAGGGCCTCGCCAGCGAGGAAGATACCACGGCCGCGGCATATCGGATACGCCCGGTTCTCCAGACGGTCTCCGGGGGGACATTACACCTGACTGCGTTACTCACTTTTGCTAGATGGCAGCGACGAACCGTAAATTCCGAAACCTTCCTTAGGCGCGTAGATCTTTCACCTTCGGATTGACGCTCAAGACGTGACTTAGGCCGCCCATATGGTCTGATTGGCGACGAGACAAGTCAACAAAATCAAGATTGGTCAAGTCAACGCCGCCTCGACAGTTAGCCGAGTCAACTGACAACGCCCTGGCCAACGGTCGGATAAGTGGTGGCCTTACGTCGGGCTTATGACCTCCCAGCGCCAATCGCTTGAAAGCCAGTTGAACGCTGTTCCGGCGCGAACAACATGGCCAACGCCGGGGAACGGCAGGTGGTAGCTCGAGACCATCACCTTCTCGCTCGCGCATCGATCCAGGAAGGCTCGGCGAGTCTTCGCGCCTTGATCGAGATCCAAGTCAAACCCGACGCGCCAGTCAGGGTGTTGGAAGGATACAGCGCGGTTCCCAACAACATCTGCCGTACAGAGAAGCTGGCTAGAACCGGACGCTATCTGGACCGAGGTGTGCCCGGGCGTGTGCCCCGGTGTGGCTATCGCCATGATGCCCGAAACCACCTCGCCGTCCGGCTTCACCGTCCGAATGCGATCATTGATCGCCGCAAGCGTTTTCATGTTCTGACGATAAACGCCGCCCCAATTAGCATGACTTTCCAGCGGATGCTGAGGTTGCATCCAGAAGTTCAATTCCGCTTCGCCGATCACATACTCAGCGTTTGGAAAGGTCCGCTCGGTGTCACTCGCATTAGCGACCCCCCACAGGTGATCCGGATGGGCATGCGTGATCAGAATTGTGTCGACCTCCTCCGGCTTGATCTCGGCGGCCGCGAGGTTCTGGAGTAGACGGCCCGCGGTCGGCTGCATCTTTCCCCGGGAGCCTGCGTCGATGAGCACGAGCCGATCGCCCGTATTCACGGCCAATACATTCACCTGGAGCGTGGATTTGTCCGTGGGCTGGAAGTCCGACAAAAGGACAGCGTCGCGGTCCGCTTTACTCGCTTCTGGCCAGAGCGCCTCCGCTGGGAAAGCAATTGTGCCATCGCTCACAACGGTGACCTGGAACTGTCCGAGACTGAACCGATAGCAGCCTGGCACCTGGCTTTTTGAGACTGGTGCGCGAGCTTGGGCACAGCGTCCACCGAATACCACCTCACCGAGGCCAACCACAGCACCCCCGGTAGCTGCAAGGAAATCACGACGATCAAGCGACATCTTCTCCTCCCGTGAACGGTGTTGACCGCGGGACGGCAGAGAGCGCAAACGATGCAGGCCGCTCCGCAAGAGCAGATAGCTTCAGCCTACTCAACTAATTTTAGCACGATGAACTTGAGCTCGCCAGCTCCGGTTGTGCTTGTCTTAAATCGTGATGCAGTCGGCCGAGAATTCGTAAGTAGAGAATGTGCCCGGCCCGATCGGCCGCGCGCCAGACCGGCGCATCCTGTGCGACTCCATTGTAGTAGCTCATGTACGATTAGATGTCGGAGTTGGGTCAAGGAAGTAAAGCAACATTCACACGACGTCGTTTAGTCCTCAATAGGGGACACTCTTGGTGCAGCCGTATCCTGACAAGCGGTTCATTTCCGACGACCAATCAGACGACTACGCATGAGACCTCAACCTTCTCAAGGTTAGGGCCGATCCCACAATTTGTTTAATCCAATGCAGAACTGCCGTTTGTGATTGCACGGGGGGAGTTAAGGGGGAGCGGCACTCTCGTTAACTCTGCTGCGAAAGTCTTCCACGATGTCGCGAGGGGCGCCGCCCTGGCATTCTGCGCTGCTTACTTCAGCCGCGCTTCACCGTCTGGCGAACTTCAAACCCCTCGAACTGCGGGTGATCCAAATACAGTGGCTTGTTGTCT
>Ga0137418_10006916_pt1 | contig 10432 bp, 4 predicted proteins | sample CZODoug3_1_2_16f_FD_122242 | JGI IMG/M metagenome (GOLD analysis project Ga0137418, IMG submission 122242) | Vadose zone soil fungal communities from Angelo Coast Range Reserve, California, USA - CZODoug3_1_2_16fungal (Hybrid Assembly) | ecosystem: Environmental > Terrestrial > Soil > Vadose... | reverse complement strand
CCCACCGCCACGCTCACGTTGTGTGCGGTCACTACCTGATCGCCGCCCCGTTCGCTCACCTCGAACCGCAGCGCCATCGTGCCGTCGGGTCCGATGACCGGGCTGAGCCGCGGCAGCCGCTCGAGCCGCTTGCGCCTGCCCTTGGCCTGTTTGCTGTTCTGTCCGGCGATGTTGCGCGCGATATAGTCCTTCTCGTGCGCGATGCTGCGTTGCTGCTGCTCGAACGCCCGCTGCTGCGCCAGGCGGCGTTCGGCGCGCTGGGCGACAAAGTCGGCGTAGCCGGCTGTGTACGGCGTGGCGGTGCCGCCTTCGAGGTGCAGCACGTGATCCACGGTGGCGGACAGAAACGCGCGGTCATGGCTCACGAGCAGCACGGTCCGCTCACTCGCGGCGAGGTACTGCTCAAGCCACCGCGTCGTCTCGAGATCCAGGTGATTGGTCGGCTCGTCGAGCAGCAGGACGTCGGCGGTCGACATGAGCTGGCGGGCCAGGCCCAGCCGGCCGAGCTCGCCGCCGCTCAGCGCAGACAGCGGCGTGACGCGGGCCTGGGCGGGATCGAACTCGAGGCCGTGCAACACCGCGTCGATGCGCGCCGTGACGGCGTAGCCGCCGTCGCGCTCGAAGCGCTCCAAGTCTTCGCCGTATTGGGCCAATGCGCGCGGCGACGAGTCATGGGCGAGGTTGGCGGCTTGCTCCACCAGGGACTGTTCCAGCGCCAGCAGCTCGGCGAGCTCGCCGGCGGCCGCCTCCCAAACGGTCGTGGCGGCGCCGTAGTCGCGGTGCTGCTCGAGCAGCGACGCGCGGAGGCCGGGCGCGCGCGCGATGCTCCCGCGAGTGGGCTCGAGATCGCCCGTCAGCAGGCGGAACAGGGTCGTCTTCCCGGTGCCGTTCCGGCCTACGATGCCCCAGCGTTCCCCGGGCGCGACCGTGAAGGAGACGTCGGAGAACAGTTTCGTGGCGCCGAAGTCCACACCGACACTGGCGAAAGCGATCTGGGACATCCCCTAATCTAGCTAAGCGCTTGATGCCAACTCGCTTCAGCTAGCCGGGACCGAGTGCCGGCACCCTACTCCTTGGGTGTAAGCAGCTCCCGGTACGCCGGGTAGTCGCGCAGCGACTGGAGCGACGGGAAGAGATGCATCACGCCGCCGCGTGGATACCCCTGAGCAAACGCCTCCTGCACCAGTGCGACGGCGGCGTCAGGCTCTCCCAGGACCGCGTGGATCCGTGCCCGCCACATCGTGTGCCTGCCGTAGAGATAGCGGGGGCTCATCGCCTGAAGCGTTCGCTCGAACCCCACCGCGTCAGCCCGCCTCTCCTGGCGCGCCGCCAGCACTCCCAGAAAACCCTGGATGGTCACCCGATCGGGCGAGTCTCCCGTGATGACCGCGATCCACCGCATCGTGGCGTAGTCCGGCACGGCCGCGGCCCTCTCCGACGCGAGACCCACGAGCAGGCGCTGCGTGGCGTCGAGCCGGCCACTCACGTAGTAGGCGAGGGCGAGACGGAACCGGTTGGCCACCGAGTTCGCCTCCGCGGCAGGCCGGCTTTCCAGCCAACGCACGGCCCATATGCCGACGGCTGGCGCGTCCGCCCGGTGATCGTGCGCCGCCAGCTCGAGCGCCGCGATCAGGGCGATGTCGGCGGGCGACCAGCCCGGTTGTGGCGGGAGGCTGGGCGCCTCGACCAGTCGCTCGCTGATGTCGCCGGCCCGCCCCAGAGAGGCGAGCGCCCGGACCTCGGCCGCGAGCACGGCGAAGTCGGCGGGGTGGCGGCGGCGCCCTTCGAGCGCCTCCTTCAGCTCGCGGCGGTGATCGCCCACCAGGTGGCGGGCGAACGTCAGATAGAACCAGTAGACCGACCAGCCGCGGAACAGGCCGCGATCGGGCCCCAGCGTGGTGAGGGCCGCGATCATTTCGCGCGGGCGATTGAGCGCCAGCGCGCCCTGCGCCACCAGCCACAGCGTCTCGGAATTGGGTGCGATCGCGGCCATCTCGCGCGCGGTCTCGAGCGCCCGCTGCCGATCGCCCCGGCTCTGGACGAGCACCCACGTGAGGTAGTGCTGGTCGAGCGGCGAGAGTCGGCCGGGAGAGCGCTCTACCGCGTGCGCGATCGAGTCCGCCGTGGCGTACTCCCCGAGATCCATGTGCTCGTGCGCCGCGAAGATCAGCGGCAGCCGGAACGTCGTGTCCTCCAGCGCCGCCCGCCTGAAATGGCCGATGGCGCCGCGTGAGTCGAACTGCAACATGCGGTCGAGGCCCTGGATGAACTCCTGGTACGCCGCGAAGGTCGGAGGCTGGCCGGCGGCCTTGGCCCAGGCGCTCAGGCGCGAGTCGAACAGCGTCGCGAGCGTGGCCATCACCCGCTGCCGCACGGCTTCCACGGCGGCGAGCGGCTGCGCGATCGGCCCCGCGACCGGCTCGAGCGCGCGCAACACCGTACCGTCCGTCGCGGCCGAGATCTGGATCTGGAACCGGATGCTGTCCGCCTGACGGTAGTAGGCGCCGGAGACCACCGTGCCCGCGCCCGTCTCGCGCCCCAGGGTCTGAATCCCGGCGGCGTCGAGATGGCCAGGGCCGTGCTCCCCCGGTGTGACCGAGGACTTCATCACCGACATGGACGACACGACTTCGACCAGGCCCGTCTGGGCCAGGCCCTGCGTCACCCAATCGGCCGCCATGTGGCCGAGGTTGTCGAGCGAGGGGTCCCCGGTGTGGTTCTCGATCACGGCCACGACCACGCGACGCTGATTGAGGTGCGATCCGCCACGGCGCAGCAGGTGGGCCCCGATGCCGACGCCGAGCAGAGCGACCACAATCCCCAGGCCGAACGCGATTTTCCGTCCCCGCCGGCCGACTAGGATGCCTCGCGTCGGCACGCTCGTCCGATAGGCCGGCGCCCCGAGGGCGGCCGCGAACTCGGTCACGGTGGGAAACCGGTCATCGGGCAGGGGGGCGAGGGCCCGAGAAATCGCGTGCTTGACGGCCCGTGCGACCCCAGCGTGCGCTCCATGCAGGGCTGGGCTGGTTTCGAGCGCCGTCCAGTTGTGCACCCGGCGCTCCGTCATGCTCGCCGCTGGCGGCTCCCCCGCCAGCATCTCGAACAGCACGCAGCCGAGGCTGTAGATGTCGGTGCGCGCGTCGAGGTCGCCGAGGGCCATCGCCTGCTCCGGACTCATGTAGCCGGGCGACCCGATTGGCTGGCCCGCCTGGGTGAGCGTCAGGCTCCCGGCAGCGCTGATGGCGCGCGCGATCCCGAAATCGGCGACGATCGCGTGGTTGCCCGAAAGGAGGATGTTCTCGGGCTTGATGTCGCGGTGGATGATCCCCTGTGCATGGGCAAAGGCGAGGGCGTCGGCGACGTCCCGTGCGATGTGGAGCGCGTCGTCGAGCGGCAGCTTCCGCTCCCGGAGCAGGCGGTGCCGCAGCGATTCCCCTTCGACGTACGGCATGACGTAGTAGAACAGGCCGTCCGTTTCGCCGGCCGAAAAGATCGGCACAATGTGGGGATGGCTGAGATTGGAAGACAGGTCCACTTCGCGAATGAACCGCTCGCGCAACAGGCGGGTGGACACCTCAGGGTCGAGCACCTTGATCGCCACCCGGCGATGCGGATGCTGTTCCACGGCCAGGAACACGCGGGCCATGCCCCCGGCGCCGATCTCGCGCTCGACGTCGTAGCGGGGTGCGAGGCTCGCGCGCAAAGTGTCGATCACGTCAAGCATGCGCGCAACTTAGCGTTCCCTCGTCTAGCGGGCGAGCGTCGCGACGGACCCCTGGCCGATTCCGTCCCGCGCGCTACAATTTCCTCGTGGACAGCGGCGGTTCCGTGCGGCACTCCCCTTACCTGCGGCTGGCGGCGTATTACCTGCTGCTGGGCCTCGCCGTATGGCTGTTGATCAGGTTCGTACCCGGCATCCCCCAGCTGTTGGAGCGGTTCCGGGAGGTCTCGCTCCTCGAGACCGTGGCCAGTCGCAACCGCCTGGTCGAGGAGGCGACAGCGGCGGGTGGAAGGCTGTCTCAGGGCCAGTGGGCACTGGTCACCTTCCTGTCGATGCTGACGGCGCTGCTGCTCGTGCTTCCCGTGTCCTGGGTGTACATGCTCACCAAGCAGCGCTCGGGCTACGATCAGTCGGTCGTGCAGACCGTCATCATCCTGCCGATGACCGTGGCCGCCACGGTGATTCTGGTGCAGAACAGCCTGGCCCTGGCGTTCACGCTCGCGGCGATTGTAGCGGCGGTACGGTTTCGCAATACCCTCAAGGATACGAAGGACGCCGTCTATATCTTCCTCGCCCTCGCGGTCGGCGTCGCCGCCGGTGTGTTCTCGCCCATCGTCGCGGGGGTGATGTCTTTCATGTTCAACGTCGTGGTGCTCGCGCTGTGGGAGCTCAACGTGGGGAACATCTACGCCGACCAGCGGGGCCGCATGCCGGCGCTGTCCCCCTCCGAGGGGCTGCTCGGCCCGCGCCGGCGGTCCTCCGCGGCGCTGGCGGTCGGGGATCCCGACCTGCTCGCGGCGCTCGCGCCCCACGAGCTCGAGGAGGTCGCGGACCGTGCCGCCCGACTGCAGGCGTACGTCCTGGCCCGCGCGGGCGACAAGAAGGCGGAACGCTTCAACGGCATGCTGCTGGTGCACACGACGCAGCCGGAAGCCGCTCAACGAGTCGTCGAGGAGCTCCTGCAAGTCCAGGCCCAGCGCTGGCGGTTGGCCGAAATCGTGCCGGCCGAGCAGGGCCGGTCGACGCTCGAGTACCTGCTCCGGCTGCGGGACGAGTTTCTGCCAGCGACCCTGCTCGACGCCCTCAAGGGGCGCGGCACCCCCCCCGTCGATGCCGCCGAGTACCGTTCGCTCCGCGGTCTGAAGAAACGCTAGGGAAGGGTGAAGCCTCCGGCGTGGTGGCTCGCCGCTCTGGCGTCGGTGTGGATCGGGCTGCACGGATGCGGCCAGGTGGGTGCGGTGGGCGCCGCTCCGGCGGCTGCGCCGCCGGCACTCCCCGCGCAGATCGACGTCACCCTCTTTCTCATAGGGGACGCGGGCGCGCCGGCGGCGCCGCCCGATTCGGAGCCGGTCCTCGTGGCGCTCCGCGTCGCCGCGGCCTCCGCGCCGCACCCCGTCATCGTGTTCCTGGGTGACAATGTCTATCCCGACGGCATGCCGGACTCGGCCGCCCTGAAGCGACGCGCGGCCGAGCGGGTGCTCACCCAGCAGCTGCGCGTCCTCCAGGCGAGCGGCGCCCGTGGCTTCTTCGTGCCCGGCAATCACGACTGGGACAGCATGCAGCCGGGCGGCTGGGATGCGATCCGGCGCCAGGAGCGCTTCATCGCAGCCGCGGGCGGCGGTCCCGCACTCCTGCCGGCGGGCGGTTGCCCCGGACCGGCCGTCGTGGACGTCGGAGCGGTGGTGCGGCTTGTGGCGCTCGACACCCAGTGGTGGCTGCAGGACGGACCGAAGCCCGAAGGCCCCACCTCGTCGTGCCCGGCCGCCTCGGAGGGTGCAGTGATCGATTCGGTGCGGGCGGCATTGCGCACCGCCGGCAAGCGTGCCGCGGTCGTGGTGGCCCACCATCCGCTCGCCAGTGGTGGGGTGCACGGCGGGCACTTCGGGTGGCAGGATCACGTCTTCCCGCTGCGAAACATCAAGCCGTGGCTCTGGATTCCCCTCCCCATCATCGGCTCGGTATATCCAATCGCGCGCGCGGAGGGGATATCGAGGCAGGACCTTCCCAGCCCTGCATACACGCGGATGCGCGTCGCATTCGACAGCGCGTTCGCGGGCGCCCCCGCCCTTGCCCCGCCGCTCATCTACGCGGCAGGGCACGAGCACACGCTGCAGGTGATCGCGGGGACGAGCGCGCGTTACCTGCTCGTCAGCGGCACCGGCACGTTCGGCCACATCGACCGCGTCACGGCGCTCGACAGCACCCGGTTCGCGCGCAGCGCCAGCGGATTCATGCGCGTTGAGTTCCAGCGCGACGGCCGCGCCCGCCTGGGCGTGTTCATCGTCGATCGCGCCGGGAACGCGGCTGAGGAGTTCGGACTATGGCTCAATTGAGCAGGGCGTGCCTGTGGTTTGTCAGCCTTGCGGCGGTGCTCACGCCGGTCGCCCTCGCCGGGCAGGCGACGCCGCCGGCCCGCCCGCCGACCCGCCAGACCGTGGTCGCGGGGGATCATTACCGCGCCGGGTGGCTGCATCGCCTGTTCCTAGGCTCGCATTACCGCGACCTGTGGGCGACGCCCATCGAGGTGGACGTGCTCGACTTGTCCCGCTTCGCCGGCGGGCTCACGCCCACCGGCTGTGGCGGCCGTCGCCAAACCAAGGTCCTGCGCCTGCTGGCTAAGGACGGACGGCAGTACGTGTTCCGCTCGGTGGAGAAGGATCCCACGTTGGCCCTGCCACCCGAGCTGCGGGCGACCTTCGCCAAAGGCCTCGTCCAGGACCAGATCAGCTCGGCGCATCCCGGTGCACCACTCGTGGTCGCCCCGCTGCTCGATGCCACCGGCATCCTGCACGTGGATCCGCGGATCGTCCTGCTGCCCGAGGACGCGCGCCTCAACGGCTACGACTGCGTGCGTCCCGGCTTCAAACTCGGCATGATCGAGGAACGCCCCACGGAGCCGCCGGAGAACGATGTGGGGTTCGCCGGCGCGGTGGAGCTCCTGGGGACGAAGGCGCTGTTCGAGCATCTCGAGCACAGCGCTCGCAACCGGGTCGATTCGCGCGCCTTTCTCGCCGCCCGACTGATGGACGTCTTCATCGGCGACTGGGACCGGCATCAGGACCAATGGCGCTGGGCGCGCTTCGATTCCGCTGAAGTCCGTTGGTGGCGCCCCATCCCACGCGACCGCGATCAGGCGTTCGCGCGCCTCGACGGCGTGCTCCTCTGGCTCGGCGGGTACTACTGGCCCGAAGTCATCGGCTTCGGCGACGAGTACCCGAGCATCTGGCGCCTCACCTTTACCGGGCAGGTCCCCGATCGGCGGCTCCTCGTGGATCTGGAGAAGCCGGTGTGGGACTCCGTTGCACGGACGATCCAGGCCCGGCTCACCGACTCCGTCATCGTGGCCGCGGTGCGGCGGCTGCCGCCGGAATACTTTCAGAAGAGCGGCGCCGCCCTCACCCGGGCGTTGCAGCAGCGGCGCAACCATCTGCTGCAGGCCAGCAACCGCTACTACGCGCTCGTCGCCGGTGTGGTGGAGGTCCACGCCACGGATGAGCGCGATGTGGTGGCCGTTGAGCGCCTGGGAAGCGGGCGCGTCTCGGTGCGGCTGTCGGCCGAAGGCGCGGTGGCGCCGTACTACCGCCGGACATTCGACGGCCGGGAGACAGAGGAGATCCGTCTGTACCTGCACGGCGGGGACGACCGGCTGATCGTGCGGGGCTCCGCCGGATCAGGGGGCAGGCCGCGGCTCCGGGTGATCGGAGGTGGTGGGGACGACGAACTGATGGACTCCTCGCGGGCCGGGAGCACGAGGTTCTACGACGACCGCGGGAACAACCGGTTCGTGAAGGGGCCGGGAACGTCCGTGGACCGCGGACACTACGAGGAGCCACCCCGCGACACGTCCACCCTCGGTCGCCCGCGCGATTGGGGCTCGCACTGGATGCCGCTCACGTGGGTCGGCTATTCGGCGGACATCGGTCTGTTTGTCGGAGCGGGCGCGGACGGAACGGGGTACGACTTCCGGCGGCTCCCGTACAACTCGCACGTGAGAGTGCGCGCGGGGTACGCTACCGCCGCTCAGACCTACCGTGCCGAGTTCACCGGCGAGTTCCGCGGCATCGTGCCTCCGGCCGTGGTGAGGCTCCAGATGCGCGCGTCGGGGATCGACGTGCTCCGCTTTTACGGCTTCGGTAACGAGACCGTGAACACGGGTCCGAACGAGTTCTACAAGGTGAAGCAGCAGCAGTACCTCGTCGCTCCCGCTCTGGAATTCTCACTCTCGCGGGCCGCGAAGGTCTCGGTCGGCCCCGTGCTCAAGTTCGCCCACACGAATCTCGTCGGGGGCACGTTCATCAACGTCGCGCGACCCTACGGCGTCGAAGACCTGGGGCAGATCGGTGCCGCAGCGGACGTTCACGTCGACACCCGGGACCAGCCGCGCGCCGCGCGCCGCGGGATCACCTTCGGTTTCGGCGGCAGCTACTACCCCCGCGCGCTGGACCTCACGTCGCCGTTCGGCGAGGGCCATGTCGAGGCGAGCTCGTACCTCACGGCTCGCATCCCGTTGCAGCCGACGCTCGCCCTGCGCATCGCCGGCAAAAAGGTGTGGGGGACTTATCCGTTCTACGAAGCGGCCCACGTCGGCGGGGACACGACGGTGCGGGGCTTCGTGGAGCATCGCTTCGCGGGCGACGCGGCGGTCTACGGGAACGTCGAGCTGCGGCTGTCCATCGCGAAATTCTTCGTCCTGGTCCCGGGCGAGCTGGGGGTGTTCGGCCTCGGGGACGCCGGACGCGTCTACCTGTCGGGCGAGACATCGGACCGCTGGCACGCGGCCGCCGGAGGCGGCTTGTGGTTCTCATTCTTGAGCCGTGCCAACACGCTGTCCGTGGCGGCGGCACATAGCGTCGAGGGCACGCGCTTCTACGCGCGGGCGGGGCTTCCGTTCTAGGCATGACGCCTGAGTGGAAGGCCGAGGTCCCGACCCTTGACCTCCTGAACCGCATGGTGACGGACGCGATTCCCCTGGGCCTCCGCTCCGGTCCGGCGGAGCCGTTCTTCCAGCGCGACATCTACTTCGACTCGGCCGACTGGACACTGCGTCGGCGCGGCGTGAGCTGCCGGTTCCGTATCCGGGTGGACGACCGGCGCATCCTCACGCTGCGCACGATCGGTCGGTGGGAGGGCGGCGTGCCGCTGGTGTTGCCGCAGACGTTCGAAGCCGACGTCCCCGAGCTCGAAGGCGCGCAGGCGCTCGCCGGTACGTCCGACCCGGCGCGCCGCCTGCGCTCCCTCATCGAGCCGGCCCTGCTGCTGCCCCGCATCCAGTTCGAAACCGAGCGGCGCTTGCGCCACACCCGGGCCGGTTGGTTCTCACGGGGGCGCTACGACATCGTGTACGACGTCGTGACGGTCCGCAGCCATGAGATGGCGGTGGCGTTCGAGGAGCTGAAGCTGCGGGAGCTGGCGCGGGGCCGGCCGGGCCTCGACCGCCTCGCCCGGGCGTTTCAGGAGCGGTACGGCCTGCGGACCCTGCTGGTGGGCAAGGTGGACCGCGCCGCCAAGCTGCTGCGCGATCTCGAAAGCGGTACCCTGGCGCAGGTCGCGCGCGGCGGTCACGAGGTGGCCCTGGTCGCCGTCGAGGGGGGATCCGTCGCCATGCTCACGGAATCGACCTCCCTCACGCTGCCGGTGCGGGGCGGCGGCGGCGAGGAGACATGCCGCGAGATGCTGCGCGCCTTTTTCGGGAGCGCGGACGGACAGGTACGGTTCCTCGGCATGGCGCCTGGAGGACTGGCGGGTACGAGACCGGTGCTGGAGGTTTGGCTGGCGCGGCGCGTCGCCAGCGGCGGGGGCGCGGCTGTCGCCGGACGGGTGCAGTGGCTGCCGTTCGACGAGCTGCTCGCCGCGGCCGGCTCGCCCGGGTTGCGCGACCCTCGAACCCTCGCTGCGCTCACGGTGGCGGCGCGGTCGGACGTGCTCGCCGACTGGACGCGCGGCAGCGAGCCGGTACGCGGTGCCGTGCCGCGCCAGACCGGCGAGCGCCGGGTGCGCCTGTCCGAGTACGCGCTGCGCTCCCCCATTCCCGACGTCGACCGCCCATCGGCCGAGCACTTCCTGAACGGAGATCTGAGCCTGATCGAGTTCAACGGTCGGGTCCTGGAGCTGGCGGAGGACACGAGTGTCCCACTCCTCGCCCGGATCCGGTTTCTGTCCATCCTGAGCGCCAACCTGGACGAGTTCTTCATGGTACGAGTGGGTGCTCTGAAGCGCGCGGAGGCCAAAGGGGGCCGGGTGGACGTGGGTGCGGATGGTCTGGCCGCGGACGAGCAGCTCAACGCCATCGCGATTCGAGTGCGGGCCCTGCTCGAGCGGCAGACGCGCTGCTTCACCGACGTGTGCCTGCCGGCGCTCGCCGCGCACGGCGTCCGGATCCTGCGCTGGGCGGACCTGGCAGCGCCCCAACAGGAGCTGCTGCGCCGCTACTTCACGGAGGAGGCGTTCCCCTTCATCACGCCGCAGGCCATGACGCGGGCGCCGGGGCACCCCTTCCCAGTGATCCCCACCTTGCGGCTGTCCCTCGCCGTCGTGGTGCGCGACGCCCCCGGCGGACCGATGCACTTCGCCTACCTGAAGGTGCCGGAGGCGCTGCCCCGCTTTGTGAAGGTCGCGGACGGGAGCGGGTTCGTCGCCGTGGAGGACGTCATCCGCGCGAACCTGAGCCAGGTTTACCCGGGCCGATTCGTCGAGGAGGCCTACGCGTTCCGC
>Ga0137418_10006915_pt1 | contig 10432 bp, 9 predicted proteins | sample CZODoug3_1_2_16f_FD_122242 | JGI IMG/M metagenome (GOLD analysis project Ga0137418, IMG submission 122242) | Vadose zone soil fungal communities from Angelo Coast Range Reserve, California, USA - CZODoug3_1_2_16fungal (Hybrid Assembly) | ecosystem: Environmental > Terrestrial > Soil > Vadose... | reverse complement strand
CATCGGGAGCATGCCGACGCTCGTCACAAACCTGCCGACGATCTGGAGTGCGAGCGGCATCCGCCGGGCGCCGTCGGCGACACTCCGCCAAAGCACTTGCGGGACGGCTCAAGCAGGTTCAGAACCGAAGCTCCGGCTGGGTCCAGCAGCTCTCCGAAGAAGGCTGATCACTACCGCGAGGACGGGCCCGCACCGTGCGGCAGATCTGCCGCAGCGTCGGAGCGCGTTGCCGCAAACTTCATGGCGTCAATTCGGAGAGTTCCGCGACGACGGCGGCACTGCTTTATCTTGCGATAAGACCATTTCGGCACTCTCTCTGTCCATTCCTCGCCGCCGTGTCTGTTCCATTTTTGGACTCGGCCTGAGCTTCGCTGCTTACCGCTTCGGTGGGCGACGTCGTAACGTCTTGAATGCGTGCTCCTTACCCGCCAGACGTGCGCCGGCTGGATCACGAGCCGGAAGTCGCCACGCTTTCACCACATATCGGGGGACGACCGATACTCGCGGTGAACCCGAAGCCGGTTGCGCGGATGACGAAGGCTCTGAACAGGGCCGCACCGTCGGCGAAACCGGTAGCACGAAGCCTGCCGCGATCGAGTGGCTGCAGCAGCGGATCGTCGTATGGCGCCAGGCGTCTTGACTACGCTCGACAGGCCTACGCTCGACAGGCTCTTGACCGTGCTTGAGGCGCCTTCTACGCTGCCTGGGATGAAGTGCCCGCAGTGCCAGTACGAGAACACAGTTGAGGCCACGTTTTGTGACGAGTGCGGGACGCGGCTCGAGTCGGCGTGTCCTGCGTGTGGCGAACGCAATCGGCCAGCTGCGAAGTTCTGCCGTCGGTGTGGCCAATCACTCGCAGAAGGTCGGGGCGGCGTAGCTTCGTCCCTCTTCACGACGCCTGATTCCTACACTCCCAGACATCTTGTGGAGCGGATCCTTACCTCAAGAGCCGCCCTCGAAGGTGAGCGCAAGCAGGTCACCATCCTCTTTGCGGATCTCAAGGGCTCGATGGAACTGCTCGCCGATCGTGACCCTGAAGAGGCGCGCAAGATCCTCGATCCCGTCCTGGAGCTGATGATGGAAGCCGTCCATCGCTTCGAAGGCACTGTCAATCAAGTCATGGGCGACGGGATCATGGCGCTGTTCGGTGCGCCGATCGCGCACGAGGATCATGCCCTCAGGGCGTGCTACGCCGCGCTCCGGATGCAGGATTCTGGGAAGAAGTACGCGGAAGGGGCGCGGCGCGGGTACGGTATCGAAGTCCAGATCCGCATTGGGCTGAACTCCGGCGAGGTCGTGGTTCGATCCGTCGGGAGCGACCTCCGGATGGACTACACCGCGATCGGGCAAACGACCCATCTCGCGGCGCGCATGGAGCAACTTGCGACCCCCGGAACCATTCGCCTCACTAGTGACACCCTTCGCCTGGTGGAAGGATTTATCGAGGTCAAGCCGCTCGGACCTGTGCCCGTCAGGGGCATCACGAACCCTGTCGAAGTCTATGAGGCAATCGGCGCGGGTACGGTGCGAACGCGGCTGCAAGCGGCCGCCCGGCGGGGCCTCACCCCATTCATCGGCCGCGAAGCCGAGCTCGAGCAGCTCCGCCGCGCGCAACAGCTCGCACTGAACGGTCAGGGGCAGGTGGCGGCGATCGTGGGGGAAGCCGGCGTCGGCAAGTCGCGCTTGGCCTATGAATTTACTCACTCTTATCGGCTGCAGGATTGGTTGATCCTGGAGGCTGCGGCGGTCACGCATAGCAGCGCGAAGAGCTATCTGCTGGTGGTCGATATGTTGCGAGCTTACTTCAAGGTTCACGACCGCGACGACCGTCGGGAGATTCGTGAAAAGGTGACGGGTAAGCTGCTCGCTCTCGACGATTCCCTCAGGCCGGCGCTGCCGGCATTGCTCACCTTGCTCGACGTACCGGTCGACGTTGTCGAGTGGCAAGCGCTCGATCCGGCCGAGCGGCGCCGGCGTACGCTCGATGCGGCAAAACGACTCCTCCTGCGTGAAGCCCGCGAGCAACCCGTCCTGCTGATCTGCGAGGACCTTCACTGGATCGACGCCGAGTCCCAGGCGTTCCTTGACGGCCTCGTGGAGAACCTCGGTGCGGCGCGCCTGCTGTTGCTCGCGAACTACCGTCCCGAGTACCAGCACACCTGGAGCAATAAGGCGTATTACACGCAGATGCGGCTGAACACGCTGGCCGTGGACGGCACGGGGGAACTGCTGGACGCGCTTCTCGGCGCCGATCCGGCCCTCGGGCCGCTCAAACAGAGCCTGATTGATCGCGGGAACCCGTTCTTCCTGGAAGAGACTGTTCGGACCCTGGTAGAGACCAACCTCCTGATCGGGGAGCGCGGACGGTATCGGCTGGCGCAACCGATCCTCGCGATCCAGGTGCCCCCGACGGTCCAAGCGGTGCTGGCGGCGCGCATCGATCGTCTCTCACCGGAGGACAAACGTCTCCTGCAGACCGCTTCCGTCGTAGGCAAAGACGTGCCCGTCGCGATCCTCCAAGTGGTCGCCGAGCTACCGGATGAAGCCCTCCGTCGCGGACTCGATCACCTGCAAGCCGCGGAGTTCGTCCACGAGGCGAAGCTCTTCCCCGAGGCCGAATACACGTTCAAGCACGCGCTGACGCACGAGGTCGCGTACGGCGGACTGCTCCACGACCGCCGCCGCCTCCTCCACGCTCGTATCGTCGAAGCCATCGAGCGCGTTTACGCGGACCGGCGTGCCGAGCACGTCGAACGGCTCGCCGATCATGCTCTTCGCGGAGAAGTGTGGGACAAGGCCGTCGGCTACCTTCGCGATGCCGTCGGTCGGCAGGCGGCGCGCTCCGCATACAACGAGGCTCTCACGTCGCTCGAGGCTGCCTTTCGCGCCCTCGGTCATCTGCCCGAGACTCGCGAGGCCAAGACCCAGGCCATCGACCTCCGCCTCGACTCGCGAATCGCCCTGGCTCCGTTGGGTCAATACGACGGGATCCTGAAATACATGCGCGAAGCCGAGGTCCTCGCGCGAGAACTCGGCGATCGACGCCGGCTGGGACTCGTCCTCGCCGACATGGGGGCGCGCCTTCGTAATGTCGGTGACCATCGGCGCGCGCTCGAAGCGAGCCGACAAGCGCTCGAGATTGCCACCGAACTCGATCAGCTCGGTCTGCAAATCGAAGCACGGTACCGCCTCGCTCAGGCCCACTTCGCACTCGGTGAGTTCGACCAAGCCATCGCGATCTTCCTACAGACGATCGAGGCCATCGGCGCCGATGGCGCAAGGATCGCGAATCGGCCGGCGTTTCCACCTCGCTTCTTTGCTGCTTGGCCGCGCGCATGGCTTGGGCTGTCGCTTTGCCATCTCGGTCGTTTTGTCGAGGCCCTCAGCTACGCGGAAGAAGGCGTGCAGATCGCCGAAGAGGCGGATCATCTTCATACATTGATCGAGTCATACAGTGCGCTCGGGGGGGTCCACCTGGAGCAGGGCAATCTGGATCTGGCCTTGCGGGCATTCGAACGTGGCGTCGCGCTCCTTCGACCCCACAATGTCAGCGACGCGAATCTCCTCTCGGGCCTTGGTTACAGCTACGCTCTCTCCGGACGTCTTTCCGAGGCGGTTTCGCTACTCGAAGACTCGACGCAGAGCGAGACGTCGATCAGCTCGATGGGGTTGGGCCTCTCGGTTCGCACGACGCGCCTGGCTGCGGCCTATCTGCTGGCGGGGCGCGCAGAAGAGGCCATGAGACGAGCACAGAGCGCTGTCGAGCTGTCCACGAAGCACGAGGAACCCGCGAACCGGGCCTTGGCGCTCAAGGTGCTCGCCGATGCCACAGTGTGCGTCGATGCTGTCGGCGCAAGCAGCGCTGCGGGGCACTACACGAAGAGTCTTGTGCTCGCGGGTGAGCTGGGCATGCGGCCTCTCGTCGCCCACTGCCATGCTGGCCTCGGCAAACTCTATCGCCACACCGGCAAGCGTAGCGAGTCCGACCGGCACCGCGCGACCGCTTCGACGATGTACTCCGAGATGGCAATGACGTACTGGTCGGGGCAGATGGAGCGAGATACGTAGGCGGAGTCTCATCGCTGGCATTCGTAATGCGCGGTGCCCGTCGCAGGTATCGGCATGGAGACTGCTGTCAGGTCGAAAGATGCGCCGAGATGCTTAGCCTCGAGGTCGAGGATGGGTGGCGGCTGGAGGTCGATGCCCCCGCTCGTTGTCCTCGGCCGCGGGTCCGAACATCAGCATTCCAGACACGAAGAGCAAGAGGATCAGTAAGACGACGCCGCCGCCCAACATAGCCACCCGGATCAATCGCGGATCGCCGCTGGGCTCATCAGGGACCCATGGCGTCCTCGCGCCACAGGACGGACACGTCGTCGCATCGCGAGCGACGGGCGCTTCACAGAGTCGGCACCGGGTAAGTGCGGGTGGTGTTTCGCTCATGCTGCGTCATCCTATTTCACGAATACCCATTCCGGCTTGAGTAGGGGGAACGCGATGAGCCCGATGATCGCAGTCGCGGCCACCAGCAGGGGATTGCTGACCTTCCACCGGAACAGCACGATGAGGCTTCCCGCCGCGACGAGTGCCGTCAGCCAGTCGCCGATGGCGATCTTTCCAAGCAGCACGCAGGCACCGAGAATCGTGCCGATGGCGGCCGCGTACGCACCCTTGATGAACCCCTGGATGTTTGGATTCGCGCGGTAGCGAACGAGGATCGGCGCGACGATCAGAATCAACAAAAACGACGGGAGGAAGATCCCGATTGTCGAGACGAGCGAGCCCCAGAAGCCGTCGAGCAGTGAACCGCCCAGGCGCGCCGCCACGAGGTAGCCGACGAACGTCGCCGTGATCACGACAGGGCCGGGGCTGATCATGCCGATGGCGACGGCCACGAGGAAATCGCGCTCGTTGAGCCAGCGCATCTGCTGGACGAGTCCCTTCTCCAGGAACGGCACGATGACGAGGCCGCTCCCGAAGGTGAGCGAGCCGGCTTTGAGGAAGAACGCGAGCAGCTGGCCAAGGAGCGTCACAACGCTGCTCGGCGCCGCGCCGGCGACGGCAAGAGGCACGCCGAACAAGAATACGCGGGTCGTAGGCGCCGATGCTCGCCCGCGAAAGAGCGAACCGTAGTAGAGAAGCCCGACGACGCCACAGCCAATGAACACGAGTGCCACTTCCGCCTGGGCCGCCACCGTGATGACGAACGCCGCCGCCGCCAGCGCCCACTCGAGCCAGTCCTTCATTCCGAGCTTCGTCAACCGGTAACAGGAGTGCAGGATGAGGGCGATCACGGCCGGGCTCACGCCGTAAAAGATCGCCTTCACCGGTGACAGTCCACCGTAGTAGACGTACAGCGCGCCCAAGGCAGCTACGATGATGAAATTCGGCAGGATGAACGCCCACCCGCCGGCCCAGGCGCCCCAGAAACCGCCACGGATGTACGAGACCCAGATACCGACCTGTATTGCGAGCGGCCCGGGCAGCGACTGGCACACGGCGATGCCTTCCCGCATCTCCTCCTTCGTGAGCCACTTCTTCTCTCCGACCAGCTCCCGCTCCATCTGGCCGACGAGGGCGACCGGGCCGCCGAAGCCGAGCAGGCCGAGCCGAAGGAAATACCGCACCAGATCGCGGATCGATACGCGGCGAGTCGCGCTTTCGGCTTCCATCGCAGAATCCTCCCAGCAGGTGGCTCGTGGCGCAGTGTAACGCTTGACGTATCTGGTATCAATGGTTACGAGACAACTTGCATGCGGTGGCTGACGCTGTTGACGACGCTACCGCCAACGCCGACGCGACACCGGGTCGGCGTCTGGCGGAAGCTGCAGCGGATGGGCGCAGTTCGCCTGCGCGGAGCCGGCTGGATCCTGCCCGAGAATCCCGAGACCACCGAGCTGTTTCAGTGGCTCGTCCAGGAGATCCACTCGGTCCGCGGTGAGGCGACCCTCCTTCGCGTCGACCGCGTCGAGCCGATGACGGACAAAGACATCGTCGGGCTCTTCCACAAGGCACGCGCGGTCGAATACCACGCCGTCATCGAGGGATGCCGCGAAATCCTGCGTCATCTCGACCGCTACCAGACCCACCACCGTCGCGGGATCCCGAAGCTTCGGACGAAGCTCGACGCCATGAAGCGGGAGCTGGATCGTGTGCAGGCGATCGATTACCTGAAGGCGCCCGCGGGTGAGCGGGCGCGTGGCGTCTGGGAGACGACGGCGAAGCGGCTGCGCGCGGCGGAGAGCCGCCGGCACGCGCCGAGCGCGCGGCGCCGAGGCGTGCTGCCTGCACGGGGCAGCACCTGGGTGACGCGCCCGCGGCCCCACATCGACCGTATCGCGTCGGCCTGGCTGATCAGGCGGTTTCACGATCCAGACGCGAAGTTCGAATTCGCAGATGCCGCGGATGCCGCGCGCAAAGGGACGCCGTTCGACGTGCTCGGTGCGGAGTTCGGCCATCACGGCGACGACTGCACGTTCGAAACGCTTGTGAAGCGGTTCGGCATCAAGGATCGCCGTGTGAGGGTGATTGCCGAGATCGTGCACGAGGCGGATCTGCACGACGGCAAGTTCACGCGGAACGAAGCCGCCGGCGTCGACCTCGCGATCAATGGTCTCGTGGAGGCCGTGCCGGACGACCACGACCTGCTCGCCCGAGGGACGGCGCTCTTCGACGGTCTCTATGCTGTCCTGAAGCAAAAGACCTAGCAGCGTTCCCACCACTAGCAGGAGGGCTGGTCCGATGAACACGATGAAGACGATCGCGGCGTTCGTGATTGGGTTGGTGTTCGTCGTCCCGACAGGCTGGGCGATGGGCCGGCGCCTCGGCGGCTTCCGGTGCTGCCGCTGCTCATTTCGGATGGCGTCTTGACTGCCGGAGGGGGATTTGTGGGTAGCGTCGGTGGTCAGACACATTAGGTTCAAGACCGATTCGGTCGCCGCGGACCCTGAAGATCTCCGGCGGCCGCTGACGGCGGCGTGTCGCGACTGAAGCCGATGTCGGCCGACGCGAACGGCGCCGTCAACTGGCTCCAGACAGTCCTCGCTTGCACTTGCTTGCTCACAGTTACCACCGCTGTCTGGGCGCAGCCGAAGCCCAGCGGCACGGTCTCGGTCCTCTACGCCGGCTCCCTCGGCGCCGTCATGGACAAAGGGCTCGCACCGGCCGCGGAGAGAACGACCGGCTACAGCATTCAGGGAGAAGGACATGGGTCGGTCGCCGCCGCGCGCATGATCCGCGACCGGCTGCGGACGCCGGACGTGTTCATCAGCGCCGATCCAGCTGTGAACAGCGCGATCCTGATGGGGCCCAACAACCGCAACCTCGTCGACTGGTATCTGACGTTCGCTGCCGCCGACCTCGTGATCGGCTACAACCTGAAGAGCCGGTTCAAGGACGACTTCGAACAGGCTCGCGCCGGGAAGCTGCCGTGGTACGGCGTCCTTGCGAAACCCGGGCTGAAGCTTGGCCGCACCGATCCGAATCTCGATCCCAAGGGCTATCGAACCCTCTTCCTCTTCGAGCTTGCCGAACGCCACTATCAGAAACCGGGGCTGGTCGCGCTCCTCGGAGGATCGACGAACCCAGCCCAGATCTTCCCGGAGCCCGAGCTGCTCATTCGCATGGAGTCCGGGCAGCTTGACGCGGCGATCTTCTATCGTCATGAGGTTGTCGCGCACGGGCTGCCGTTCATCGAGTTACCCGACGAGGTGAACCAGAGCAATCCGCGATTCGCGGCGCTCTACCGCGAGCGACGCTACACCACGGATCGTGGCCTGACGGTGACCGGCGTGCCCATCCTCTTCACCATCACCATCGTCAACACCGCGCGGAACGCGCCGGGCGCGCTGGCCTTCGTCCGATTCGTCCTGTCTCAGCAAGCCAGGACGACGCTGAGCCAGCATGGACTTCGCGCCACTTCGGTGCTGGTCGGAGGCGAGACGGCGAGGCTTCCGGCGGAGCTACGCGGGCTGATCGAAGGGTCATACGCGCCGTGAGTCGTCGCCCCGAGACCACGACAGTAGTTTTCGCCTTCCTCGGCGCGCTCCTCCTCGCGTACCTCGGGCTCCCGCTCGTCTACCTGTTCTTCCAGGTCGAGTGGAGGGCAATCATCTCAACGCTCGGCGATCCCCGTGCCTTCCGCGCGGTGCGGGTCTCGCTGATCACGTCCGCGATTGCGACGGCGATCATGACCGTCCTCGGCGTCCCTCTCGGTTACGTGCTGGCGCGCATCCCGTTCCCGGGACGGCGATTTTTCATCGGCTTCGTGTTCGTTCCCATGGTGCTGCCACCACTCGTGGGCGGGATCCTGCTCATCTTGCTCTACGGTCCGTATGGGCTCGTGGGCGCGCTCGCCGAAGGCTTCGGAGTGACGCTCGTCAACAGTCTCAGCGGGATCGTGCTTGCCCAGATCTTTGTCGCCGCACCCTACGTCATCATCGCCTCCTACTCCGCGTTCACGGCCGTTGACACGCGCCTCGAGCAAGCGGCGGCGACGCTCGGCGACTATCGGTGGCAGATTTTCCGTCGCGTGTCATTGCCGCTCGCCTGGCCGGGCATCGCAGCCGGAATCACTCTCGCTTGGGTCCGGACGCTGGGCGAGTTCGGGGCAACGCTCGTCATGGCCTATCACCCGAACACGATGCCCGTCTTGCTCTGGGTCCAGCTGACCGGGGAAGGGCTCCGAGGCGCGCTTCCTCTCGCGCTGCTGCTGTTGGCGCTCGCGGGGGCCACCATCGGCGTGATCTATCTCGTTCGGCTTCTCCCGACGGAGTTGCGGGGCTCGACCTGACGCACCGGCGCGGCGTCACGAACGACTGCGTCGGGAAATTAGACCCGCTGGTCGCCGTCGTGCCGGTCGTGCTGCTGATTGGCGTGACTGCCATACCCTGGTACCGGCAGCTGCCGCTCGCGCCAAGCACCAGGCGACACATCCTTACTGGAATTGAGCTGGACCGCGATGACGAATAGCTGACACCGCGTCGCATCCGTCCTGCTCTTCTTGGCGGCGCTGCTGGCTGCGATTGTCTTCCTCGTTCCCGGCCGGACCGCCCACGGCTACAGGTAATCGTGATATCCCCCGCCGCTCCGAGTGATAGACTAACTTCGTGAGGATGCTTCCACCAGCCTCTCGGGTCAGTGTCGTCGCGTTGCTCGTCATCGCGACGCTCGTTCTGGTGCAGCCGGTCGGCGTGTTCTTGCACTTCGTCGACGACCATCTCGGCGAGCACTCCAGAACGGCGCACGACGGGCTCACCGTTCACCTCGCCGACGGCGATGCCCCAGATCACGATGCCGATCATTGCCATATGTGGATGACGCCGGCCAACGCCGCGGTCATGCCGCGCGTTCAGCGGCCGCATGCGGTTACGGTCCTCGCTGTGTTCGAGCCTGTCTCACGCCCTACGGCTCCTCTGTTCCCTCCGTTCTCACCCCCTCGCGCCTGATCATCGTCCCCTAGTCGGTTCGAGGCATCACCGGGTACGCCCCGGTGGAGTCGATGGTTCCGATTGCCATGCTGTTGTGATGAGATGTCTCAGTTCTCAGCGGTCGCCAGGGACTGATGATCAGCCGGCATGAGAGGGAAGCTTTGCTGATCGAGCCTGACTATCGCGGCTCCCGCATCGCGGTCGACGCGCAGCAGGCGGACGACGCGTGCGAGGCCAAGGTCCGGCTCCGGCGCACGCTGTCCGAGACACCTGGTCCGTGAGGCTCGCCCCGCGCTACACGATCGCCGTGGCCCTCGTCGTCATCGTCGTGGTGATCAGGGTCTACGTCATTCCGGGCTGGAGCCTCGCACACCCATATTTGCTCTTCTACCCCGCGATCCTTCTTGCCAGCTGGCTCGGCGGCTTAGGGCCGGGCATGCTGGCCACTATCCTGGCCGCCCTCTCGCTGGCGGTCCTTTGGCTGCCGCCACTCTATTCCTTCCGCATTGAGCGCATAGAGGACGCCAGGGACATGATGGTGTTCGTGGCGATCGGGTTCGTGATCAGCTTCCTCAACGAGGCGCGCCTGGAGGCCGAGCGCCGCGCCGAGGCTGCGGAGAAAGAGAGGCGGCGCGGGCAAGAGCGGCGCATGAGGCCTCCGTCCTTGTAGAGGGTGGAGCTGTCATCCAGAAGACCTGCGTGTTTTTCCGCTTTCACGTCCCTCTGTGCCCGAGACGTCCGCGCGAGGAGCCGAGCAGGATCGTTCGCCGAACGTGGCCCGGATCGCTTGCGTTATTTTGCGCTGAACGACTCGCGAAACGATGTGATCTTGCCTTCACGCCTGTCGGCTGAGTGCGTCTCTGTCGTGACCGATCAGCGCACGAAGGTCGAAGCGTGACGAGCAGTTACACGGAAGTGTGCGAGAAGACGTGAGGGCCGGTTCATCACCGGCCCTCGTCTGTTAATCAGGGGGTCGCTGGTTCGAGCCCAGCCCGGGGAGCCAA
>Ga0137418_10006913_pt1 | contig 10432 bp, 9 predicted proteins | sample CZODoug3_1_2_16f_FD_122242 | JGI IMG/M metagenome (GOLD analysis project Ga0137418, IMG submission 122242) | Vadose zone soil fungal communities from Angelo Coast Range Reserve, California, USA - CZODoug3_1_2_16fungal (Hybrid Assembly) | ecosystem: Environmental > Terrestrial > Soil > Vadose... | reverse complement strand
TGATCTGTGGCAGCTCGCGGCGCAGCTCGGCTGGCCGGCCCTGGCCGTCCCGGAATCCTTCGGCGGGCTGGGCGGATCGGTGACCGACCTGTGCATCGTCGCCGAGGAGCTGGGCCGGGTCGTGCAGCCGACCCTGCTGGTGCAGACCCTGGCGGTCGGCGAGCTGGTCGGACGCCGGGCCGCCGACGACCCGGCCGGGGCCGCACTGCTCGAGGGCATCGCCGCCGGCACGGTGATCGCCACCTGGGCGGTGGGTGAGCCGGACGGCACCGATGGGGTGGAGCTCGTCGGCGGCACCCTGCGCGGGTATCGCGATTTCGTCCCGGACGCCCAGTGCGCTACGCACCTCGCCGTGCGCGCGCAGGCCGCCGGCGGTGCGGTGCTCGTCGTGCTGCCGATGAACACCGGCGCGCGGGCGACGCCGATGCGGACACTCGACATCACCCGGCGCTACAGCCGGGTCGAGTTCGACGACGTCGCGCTGGACGCGGATTGCCTGCAGCTGGACGTCGGCGCGGCAGCCGACCTGTTCGAGCTGGGCGTCGTCCTGCAGTGCGCCGAGAGCACCGGGGTGGCCGGCCGGCTGCTGGACCTGACGGTCGCCTACGCCAAGCAGCGCACCCAGTTCGGACGACCGATCGGCAGCTTCCAGGCGATCAAGCACCGCATCGCCGACCTGCTGATCGAGGCCGAGGGCTGTCGCGTCGCGACCCGCGACGCCGCCGAGGCGATCGACGCCGGCAGCGGGGTGGCCGAGGCGGTGAGTGTCGCGAAGTCGTGGGTCGGCCGGGCGGCCAGCTTCGTTGCGAGCCACGCGCTGCAGATCCACGGCGGCATCGGCTTCAGCTGGGAGCACGACCTGCACCTGTTCCTGCGCCGGGCCAAGGTCAACGAGTTGCTGCTCGGCCCGCCGTCGTGGCACGACGAACGGCTCTACGGACTCATCGGAGGTGCCCGTGACTAGCGCGAATCGTCCGGTCGGGCTCGTGCTGCCGAACAACGAACCCGGTGGCGCGCAGCTGCTCGACGAGCTGCCGGCCCGAGCGGAAGCCTGGGGTTACCAGTCGCTGTGGATCACCGACCACGTCGTCGGCGTGCGGGCGATGGCCGGGGTCTACGGCGCGTACTGGCTCGAGGCGTTGACCGCGCTCACCTGGATCGCCGCGCGCACCAGCACGGTCCGGGTGGGTACCGGGATCCTGGTCGTGCCGCATCGCGATCCGGTGCTCGTCGCCAAGATGGTCGCCACGCTCGACGTGCTCAGCGGTGGCCGGATCGATCTCGGCGTCGGCACCGGGTGGAGCCGGGTCGAGTTCCGCGCGCTCGGGATGGCCGATCGCTACGAGCCCCGCGGCCGGGTCACCAACGAGGCGCTCGAGGTGATCTGCAAGTGCTGGGCCGGCGGCGAGATCTCGCACGACGGGGAGTTCTTCTCCTTCCGGCACATCGACTTCGAACCCGTCCCGGTGCAGCGCCCGCGGATACCCATCTGGGTCGGCGGCGACTCGGGCCCGGCGCTGCGCCGCGCCGCGCGCTTCGCCGACACCTGGCACCCGCACGACATCTCCCCGGACGAGCTGCGCGCCAAGGGCGAGAAGTTGGACGAACTCGCCGGCCGGGCGGTGCCGCGCTCGGTACGGCTCGCGATCACGGCCGAGCAGATCGACGCGCTGCCCGACGTCGTCGACTCCTACCTCGAGGTCGGCTGCCACAGCATCGTCATCGACTTCCGTTCGCAACCGGCGGACGTCGTCGCCCAACTCGCGGAGAAGGCCGCCGTCCGCCTCTTCGGCTGAGCCCTGAGCGTCGCTGTCGGCCTTCGTAGGTTGATCAAGAGGGAGAAGTGGCTGGGCGGATTCAGTCGGTCATTGCAACAGCAGCTTGTTGAGCGATTCGGTGGGAGTCTGCCAGTCGAGGGTTTTGCGGGGGCGGGCGTTGAGTTCGGCGGCGACGAAGTTGAGGTGTTGGCGGCTGTGCTGGGACAGGTCGGTGCCCTTGGGGAAGTACTGCCGCAGCAGCCCGTTGGTGTTCTCGTTCGATCCGCGTTGCCAGGGGCTGTGTGGGTCGCAGAAGTAGATGTCCATCTCGGTGGCGAGGGTGATCTCGGCGTGGCGGGCCATCTCTGTGCCCTGGTCCCAGGTCAGGGTGCGGCGCAGGTGCGCGGGCAGGGTGGTGATCGTGTCGAGCATGGCGTCACGAACCGCTTCAGCGCTGTGGTTGGTGGGCAGGTGCAGCAGCAGACAGAACCGGGTGGAGCGTTCGACCAGGGTGCCGATGGCCGATCCGTTGTCCTTGCCGGTGATCAGGTCGCCTTCCCAGTGCCCGGGCACCGCTCGGTCTTCGACCTCGGCGGGCCGTTCACTAATCATGATCATGTCTGTGATCCGGACGCGGCGTTGCTCGGTGCGGCGCTTCGGGCGCCGGATCGCCCGCCCGGTCCGCAGACACGCGGCCAGCTCGCGGCGCAACGCTCCACGGCCCTGCACGTAGATCGACTGATAGATCGTCTCGTGGGACACCCGCATCTCCAGCCGGTCAGGGAACTCCTGCCTGAGCCTGGCCGAGATCTCAGCCGGCGACCACCGCTGTGTGAGCCGATCCTGTACCCAGCCCCGCAACTCGGCATCCACGGCGAGCTTGGCCGGCTTGGGCCTGACCGCTCGCCCTCGCGCCTGACGATCCGCCGCCAGCGCCCGATACCGGCCACCAGCGAGCTGATTACGCGCGATCTCTCGGCATACCGTCGAGGCCGGTCGACCCAACCGGCGCGCGATCTCGCGGCCGCTGAGCCGCGCTGCCAACCCGACCGCGATCTCCTCCCGCTCGACCAAGCTCAAAAACCGCCCCGACGACACGACAGGCCGCCGGGGACGGACCCCACCGGCCTGCGAGATCCAGCGCGTCGCCGCGCCATAACTGACACCAGCAGACACCGCAGCATCAGCAATCACAGCCCCCTCCCCCCGCACCCGCCAGAAAACCTCACGAACCTCAGCCGACACCGGCCCCCGACCACCAACCCACATCGCGACACCCCAGAATCATCCAGGCCGTTGCAACGACCGCATGAATCCGAGCTGCTATAGCGACCACTTCTCCCTCTTGATCAACGGTCATCCGGCGCAAGCCACGCAGTGGGCACTGCTGATGGGCAGCCCACATGCCGCGAGCTGATGCCGTCACTCCACGGTGATCGTCTGGTCGCCGAAGTCGGCGACGACGCGCAGCCGGCCGCCGAGCGCCTCGACGTAGGACTGCAACGTGCCGAGCTCGGCCCGCTGCAACTCGCCGCGCTCGATGTTCGACACGCGAGCCTGCGAGACGTTCATGGCGGCCGCTACCTCCTTTTGCGTCCCGCCCTGCGCCTTACGGATCTCGGCGAGGCGATGCGCTTGCACGGCGTCGTCGAGGGCCTTGCGCGCGCTAGCAACGCGCTTTTCGTCGAGTGCGCCACCGGCGACGAGATCGTCGCGGGTCTTCTGCCAGCTCCGAGCCATAGTCACACCTCCGTGTCGTACTCGCCGGCGAGCCATCGTGTGTAGCGGTCCTCGGCAATTGAGATATTCCGCGTGTACCAGTCGCGCCAGTGCCCGCTCTTGTCTCCCGCGACCAGCAGGATTGCTTGCCGCTCGGGATCGAACACGAACAGGATGCGCACCTCGGTCGCGCCCGTCGAGCCAGGACGAAGCTCTTTGAGCGCGTGTAGCTTCGAACCCTTGATGCGGTCGACGAGCGGGCGTCCGAGCGTTGGACCATCGTCGGCGAGCTTGTCGATTGCGGCGGCAACCTGGGTTGCGGTGTCGGCGTCTTGCTTGGCCAGCTCGACGAACCACACGTCGACCTCGTCCAGCAGGATCACTGTCCACACTCGCCGAGTATAACTCCTGCGTTCTACAACTTCAAAGTTATATCGCGATCGTGAGCGGGTCGGTGCGGGTTTGACGATCAGCTGGATTCGGTCGGCTCCGAGGTGAGCAGCATCGCGCCGGCGATGGGGCCGCCGCCGTTGCCGACCGCGGCGACCTTGGGGTCGGCGATCTGCCGGCCGGTGGCCTGACCGCGCAGCTGCAGCACAGCTTCGTGGACGAGTCCGAAGCCGTGCAGCCGCCCGGCCGACAGCTGACCGCCGGCCGTGTTGAGCGGCAGCTCGCCGTCCAGCGCGATCCGGGCGCCACCTTCGACGAAGGCCCCGCCCTCGCCGAACTTGCAGAACCCGAGCGCCTCCAACCAGACCAGCGCGAGGATGCTGAATCCGTCGTAGAGCTGGGCCGTGTCGACGTCGGCCGGGGTGAGCGCGGTTCGGCTCCACAGCTGGTCGCTCACGCTGGTCGCGGCCATCGCGGCCAGTTCCTCCTGCTGATCCCAGGAGAAGCGGTCGCGCATCGCGATGCCCACCGCGTCGATGTACACCGGCGGCGCCGCCGCGGACGAGGCGTGGTCGGCGGCCGACACCACGAACGCGGTCGAGCCGTCGACCGGCACGTCGCAGTCGTAGAGGCACAGCGGCGTCGAGATCATCCGGGCGGCGAGGTAGTCGTCCATCGACAGCGGCTCGCGATAGATCGCGAGCGGGTTGCGGCCGGCATTGCGCCGAGCGGTCAGGGCGATCTGGCCCAACTGCTCACGCGTCGTACCGAACTCGTGGAAGTGCCGGGTGGCCAGCATCGCCAGCCAGTTGGCGGCCGACGGCGCACCGAACGGGGTCAGCCAGGTGCCGATGTCCGAGGCGCGGCCGTCCGGGTCGAAGACGGCGGCGCGCCCGCCGGCGCCCTGCGCGGTCGACTCGGTCACCGTCCGGTAGACGAGAACGTGCCGGGCGAGGCCGGCCGAGATCGCGGTCATCGCCGCGATCAGCGCCGCCAGCTGCCCGGGCAGCTCGGCCGCGCCCTGGAACCAGTTGGGACGCAGCCGCAGCGCCTCCTGGAGTGCCGGCGGGGGCGGGCCGCCGTAGCCGCGGGAGGACACCGCATCGCCGCCGGGATAGGTCGAGATGCCGTCGATGTCGTCGCGGGTGAGACCGGCGTCGCCGATCGCGGCGAGCGCGGCCTCGACGGTGAGATCGACCGGCGAGCGGCCGAGGCGCCGTCCGACCGCCGACTGGCCGATGCCCGAGATGATGCTGTCGTGTTCGAACCGGCGGCGCCCGGTCATCGGTCGCTCGCCGGCCGGAACAGCGGGTAGAAGTAGCCGTGCCGCTCGAGGAACGCGACCGACACCCGGTCGCCGATCGCCACCGACCACGGGTCGCACTCGACGATGTTGGTCGTCAGCCGCAGGTCGGCCTGCTCGTCGATCCCGACCATCGCGATCACGTAGGGCTCCTGGCCGGCGTCCCACTGCTGGACGTTGACGGTGAACGTCACGACGGTGCCCAGCCCCGAGACCGGCTGCGGCGCGAGGTCGGTGCTCAGGCATCGGGCACAGACCGGTCCGGCCGGGTGGGTTCGATAACCGCACGCGGCGCACGTCTGGAACCGCAGCCGGCCGTCCGCACCGCTTCGCCAGAAGAAGTCCGTCAGCGGATCCTCGGCCGGCTGGAGCCGGTGCGACAGCGGGTCCACCGCGACGGGACGGTTGGTTTCGACGGCGATGACTGCCTCCTGGGACGGCGACGGCGCAGGCCACCATAGTAGCTTCAGACAGTTCAATAAGGTAGACAAATAGAGGGCAGCCAGGAGGAGCCATGGAGTTCGGTTGGTCGAGCGAGGAGCAGTCCTTCCGGACGCGGCTGCGCGCCGTCATCGACGCCGAACTACCTGAGCAGTGGGCCGGCCTGATTCCGGGCGAGGAGGTCGCCACCGACTTCACCATGGGGTTCTGCCGGACGCTCGCCGACCAGGGCCTGCTCGCTCCGCACTGGCCGTCCGAATACGGCGGGCGCGACGCGTCGCCCTGGCAGTTCATCATCCTCGGCGAGGAGCTGTGGAGCGCGGGGGAGCCGCGCGGCTCGCAGTACATGAACGTCAACTGGATCGGCCCGGCGATCATCGCGGCGGGCGACGACGAGCAGCGGACCTATCACCTGACCCGGATCGCCCGCGGGGACGTCACGTGGTGCCAGGGATTCTCCGAACTCGGGGCCGGCACCGATCTGGCCGCCATGCAGACCGCCGCGATGCGCGACGGCGACGACTACGTCGTGAACGGCGAGAAGGTCTGGACGTCCTACGCCCAGGTGGCCGAGTTCTGCTTCCTGCTCGCGCGCACCGACCCCGAGTCCGAAGGCAGTCGCGGGATCTCGATCTTCCTCGTGCCGACCTCCACGCCCGGCTTCACCATCGAGGCGATTCCGAGCGTGCTCGACATCCACGAGTTCAACCGGCTGACCTTCACCGACATGCGGATACCGGCGAGCAGCCGGCTCGGTCCCGAGAACGAGGGCTGGCAGGTGATCCGGACCGCGCTCGCGCACGAACGGATCGGGGGGCCGCGCTACGCCCGGGCGGCGCTCGTCGCCGAACGGCTCGCCGGGCTGGCCGACGAGAGCGGGTGGTGGGAGCGAGACGGGTTCCGGACCCGGTTGGCCGCGGCTCGATCGGCGTGCGCGGCGGCGCGAATCCTCGTCTACCAGGCGATCGACGCCCGCGTGAAGCAGCGCTCGGACGACCTCGCGGTGAGCCTCGCCCGGGTGGCGATCGTCCGCTGCGAACGGGTGGTCGCCGAGCTGGCCCTGGACCTGGGGGAGGGCGAGGCGCTCGAAGTCGGCTCGATCGGGCACGGCCAGCTCAAGACCTCGATGATCGCCGGGCTCGGCGGTGGCAGCGTCGAGGTGCAACTGAACATGGTCGCTCGCGCCCTGCTCGGATCCGGGCGGTAGGTCATGGACTTCGATCTCGACGCCGACCAGCGCGCCCTGCTCGATCAGGTCGACGCCGTGGTGGCCGCGAAGGCGTCCGGCGGTACCTACGACGCTCAACTCGACGACGCCCTGCGTGACGCGATCGATCCGGCGCAGTCGCTGGATCTGCTCGGCCGGGTTCTGATCACCGAGCGCTTGGCCGAGTTGGGTACCGCGACGACATTCGGCACCGCGCTGCTCGTCGGCGCCGAGGTGCCACCGGGCGGTCTTGCCGTCGCCACGGCCGCCCCGCGCGGCCTGGCGCGCTACGGCGGCCAGGCGGCGACCCTCGCCTTCGTCTCGGACGTCGACGTCGTCCTGGCCCCGACCGGCAGCTGCCGGGTCGAGGAGATCCGCTCCGGATTCGGCTACCCGTACGCGCGGATCGAGGCACCGGAGTCGGACGGGACGGCGCTGCCCGGTGCCGCGGCGAGTTGGCGGGCCGCGTTGACGCTCGCCCGCTCGGCCGAGGTCGCCGGCAACGCCGCGTCCGCCGTCGCGCGTACCGCCGAGCACCTGCGCGAGCGGGTCCAGTTCGGCCGGCCGCTCGCCACGTTTCAGGCCTTGCGCCACCGGCTGGCCGACGCCGCCGTCAGCGCCGAGGCGACGCGCTGGCTCGTCCGCGAAGCGGCCTACACCGGATCGCCGGGCGACCTGGCGATCGCCGCCAGCTACGCCCACCAGACGGCCGCGGCCCTCGGGCCCGAGCTCGTGCAGATGGGCGGGGCGCGCAGCTTCGCGCGCGAGTTCGGGCTGCACGTCTACACGATGCGACTGGAGGCATTGCGGCTCGAGCTCGGCGCCCCGGACCGGCTGGCCGCGGCTATCAACTTCCCCTCCGAATACAGCTAACCGAATTAACGAATAGAGCGGTAGAGTACGCGGATGGAGATGACGGAGATGTCCGGCCTGGACGAGACTCCGGCCGGGACCGTCTGCCTCGGCGACCTGCGCGTTCAGCGCCTGGGATTCGGCGCGATGCGCATCTCCAACGCCCGCAACACCGAGGGCGTGCGCGACCGCGACCTGGCTCGGCAACTGGTCCGGCGCGCGGTCGACCGCGGCGTGACGTTCATCGACACCGCCAACATCTACGGCCTGGGCCAGTCCGAGGAGATCATCGCCGAGGCGCTGCGTCCCTACCCGCCGGACCTGGTGATCGGGACGAAGTCCGGCTACGAGGTCCGCACCCTGCTCCCGGGCGAGCAGCGGCTGCCCGCGAACGGTCACCCGGAGCACCTGAAGGCCGAGTGCGACGGCAGCCTGCGCCGGCTCGGGCTCGACCACATCGATCTCTACCAGCTGCACACCCCTGATCCGGCGGTGCCCTACGCGGACAGCGTCGGCGCGTTCCTCGAATTGCAGCAGGCCGGCAAGATCCGCCACATCGGCATCTCGAACGTGACCGCCGAGGAGCTGGCCGTCGCGCAGTCGATCGCCCCGGTCGTCTCGGTGCAGAACCGGTACAACGTCGGCGATCGCGAGTCGGAGCAGGTGCTCCTGGACTGCGAAGCGGCCGGCATCGCATTCATCCCGTGGCAGCCCATCGCGCGGGGCGGAGCGGTCATCGATGCCGCGCACCGGGTGGCCGCATCCCACGGCGCGAGCGTCCAGCAGATCGTCCTGGCCTGGTTGCTACGCCGGTCGCCGGTCATGTTGCCGATTCCCGGCACGTCGGATGCCGCGCATCTCGACGCGAACCTCGACGCGGCCTGGATCGAGCTGACCGACGCCGATTTCGCCTTGCTGGCCGGCTGACGGCGGGCGCCGCCGGGTTTCCTGGGTGGCTCCGTTAGGTCCGTGTTGGGCTAATGCGGCGAATCTCGCGATGATCACGGGTTTGTGGTCGAATGTCAGCCACAACTTTATGATCATCAAGGTCTGCTTCCGGTTCCGTCCGCGGACCCTGGCGCAAAGTATTGCAGCTACTATATTGTCGCCGTTCGAGGGATAGATCCCCTCATCTGCTCGTCGGGTGCTTAGTGCCGATCGGTGCTATCTGTACGACACGGAATCGCGACACATGTGACACAGAGGCGGGCCACCCTCTGATCATGCGGCACCGTCCCAAACCGAGACCTAGGCCACAGTTCCGCCGCTTTCCTCCCTGAGCAAACCTGGCATAGTAGCCGATGCCGGGCGAGCTCGGGTGCACCTTCACAACTAGGAACTCGATCACTCGTTCCACTGGGTGATGGCGAGAACGCGATGGCACACACGGGGGTGTGATGACAAGGCGTCAAGCAACCGATGACGTGATCATCGGGATCAGTCCACTGGGCCGGCCCAGCGGACGGTTCAGCGTCGCCGTCACCGGATCCGGGGCGCTCGGCGTGCTCGACCTCGGTGTCGGTGACCGTCACGCCCGAGCGGAGCTCGCACTCGCCACGCGGCAGGTCTCCGGGCCGTTCGGGATCCGGATCGGGCGCGGATGCGCGCTTACCCAGGCCGATCTCGTGTCCGAGCTCGGTGACCGCGTTTCGGCGATCGGCACCGTCGTCCTGGACTGGGATTCACGGGGCCAGATCGCGCGATGGCCCGACGAGTGGCGCGTACTGGTCGAGGTGACGTCTCTGGACGAGGCCCGCGGCGCAGTGCGGGCCGGGGCGCACGGCCTGATCGCCCGGGGCAACGAGGCCGGCGGGCGGGTCAGCGAACTGAGCTCGTTCGTGCTGCTGCAGCAGCTCCTGGCCGACGACCAGCTCGGCGTACCGGTCTGGATCTGCGGCGGCATCGGCCCGCACACCGCCGCGGCGGCGATCACCGGCGGCGCGGCCGGGGTAGTCCTCGACACCCAGCTGGCCCTGCTTCCCGAGAGCGAGCTGCGAGGTGACCTAGCAGCTGCTATTGCCAGCAGCGACGGCTCGGACACGGCGATCATCGACGGCCATCGGATGCTCGCGCGGCGCGAATCCGCGGATCTGCTGCCGGTCGGACAGGACGCGTTCCTGGCCAACCGGTTCGCCCAGGCGTACGGCACCGTCGCCCGATCCATCGCCGCGGTCCGCGGGGCGATCTTCGACGCGCTCGCCGCGGACGCGCCGGCCGTGCTCGACGAGGTCTCGCCGCTGGCCCGCGCACTCGGCACCGCCCTGCCGGTGGTGCAGGGGCCGATGACCCGGGTCAGCGACACGCCCGATTTCGCGGCCCGCGTCGCCGAGCAAGGTGCGCTGCCGTTCCTCGCCCTCGCGCTGTCCTCCGGTGAACAGACCCGGGCCCTGCTCGAGCGCACCCGTGACGAACTCGGCGAGCGTCCCTGGGGCGTCGGCGTGCTCGGCTTCGCGCCGGACGAGCTCCGCGCCGCCCAGCTCGAGGTCATCCGCGAGGTCCGCCCGAACGTGGCGCTGATCGCGGGCGGCCACCCGGGGCAGGCGCGCTCCCTGGAGGACGCCGGCATCGCCACCTTCTTGCACGTCGCTTCGCCCGGGCTGCTCGAGCAGTTCCTCGACGCGGGCGCGCGCAAGTTCGTCTTCGAGGGCGGCGAGTGCGGCGGCCACGTCGGCCCGCGGTCGAGCTTCTCGTTGTGGGAGTGCCAGCTCGGCGTGCTGCTGGACTATCTGGACGCGGGCGGGTCGGCCGCCGAGCTGCAGGTGC
>Ga0137418_10006911_pt1 | contig 10433 bp, 9 predicted proteins | sample CZODoug3_1_2_16f_FD_122242 | JGI IMG/M metagenome (GOLD analysis project Ga0137418, IMG submission 122242) | Vadose zone soil fungal communities from Angelo Coast Range Reserve, California, USA - CZODoug3_1_2_16fungal (Hybrid Assembly) | ecosystem: Environmental > Terrestrial > Soil > Vadose... | reverse complement strand
GCCAGTGCGAGAGCTTTCGAATTGGCCCAGTAGGTATGCCCGTCATAGCCTTCGATAAAAACCGGGCGATCCGGGAAGATTTCATCCAGATATTTCTTGTGCGGAAGCGCCTCAGGACCAAACATCGCGTAATTCCACCCACGGCCGAGGACCCAGTCATCGCCCGGATGGTTAGAGGCATATTCGCGCAACCGTTTCTGAATATCGACGGGATCTTTTGCGCCTTGAAACACCCAAAGAGGCAGTCGCGAAAGCTTCTTTGCATCAGCGGGATTGCCGTTGCCGCAGACGGGCACAACGGCCGCGAATTTTTCCGGGTAAGCGGCTGCAAAAGCCCAGGCGCCGCTGCCGTTGATCCTGGGCGGAGTGCTCTTGCTGCTGACGTGGCGATTGACGGTCTAGCTTCGCACTGCAGCGGACCGGGTACTCGCGTCGCCGCCCTCCGGCCGCTGACCGTGGGTATTGGCTCGACCAGGTCGGTAAGCGAGATGACGGCATCCATTGACGATTTCTGTGCGGACGGATTTCTTGTGCTGCGGGGCGCAGTAGCACCAGACACTGTGCGTGCATGCATGGACGTCATCGAGAACGAATTGCATGCGAGATGGAGAAGGTGAGGATGGGCCAGTAATGGCGACTCGAACGGGCCTGGCTAACACGGCCATGGAGCTGACGGCGCTTCGCGCCGCAGGCCATAGCCAACGTTGGACGGACAGAGAGGCGAGGCCGCGTACCCACCCGGAGCCAGCGGCACTCGACGCCGCCATTTGCGCGACATTGGACCGTCACGGCACCGAGCTGATCGTCCTCGCGGGCTACATGAAGCAGGTTGGCTCAAATACTCTTCTCCGATTTCGTGGACGACTCCTGAACACGCATCCCGCGGTTCTCCCCAAGTTCGGTGGGATGGGGATGTACGGCCTTCACGTTCATCGCGCCGTGCTCGCCGCCGGGGAGGCGAAGACCGGGGCGTCGGTCCACGTGGTCACCGAGGAGTATGACGCAGGGCCCGTAATCGCGCAGAGTGAGGTGGCCGTCGAACCAACGGACACAACCGGAGACGTTGGCGGAGCGTGTCCAGGCGCGGGAGCGAAGCTTGTTGGTGGAGGTTCTAGGGCGGATTGCCGACGGGCGCCGAGGCCTGCCTGAACAGCTCGACGATGATAACCGTCCAACCTCGCGGTGCGGGCGTTGATATGTACTGGACACGGAATGGCTGACGAGATCGAAGTCGCTGAGTACGACGCGCAGTGGCCCGCAAGATTTGCCCACGAGTCGGACCAGATCCGCCGCCTGCTTGCCAACCCATCTCTTGAGATCGAACATCACGGGAGCACCGCCGTGCCGGGTCTGGCAGCCAAGCCGGTGATCGATATGCTGGTGGCGGTTGAATCCATCGAGAGCGCAGAAGGATATGCCTCAGTGCTCCTTCAGAGCGGCTACGAGTCCGTCGACCGACGTTATCGGGAGATATGGCCCGAACGCATTGTGCTCATTCGCAGAGAGCGCAGGGAACGCGTCTGCCACGTTCACCTGATGCTCCGTGGGCACTCTGCGTGGAAGCGCTTGATCGCGTTCCGGAACCACCTGCGCACCCATCCCGACGTTGCGGCCAAATACGCTGATCTGAAGCGTTCGCTGGCGGGTACTCTGGGTCATGACCGACACGCCTACATGACCGCCAAGGGCGATTTCATAGACCGAATTACGGACATCGCGATGCGGGATCAGAGGGCGAAGTCTTGGCCAGATCAGGCCGAGGTATAACTTAGGCATCCAGCCGCCGGCTTTCGGCCGGCGTTAGCCCTCTTGGAGAGAATCGTGCGCAGGTTGATCGGGCTTGTGCTTCTCCTGTTAGCCGCAGCGGCCGCGCATGCGGCCGAGTTGTCGTCGGCAGCCCAAGCAGAAATAGACGCGCTTCTGAACAGGCTCGGAACGTCGAAGTGTCAGTTTTACCGGAACGGAAGCTGGCATAGCGGCTCGGAGGCCCGGGACCACTTGCAAATGAAGCTCGAGTACCTGGTCGAGAAGGGTCTCATCACCGATTCAGAAGAGTTCATAGAGAAAGCGGGCACGGAGAGCAGCATGAGTGGGCAGCCATACAAAGTGCGGTGCCCAAACCAAGAGGAACAGCCCAGTGCCGTCTGGCTTCGCGGCGAGCTGCGCACAATCCGGCAGAAGAAACAGTAAATGAGCGCAGGGCCTAACCTGTCGACGTTATTCTTCGGGGCCCGACTCGCGCTCGAGGATGCGGTAGAGGGTGCGGCGGTCGATGCCGAGCAGCTCGGCGGCGCGCACCTTGTTGCCGCCGGCCTCGTCGAGCACGAGCGCGACGTACCAGCGCTTGAGCTCCTCCAGCGTCATCCGGTTCGGCGGCAGCTCGGGGGCGCGCTTGGTCTCGGCGCGGACGTCGGCCGGCAGGTCTTCGGGTAGCAGCAGGGGCGCGCGGGCGAGCGCCACCGCACGCTCGATGGCGTGCTCCAGCTCGCGCACGTTGCCCGGCCACGCGTAGGCGCGGAGCGCGTCCAGCGTGCCCGGCGCGAAGCCCTCCACGGGCTTGCTCGCGGCCGCGGCGTACCTGCGCGCGAAGTGCTCGGCCAGCAGGGCGACGTCGTCGCCGCGCTCGCGCAGCGGCGGGACGGCGATGGTGACGCCGTTGAGACGGTAGTAGAGGTCCTCGCGGAACAGGCCGTCCTCGACGCGCTTCTTCAGATCGCGGTTGGTGGCCGCCACCAGCCGCACGTCGACGGGGATCGGCTCGTTGCCGCCCACCCGCCGGAGCACGCGGTCTTGCAGCGTGCGCAGCAGCTTGGCCTGGAGCGCCGGCGACACCTCCGAGACCTCGTCGAAGAAGCAGGTGCCGCCCTGCGCCGTCTCGAGCAGCCCGCGCCGCGTGGCGACCGCGCCCGTGAAGGCGCCGCGCTCGTGACCGAACAGCTCCGACTCGAACAGCGGCTCGGGGATGGCGGCGCAGTCGATGACGACGAACGGCCGGTCGGCGCGGGACCCCGCATAGTGAATCGCCCGCGCCACCAGCTCCTTGCCCGTGCCCGTCTCGCCCTGGATCAGCACCGTCGTGTCGAGGCCCGCCACGCGGGCCACCAGCTTGTAGATGGCGACGATCTCCGGCGAGTGGCCGACGAGGCGGTCGGGGTCGAAGCGCTCGCGCAGCTCGCGGCGGTAGCGCTGGTTGTCACGCGCCAGCCGCTGGACCTCGAGGATGCGGCGCACGGCCCGCTTGATCTCGTCGAGGCGGAAGGGTTTGCTCAGATAGTCGTAGGCGCCGCGGCGGATCGCCTCGATCGTCGTGTCCATCGCCGCGAACGCCGTGAGGATCAGCACGGCCGGGGCCGGGTCGAGGGCGACCAGCCGCGCCAGCACCGCGAGCCCGTCGGGCTCCGGCATGCGCAGATCCACCAGCGCCACGTCGAAGACCTCGCGCTCGGCGAGCGCGATCGCCTCGCCGCCGCCGCTGGCCGCGCGCACGCGATAGCCCTCGCGCTCGAGCACCTCCACCAGCAGGTCGCGCGCGACCGCGTCGTCGTCGGCCACCAGCACGGCGGGGCGCGCGGAGGTCATGAATACGCCGCCTGCGCGTGAACGGCCACGCGGTCCACGGGCAGCCGGACGCGGAAGGCGCTGCCTCGCCCCTCCTCGCTCGCCACGTCGATGCGCCCGCCGTGGCCGTGGACGATCTGCGCGCAGATGAAGAGTCCCAGCCCGGTGCCGCGCTCGGGATCCTTCGTCGTGACGAACGGGTCGAAGACGCGCTTGAGCTCCGGACCCGGGATCCCACAGCCCGTGTCGGCGACCTCGATCTCCACCTCGCCGCCGCGCGCGCGCGTCGCCACGCGGATGGCGCCGCCGGGCGGCGTGGCGTCGAGCGCGTTGGTGAGGAGGTTCAGCACGACCTGCTGCAGCTCGCTGCGCTGGGCGAGCAGCCGCGGCAGCGCGGGATCGGCCTCGACGCACAGCTCCAGCCGCGCGGCCGTCACCGCCGGGCGCACCAGCTCCACGGTCTCCTGCACGAGGCTGTTGAGGTCCACCGGTACCGCCGGCTGCGGCGAGCGGCGCGTGAGGTCGAGCAGGCGATCGATGATCTCGCGCAGCCGTCCGAGCTGGCTCTCGATCACGCGCAGGCGGCGCTCGATCGTTTCCGACACCGCGGCCGCGGGCAGGTCCTCGCGCAGGAGCTCGAGGTGGCCCATCACCGAGTGCAGCGGCGTGCCGACCTCGTGCGCCACCTCGGCCACGATGCGGCCCGAGAGCGCCAGCCGCTCGGCATGGCTGAGGTCGCGCTGCATGGCGAACAGTCGCTCGCGGGCGCGCGCGATCATGTCGTTGAACCGGCGCGCCATCGCGCCGAACTCGTCGTTCGAGGTCACCGCCACCGGCTCCGCCTCGGCGCCGCGCATGGCGCGCACGAACCGCTCGATCGGGCGGTTGACCACGCCGTGGACGGCCAGGGTCATGAGCGAGCCCATCACCAGCACCGAGACGGCGGTGAGCCAGAGGGCGAGCGTGCGACTGCGCGCCTCGCGCGCGTCGAAGCGGTTGAGCGAGAAGCGCGCGGCCACGGCACCGGCCACCGCGCCGTCGAGCTGGATCGGCGCCATCACCTCCCACGACCGGCCGCCGGCGTCGGTGAGCAGGCGCGAGATCACGACGCCGTTGCGGACGGCGGCCTCGTCCCCGGTGGTGAAGGGAAGGCGGTGAGTCGGCTCGCTCGTGGCCACCACCGCGCCCCCGCCGGGAGGCAGGCGCACGATGTCGAGCTGCAGCACGCTCGGCCGCACGGCCATGATCTGGTGGATCTTGCGGTCGATGAGGGCGTGGGCCTCCAGCTCGTGATGGTCGCCGATGGTGGCGGCGATCTCGCGCGCGAAGATCACGGCGCGGTCGCGCAGGTCTTCCTCGCGCCACGTGCGCGTCAGATCGAGCTGCACGGCCGTGAACGTGAACGAGACGACCACGACGATGAGCAGACTCAGGAGCACCAGCTTCTGACGGACGCCGAGACGCATGCTCACGTCGGTGTATCACAGCCCGTCGCCGGCGGGAAGTGAGGCGGAACGCCTCACGCGATCATTTTCGCCACACGCGCGCCGGCGCGCGCCGGCCGCCGCGCCCGCCAAGCACGCGAACTTTCGAGGGTTCGGGCGGCGGCGCGTCTGGCCCCGGCCTTGCCTGTCCATGCGGCGACGAATCTCATCTCTCGAGGTCGAAAGGAGCCACATCGATGGGGCGTGCCGCACTCGTGGTCAGCGTCGCTCTCGCGCTGCTCTTCGCCGTCGCCGGGCCGTCGTCGGCGTTCCAGTGTCCGAAGCTCATCAAGCAGGTGAACGACGAGGCGGGCAACCGTCTCGACGACGCCGGCTACAACGCCCGGCAGCTGGCCGAGGAGGCCGATGCGCTGCACAAAGCCGGCAAGCACGCGGAGGCGGAGGCGAAGGCCAAGGAGGCCATGAAGGCCCTCGGCATGTAGCCGCGGCGGCGAGGGCGTGGTATCAGGGCGTCGTGGCTGACGACCTGGAGCCTGCTCTCGCCACCGTCCGCGGCTGGATCGACGCCGCGCGGCGCATCGTCGTCCTCACCGGCGCCGGCATCTCGACCGACTCCGGCATTCCTGATTTTCGCGGCCCCCAGGGCGTGTGGACGAAGAACCCTGAGGCCGAGAAGATGGCCACGATCCAGCACTACGTCGCCGATCCCGAGGTGCGCAAGCGCGCGTGGCGCAGCCGGCTGGAGATGCCCATTCACGACCGGGAGCCCAACAACGGGCACCGCACGCTCGTCGTCCTGGAGCGGCGCGGCATCCTCGATACGCTCATCACCCAGAACGTCGACGGCCTGCATCTCAAGGCCGGCTCCTCCCCCGATCGCGTGATCGAGATCCACGGCACCACGCGCGAGGTCGTGTGCCTGGACTGCGGCGAGCGCGCGCCGATGGAGCGCGCGCTGGCGCGCGTGCGCGCGGGCGAGGCCGATCCGCCGTGCCGCACGTGCGGCGGCATCCTCAAGTCGGCGACCATCTCGTTCGGCCAGGGTCTCGTGCAGGAGGATCTGCAGCGTGCCGGCGACGCCGCGCGGCGCTGCGACCTCATGCTCGCGATCGGCACCAAGCTGTCGGTCTACCCGATCGCGGGCGTGGTGCCGGTGGCCAAGGAGGCGGGCGCGCGCGTCGTCATCGTGAACGCCGAGCCCACGGAAATGGATTCGCTCGCCGACGTGGTGCTGCGCGGCTCGATCAGCGCGCTGCTCCCGCGCCTCGTGTGACCGAGGAGCGCCCCGGGTTCCCCGGGGCGTGACGAGCGTGGGGGGTATGGGGGGCCATTTCGGGGCCCCCATCTCACCTGACGCGCCCGGCCACCGCGCGCACCTTGCGCGGCGCCGCGCGCCAGATCGCCACAACCGACACCGCGCACGCCCCGATCGCGAGCAGCCAGGCCGGGGTGTACGTCCCCGCGCGGTCGTAGATCGCGCCGGCCACCCACGGCCCGAATCCTGCGCCGGCGTTGGCGCCGAGCGTGAGCGTGCCGAAGATCGTCCCGTAGCGGCGGCCCTGGAAGATCTCGGCGGGAATGGCGCCGAAGACGGAGGCGAGCCCATAACCGAGAAGCCCCTGCGACGCCACCATGACATACAGCAGGCCGATCGACGGGTGTGCGGGCAGGAGCAGCAGCGCCGCGTAGCACACGGCGAAGCCGAGGCCGCCGAGCGTCCATGCCCACTCGCGTCCCACGCGGTCGGAGAGCCAGCCGAGCGCGATCTGGCCGACGATGCCCGTCAGCCCGACCACGCCGAGCGCCCACGCGGCGCTCTCGCGATCGAACCCGATGTCGAGCAGATACTTGGTCTGGTGCGCCTGCACCATGTACCAGACGAGCAGCGCGGCGAAGAAGCCGACGAAGAGCCACCAGAAGCGCGCCGTGCGCATCGCGCGGCCGAGCGTCCAGTCCACCGACGCCCACGCGCGGTCGACGACGTTGTCGACGACGGGGCGGCCCGCGACGGGCGCCGTGTCGCCGTCGGGGCGGAGCCCGACGTCTTCCGGCCGCCGCCGCGGCAGCGTCACGTTGAGCGGCAGCAGCACGACGAGGAGCAGGACCAGGAGCGCCCAGCACGCCGCGCGCCAGCCCGAGGCGGCGATGAGCCGGCCGAGCCACGGAAACAGCACGATCGAGCCGATGCCGACGCCCGAGAACGCGATGCCGATGGCGAGACCGCGCCGGCGCACGAACCAGTGCGGCAGGAAGAGCGAATGGCCGATGTAGGTCATGAAGATCGAGCCGCCGCCGACGAGCGCGCCCAGCGTGACGTGCAGGTGCCACGGCCGGCTCGTCAGCGGCGCCAGCGCGAGGCCCGCGCTCGTGATCACGATGCCGATCGGGATCACCACGCGCGGGCCGTAGCGGTCCATGGCCATCCCGAGAAACGGGACGTAGGCGGTGGCGACGAGGAAGCCGACGGAGAAGGCGCCCGCGGTGACCGCGCGGTCCCAGCCGAACTCCGCGAGGATCGGCGGGAAGAGCAGCGAGAAGGCCGTGCGCGTGTTGACGCCGATCCCCATCGTGACGAAGGCCACGGCGACGACGACCCAGCCGTAGAAGAACGGCAGGCGGTGCGTCTCGATCACGCGAAGCGCCAGCCGTCGAGCGCGCGCGGAGCGGCCGGCACGAGGACGAGCGGGAGATCCTCGGGCGCGAGCACGCCGAGGGCGACCAGCGGCGCCGCGGCCGGCGCATCGGCGGCGACGGCGGGCATGCCGGCGAGCCGGCTCGCGAGCTGACGCGTACGCGCCGGCAGCCACGCCGCGCCCTCCGGCGTGTGCAGGCGAAAGCGCCGCCGCGCGCGGTCGAGGGTGCCTATGCTCACCGGCACCTGCGTCCACAGCCAGCGTGGATCGCGCCGGGGCCGCGGCCGGGCGCGGCCCGAGACGACGTCCCACGTGGCGCGCGGCGCGCGCGCCCGCCGCCGCGACCACGTGAGCGACAGCGCCAGCGAGCGGCCGTGGCACACGACCGCGTGCGGCGTGCGCGGCGGCAGATAGAGCAGCGAGCCGGGCGGCAGATCGAGGGTCCGCCAGCCGCGGCCGCCGGCGAGGCGCCGGTCGAGGTCGAGCGGGCTGCGCGGCGCGACCGGCGGGCCGAGCGTGACCGTCCGGCGGCCCTCGAGCTGCAGCCAGAACGCGTCCACCTCGCCGTCATGGTGCAGGCCCAGGCCCTCAAGGCTGCGGCCCTCGACGAGGAACAGGAACGAGCACTCCTCGTGCCGCGGGCCCAGGAGCGTCTCGCGCAGCGCGACCATCAGCCGTGCCACCCGCGGCAGCACCTGGTGCGCCTGCGGCAGGTAGACGGTGGCGCCGCGCTTCAGCGCTGTCGGCAGCCGCCGCGGATCGCCCGAGCGATCGTAGCGCCGCTCGAGCGCGATCTGGAAGGGCACGCCGGCGCGCACCAGCGCCGCCGCTCCCGCGAAGCCCGGCGCGACGCCGCGCCAGGCGGCGTCACGCGCGGTCAACAGCGCGACGCGGCGGCCGATGACCCGCCGCGTGAACCGGCGTCGCGCCGCCGGACCGGCGAACCAGGAGGCGAGCGGGGAGCGGAGGCGCACGCGTTTCCTGCCGGAGGGAGGACGTGTCCGACCGAAGGGAGGGCTCAATCCGGCGCGCTCGCGCGCGAGCGGCGCACGTGGAAGACGACGTCCTCGACGCGCTCGCCGTCCAGCTCGATCTCGACCTCGTACCGCTCGATGTCCCAGTGGCGCACGGCGGTGAGCCAGCCGACGCTCAGCCGGCGCTCCGGCCGGCGGTGCGTCTCGCGGTAGACGAGGGTGCGGCGCTCGGCGGCGGCGACGCGGCGATGCTCCTCGTCCGGCAGCCCGCACAGCCGCGCCACGTCGTCGTAGGTGGACTGGCCGGGTTTGATCTCCGCGAGCCGCTCGGGCGTGAGGGTCCGCTCGCGCTCGGCGTGCTCGCGGCCCACGCGCAGCCGCGAGCGCACGAACCGGCGCACCTCGCCGCTGATCATCCAGAGCCCCGCGAGATTGCCCAGGATCAGCAACCCGATCGAGATCAGCACCGGCCGCCACGAGAAGACGCCGCGGTAGTAGGCGTAATTCACCTTGAGCACCTGCGGCGCGGCGTCCACCGTGTTGAGCGGCAGCGAGACGACCTCCGTTCCGGCGCGCAACCGGCTGCCGCGCCGCGTGGCGCTCGCGGGCTCGATCTGCTCGATGCGCAGGTGGTCGGCGTCGGGAAAGTTCACGAACAGCCGCGAGTACTCGGACGCAAGATGCACGATGCGGTCGCGGTGCTCGTGATAGAGCGGGTAGAACGCGATCGAGCCGACGTCCCCCCATGACAGCGCGAGCGTGTTGCGGCGGCCCCAGAACAGCTCCTCCAGCCACGTCGCGGGCTTCGGCCCGATGAGGCCGCGCAGCGGGAGCGTGAGGTTGAGCACCCAGCGCTGATCGCCCATCTGCGGCGTGGGCGGAATCCAGACGAGCGAGCCGGTGCCGGCCTGCGGCGGCGCGTCACGGCGCACGAACGAGACGTACGACGCGCTCACGCGCAGGTCGTCGGCCGGCGTCGGCAGCCCGAGCTGGCTCTGGCTGCGCGCGCGCAGCGCGAGCCGCCCCGAGCTGGCCGTCGAGAAGCCGCGGGATTCGAGGTGGTTCACGAGGGCGGGATCGGCGGGGCCGGCCGCGGTGGCGCCGGCGATCTCGGCCGGCCAGAAGAGGGCGAGCGTCCTCTGCGTCGGGCGCTCGCCGTGCCGCCGGACGAGGTTCCACGTGATGCTGACGCCCATGGGCGCGCCGGCGTCGGCGGGCGCGGTGGCCGCGACGAACAGCGGGCCGATGGTGAAATCCGGCCGCGACGACGCGTCGATGAAGACCTGGGCGGCGGCGTCCGCCGGGCCGCCCAGGAGGGCGGCGGCCAGCGCGATGCCACCCCACACGCGGGGCATGGGCGTGATTGTACAATTCGAGGCCCCATGACCCATGTCGGTCGCGCCATGCGTCGCCGCGAGGACCCGCCGCTGCTGCGCGGCCAGGGCCGGTTTCTCGACGACCTCAGGATCGACGGCGTGGCCCACGTCGTCTTCGTGCGGAGCCCGCACGCCCACGCGCGCGTGGCCACGCTCGACGTGGACGCGGCTCGGAAGGCGCCGGGCGTGGTGGCCGTCGTCGTCGGCGCGGATGTCGACGCGTTCCCACCCATCGGCATGGTCCGCGCCATCGAGGGCATGGTGGTGCCGGAGATGCTCTATGTCGCGGACGACGTCGTGCGCTGCCAGGGCACGCCGGTCGCCGCCGTCGTCGCGGACTCGGCGGCGCTCGCCCACGACGCCGCGGGGCTCGTCCGCGTCGAGTGGACGCCGCTGCCCGGCGTCGCCGAGGCCGACGCCGCGCTGGCGGCCGGCGCGCCGCCGGTG
>Ga0137418_10006910_pt1 | contig 10433 bp, 9 predicted proteins | sample CZODoug3_1_2_16f_FD_122242 | JGI IMG/M metagenome (GOLD analysis project Ga0137418, IMG submission 122242) | Vadose zone soil fungal communities from Angelo Coast Range Reserve, California, USA - CZODoug3_1_2_16fungal (Hybrid Assembly) | ecosystem: Environmental > Terrestrial > Soil > Vadose... | reverse complement strand
ATGCCCGAAAAAGCTAGAAGGCAGCTTGGCGAACGCCTACGAGTGGCCCGCGAGTACTTGGGCCTGTCGCAGGAGGAAGTGGCGCAACAGGTTGGACTTCCTCGACCCGCTGTCTCTCAGATCGAGCATGGGAACCGCCGCGTGGAAGCAATCGAGCTCGCGAAGTTCGCAAAGCTCTATCAGCGGCCGGTCAGCCATTTTACGGGCGAGGAGCCAGTCGGGGAACCGCCGCAGCTCGAGCTGTTGAAACGCGCAGCGGCCAAGCTGTCGGACCAAGATCGCGATGAAGTACTCCGGTTCGCTGAGTTTCTTCGCAGCCGCTCAGGATCGGGCAAGCCGAAATGAACACGGTTCGCGAAGCCATCCTGCTTGGGACTCGCAGCGCGGCAGACAATCATGCGGCGCTTCGCATCCGCGATCGGATCGAGAGGCGTGGCGGCGCGATCGACGTGTTCGGAATGATTGAGGAGCTTGGTGTACCTCTCCTGTTTCGCCCCCTCGACGGCCTGCTAGGCGCATGCCTTCGCCTGGCGAACGGCGGCGCGGGAATTCTCGTGACGACACGCCGCGATCTGCACATGCAACGCTTCACCGCGGCCCATGAATTGGGGCATTTCGTCCTTGAGCACGAGGGCAGCCTAGACCGCGAGATTGGGCTTCCGGGTCAGACCGCGAATCGCGATCTCCGCGAAGTCGCCGCAGACGCTTTCGCAGCCGAGTTCCTCATGCCGCGCTGGTTGTTCATCCATCACGCCAGACGACATGGCTGGACAACAGATCAACTGCGTGACCCTCTCATCTCGTATCAGCTCTCGCTTCGCATGGCTGTAAGCTACGAGGCAACCTGCCTCGGCCTTCTTGCACACAAAATCCTGGACGCACCGACCGTCAAGAAGCTTCGCGCCATCACTCCGAAGAAAACTAAGCAGCAAGTGCTCGGGTCCGTCAGCTTGGAGGATCCCTGGGCGGACGTCTGGCTGCTCGACGAGCACGATGACGCCAACAAGATCGAAGCGGGCCCGCGGGACCTCTTCATCGCGAACTTCGCAGAACACAGCGGGTCCGGGTACCTGTGGGACACACGATCGGTCGAAGACGCGGGCTTCATTGTTGTCGAGAGCGATAGCGAGGACGAGAATCCCGGGACGATCGGCGGGCCGACTCGCCGACGTTTCGTTCTGAAAGGACCTCCGCCCGGAGTCCACGAGCTTGCCCTATTCGAGCGGCGCCCGTGGGATGCCAAAGGCGCCCCGTTTGAAGGCAGTTGCGATTTCGATCTCTACATTCGGTGCCGAAGTAGAGGGTCTCCCGCGGCGCTCGCGTCCCGCGCAGGAGCAGGTATCCCTCCACTGACGATGAAAGAGGCGTCCGACATGCGCTCGCGATTGCCGGGCGCTCGAGATCAGGGAGCACGTCCCACGTGTCTCGCCTTCGCGATCAGTGATGCGCATATGCTAGCTGCTCGACGAACTGACCTGCTCTCGCCCGAGTATCTCCACTTTCACGCGACGACGCGGGCTGGCGTGGCTCTAAACGCCGGCGTCGGTGTCGCAGCGATCCGAGAAGCTCTTCAGGCCGATGGACAGCCTTCCGAGAAGGAGTGCCCTTACTCCGACGTGCGTGACGTATCGTGGGTGCCGCCATCGACGATCACGAGCATCTGGACCCGACGCTCCAACCTCTGCAGTGGGACCCCAAGCAAAGTGCTCGCGAATGCGCTACTCGCCAGCCGAGCACCGGTCCTCGTGCTTCGCATCTCGCGCTCCTTTCACGTGCCCGATCGAAAGTCGCACCTTGTGTCCGAGGACGACGGTAAGGATCGACGGCTGCACGCCGTAGTCATCGTCGGCATGGCTGACGTCGACGGCAGCCGTGCCTTTCTCGCCAGAAACAGTTGGGGCACTACCTGGGGGACGGAGGGCCATGTCTGGCTTCGGTCCTCATAGAGGACCAGCCGAACTCCTTGCAGAGCTCTCTGTAACTCGGCGCTGGATCACCCTCCTCGATACGACGACGAATGGCCGCGAGAACCTTGCTCTGAATCGGCGTCAGGAGTTCTTCATCCACTGCCGACATATACCACTCAAATGAGTGGTATATCAAGCGATGGGACAAGGTTAGAAGCTCGTGCGGTGCGCCACAGAGAAGGTCTAGAGACGGGGATCGACAGGCTCGCTCTCCAGCGCAAGCACGCCAAAAACGCACTCGTGGACGCGACGGAGTGGCTCGCGTCGCACGAACCGCTCCAGCGCCTCGACGCCGAGAGCGAACTCCCGCAGCGCCAGCGACCGCTTGACTCCGAGCCCACGCGAGCGCAGCCGGTCTAGGTTCTGCGGCAAGCTGTACTCCGGGCCATAGATGATGCGCAGGTACTCGGTGCCCCGGCACTTCACGGCCGGCTGCACGAGCCCGCGGGAGCCGCGGACGACGAACTCGAGCGGCTTGACCACCATGCCTTCGCCGCCTCTGGCGGTGAGGTCCTCCCACCAGCGCACGGCGTCGTTGACGGCGTTCGGGTCGTCGAGCGCCACTACTCGGTACGGCGTGGCAAGGAGCATCTTCGGGTCCGCTGCGCAGACCTTCGCCAGCACCTGCATGTGCCAGTCGTGGTTCTTGTTGATGTGGACGGCGCCCTCGGTCGCGAGGACGTGGAACGGCGCGAGCTTGAGATCGTCCAGCGACCGCACCGGCCAGCAGTAGCGGCGGTACGCTTCCACATAGCGCCCGACGAGATGCGTCCGGTCCCGGGTGCGCGGGACCAGGTCGCCTACTTCGACCCCCCGCGCCGCGGCAGCGTCGAGCGCGGGCATCGCATCCGCCAGCGCGGCCCGAGATGCCGCGCCCACTGCCGCGTACTGGTCGCGGATCAAGTCCTGCGCCTTCACCGACCAGGGCATCAGCTCGCAGTCGAGGAGGGCCCAATCAGTCTGGTGCTCGTCCCAGAAGCCGCTCTTGTCCAGCACCGTGCGCAGCCGGTCGAGGAACTCCATCTCGATATTCGCGTCGGTGAAGAATCGGCGGCCTGTGCGCGTTACCACCGCCCCGGCCTCGCCGGTAGCGACCCCGAAGCGAATCTTCGCCACGGCCGCGTCGCGGCAGGCGACAACCACCGCGCGCGAGCCCATGTGCTTCTCCTCGCACACGACGCGCACGACGCCCTCTCGCCGGAAGTACGCGAATGCCTCGTCGGGGTGCTCCAGCAGCCCCGGCCGGCGCGAAGTCTCCGGCGGAGACATGGTCGGCGGGAGGTAGACCAGCCAGCGCGGGTTCGCCGCGAACCGGCTCATCGCCTCCAGCGCAGCGACGGAGTTCTCCTCCCGTACGGTGACGTTTCGATGGAGGCGCGTCTCGATGATGCGCTTGCCGAACACATCCGCGAGATCCAGCACGTCATCGTTGGCATGTTGCGCGGACAGTGCTGTCTGCTGCACCACCGGTGCCAGCGGCCGAATCGATTCACAGTAAACCTTCGCGGCGGGCACCTGCACGATCTCGCGCTCCGGCCAACGCAGTCCGGTGAGCTTTCCGCCGTACACGCAGCCTGTGTCGATGCAGATGGTGTTGTTGAGCCACTCGGCTTCAGGAACGGGCGTGTGGCCATACACCACAGCTGCTGTACCCCGGTATTCGTTCGCCCACGGATAGCGCACCGGCAGCCCGTACTCGTCCGTTTCGCCGGTCGTCTCGCCATAGAGCGCGAACTCCCGGACCTTGCCCGATCCGCGTCCTTGCAGCACCTCCTTCATGCCCGCGTGCGCGACGACAAGCTTCCCGTCGTCGAGAACGTAGTGCGACACCTGGTCGTCAATGAACCGTGCCACTTCGTCCCGGAACTCGGCCGGCTCCCGCTCCAATTGCTCCAGCGTCTGCGCGAGGCCGTGCGTGAGCTTCACGTCCTTACCACCCAGCTTCCGGAGCAGCTTCATCTCGTGGTTGCCTGGCACGCAGAGCGCCGTCCCGGCCTTCTCCATGGTCATGGCGGTCCGCAGCACGCCGGGGACGTTCGGGCCCCGATCGACGAGATCGCCGAGGAATACGGCCTTGCGGCCCTGCTCATGCCGGAACACGCCACCCGCGTCTCGCGTGTAACCGAGCTTGCCAAGGAGTCCCTCGAGCTCGTCAAGGCAGCCATGCACGTCGCCGATCACGTCGAACGGGCCGTGGTCGAACTTGCGATTGTTCCAGAGCGGCACGCGCGTCACTTCCGCAGCGTCCACGTCGGTCACGGACTGGAGATTGAAGACGTGCCGGAAGCCCTCGCGCTGGAGCGACCTGAGGGAGCGGTGCAGCTGCTGCATCTGCTGCCGGATGACGTGCGGGCCGAAGTTGCGGTCCTCGCGCGTCTTGTTGCGGTCGTGGCAGACGCGCTCTGGCACGTCGAAGACCACCGCGACCGGCAAGACATGGAACTCGCGAGCGAGCGCGACGGCGTTCTTGCGCGCCTCAGGCTGGACGTTGGTGGCGTCGATGACCGTGATCCGTCCGGCCGCCAAGCGCTTCTTCGCGATGTAGTACAGGACTTCGAAGGCGTCGTTGGTCGCGGCCTGGTTGTTCTCGTCATCCGAGACGAGGCCTCGGCACTCGTCGGACGAGAGCACCTCGGTAGGCTTGAAGTGCTTGCGCGCGAAGCTCGACTTGCCGCTCCCCGACGGCCCCATGAGCACGACAAGCGAGAGCTCCGGGATCTCGATCTTCATTGCGAGAACACCGCCATCTGCGTGGGCGCGCCAAGTTGCTCATCCACCGGGCCCACGGGAGAGAATCGCGCCACATACCCGAAGCGCGCGGCGACGCCTTTCGCCCACGCCTGGAACTGCGCGCGCGTCCACTCGAAGCGATGGTCCTTGTGCCGGAACTTACCCGCAGGGAGCCCGGCGAACTTCACGTTGTACTCGGCGTTCGGCGTCGTGAGCACGACGGTGCCCGGCCGTGCGAACTCGAACAGCGCCCGCTCGAACGCCGCGAGGCGCGGCTCGTCCAGGTGCTCGACGACCTCGACCACGGCAGCTGCGTCGAAACCGGCGAGACGCTGGTCGCGGTACAGCAGCGAACCGTGCAGCAGGCGGATGCGCTCACGCTGCTTGTCCGGGAGCCGCCCGCCGACGCCAAGGCCGAGCTTCTCCTCGGCGATGTCCAACGACCGCAGCGACACGTCCATGCCGACGATCTCGGCGAACTGCTTATCCGCGAGCAGCGCCTTGAGGAGCTTCCCCTCGCCGCAGCCGAGGTCGAGGACGCGCGCGGCCCCGGACTCCTTCAGCGCGCCGACGACCGATGCGCGGCGCTGCTCGTCGAGGCTCAGTGGCCGCTCCAATTCGGCCTCCTGCTCGACGCGCACGGGCTGCTCGGCGGCCTCCTCGGGGTCCTCCTCGATCACCAGCCGTTCCAGCGCGGCGCGAGCGAGGCTCTTCTGATGCTTGAGATAGCGGCGAGCGATGGCCTCGCGCTCCGGGTGCGCCTCGAGCCACCCGGCACCGTGGCGCAGGAGCTTCTCGACCTCGTCGTTGCTGACCCAGTAGTGCTTGTCATCATCGAGGACGGGAACGAGCACGTACAGATGCGTTAGCAGGTCCGCCAGGCGCTTCGTAGCGCGCAAGGTGACCGTGAAGTACCGGCTCGAACCCCAGTCTGGGTTCGTCTCGTCGAGCGGATGCTGGTTGGCAGTCACCTCGTAACCGAGAGGCTCGAAGAGACGGCGCAGGAAGTCTTCGCCGCCCCGGCACGGCAGAACCGAGACGTGCGCCTCCAGCCAGATCGCCCTCTGTGCGAGCTCCGGCCGATCCTTGCTGCGCCCGCCGAGGGCCGAGCCGAGCACGCGCGCGATGGCGACGCTCAAGAAGGACGAAGCAACGTAGGGCCGGTCGTTCACGTACTGCTCCAGCGCGCCGCCCTCGCCCGCTGGGCCTTGCCGTCCGCGCACGAGGCCGACAGGGTCCACCTCCAGCATGAGCGCGGCCGTGCAGCGTTCCGGCGTCGCCTCCGGATAGAAGACGTGCGCCTTGCCGAAGGCCAGATCGAACGTGTGTAGCCGCGCCGGGTTCTTGGCCAGCAAGTAGCCCAGATCGGTGGCCGGAGCAGCCGTTGTCGTAAGCGTCAGCAGCATCGATGCCCTGCCCTAAAGGGTCCTGCAGTATCCCCGCAGCTCTCATGGTCGCAAAGCTATTCCGGCTCGCGAAACCCGGACTGGCTCCCGCTGTGCTTCGGACCCATGCTTTCTCGCCCGAATGGACTGTTTCCGTCGTCACGCGTCTACCGACGCTTCTCGCTTTCTCCTGGCTCGCTGCCGATCACGTCCCGCGCTCCACCTCGCTTCCGATCCCGGCACCACAGTTCGCATCGGCACATCTTGTTCTTTGCTTTCACTACTCGAAAAATCGCATCCTCTCCAAACCCTCTTGATTTCCTACCATCCGTCCAATTCCCCGACCTCCAGATCTGTCCTCCTCCTTCAATCTGGCCCCGGCCGCCCCCTCCTCCTCCAATTTCTTCCTCCTGATCACCCAGGTGAGAACCGACCCCACTCCCCAGGTGGTTGGGGGAGCGGGGTCGGGTCTCACCGCAGGCCTGCAGCCACCCTTGCAATCACGCGGAAGAGGGGGCGGCCGGGGCCATGCATTTCGCACGCTTGCGCGATTCTGCCTGCCCTCGCGCTTGCCTTCGCGGATGCCTCGCAGGGTGCCTAGTTTGACTCACACCCTGGAAGGCACCCGCCGAGGCACTTGCGGAGGCATCCTGCGAGGCAGGCGCGTCCACGTGGACGCAGGTACGGGTCAATACATCGCTGAGCCTCACTCCAGCGAAACGGCGGGATCGAACTCGCGCGCAGTTGAAACCACCTTGGCCGCGTCCTCAAGACGTCCAGCGGCCACCAGACAGCGATGGACCTGCCGAGCGATATTCTGGAATTGCTCGACGACCTGGCGGCGGACATCCTCGAACGTGACGTCATCCATCGCGGCGGGTCGGACGCCGGCGACTTGATCGATGATCTCGTGATGCTCCTTCACCGTGGACACAGGGTCCGCATAGAGAGCGCCCGCGTCCGCCCAGCGCTGTTTCTCGATGAGAAGCGGCACCAAGATGGTCTCCAAAATGCGGTTGCGCTTCGGCTCCGCCGTTAGCCTTGTGCGCTCGCGATCGAACCACTCCAGCGTCTTCTCCTGCTCGCCCAATACCTGGTTGAGCAGCATCCAATCCATGAGGGGGTCGGAATCCAACGCATCCTCGGGTCGCGGCGCCGCCGCATCGCGGAGTGCTGCAAACCTCGTTCGCGCCGAGGCGTGGCGGCTGCAGAGATCCACGATCTCCGCGAGCATGAAAGAAGCCCGCACGCCAAACATCGCTGGTTCGTGCTCCAGCATGTGCTCCCAAAGCCAGACATAGGCGTCGGTTGCCTCGTCCAGCTTGCCACCGCTCGCGAGTGCACTGGCAAGTTGCATACGCCCCATCATTCCCGTCGGCTGCTGCGCGGCTTCAATGCGCAGCTTGGCGAGCGCAGTCTCGCCGCGAAGTAAGCCATCGAGCCACGAGAGCAACTCCGCGGGCTGCTTCAGTCCCACCGACCGGTCGAATTCAATTCCGTCCCTAAATGCGATCACCGTCGGCATCGCTCGAATTTCGAGCTGCTTCGCAGTCGCGGGCTCCGCGTCGACATCAACCTGGATGGCGATGGCGTGCTGCCCGATCCAGGCGACGACCGCTGGGTCGATCCAACTGGTGCGGTCCATGGCCTTGCAAGGGCCGCACCAAACAGCCGTCGCGTCGACGAGAAGCCACTTGGCCTGCCCGCGTGCTGCCTCGAGCGCCGAGGCATGGTCCAGATCCGAGAACACGGCGGGTCTGTTCATCGGTGCTCCTCTGACTTGCCGGCGACCATCCAGTGCAACTATACTAGTTGCTACACATGGAAAAGGTATCCACCATCGACGTTCGCCAGCGGATCGGTGACCTGCTCAACAGGGTAGCGCTTCGTCACGACGAGTTTGTCATCGAGCGGAAGGGCAAGCCACTGGCCGCGCTGGTGCCGGTCGAGCGGTTGGAGCAGATGCGGCGTTTCGCACGGCGGCACGCGCTGGAGCTCCTCGAGGAACAGAAACAAAGCGCGCTGAGCGAGGAGCAGGCGCTCAAGGTCGCGCTCGAAGCGCAGCGCTCGGCGAGGAAGCGTCCCCGCAAGGCTCGCGGCAGGACCAAGTAACCCTTGCTGCGCGCTGTCCTCGACGCGAACGTCTACATCAGCGCCATCATCCAGCCAGGCGGCACGCCGGGCCGGCTGGTCGAGCGGTTCCTGCGTGATGCGAGCTTCGAGATCGTGGTCTCGCCTGCCATCGTGGATGAGGTGCTGAGAGCGCTCGCCTACCCAAAGGTTCGCAAGCTGCTCCACGGTGGCGACGCCCAGCTGTGGTTCGAGGACATCGTCGTCCTCGCCGATCTGGTTGCGGGCGCGCAGCACCTCTCCGGCATCTGCGAGGACCCAGACGACGACAAATACGTCGCCGCGGCTCTTGAAGGGCGCGCTGGCTACGTCGTCACCGGCGATCAGGCGTTTCTGGCTCTCAAGGAACATAGGGGCGTGGAGATCGTGACACCGCGCTCGTTCCTGGATCTACTCGGTTCGTGAGCGCACAAGCGCGGCCAGCGCCGCAGACTCGACGCGGATCGCGTTGGCGATGCGAACATGCGCCAGCTTGCCCTCATCGCAGAGCGCATAGACCGTACGTGTCGAGACGCGCAGAAACGCCGCGACTTCGCGTGCCGTCAGCAACCGGTCAGCAAACGAGAGCGCAAATGGTGCCAAATCTTGATGACGCGTGGAATCGCCGGTCGCGATTTGTCCAATGTTGGCGACAACTTGCGAAGGCTTGCCACCCCGTCCGACAAGCGGAACCGGCCTTTTAAGCCGAGGGTCGTGGGTTCGATCCCCACGCGGCTCACTCTGGAAGGCGCGGTTTTCGCTCGGCGAATCTTGGGGGTGCTGCGGCGGGGGAAGCGCGCGCGGCGTCTTCGTCAGCAAACTGTCAGCAAACGGAGCGGGATTTTTCGGTCCGATCCGTGCGACGGCCGGGACACCCGCGAAGGCATCCAGTTCTCCCGGAGGAACTCCTCCTGGTACGCCTCGCGCAGCACCGGACGCCGACATCTCGAAAGGCCCCGTTTTCTGTTCGCCAGATCGCCAAGCTGCTCGGAGCGAGCACTGCGACCGTGTATCGCATCTGCGAGCGCGGCGACCTGCAACACTTCCGCATCAGCTGCGCGATTCGGATTTCCGGCTACGAGTTCAAGAAGGGCGACCGCGTGTACGCCACGCGAGTTCGTGCTCCTGCTCTGGCCGCGGTCCTTCAGGCGCAGCGCGCGCGCCGGTGATTCCACCACTTCGTGCAGCAGGATCCGTCCTCAGCGCAATGGCCGGCCCGCGCTACTCCTCGACGACGTCGTCTACTTCTTCGATGAGTTGCTGCACTCGCTGGAACGACATTCCGAGCAGTTCGCCAGAGTCGCGCCGACCTACGCCCCTCGCCTTGAGCTTCCGGGCGGCGCGGCGGAGCAGGTTCTGCACCTCTGCCCCGCTCTTCACGTGGCGCTTCCGGGCCTCATCCACTTGCCGCAACATCGCCTGCAAAGCTGGCGGCCTCAACTCGAAGTGCGAGACGACAGCGCCTGGCTTGGCTGCTTCAAGCGCCTCCTGTGCGCGTTCACGAACCTGCTTCAGTGTCCGCCCCTGCGCGTGAACGCCGGGAACGCCGCGCACAGTTGCCACCCACCAGCCCGCTTCGTCTCGTTCCGCAGTTGCCTTGTAGTTCTTCGCTCTCTTTGCCACGCTCATCCTCCCGTCTCACGCCGCAGCCATCTCATCCCGAGGCACGGTTCGAGATCACGCCTCGATTGCATGCAGCAGACCGGGCCCCAAGTCCTCACCAGCGTGAACCGGGATCGTCGAGAAGCACTCCCCGCATTGGATCCGCCGTCTACTGTTATAGACGCTTGTCGCCTGCCGCGTCAAGTTGGCTAGACGCTTACCAGATAAGTAGCCCAAAGCTCAGGGGTGTGCCACCCCGCCGCGCAGGGCCCTTCATCAGCCCATGAGACCAGACGTCGTTCGTACACGCCCGCGCCCATTCGCTCGTCCCTGCTCATCTGCCCACATTCCCCGCGTTGACGCTCGTCAACTCCCCCCCTTATTCATGTCGCGATCCACCGGACACAGCTGCCGCTCACGGGAGGTGACTCGATGCCGCGCGCTTCCTCCAGAGTCCTGGTGACCACCATGCACCTGCTCCCGCGGGTTCTCGGCGTGGCGAGCGCGGCGATGCTCCTCGCCTCGCCGGCGAGAGCGGCCATCGACGCTCCGTCCACCATCGTCGCCCTCCGGATCGCCGGCACGGTGACCGGAGGCCTGATGCCCACGAGCGGCCCGGAGTTCGCCCAGATGGTCGCCG
>Ga0137418_10006906_pt1 | contig 10435 bp, 15 predicted proteins | sample CZODoug3_1_2_16f_FD_122242 | JGI IMG/M metagenome (GOLD analysis project Ga0137418, IMG submission 122242) | Vadose zone soil fungal communities from Angelo Coast Range Reserve, California, USA - CZODoug3_1_2_16fungal (Hybrid Assembly) | ecosystem: Environmental > Terrestrial > Soil > Vadose... | reverse complement strand
CCCGCAGAATAACCCGCTCGAATGTCCAGACTCGCAGTGCGAACTTCGCGAATGCCGACGCGACGAGGAATCTGACCCTGCTATGGACGCGCGGCGCCGCAGGAGCATGCGCCTCGCTATCGGAAAGAAGCTCCGTCATCGGCGGCGCGGGCGCGCTTGCCCGACGAGCCGTCGAGCGCATTCCGCGCAGCGCCTTGCAGCTGGTAGTAGGCACGCTGTTGTCCGCGTTCGGCACATTCTGGGCAGTGGAGGGGATCGGAATTGCATGGCCCGGCTCGGACCTGTCCATCATTGCCCTCGCCGCCTGGTTGTACTTCCTCGCGTCCTCCTGGTACATCACGTGGCTCCGTCGGCATCTCGGACCCGAAAGAGCGAGGTGAACCACGTTGCGTTCCTCGCCGCACCGCGCAAGACCCGTGCGCATTCGCTGGCTCCGGGCCTTCGTGACGTTCTGGTACGGGTTCATCATCGGGGACGACTGGACCGTTGCCGCGGCGGTGGCAGCCGCATTATTTGTGACCTGGGTGCTGCACACCGTGGGCGTGGCATCGTGGTGGATACCGCCGGTAGTGGCAGTGGCGGCGACCGGAGTCAGCCTTCGTCGCATCAGAGGTTGAACGTGGCGGAGCCCGCGCCGAGACCTAACCAGCGATTGATCACGTAGCACGTCTCAGCCGCAGCGCTGCGCCTCCTGTCTTCTGCTGCGTGCTCGGCTTGCCTAGAGCCTTCGGGATCAGTTGAGTCCCCGAAGTGCGGTGGAACTACGCGACAGTCTGCCCTCCCGGGGACGAGGGAGTGCGGGAGGTCCTCGAAGTTGACAATGGCACCATAGCCCTCTGACGGCCAACATCCGCGTCGCAGACTCGTGACCGGGCGTCACGGGTCGCTGCTTGCGCCACCTTTTACTGGGCATCCGCGCTAGGGACCGCACTGATGCGAAACCAATCTTGGCCGCCTGACAATGACAAGCGACAGACCGGTGGAGGGCACCTCCGAGGAGGCCGCATATGGTTGAGCCCAAGGACGAACTGTGGACGCGATCCGTCGTGACGGTCTACGACGACAAGCTCGAGGACTTCTCGCAACTCGTAGAGGATCTCCTGAGCGCGATCCGTGAGAAGGACTTGGACACGCTCGACTATGCGATCTTCCTCGACAAGCCTACGGGCGAAGCCATCCTCCTCGAGCACTACACGAGCTCGGCGGGCTGGCAGGCCCATAACTCGAACCTCGGCGCGTTGCTGCAGCGCTTCCCGGAAGTCTGCAAGTTCACTGCTGTCGAGGTCTACGGTGACCCGACCCCAGAGGCACGCGACGCGCTCGATGCCACCTTCGAAGGCGTTGGCGTCGGTGCCACGTATTACCCGACCCTCTCGGCGCTATGGCCGTGAACTCTCAAAGCGCCCGGCTGTGGCTTCGCCAGTCCGGGAGCTGCTTCGTCTCGCACGGAGTCGGCTACCAAGCCCGCATGCGCCGCTCAAGGTCAGTGTTCCGATCGGACTCGGCCCGTGTCTGCACCGTCGGTCACGTCCGGACTCACCGCTCTGGACACATGACACCGCCCCAGAGTGCACCAAGGAGGTGACAGTTGAAACTCGCCGAACGATTCCGGCCCACCGCAACGCCGGGCTTGGCGGTAGAACGCAATGCTCGCTTGACTGTTGACGCGGCGCTCGTTCTGCTCATCCTCTTCGCAATCCAGATCGCCACCGTCATCATCGGCGTACGGACTCATCTCTCCCTACATGTTGTGATAGGGCTCATTCTTGTGCCGCCGCTCCTAATCAAGATCTCCGCTGTCTCGTGGAGATTTCTCCAGTACTACAGGCACAACGAGGAATATCGTCGGAGAGGAGCGCCACCTCCCCTCCTGAGACTTCTCGGACCCGTGCTGGTCGTAGTCACACTCGTGCTCGTCGGCACCGGTGTCGCGCAGTTCCTAGCGCCGAACGAGTTCAACGGACCTCGAGGCGCGATCTACGACGCACACGTCGCCAGCTTCGTCATCTGGGTTCCCCTAGTACTGACCCATGTCGTCCGGCACGCCAAGGATGTACGTCGTCTGGCGCGAAGAGACCTGCGTCGCGTCACCCGGGAGGCAGTCCCAGGAGCGACCGTTCGCCAGGCAATTGTTCTTACCGGACTGGCAGTCGGCCTAGCGCTGGCCTTGTCGCTCGTGGGCCACGTCCACACATACCTGAACGTTCCACTCACACCCCCAGCCCTGAGCCGGTGAAAGCGATGACGGCCAAACCATTGAAGGCTCCCTGAGAGTCGCAAGCCCTGCCGTAACGAGAAGCCCCGTCAACGCTCCGTACGCGACAGACGTCGCCGGCCACGCGAGCGCCTGGCTCCGTAGGCCAATTGAACGGCAGCTCTACAGGAACGCACAGGCCGATAGCACCCATCGCCTACCGGTCACGAACCCCAAGCTCGCCGAGGCACGACAGATCAGACGGCTCAGAAGCTGCATGGTCCAGGCTGGACTACTCCCTCGTCGTGGAACCCGCCCTTGCTTGTTATGGACAACATTGCTACCCGCCTCTGTGACGCCGCCGACGACGAACAAGGCAGGTGTTTCCGAAACATTTTGCAGATCAGTACTGACCCGCGCCCTTCAGTACGTCGCGCTGTCGTCCTAGGGATCGCCGAAAAGCAGCGTGATGACCTCGGGTTAGCGGATGCGTGCACGACCTGCACGACGACCCGGCACTGGCGCTAGGGGACACCCTGATCCGATCCCGACTTTGGGACCTGACAATGAAAGGAGCCAGCGGAAAAGGGAGGCAGGTCGTGACACCAGATTTCGACTACATCATCGTCGGCGCCGGCGCCGCGGGTTCGGTACTGGCCAACCGGCTCTCCGAGGATCCGAACAACAACGTGCTGTTGCTCGAGTACGGCGGCCACGATTGGAACCCGCTCATCTACGTCCCCAAGGGCTTCTACTACACCCTACGGGGCGAGCTCTACGCCTATCACTATTCGACTCAGCCGGCGGGTCCCCGTGGGCAGCGCGAGGTTTGGACGCGCGGCAAGGGTTTGGGCGGATCGACCGCCGTCAACGGGATGATGTGGACTCGCGGGGCGGCGGCCGACTGGGACGGCCTCGAAGCGCGCGGTAACCCCGGATGGAAATGGGAGCGCGCGCTAGCCGCCTACCGAACGATCGAGGACCACAATCTCGGCGCCTCTGACCTGCGCGGTGCCGGTGGACCGCTCGGAGTCTCGGTGGTCGAAGAGGACGACGAGGTCGTCCAGGCGATTCTCGCCGCCGCGCAGAGCATCGGCTGGGAGCACGTCGCCGACACCAACGCGTACGACAGCGAACGGATCGGATTCAGTCCGTCGACCATCCGCCACGGCGTGCGCACGACTGCTTACAGCGCCTTCGTTCGCCCGATTCACAGGCGCCGCAACCTCACCGTGGTCACGCGTACCAGGGCCAGCCGGCTCGTGTTCGACGGAGGCCGCGTGGTCGGGGTGTGGGCCTCGAAGGGGGGGCAGCCGGTCGAGTACCGCGCTCGCAAGGAGGTAATCGTGAGCGCCGGAACGATCGAGAGCCCGCTCTTGCTCGAACGCTCCGGCATCGGCAATCCCGACGTCCTGCGCCGCGCGGGCATCGACGTGGGTGTCGAAAGCCCCAACGTCGGGGAGCGCGTCATCGAGCAGCGCGGCGTGGAGATCCAGGTCCGGCTCAAGAGGAACATCGGTCAAACCCAGCAGCTCAACACCCTCCCCAAACAGGCCTGGCAGGGGCTGAAGTACCTGTTCACCCACAACGGACCCATCTCGACGAGCAGTTACGACCTGATCTCGCAGTTCAAGTCCTCATCCGACCTCGACCGCCCCGACATCCAGGGAGTCATCACACCGATGGCGCTCGACACCAGCAGTCCGAACCTGAAGCTCGCCAAGCACTCCGGCATCCTGATCGAGGCCTACCAGATGCGCCCCAGCACGACGAGTTCGATCCACGTCGGGGGCCGGCTCCCGCGGAACGCGCCGATCATCAACTCGCGTTTCCTCGAAGATGACGGCGACCGCAAGGCCACGGCCCCGGTGCTCGGCATCCTCCGCGAGCTGTTCGCCACGAATCCACTGTCGGACTACGTGCTCGCCGAGGATTTCCCGGGACTCACGGTTTCAAGTTCCGATGACGCATTGCGCTACGCCCTCGAGACGGGATCGGGCATCGCTCATGCCGTCGGCTCCTGCGCCATGGGTCCGAACAGCGACGACGTCGTGGATGCCCAACTGCGTGTCCGCGGCGTCACCGGTCTCCGCGTCGTTGACGCGTCCGTCCTGCCCGTTCAAGTCGCCGGCAACTCTCAGGCGCCGACGATGGCGGTCGCCTGGATCGCGGCCGACCTCATCCTCGACGGTTCGAACGGAGGTGCGTCGTGACCCCCCTCGGCGCAGTTGCTCGCGGGCTCCTCTCCGGTGTGGTCGGAACGGCCGCGATGGACACGGCGTTGTTCGTCCGGTACCGGCGCGGCGGGGGCACGAGCAGCCCCGAGGAGTGGGAGTTTTCCGAGGTTCCTTCGAGTTGGGACGACGCACCCGCACCCGCCCAGGTCGGCAAGCGGCTCATCGAGGGCCTGTTCCAGGTCGAGCTTCCGCCAGCCCGCGCGGCGCTCGTCAACAACGTGACCCACTGGGCGTACGGAATCCTGAACGGCGCGCTGTGCGGCCTCGTCGCGGAATCGGTGCCCAAGCCGAGAGTCGGCTACGGACTGCCATTCGGCGCGGCGGTGTGGGCGTCCGACTACGTCGTCCTGCCCGCCGCCAAACTCTACAAGCCGCTCTGGAAGTACGACCTGAAGACGTTGGCGCAGGACTTGAGCGCTCATCTCGTCTACGGGCTCGCTACCGCCACCACGTTGCGGCTGCTGACAAACCACGCGGTCAATAGTCACTAGGGAAGGGACAAGTCATGGGATATCTCGAAAGGGCGGCACTCGCCGGCATCGCGACCGGAATGCGCTCCATGAGCGCCATCGCAGCACTGATCCTTACCGAAGCGCCAGCTCGGTACTTCGGATCATCCAAATAACGAAAGGTGTGACATGACAGCCAAGATCGCCAGGCCGACGACCGCACGTATCCGTCCCCTCCCGCCGGAGGACCGCGATCCAGAGTCCAAGGCCCTCATCGACAGCATCGGTTCCAGCTCCACGGACAACACCTTCAACACGCTGGCCCGCCATCCGTCGCTCCTGCGCGCGTGGATGCCGTTCGCCGCCGGCATTTTAGTCGAGGGCCAGCTCCCAGCGCGCGTCCGTGAGCTCGCGATCCTGCGCACCGGCTGGAACTGCCGCTCCGAGTACGAGTTCGGCCAGCACGCTGTCCTGGCCCGCAAGGTCGGGGTTTCCGACGAGGACATCGTCCGAGTGCAAAGCGGCCCCAATGCGGAGGGATGGACCGAGCTCGAGTCGGCCATGCTTCGCGCTGCCGACGAACTCCACGCCGACGCCTGTATCACCGATGAAACCTGGGCGACGCTTGCCGAGCACCTCGACGACCGCCAGCTCATCGAGGTGCCGGTGCTCGTCGGCCAATACCACCTCGTCGCTTACATGCTGAACAGCCTCGGCATCGAGCTAGAGCCAGGCCTCGCTTTTCCGACCGTACCTCCGAACACATGGCGATGACGATTCGTCGACACGAGAAAGGAACCAGCCATGCCGAGCCAGCCCCTAGCCAGCAAGATCATCACCGAACTGCCACCGATCATCGCTGAACACATCGACGCGGTCAACGCCCACGACACCGACCGCATCATGAGGACCTTCGCTGCTGACGCTTATGTCAACGACAACCGGAGGGAGATCTGGGGTGCTGACGCCATCCGGAAGCTCATGGAGAACGAGTTCGTCAACTTCAAAGTGACGATGGAAGTCCAAGGGATCGTCGATCACTACGGCGACATCATCGTCACTGCCAAGTATGACGGCACCTACGACACGCCCGACCTGCCGGACGAGGTCGTGATGTCGAACTACTTCTCGATCCGTGATGGCAAGATCGTCGGCCTAACGGTCATATTGAACCAGCCTTCCCCGTACTAATAACGGGGGATGGCGGCCTCCGAGCCGGTGCTGGGAGCGGGTGGCCGGCGCCCCCCCGGCATGGCGGACCGACGTCATGACCCGGGTAGCAGGCCGCACCCGCTTGGTTGGTGCAAAACACCCCCCCGGCTCCGCTGCGCTCCGGCCTTGCACCAGCGGGAGCGGCCTGCTGAATACCCGGGCGTCGATCCACCCCGCCGGAGGACCCCCTCGATGCCCCGCCGCAACACCGCCGCCAGCCCGGAGACCAGCACCGCCACGACCGAGTCGCCGGCACCGCAGCGCCGCAGCAGCGATCCCGGCCTCAACCATGTCGAGCTTATATGTGGAATCGATTGCGTCAAACGGGTGCGGACCTGGCTCGATCCTGATCAGGCAGATGGGGAGTCGCCACCGAGGAAGGAGAGACCGACGTGCGGTCGCCTGGATCGCCTCCGACGTCATCCTCGACGGTTCATAGCGAATCCAGTTCCGTGCTCGCCCGCCCGAGGGGCACCGACGTCCCCTCCACAAAAGAAAGGAACACTCAATGAGTCCCGAAGAAGTCATTCGCAAATTCTTTGACTGCTATACCAACGGCCGCCCCCAAGACTTCGACGAGGTCGTGGCTTCTGACTACCTCGACTATGGTCACACTCCACCCGGTCGTGGACCGGACGGAGCGCGAGCCGATTACGAGAACGCGGTCAAGGTCGCTGGCGATGTCATCCGCTACACGATCGACGCGCTCGTTGTCGACGGCGACATGGTCGCGGCCGACTGGACCGGCAGGGTCAACGGCACTGCGATAGGAAGGGGACTGAGCCTCTATCGGACCTCTGACGGCTTACTCCGATCCATACGGCACACTCTTTACGAGACTGTGCAGTGAAACCCACACGCGTCCTCGTCCGGGGCGCGATCGCCGGCGCCGTAGGCACCGCCGCGATGGACCTCGTCTGGTTCTTCAGATACCGCCGGGGCGGCGGCCACGAGGGCCTCTTCGCGTGGGAAACCTCCGAGAGTGTCGGAAAGTGGGATGACGCATCGGCACCCGGCCAGATCGGCCGAAAGGTCGCGCACGCGGTTCTTGGGCATGACCTGCCCGACGAATGTGCCCGCCCGATCACAAACCTGGTCCACTGGAGCACGGGCGTGGGATGGGGCGTCCAATACGCACTTATCTCCGAGTTGACCGGTCGGATCAACTGGAGGAAGGGTTTGGCCTTCGGGACTGTCGTTTGGCTCACGGACTACATCGTCCTGCCGCTCGCCGGCGTCTACAAGCCGATCTGGCAATACGACGTCAAGACGCTCGCCAACGACCTGACGGCCCACCTGGTCTACGGCGCCACAGTTGGCCTGAGCTTTGCAGGTTTCGAACCACGGATGCTGATCGCAGGGCGGGGCCATAACCGCGTCGGTCGCCTTCATTAGCAGGTTGGTCGCGGGCTGAGGACTCCAAGGAACACATCTCGTGCTGAACGAAGCACACCGTTCGAGAAAGGAATCAAGACAAATGACACAACGACAAATGACAGGACGAGTAGAAGGCAAGGTCGCCCTCGTCACCGGGGCCGCGCGAGGCCAGGGATGCAGCCACGCCATCACCCTGGCTAGAGAGGGCGCGGACATCATCGCAGTCGACATCGAAGGACAAGTCGACTCAGTGCCTTACCCGATGTCTAATCCGGAAGACATGGAGCGCACGGTCAAGGAAGTTGAGGCGCTGGACCGGCGAATCGTTGCCACAAAGGCCGACGTGCGTGACTTCGACGCGTTGAAGCAGGCCTTTGACGACGGGGTCGCCCAGCTCGGCCGGCTGGACATTGTCAGCGCTAACGCCGGTATCGTCAGCTACTCTCCCCTGGACGATCTGCCGGAGCAGACCTGGCAGGACGTGATCGACACCAACCTGACAGGCGTTTGGCACACCGCCAAGGCGGCAATCCCGCACCTGCGAGCTGGCGGGCGCGGCGGGTCGATGGTCCTAACCAGCTCCGACGCCGGACTAAAGTCCTATCAGAACAGCGGGCACTACACGGCGGCCAAGCACGGCGTGATCGGTCTCATGCAAACCCTGGCGGTGGAGCTCGCGGTGGACCGTATCCGCGTGAACGCGATCGCTCCTACTCAGGTCGATACCCCGATGCTTATGAATCCTCCGCGGCGTCGTCGTGAGTGAGGTGTTCCACGACGTCGGTGGAGTCTTCCACCACGCCGGACGGGAGGGACGGGCGGCAGGCCCGGACCCTCAGGGTCGCTCCTATGCCTCCTGGGCCTCGTTCAGCGACCCGGACGGCAACGGGTGGCTCCTCCAAGAGATCGAGACTCGGCTCCCCGGTCGGTAACCGCAAAGGAGTTGCCGCCACCCTCTCCGTGAAGGAGGTCCGACATGTTGTACCCCGATGACGTCGAGCGCCTCGCAGCGCTCTCCGAACAGGTCAGCCGATGGGTGCTCGGGGGTACGCCGCCATTGGCTCCGGCTTCCCATCCCAACGTCCAGTTTCCGGTTGAAGGCAGCACCACAGCACCGATGAAGAGCACACGGCATCTGTCCCCAACCCCGCAGTTGGTGTCCGTTACGGAAAGGAGTCCAGTGTCCAAACTGACCGTCGGTAAGGAAAACAACGCAGCTATCGAGATCTACTACGAAGACCACGGGCTGGATTTCATCAGCAGGTGACGATCCAACGACGCTCGCTCCGGCCGGGTGACGACCGGCCCACCGCGATCAAAAGGAGCCGACAGTGTCCAATCACTTCAGCGCTGCCAACCTCAGGTTTCCTGGCGACGATGCTCGCCTCGACCTGACGGATCTCTTCGTGTTTCCGGCACCGGGAGACCACGACAAGACGGTGTTCATCATCGATGTCAACCCGTTCATGACCGGCTCGGAATTTTATCCGGGCGCCCTGTACCGGATCAACGTCGACAACAATGGAGACGCCGAAGCCGACAGTACTTTTACGTTCCTGTTTTCCGAACCCGAGGACGGCACGCAGACCGGGACCGCCTACTACGCGACCGGCTCGCAGGCTCGCCGGCCCGACCCGGGCGGTGAGGTCCTCATCGAGTCCACGCCGGTGGGCTTCGATGCCACGGCCGAGCCGGTGCATGCCGGCCCGTGCAGGCTGTTCATCGGTGTGCGAAGCGATCCGTTCTTCGCCGATGCGGAAGGGGCGCTGCACGGGTTCCAATGGACCGGCCAGGACACCTTCGCCGGCAAGAACATCCTCAGCATCGCCCTGGAGGTTCCCAACGACATGGTGCTGGGCGCTGGACCGGCTATCGGAGTCTGGGCAACGGTGAGCGTGGTTCGTGACGGCACGCTCGTCCAGATGGACCGGGGTGGCAACCCTAACTTCAACCCGATCCTCAACGCGGACGACGCCAAGAACGAGTTCAACGCGCGCAACCCGGTCGACGATGTGAAGAACTATCTGAAGCCGTTGTCGGAACTGCTGGAGGGACATGGCTATTCGCCGGAGGAGGCGACCGCGGCAGTGCTCACGGTGCTCCCCGACATCCTCAAGTACGACACCACCCGGCCGGCCTCCTACCCCAACGGACGCAGCCTCACCGATGACGTCTTCTCGGCCCGCATGGCCTTCCTGACCCACGGGGAGGTCACCTCCGACGGCCTCAAGCCGCACGACGACCTGCTCGCCCTGTTTCCCTTCCTCGGCCTGCCGAATCAGCCGTGAAAGCCACGACGCGCCTGGTCGCGCTCAGGAGCCCAACGGGAGTTGGCGTGGTCGCAGCCACCACGCTCGCCTCGGCGGTCGCGACGCTTGACGCCAACGCCGTCAAGGTGGCCGTGCCGGCAATCGGGCGCGACCCGGGCGCGAGCATCTCAACCTTTCAATGGACCCTCACGAGCTACCTTCTGGCGGTCGTCGCCCTGCTCCTCGGATCTGCCGGTTCGCGTGCATCGTAACTGGTGGGTTGTAGGGGTACCTTGCCCCCAGGTGCGGGGGATCTCGTATAGCCCGACCAGCACCTGGATTCCAGCAGGTATCCCCACCGACCGTCCAGACTCGCGCTGCTCCCGCGGCTTCCCGGCCTATGAACCCGCCGCTTTCGGGCAGGGCCCCTGGATGGGGCCCCGATTTTCCGCGACACGTCACCGGGATTTTTGATGAACATCGCCGACCTGCTCGCGCCCGATGCGGTTTTGTTGCCCGTCGATTTCGATGCGTATCGACGCTACTCGCACATGTTCAAGGCAGCGGTGCGCACGATCGCGCCGCAGATCGAGGATCGCGGCATCGATGAGATCTATCTCGATCTGACCGCGGTCGATCCGCCGGAGCACGGATTTGTCGCGCGCGAGCCGGATCCCGATCCGTGGCGCCGTGCGCATCAACTGGCTCGCGCCCTCA
>Ga0137418_10006905_pt1 | contig 10435 bp, 12 predicted proteins | sample CZODoug3_1_2_16f_FD_122242 | JGI IMG/M metagenome (GOLD analysis project Ga0137418, IMG submission 122242) | Vadose zone soil fungal communities from Angelo Coast Range Reserve, California, USA - CZODoug3_1_2_16fungal (Hybrid Assembly) | ecosystem: Environmental > Terrestrial > Soil > Vadose... | reverse complement strand
CTGTTCGTGGATGGCGAAGGGCGGGGGTCATGACCACGAACCTGCGGATCGACACTTCGATGGCGAGGTATTTGGCCGACCACCCGACCGCGCAGTACCTGTTCTTCGGCGGCAAGGGGGGAGTCGGGAAGACCTCGATGGCCGGCGCGACGGCGCTCCGACTCGCGAAGCAGGGGCGGCGGACGCTGCTCGCGTCGACGAATCCGGTTCACAGCCTCTCCGGCCTGCTCGGCCAGGACGTCTCCCGCGGCCACACCGCGATCGCCGGCGTCGCGAACTTCTGGGCGTACGAAATTGACACGCGGGAGACGATCGAGCGCTCGAAAAAGGAGATCCGGGAGAAAATCCAGTGGTTCCTGAAGTTCGCGGACATCTCGACCAAGGCCGACGACTTCGTCGAGTCGGCCACGATGAACCCGGCGTTCGAGGAGTCGGCGATGTTCGAGAACATGGTCGAGATGATGCTGAAAAAGGAGTACGACGTCTACGTGTTCGACACGGCGCCGACCGCCAACGCGCGGCGGCTACTCGGCATGTCGAAGGTCTATTCGCTGTGGGTCGACAAGATGCTCAGATCGCGCGAGGAGGCCCGGACGCTGCGCGAGATGCTCTCCTTCACGAAGAAGAAGGAGGCGGACCCACTCCTCGAGTATTTGCTCGGGTTCCGGCAGCGCATGGGCCAGGCACAGCGGCTCCTCACCGATGCGGACAAGACCGCGTTCTTCTTCGTCACGCTGCCGGAGGCGCTTCCCATCGCGGTCATAACGCGCTTCATCGGGTGGTTCCAAGAGTTCGGTATCCCCATCGGCGGCGTGATCGTGAACATGATCATCGACCGGCAAGCCCTCGGCGCGGATGTCCCGGAGTTCGTCCTGAACCGGATTCAGATGCAGGACGAGCACATGGAGACGATCCGCGAGAAGTTCGACGGCCGGGTGCGCGCGGTCGTCCCCCTCTTCGACCAGGAGCTGCGAGGCGCCGCCATGCTCGAGACAGCGGCCGGGGCCTTGTTCGCGTAGCGGAGGTCGCGCTCGGAGGTCGACCGGATCGTGGCCTCAGCCGACCTCGGGGGCTCGAGACTCGACAGCGACCGCGGGAACGAGGGGCGAGGGGGCGCCGCGTCGGCCACGAGGGCCCGCGACGAGCGCTCCGAGAAAGAACGAACGCCAGAAGGCTTCGGGCACGATGCGCGGCGTGGAGCCCATCAGCACCTCGGCGTCGAACCGGTGCACGAGACGGAACCCGAAGCTGTAGAACGCGAAGATGTTCTTCGGCGTGAGCCGCCCGTTGAAGACGATGTCGAGCGCGAGGTGCATCGCGGCTCCCATGAGATAGCCCGTCAGCGATACCGAGTCGGTCCCCCACGCGAGCACCGCGAGCGCCAGCAGCAGCTCGTAAGAGTGGAGCGCGAGAACGAGGCGCCGTGCCCGGCCCGCCATGTAGTACCGGAGGAACGCCGCAGGCGTGAGGTCGCGCCGGCGCTCGACGGTCACATAGTCCACCACGTGGTCCACATCGATGAGGAATCCGCCGCCCACGATGCCGAGCGTGAGGGGGATCGAGCCGGTCGCGGCCAGAGCCGCGCCGCCGGCGATCGCCGTGGTGACGAGATGACCTCCAGGGCTCATGGGGTGGGTCCGAGGGTATCGCTCACGACGTCATTTCTCCGCCACGAGGCGCCCTCGAGCAACCCGGGGAAGACACGGAAAGCGACGGCGCAAATCCCTGAGTGACCGGCGGCGCCGGAAGGCTGGTGTCCCGTGAGATGCTCGTGCGGGGAGGGGCTATGCCACTGACACCGCACGCCGAACACCACTTCACGGGGAGCCTCGTCGTCCGGGACACCGTCATCGGGATGTCGGACGGGCTCACCGTCCCCTTCGCGCTCGCCGCCGGGCTCTCGGGCGCCGTGGACGCCACGGCCATCGTCGTCACCGCCGGGCTGGCGGAGATCGCGGCGGGCTCGATCGCCATGGGGCTCGGGGGCTACCTCGCCGGCCAGAGCGACGTCGAGCACTACGCGCACGAGCGCGAGCGCGAGGAGCAGGAGATCGCCGAGAACCCCGAGCTCGAGGCCGCGGAGGTGATGGAGCTCCTGGTGTCGCACGGCCTCACGCGCGAGGAGAGCGAGCCCGTCGTGAACGCCCTGAAGAAGCGCCCCGAGGCGTGGCGCGACTTCATGATGCGCTTCGAGCTCGGGCTCGAGCAGCCCGACCCCGCGCGTGCCCGGCAGAGCGCGGTCGTGATCGCGGGCGCGTACATCGTGGGCGGGATCGTGCCACTGGTCCCCTACATGGCCACGACCCACGCGTCGACGGCGCTGCCCTGGTCGGTGCTGGTGACGCTCCTCGCGCTCGGCCTGTTCGGCTGGATCAAGGGCCGCTTCACCGGCGCGCCGCGCTGGAGGAGCGCGCTCCAGACCGTCCTGATCGGCGGCCTCGCGGCCGGCGCCGCCTTCCTGATCGCGCGCCTGATCTCCTAGCGCCCGCGCGGGGTGAAGAGCAGCTCGGTCACGCCCTGTTCGGTCTTGCGCTCCTTGATGTCGCCGAAGCGGCTAATGAGGTCGAGCATCCGGCGATTCTCGGGGAGGACGAAGGCGCGGAACCGGCGGACCCCGCGCTCCAGCGCCGCGCGCAGGACGTCGTCGAAGAGGATCGTGCCGAGGCCGCGGTCCTGCCAGCCGTCCTGGACGACGAAGGCGACTTCCGCCGTCCCGGGCTCGTCGGTCGGCTCGTAGCGACCGACGCCCACCAGCTCCGTTCCCCGCTCGGCCGGCCGCTCGGCGACGATGGCGAAACGCGTGCGATAGTCCACCGCGGCGAGCTTCTGGGCCCAGTCGGGCGGCAGGTGCTTCATCACCGTGAAAAAGCGCTGGTAGGCGGTGCGGCGGCTCAGGCGGTCGTGGAGCTCGGACAATCTGGGGGCGTCGTCAGGACGGATCGGGCGCAGATGCAGATGTGTCCCGTCACTGAGCGTGACGTCACGCTCGAACTCCTTCGGGTACTCCGCGGGGTCGGTCCTGGCCTGCGTCGACATCGCCAACCATTGTAGAGTAGGGGGCCATGGCGACGCCGACCTCAGGACGGCAGCCGTTCCTCGACGGCTTCCGTGGGCTGGCCCTGGTCTTCATGGTGCTGAACCACACGGGCCGGTGGTGGATCGAGCGTCCGATGGGGTGGCCGCGGTATCACCTGGTCTACCTCACGGTGACCCTCGCCGCCCCGATCTTCCTGTTCCTCGTCGGCTTCTGCATGCCGCTCTCGTATCTGAACTCCACGGTCGGCCGCGGCGAGCGCTACGTGTCGGTCGCGTGGAAGTACGTCCGGCGCGGCGCCCAGCTCGTCGTGGCGGGCTGGTTCCTGAATCTGCTCGTGTTTCCCGACGAGCCGCTGTTCTGCGGCGGGGTGCTCCAGACGATCGGTCTCTCGATCGTCGGCCTGACGCCCCTCCTGCCGGTGCTGCGCCGGCGCGCGGCGCGATGGGCGATCCTGGCGGCGGCGCTCGGCATCTACACGAGCTTCGCCCTCGCGCACCCCTTCCTTCGCGCGTGGGTGAAGGGCCATCAGGTCCTCGCCGATGTGTGGCTCTACGACTTCCCGCTCTGGCCGTGGTTCGCCTTCGCGCTTCTCGGCGTGGTGCTGGGCTGGGCGTGGAGCGAGCGCCTGCGGAGCGGCGACGACGACCGAGGGTACTTCGAGATGATGAGCGTCGCCGGCGCGCTGTGTCTGGCGGCGTTCCTCGGCCTCGAGCTCGCCGTCGGGACGACGCCGCACTTTTTCTCCGGGCGTGACCTCGTCCTCAATCAGCACTGGAATCCCGGCGCCGTGACGTGCCTCTGGATCCTCGGCATCATCTTTTCGCTGCTGCCGGCCACGTACTACGTCATGAAGGTGCGGCGGGTCCAGGCGCCCTGGCTGGTCGTCTTCGGCCAGAACGCACTGATGCTCTACTTCGTCCACCAGGTGATCGTCCTGACCTTCCTACGCCAGCGCTTCGGCGTGCTCTTCCACTCCTGGTGGCCATACGTGTTGGCCAACGCGCTCCTGATCGCGGCGCTCGTCGTTCTCGCCCAGGCCTGGCCCCCGTTCAGGCGCCGTGCGCTGGCGCTCGTGCGCTCGCGCGCCGGGCGCTGGGCGTCGACGGTCGAGGGGGCTCGGACCTGAGCGAGCCCACGCTCGCCCGGCGCCACCTCACTCGTGTCCGTGCGCCCTCGGGAGCAGCTGCTCCATCAGGGCGCGCATCTCCTCGCTGTTCCACTCGCGCGGACCGACCGCGATGCCCGCGACGTCGCCGCCCGGCTTGACGATGAAGGTCGCAGGGATCCCCGAGACCCGCCACGCGCCGGCGGTCGCCATGTCGGGGTCGAGCAGAATCGGGAAGGTCAGGGTGAGGTTCTTGACGTACGGTTCGATCAGGTCCCGCGGCGCGCCCCGATCCACCGAGACGCCCAGGACGACGAGCCCGCGGTCGCCGAGCTGGCGCCACAGCGCCTCGAGCGTCGGCATCTCGTCGGTACAGGGCCGGCACCAGGTCGCCCAGAAGTTCAGAACGACGAGCCGCGTCGCGTAGTCGTCGAGCGCCGCCCGCCGACCGTCGAGCATCTGCAGCACGAAGCGCGGGCCGCGCTGGCCGCCCTTGAACTCGCTGACGCCGGCCCGCTCGAACGGGTCCAGCGCGGGCGGTGCATGGCCCGCGTGATGACCGCCCTCTTCGCCCGCCCGGCGGGTGGGAAGGAACCAGACCAGCGCGCCCACGAGCACGACGGCGAGCCCGGCGCGCAGCAGCGCGTCGCGCCGGGAGCCGCCGATGAGGCTAGACGCCCAGCTTTTCACGCGTCACCGGGCTCTCACGGAGCTCGTGCGAGGACGCTTCGAACACGATGAGCCCCTTCTCCATGATGTAGCCGCGGTCGCACACGGAGAGCGCGACGCGCGCGTTCTGCTCGACGAGGAGCACCGTGACGCCGAGCCGCTTCAGCTCCAGGATCATGTCGCGGATGTGGCGGATGAAGGCGGGCGCCAGGCCTTGCGTCGGCTCGTCCATCAGGATGAGCCGCGCGCCCGCCATCATCACGCGGGCGATTGCGAGCATCTGCTGCTCACCGCCCGAGAGCGTCTTGCCCGGCTGGGCGATCCGTTCGGCGAGGCGCGGGAAGTGGCGGAAGACCTCCGCGAGGCGGCGCTCGCGGACCGCCGCCGAGCGATCGGCGGCGGCCGAGAGGCCAAGCTCGAGGTTCTCGCGCACGCTGAGGCCGGGGAAGATGCGGCGGTTCTCCGGCACGAGCCCGACGCCGAGGCGCGCGATGTCGTGGGGCGTGAGCCGCGTGAGGTCCCGGCCCTCGAATTCGATCGCGCCGCGCGACGGCTTCAGGAAGCCGATCGCGGTCTTCATGAGCGTCGTCTTGCCCATACCGTTCTTGCCGAGGAGCGCCACCGCCTCGCCGGCGCGCACGTCGAGCGAGACGCCGAAGAGGATCGGCGTCGCGCCGTATCCCGCGTGGAGGTCGTCGATGCGCAGCATGACGTCACTCCCGGGCACGCGGGCCCTCGTCCTCGGGCGGTCCGAGGTACGCCTCGATCACCTTCGGATCGTTGCGGATCGCCTCGGGCGGACCCTCGGCGATCTTCTCGCCGAAGTGAAGCACCGCGATGCGATCGGAGATGCCCATGACGACCGACATGTCGTGCTCGATCAGGAGGAGCGTGAGCCCGCGCGCGCGCGTGACGCGCCGGATCAGCTGTGTCGCGTCCTTCGTCTCGCCCGGCGTCATGCCGGCGGTGGGCTCGTCGAGCAGGAGCAGCGAGGGCTCGGTCGCGAGGGCCAGGCAGATCTCGAGGTAGCGCTGCTCGCCGTGCGAGAGGTTCTCCGCCAGCTCGTCGCGCCGGCCGGCGAGGCCGAACGCGCCGAGGAGCTCGTCCACGCGCATGTCCACGTCGGGCCGCCGCCAGAGGGACGGGAGGCGGCCGGAATCGGCCGAGCGCGACTGCGCGGCGACGCGCACGTTCTCGCCGACCGAGATCTCCGGAAAGACGTTGGTGATCTGGAACGTCTTCGCGACACCGAGGCGGTTGATGGCCTCGGGTGGGAGGCCTGCGATCTCGCGACCGCGGAACCGCACCCGGCCCGCCGTTGGCGCGTAGAGGCCGCAGACGACGTTGAACAACGTGGACTTGCCCGCGCCGTTCGGGCCGATGACCGAGAACACCTCGCCCTCGCGCACGGCGAGGCTCACGGCCGCGAGCGCCGCGAGCGCGCCGAAGCTCTTGGAGACGGCCGCGACGTCGAGGACTACCCCGTCGCGCGCCACTGCCTGAAGCCGAGCAGCCGGCGGAAGCCGAGCAGCCCCTTGGGCATGAAGAGCACGATTGCGATCAGCACCACGCCGATCACGATGAAGTACCAGTCCACGTACGAGGAGACCTTATCGCGGAGGATCGTGAAAAAGACCCCGCCGACGATCGGGCCGGCGAGGGTGCCGAGGCCCCCGATCATCACGGAGATGATGAACTCGCCCGACTCGGTCCAGAGCATCAGGTCGGGCGTCGCGAACGCCGAGCGCATGGGGTAGATCGCGCCGGCCAGGCCCGTGAGCAGCGCCGAGATCAGGCAGACCCCCATCTTGTACCGCTGGACGCGGTAGCCGAGGAAGCGCGCGCGATCCTCGTTCTCGCGAATGGCGACGAGGACCCGTCCGAAGTGGGACGTGACCAGGACGCGGCAGGCCGCGTAGGCGACGGCGAGATAGGCGAGCACCAGATAGTACTTGCGCTGCGGCGTGTCGATGGGGACGCCGCGCCAGAGCTCGGCGTCCGGGAGACCCTGGATGCCGTCCGAGCCGCCGAACGTCTGCGTGTAGCGGAAGAAGGTGTAGACGACCTCGGCGAAGATCAGCGTGAGCAGCGCGAAGTAGATCCCGCGGCGCGCCGTGGCGAAGTAGCTCACGACGAGCGCGTACGCGCCGACGACGAGGACCGAGAAGCCGAGGCACGCCCACAGGGAGAGCACGCCGCGCTCCATCAGGATCGCGGTCGCGTAGGCGCCGAGGCCGTAGAAGGCCGCGTGGCCGAACGAGACCAGGCCCGTGTAGCCCATGAGAAGGTCGAGGCTCATCGCGATCGCGCCGAAGAGGAGCGCGTCGAACGCGAGCAGCAGGTAGTACGTGGGCACGCCGGGCACGGCGGGAAGCGCCGCCAGCGCGGCGAACACGAGCAGCGCGCGCCCGGTCACGATGCTACTCAAGCACGCCCTCGCGGCCGAAGAACCCGCGTGGCCGCAGAATCAGGACGACGATCATGATCCCGAAGATCGCGATCGCCACGCGCTGCGGGTTCATCCAGAGCGAGAAGAGGGACTGGGCGAGGCCGATGACGACGGCGGCGACGACCGAGCCGCCCAGGGAACCCATGCCGCCGAGGATGACGACGATGAAGGCGAGGAGGATCATCTCGACGCCCATCTGGGGGTAGACGGTGAAGACGGGAGCCAGGAGGAGCCCAGCGAGCGCCGCGAGGGCTGCGGAGCCCGCGAAGGTCAGCGTGAAGACCCGCCGCACGTCGACGCCGAGCCCGTCGAGCATCTCGGCGTCCTGCACGGCCGCACGCACGATGATGCCGGCGCGCGTCCGGGTGAAGAAGAGCCAGATGGCGAGCAGGAGCGCGGAGGAGGCGGCGAGGAGGAAGAGCCGGTAGTTCGGGTAGGTCATGCCGAGGAGCGGCGTCGAGCCGGTGAAGGGCGGCAGGATGCGCCGCATGTCGCCGCCGAAGATCTGGCGCACGCCTTCCCGGAAGACGAGCGCCAGGCCGAAGGTCAGGATGAGACCGTAGAGGGGCTCGCGCCGGTAGATCGGACGGAGCGTCGCGACCTCGGTGAGCGCGCCGAGCACGCCGACGATCAGCGGGGCCGCGACGAGCGCCACCCAGAAGGAGTGCGTCCACCCGATCACCGCGATCCCGGCGTACGCGCCCAGCATGTAGAGCTCGCCGTGGGCGAAGTTCATCACGCCCAGGAGGCCGAAGATCACGGTGAGGCCCAGCGCCAGCAGTCCCAGCGCGGCCCCGAAGACGAGGCCGTGCAGGAGCTGCGGCAGCAGGACCGCGACCAGATAGTCCAACTCGCGCGCTTAGTTCTTTTTCTTCAGCTCCCAGGTGAAGCCCTCGACCGGGTCCTTGCCGACCATGGACTCGCCGATCGTGTCGCTGCCGGCGATGCGGGCGATCGGGAGGTTCTTGCCGCCCTTCACCTGGTAGAGGTGCATGTCCATCACGACCTGATGGTCTTCTTTGCGGATGCACTGACGGCCGATGTGCGTGCCGTCCACGCACATGCCCTCGTGAGCCTCCGCGACCTTGTCCGGGTCGAGGCTCTTCGCCTTCTCGACGGCGGCGGCCCAGAAGTGCACCGCGTCGTAGGCGCCGGCGGCGATGTTGGCGTCCACGCCGAACTTCTTCTTGAATTTCTGGTTGAAGGCCTGCATGGCCGGGTCGGGGTTGTACGCCGAGAAGTGGTTGAGCTGCACGAACCCCTCCATCGGGTCGGCGATGGACGCGAGGTCCTGCTGCAGGAGGAAGCAGTCGATGCCCGCCAGCCGATACTTCTTCGTCATCCCGAACGAGTGGAGCTGCGTCATGAGGCGGAGCGAGTCGGTTCCGGCGAAGGCGAGGAAGAGCACGTCGGCGCCCGACGAGTTGATCGCGCCGAACCACGGACTGAAGTCCTTCGTGTCGAGCGGCGCACCGGCGACCCCGACGACCTCGCCGCCGAGCTTCTCGAAGGCCGTCTTGAACTGGCGGCCGTCCGACTGGCCCATGGCGTAGTCGGTGTAGAAGATGTAGACCTTCTTGCCCATCTTGTCGAGGATGTATTTCGCCAGGCCGTTCGACTGCATCCGCGAGTCGGGCTGGTTCGAGAAGTAGTATTTGTGGAACTTCGTGGTCCGCATGAACTCCGCGCACGAGACCGAGTTCCAGTGGATGGTCTTGTGCTTCTTCGTGACGTCCATGACGGCCATCGTCGCGCCGGAGGAGACGGCACCGACGATGAGCTTCACGTCGTCCTGGAGGATCAGCTTCTCGGCCTTCCGGACGGCCGGCGCGGGCTTCGTCTCGTCGTCCTCGGAGATGATCTCGACCTTGTGACCGAGGACGCCACCCTTGGCGTTGAGCTCCTCGACGGCCATCTGGATGCCCCAGGTCTGGTACTTCCCGTACCCCTCGAAGACGCCGACCTTCGAGCCGAGGTCGCCGATCTTGACGACCTTCGGCTGGGAGATCGCGGCCGGCGCCAGCCACACGCCGCCGGCGGCGATCACCACGAGCAGAACGAGCCAGCTGACTCGTTTCATCGGTCCCTCCTTGCGAATGTTGATGACGTGTCGATGAGGTTCGTGAGGATCTGGGCGATCCGCCGGAGCGAGTCGCGCAGCCCGGCGCCCTCCGGGCCCGCCGCCTTCTTCGCGTAGCCTTCCGCCTCGTCGAACGCCAGGCGCACGGCCACGGAGGTCTTGTCGTCCCGCAGGGCGACGGCGAAGTCGATGAGGTTGTAGTAGCGCCAGATCGCCTCGAGGAAGCGCGGGCCGGCGGCCGCGCGCGCCTCGGGCGTGAGCCGCGGGTCGGCGAGCTGCCGCCCGGCCTCGAGTGCCAGATCGCGCGCGAGCGCGGCGAAGAAGATCATGAGCCGGCGCTCCACCTCGGGCGCGTCTTCCGCCTGGAGGGCCGCGCGGGTGCCCGACTCGAGCCCGGGCGGGAGGGCCGCCGCCGTCGCGCGCATCTGGGTGCGCAGCGCGCCCGCCTCGAAGAGTCGCAGCGCGACGTCGAACTTCCCGGCCTGGACGGAGAACTTCACCTGCTTGAAGTTCGTCGTGATCTCGTTGTCCTGGGGGGTGTACGTCCCGACGTGGTGCGCGAAGGCGGGCGCCGGCGCGACAACGAGCATGAGGGCCGCGAGCACCGGAAGCCTCATCGCTGCACGAGCCTCAGGACGACGAGGCCCGCGAGCCACCACAGCGCGACGATCGTCGCGCCGCCGAACGGGATCCAGATGAGCCATTCGGCGATCGCCTTCCCCCTCTCGATCCCGTGGTACGGGATCAGCCAGCTCCACAGCAGGTAGCCGAGAGGATAGCCTGCTCCGCCCACCGTGAGAAGCGCGATGATCGCCTCCCGGGAGCGCCGCGCGCGGGCCAGCGTCGCCGCCACGCTGGTGGTCGCGAGGATCACGAGCCCCATTCCCTCGGCGTGCAGGTGGAAGAGGCGAAGCGCGGCGTCGAACTTGACGAGCGCCTCGTCGAGGACGCGCTCGTCCACGTCGCGCACGCCGACCAGGCCGTGGACCTCCGGATGGGCGAGCATCACGCCGCGCGCCCAGCGCGTCAGCTCGACCTTGAAGCGGACCATCGAGGCGCCGCCCGCCTCGGCGCACACGATGAGGACGACGGCGA
>Ga0137418_10006904_pt1 | contig 10436 bp, 12 predicted proteins | sample CZODoug3_1_2_16f_FD_122242 | JGI IMG/M metagenome (GOLD analysis project Ga0137418, IMG submission 122242) | Vadose zone soil fungal communities from Angelo Coast Range Reserve, California, USA - CZODoug3_1_2_16fungal (Hybrid Assembly) | ecosystem: Environmental > Terrestrial > Soil > Vadose... | reverse complement strand
ATTGGAAAAGAAATTCCCAATCGGGATGTCCTGTAGAAAGTGAGCTCCAATGAATGAGTTTTAAGGACTGTTTGGCAGAATGGTAAGAGAATGTTCATTTTCGGCATTACGGCAATTCTCCGGCTGAAGGCCTCGGTTCAAGCCTGCGAGGAACCAAATTTTTTCATCTGTGTGTATTCCTGATGTCCAGCTTTGCAAAAATTATTTACTGGCTCTAAAACCCAGTCAATGTTAAAAAGGTTTGTGTAGCCATAAAATGAGCTAAATATCTGAATTCAGCAGGACCCTCTTCTTGCACAGTGCACAAACCTTGCATGCTAAGCTAAATAATTTCTAATATGAGCTGGAGATTGTTCTAAATATCTTAAACAATTTAATACACAATGGGAGGTTCCAACAGGCCTAAATCTTTAGAATTTTGTCTCTGTGATTATCACAGCATCCTCAGACCACACAATATTCTTATGGCTCATTCAAACATTGAAACAAGCCCCTGGTCAGAGAAAACAATTCATTTAGTTATCTAACACAATACAGCACTAATTTAAGTGCATCTAGGTTTTCTCAATTTTTTTCAGGAGCACTGTGTGCAGGGCAGATAGAAATCCAGCTACAGAATGGTCCAGTACAAGATGTATTGCTAATTTTGTAAATATTCTCCAATCCAGCATAACAAAAAACACAAAAACAATTTTAAAATGTGTATAAGGGCTGTGTAATACTGAATCAATTTATTTTCCCTCATTAATAGAGGCTTTGAGGCCATTTTGTGCCCAGCAACCTGCTGTGGCACATGCAGCTGCTATCTCAATTTGGACACACATGCCATTTTGAGATATCCCGATTGAGATAGCAGCTGCTATCTGCCCACAGGCACCAAAATCGAGCCAAATTTTCGTGATCCGTGATTGTAACAGGCGAATTCGTGACAGATAGGTAGAATTCTGTGATTGAAGGGTAGCAAGACTGATTCCCTAGCACCGAAAGTTCTCATGACTACAAATTTTGTAGTCCTCATCATCTGCGTAATATGAGGAGTAAGTATATCCAGGCACTTATATCGATCGGGTGGTAAGCTGAAGTAACTTCAGCACGCGTAACTCGACGGATGGATCACTCCTCGTGATCGAGACATAATTGTGTCTAAGTGAATATTTCATATATACAAGCCGTGTCACTACCCACGTCTAACTTACAAGTTACAACCTATAATGATGATGCATGCATAAGCTACAGTTCCACTTGCATACGGTGATACATCTCCGTCATCCTCCTCATTTCGGCCACACTCATTGGTCGCGCAAGATTACCATCCTGATCATGGACTTTCATGCCCACATATTTGAACGGGGCTGGTGCTTTCGGTACACAATGAGCTGGCTTGACGCCATAATCGTCATAGGTAAAAGGATCTCCCAGCTCTTTAGGCGCAGTTAAGAGGATTGCATTTGTTGATTCCATAGATATATCGTGGTCGAAGTAATTCAGAGGCGTCAGGAAGAAGCTAAAGTTATATTTAGAATTTAGTTACAAGGTGGACCTGCAGAATAGACCAGCATACCTAGACGTCGCTGTGTTCGTTTTTGTATTTGGGGAGTCCTCAGCTGATGGTAGATGATGCGTGCCGATGTTCACCCAGGCAACCAAGTCTTCCTGTGTGATATTCTCCCCATTGAAGAAATGATGAAAATCGACCAGTGGAGCACCTGGCAAATTAGCGTTCCACATGCTGCTGGATGTAGGCTCAGTTTCCTTGCGAAGAGACACAGCCAGATTATATCTCGCCCAGTTGGCATTGTTCAGGAGTCTTTTTGAACCTACAACCGTCTATGCAGAACGAGTCACAATTTACGCCGTGACATTATAAAGTGAATACGCACGTTGTGAACCGGCGAGTACCCAGGGTGAATATTATATCCGCGAGGGACGCCCCATTTGTTGGTTTCCTTTTGATTGACGATGGCATATCCGCCTTGAAAATTAGTCGGATATTTGAGTAGGGCATCATCTTCATTGGTAATATATTCGCGCGTGATCTTTTGCTGTATAACAGTCTGGCCCCAGTCGTCGTCGAACCATGGCTGCGTGACTTCCTCTTGACTCATGCTCGTGCGTAACAGGGAATTCTTTATACCTGCAATGTCGAGATCGACCTGTACATGAATTAGTGTCGAATGGGCGAAGGCCCAAAAGTAACCTTCACCTTGAAATTAATAACATGGTCGTGAAGACTTCCCACTGTAAGTTGGCATCAGAAATCATTCTTTGACATGGGTTCGAAAGATACTGACTGGTAGTATCACGTATCTTGGTGCCATATCCACCTTGTGTCGATTCCCAGAAACCTCCCTGAAGATAGCCGGAAGCAGACACACGAACTTCAATGGTGCCGTCTAGATGTAGCATATAGTCGAACTGCGAAACTATCTAGGCAAAATTTCCTGTACAGATAGAGGCAGGACTGACCACTGCAATGCGAGCGGACCCAATTTATCCCATATTTAGGGCCAGAGGTTATTGAATACATACCGGATATCACTTACAATAATCATAACTATAAAATCCAATTATCGTCAGCTGAGGGTCAATACCAAAGACACGAGACACACTTTCCCACCGTACTGATGGTCCTGATAGTCAACACATACCCCTTAACCGCTCCGGATTCCCCATCAAGTAAACCCACATGTCTTGTAAGCGGACGCTCTGTGTCATGCTCGAAAATGCAGATACCGTTTTCTCTCGTGATGCTACCGATTTCAGAGTGGGTGGTTGCCGGAAGATACATGGCTTCGTGCGGACAATCATAACCTGGCATCATATCTCGAACCTCTGCACCCATACCGAAACAGCGATCCAGCCATGCTGAAGTAGCTTGGTTTGGATCATTTCCCGCTGGTATCGAAAATATGTCAGTGACAATGGCAATGTATGCTTTGTAAAAGACATTACCGTATTGTGCTATGGCCTCCTGAGGTGCAAGCTACACCAGAATTGGATCTCAGTGTCGGACGCAAATTTAGAACTTCGGCCCGCGCACCTGGTATACAATTCGCTCATTGTGCATTCGAATATCCCATAAACTAAGGCCCATGTCCCTATCGAAACCTAGGTAGAGGCCCCACCCCATCCATGAGATATATTGGAGTTTTCGATCGACTCTGAAGCGTAGTCCCGCAAAGGATACCGATCTGGGTCCTGGGAGATGATCGAGGTCTCTTTGTCGACCAATGCGTTTTCTTGAACTCCAAGATAGATCGACGGAACTGTCAGGCCTCGGTGGAAGACGCTTTAGAGTCCCATTACGGAATGCATCTATGAAAGAATCTATGCTATAGAATATTTGGTTGTTATACACCGTCTTTAACGTTGATTATTAGTCAAATCGATTTGCAATTGTTTGAAGGTATATATTATACCTTCAAGAGTTTCCACTGTGCAGTGTCCGTTCCGCTTATATCGACATACTGAAAAAATCCTACCGGCTAAATTGTGGAATAAATCCGCTCATGTAAGCCTTATGACTCTACTGTCTGATGAGATACACCCAACTTGTAGAAAACTTCCGGCCGTATTACGTTGCCATTGAAACCACAGACGCCTAAACTCTCCATCAAAACTAAAGGGACCACTCCCCTCCACGGTAAGCGTGTCATTTGGAAGACCAGCAGCCACTCCTCCGAAAAGTTCCTGGCCATGGGTCCTCCTTCAATTTGTTGTCGAAATAAATAATAAGCCTTGAGCTTACCTTCGTGATATCTGAAAGAGGGACCACGATTCGCCCGAGAAATCGGAGAATTTCGTTATCCATGGTAAACCCTCTTGCATTGAAAGGAATATCTTTTCGGTGGTATATGCTCGTCAGCTCGCGCATTTCTGTCTGAGCACCAACTGGCAAGGGTCCCACAAGATAATCTTTGATGACTGGTTCGAGTCGTGCACCGTGATGAATGGTCACGCGAGCGTATCTGTCAGGTGCCGGAATGATTGACGGAGACCCTAGATATGCCAGAGCTTCGGATTTCGAGGGGTAATAGGACTCGACGTTATATATCACGTTGTCATTACTATTACTCGTATAATCGGACTCTGCTCGAGTGAGGTTTAACCTTTGCTCGGGTGCATGAAGCCATTGGCGTATCTGTACAGCTTCCTCCAGATCTAATGACGCCCAAAGGTTAACTGGAGCTGGTGGAGAGGCAGGAGAAGGAAGTCCAGACGGGCACTGCTGAATTACCGAGTCACTATCCGAAAACAAATGTTTGTGTGGTTCGGCTGCGAAGTGCGCTACAGGATCGTAGTGGGCATAGAATAGTGAGATGAGGGCAATTGCGAAGATAAAAGCGAAAGTGAGGCTAATACGACGCGTTTTGGCGACATTAGGCCTCAAAATCTGATGGTTCTCAGCGACGCCAGCATTTAGCAGCTTATAACTGGCCTCCATGGTTGTTATCTACAACCAGAGAGGCCCAGCCGTTGTTTTTATAGATAATCGGGGTGTGACCGAATAGGTGGGTTCAAAGTTGACGCATCTCGTCGCATTTGATTTCGCATTTCGATTCCGCATTTCGGAAATGCGGCCGCCAAAACTTGAGCTCCCACCCGATAAATGCGACGCATCTCCGCATTTCTTGCTTACATCATGTCACACCTGTCTTAAAAGAGTGTTTGATCAGTTGTGATAAGATATGCTTGTCTCCGTGACGTTCTGAGCAGCCAACACCCCCAACCCATGCAGAGGGGCAAACACAATGCCTCGCGAGAATCTTCATGAGCAATTCACACGGAACTATGTTTTTTTCATGATTATATGGGATCTATTTGCGCTGCTCACTGATCTGGAGGCTATGTGCCGTCGCTTCGAGCTCAATATTCGGATCCTTAATGAGATCAGAACCACTCGATACTTACGTGGACGAACCCATGTTCTCAAGCTTGGTAACATTGATCTCGCTTGGGAATATGCCCAGGACACTCGAGATCATGCGCGCTTTGTTGATATGCTTCGCGTCTCGCCGCAGGTGTTCGATGTTATTTTATACTTTATTCACGATCATCCTGTGTTCCAAAATAACTCCAACAATCCCCAAGCCCCTGTTCAGACCCAACTTGCTGTCACTCTCTATCGAATGGGTCGATATGGTAATGGTGCATCTGTCAAAGATATTGCTCGTATTGCGGGGATTTCAGAAGGGTCAGTGGAAAATTACATGGACCATTGTCTTGTGGCAATTGAGAGCCTGCATGACATATTTGTTCGGAAGTTGACTCCGGAGGAGAAAGAGGTAGAGAAGCAGTGGATGGATGAGCATCTTGGATTTGTTGGCAGTTGGCGAGATGGATGGGTTATGTATGATGGGACCATTGTGGTCTTATATTCTAAGCCTGGGTTGCATGGTGATGCATATTACACTCGGAAGGCAAACTATGGCCTCAATGTTCAAGTAAGCACTGTTTGTGTGCTGATTGTTCATCTATCACTGATTGTCTGCATGCAGATTGGAAATGTACCATCAAATCTTCATATTGTTGATTATTTGCATGGCATGACAGGCTCCGCTCATGACTCCGCTGCATTTGCTCATACCGGTGCAGCAAAGCACCCCGATTGGTTTTTTGATGGAGATGAATTTGCATGGGCCGATTCTGCATATGCAGTTAACTCTCGTACCATTCCCATTCACAAACAGCCAGCCTCATTCATTTATGAAAATGCACTTTTCAATGGTGTAGTTTCGCATCTTCGTGTTCGATCTGAACATTGCATTGGAGTGCTGAAAGGACGCTTCCAATGCCTCCATGGTCTCTGAGTTGAAATCAAGAGCAACAAGCTTAAGGATCACATGGATGCTCTTCAGTGGATTACAGCTGCCATCATCTTGCATAACCTGATTATTGATGTTGAAGGGCATGACCACACTCGTGATCTTCTACCACAGCATGGAGGGGATGAGGAACAGGAAGATCACAGGCCAAGACATGCTCCAGAGTATCACGAAGGAGATGATGCAAAGCGGAGGCAGCTAGTGGCTGAACTTGTAGCTTACAAGTGCATGTGAAACCTGAATGAACAATAATTATAATCATGATAGCTTGTAAGTACCTGCTAGAGTTAAGAATGGAAGGAAGAATGGCAACGAGTGTAATTGGTGGGAGAAAAAGAAAAGAAAAAAGAAAGTGAAAGAACCTATTTCAAACAATCACAACTCTTCAGCAACCAACGGCAGGGCATCACCCCCATCCCAATCCGGAGACCCTGCACGCTCACCAGAAGGTGGCTCGACCTTGTTTTCAAGTTTTGCAACAGCTTCGCAGTATTCCTCAATGGAGAGAAGGCCAAGTTTGAATTCTTCCATATATTGCTGGCGTTTTTGGAGGTTTAGCTTTTCCTGTTTCATGGACTGAATAATTGACATATTGTCACTGCGCAACCTTCCAATCAGAAAAAAGTTGCAACAAAGAAAGACAACATACGTCAACAACTTAAGCAATGTCTCCTCTAGTGTCTGTTTTGGCAGCAGCTTCTTGACATTTGATTTTGCTTTCTCAATCAGAGCTTTCGTGTATGATGACGATGAGAACATGTTATTCGGAGTCGAGGGTGGTGCAGCGTTTTCTTTATTTGTGGGTGGCTCCACGTGAGAAGCATCAGTGGGTGCCTGAGGCTGCGCAACAGCACTATTTGCTTGGGCTGCTGCAGCAACATTTGCCTGTTCCGCTGCAGCCATCGCTTCCAAGAGGTTTTGATACTGGTGCTGTGGGTCTACATCAAAAATACCAGAGGATTCGGCAAAGGGACCACCTGCTGTGTCATCAATGGGGATACCTTCAGGTGGCTGTGGATAGATGATTTTGCGCCCATTAGGCCCAACACCAGTCGTGATCACAGGGGGATTCATATTCAGGCGAGTAGCAAGCATGGCATGCAGTCTTGGAAAGAATGGAAAATCAGCTTCGATTTGTTCTAATTGGACCAGCATCAATACACAATTGAAAAAAGACAGAGGCAAACTTACGCCAAAGGTTTACAGCGAACTCTGGAGTGTCTGGCTCGGGACCGGAAGCAGGTATATAGAAATCCATACATTCAATGGGGTTATTTGATGCGAGCTTCTGTGATTCATTGTCGGTGCCAATGCCCCCCCCAGTGATGCAGAGACGCTTAATGTGGAACTTGTAGTCGTCGAGGAGGCTAGAAAAATATATCCATCAGAGGAAAACGGACTGTACGTACCTTTCCATTTTCGCTTTGACCCTGTCTGCCATGGTAGCCGGTTCGATAGCATACATATCAGGCAGCAGAACGGACCCAATCTGTTTGTAAATGCTGATCTTTGATTCGCCGGAGGTATTCTGCATGCAAACTGATGAGTACAGCCCATAGAAATAATGGATAACCTACTACCTCGTGTTTGTCCTTCTTCCCAAATAGAACTTTGAAGTTCTCCGTCTTCTCTACTTCGCACAACAGCTGAAAAATTAGTGAGGAGTTGTTAGCACCCCAAGGGATAGTGCCAATGGCTGAGATTTTCCGGGGCTTTTTGGCAACAGGTGCCTGCTCGGCCGTGTTTGGAGGCTTCCTCTTAGATCGCGCAGACATGGTGAATGGAAAACGCGTAGGAATCGAGCACCGACTGGACAGGAAAAATAATTAGTCACACGTCACAATATGCCACAAATGCGAATAGAGATGCGGTCTCATGCCACAGCTGTTTGCATTTCTGAAATGCGGAATCGAAATGTGAAATCAAATGTGACGAGATGCGTCAACTTTGAACCCACCTATTGCGACACCATGCAACAAATGCTTATTTCTTATAGAATACTTTGGGAAACGTGGGTGATTCTGCTGAGAAACACCTGCCGCTAAGTACTGCTAAAACTTCTCCCAAAAAGGAAAGTTGGAAATTTTGTTCTGAGAAGTGATTTCTTGTATGTCAAGAAAGTGTTAATAAATCTGGTTATGGGAAGTCTCTTGCATTACCCCACCACTGTAGGATAATGCTAGTTTATTTGGGCCAATCAATAATAATCAATGATACCAAACAAGCTAAAAGTGAGGAGGATTTATGGCAAGCAGGTTTATAGTGCATATATTTGTTGTTAAAAATATTTCAGCTCTATTTACATGCAATAAACTCCTCAATTTTATTTATATTGATTGGGCATTCTCTTGAATTTTTATGGAAAAAAGTCCACAATCTTGTTTCTTAACTAACACATATTTGCCATCAATCTTCTTCACTTTTAGCTTGTTTGGTATTATTGATTATTGTTGATTGGCCCAAATAAACTAGCATTATCCTACAGTGGTGGGGTAATGCAAGAGACTTCCAATAACCAGATTTATTAACACTTGACATACAAAAAATCATTTCTGAGAACAAAATTTCCAACTTCCCATTTTGGGAGAAGTTTTAGCAGTACTTAGCAGCAGGTGTTTCTCAGCAGAATCGCCCATGTTTCCCAAAGTATTCTATAAGAAATAAGAAATTGTTGCACAGCATCACAATGTATTATTCAAGTTCTCAGCTGCGGCATGACAGTCCAAGCACATCAGCTAGTGTGACACAGCATCACTCAGGCTCACTTGGATGTTTCATACTGCCAGCAAGGGCACAAAATAAAAAGTATGCTACTGCAGTTTCATTTGCACCACACTGTACATATTTGTCTTCAATACAATGCACACCTCACTTGTTTGTCACTAGGCGGGCTTATTCCTCCTAAAATTGCAACTCCCGGCCACCTTGTGAGCACAACAGCGCATTTAATATTAGAGGCAATCCATGACTCAAAATTGACTTTCCTCCCATTTTTTCGCGATTTTTTTACGGTAGTCTGGAGGTTCCGGCGAAGGTCTTTCGCCCCTCGTAAACTTTTATTCCAAACTGCCTAAGGGTCCAGCACCTGCATCGGGCTTTAAAGGCATCAAAGCTCGTTTCTTCGAGGGGAAGAACGCGTCGTCTTTACCACTCTGGACTACAATCATTGGCATATTTGCACTCGGGTACGGGATTGATTATCAAAGTGAGTATTTTTTCTGCCCTTTAATGACAATGTGTAGATGCTAAACACATTTTGACAGTGCACCTGAGTAAGCCAGCTTTGGATTCTACATGTTGCGTGGTGCTGATGTGTCTCTTCTCCCACAGAGCATCACAAGAACCACCCTCACTAGATGATGGTCGACAGCTAGAATGGAAATGGGGGTTTAGAGCCTGGCAGTTAGAGGGCGGACATGCGATTGTACCGAGAAAATTGATAAAGGAATGCTATGACTTTGTCTGCACTTTAACGTGGACGGAGCCTTTGGGACATGTATATGTCAACTACAAGAGCGGCACCCTGGATCATCGATTCGGCTGATTATGGCGTTATCAGAATGTCATTGAGCTGTGACGTACCATCGGTGCCCATTATGCTAACCATTGCACTATCGCTACAGGTTCCAGAGCAGTAACGATGAGCTCTAGAATGCATCGGGTAAATCCGATATTGAATATTTCATCTGCCGACGCAGCCATAAACTTCATTTCAAACGCGACGAAGAACTCCTTCACTCCTTCACAGTGTCCGCGCTATTAACTTCTCCTATTTCACAATTAGTTCCACCTCGCGCAGTGTACATTCGCTTATCTTTCGGCTACTTCCCTGAATATCCTCGCGGCGGACATCGGGATATTGATCATACACTGCAATTGGAGTTTGATCAATTTTTTTACTATTCAAGCGGGCACCCAGTGATACAAAGAATATGCCGACGAACAGTCTTTTGCGCGCCGAACAGAAGCACCTTTTGAACGATCAGATCGGGAATGCCATAATGCGCAGCCCGTAATCTCTTAACCTCTCTTAACCTTCCAATTGCAATAAGGCTTATTTGTCGCACCGTATGTTTTTTTCCCGATCATAATTTGACAAGGGTGTCTATAGCTAATACTATCTAATTACACAAATAGTTCTCTGGATCACATGAGATCGATATCACCAATATACGCGCTAACCTACCCAATGGTTGCATCTTTAAGTTTCAGTTACAGCCTGCAAGAGCAGCATTAACCCTGATCATAGTCTCGGACCATAATCTAGGTCACATAGCCACTACCTCCACATCATACACGGCGTCCTAACATCCGCTCGACGGCCTCCCCTGGTTGGGATGGTCGCTGATCCGAGGTTCACCCGGTTCTATGCGCCCCCCGAGAAAGGTGCAGTGGGCCAGAGCAGAATGGTAGCTTCGTGTGCGGTTGCACTGCTCGGGGGGGAGTTTATTGTAACGTTGCCAAAGGTCGACAACCAAAAATTTGGTGCGGAACGGAATGATGCAAAGGCGGCTAAAGAAGATTGGATCTGAGGATCTCGAATGGAGAAATCGGCCAGGTTCCATGGTTGGCGTTTCCATGATATATTTTGTTCCATGGACTGAGCGTTGG
>Ga0137418_10006903_pt1 | contig 10436 bp, 10 predicted proteins | sample CZODoug3_1_2_16f_FD_122242 | JGI IMG/M metagenome (GOLD analysis project Ga0137418, IMG submission 122242) | Vadose zone soil fungal communities from Angelo Coast Range Reserve, California, USA - CZODoug3_1_2_16fungal (Hybrid Assembly) | ecosystem: Environmental > Terrestrial > Soil > Vadose... | reverse complement strand
GGGCGACTCTCTCAGGCGTCCGGCGCTTCTTTTTTCCCGCCATAGACCTGCGCCGGATCGAACACCTTCTCGCCGTCGCGGAACTCGAGGACCAGACGGCTGACATCGGCCTGCCTGAGCGGAACCGATCGGTAGAAGCAACTCGCCCGTCCGGTGTGGCAGGCGCCGGCGCCGGCCTGCTCGACCTTCAGCCATATGGCGTCCTGGTCGCAGTCGACCCGCATCTCGACGACGCGCTGGACGTGGCCGGAGGTCTCGCCCTTCTTCCACAGCTTCCGGCGCGAGCGGCTATAGAGCCAAGTCTCGCCCGTCGCGATGGTCTTTGCCAGCGCCTCCGGATTCATGTGCGCCACCATCAGCAGGTCGTGTGTCCGGGCGTCGGTGACGACGCAGGTGATGAGGCCGTCGGCGTCGAATTTCGGAGCCAACACGCGGCCTTCCTCGACCTCTTCGGTCGTGGCCTGGGGAGCGAAGAGCGATGTCGTGGACACGGCACTCCTGGGCCTGGCATCCCGCGCGGGCGCTAGCGCCCGCGCACCAGCGTGATGAACCGCACCTGCTCGGCGGGATCATCGCGGAACAGGCCGGTGAACTGGCTCGTCACCGTCTTGGCGCCCGGCTTCTCGACACCGCGCAGCGACATGCAGGTGTGCTCGGCCTCGAGCATGACCGCGACGCCGCGCGGCTTGAGCACCTCGTCGATCGCGGTGATGATCTGCGAGTTGAGATGCTCCTGCGTCTGCATGCGGCGCGCATAGACGTCGATCAGGCGGGCGATTTTCGAGAGGCCCACCACGCGCTCGACCGGCAGATAGGCGACATGCGCCCGCCCGACGAAGGGCATGATGTGATGCTCGCAATGCGAATAGAACGGGATGTCGCGGACCAGCACCAGATCGTCATAGGTCCCGATCTCCGAGAATGTCCGGTCGAGCACCTCGACCGGCGAGGCATGGTATCCGCCGAACAGCTCGTCATAGGCCGCAACCACGCGCTTGGGCGTGTCGAGCAGGCCTTCGCGCGACGGGTCATCGCCCGCATAGGCGAGCAGGACACGCACCGCGGCTTCCGCCTCGGTGCGCGACGGGCGGGTTCCGGCCGGTTGCGTCTCGGCACGGATATCCGCCGGCAAGGACGTCGTGTCGTGCTTTTTGGTAACGGCGTCCATGACGGTCGCTCCGTTCGACCGGGGGCCTCGGCGAAGCCGGGTTCCGGGGGTGTCACCGGGCGCGTCGTAGCGCCTCACGCATTAACAACACCATACGGAGGGCGAGATCATCGAATTCGCCGGGCACCGTATGTCGGCACTGCATAGCTCGTCTGGGACGTGGCCACGATCCCGCGGCGCAGGGCTTCCCGCCCCGGCTGCCGGACCCCTATATAGTTGTCCAGCACGCGCGAACAATCAACTCCCCCGCGGGCCGGGCCGGGACACCGACATCAACATGCTGAACGACGTCTACAACAGCCGGATCCTGGAGCTGGCCGGCAATATCCCCCGCCTCGGGCGGCTGGCCGACCCGGACGCCACCGCGACCGCGCATTCCAAGCTCTGCGGCTCGACCGTCACGGTCGATCTCAAGATGGCAGACGGCAAGGTGACCGACTTCGCCCATGACGTGAAGGCCTGCGCGCTCGGCCAGGCATCGTCCTCGATCATGGCGCGCCATGTGGTCGGCGCCAGCGCCGAGGAGCTGCGCCGCCTGCGCGAGGACGTGCGCAAGATGCTCAAGGAGAACGGCAGTCCGCCCGCGGAGGGACGGTGGACCGATATCGCGGTGCTCGAGCCGGTGCGCGACTACAAGGCGCGCCACGCCTCGACCCTGCTCACCTTCGACGCGGTAGTGGCGGCCGTGAACGAGATCGAGCAGAAGCGCGGCGTCACATCCGCCGCCTGAGCGCGCCGCCCCTGCTCCCGGCTTGATCCGGAATCGGGCGCGGTTCTGCGGTTCAATGCCCGTCGGGGCGCGGCGGGCTGAGGTCGGCGCGGGTTTCCGTTCGCCCCGGCTGGGCGTCGCAGGCTGCGACGAGCCGGGGGAAGAGGCGCGCAAAGCCGGTATTGCCGATCCGGATCATTGTCCCGGGAGCGACCGAGCCCAGGGTGCGCACCGTGACCGAGTCGCTGGTCGCATCCGCAAAGGCCTTCACCAGATCGGCCGTGACGGTGCCGCTCGCCAGTGTTTCAAGTTCGCGCGGCGTCGCATTGACCCGGGACGACACGATCTCGAGCGATGTCGTCTTGCCTTCGATCCACAGGTCGACCTGCTTGATCGAGACCGCATCGCGCGCCGCGTCCTGGCTGTCCACACCGCGCCGCGTCTCCGCATAGGTCACCACATAGGTGCCGGGCGTGCGGCCGCAGGCCAACGCGACCTCGAACATTCCGATTTTCTCGCCCTCGATGGTGAGCGGATGCCGGCGTACCAGCGCGGCGCGGCCAGCGCGTTCCGCCATCGTCCATCCGCGCTCGCGATACTCGGTGCGGGCACCCTCGTTCGCGGCGGGCGCGGCGGCCGGCGCGTTGGCGCCCGAGGAGGTCGGCGCATTGGCGACAGGCGTGACGGCAACGACCGGCGCCTGGCCGATGCGATCCGGGCCGGTGTCGAGCCGGGTGCGCCGCAGCTCGTCGCGCGAAAGCATCCGCATCGGTTCCCAGGGCGGAATGCGCAGCGCGACTTCCAGGAGCTCGGCGCCACCGCCCATCTCCACCGTGTATTGCACCAGCTTGCCGATATCGCGCTGTACCAGCACGAGATCCTCGGCCGAATAATTGGCTGCGGCCGCGTCGTCGCGGCGATCGCCCAGCCAGATCTGATGGACCAGCACGCGCGCCTCGGGCGGAACGAAGCGCCGCACGCCGCCGAGCAACACGAAGGGGCACATCGATTGGCATTCGGCCCGTGGCAGCAGCGCGACGCGCCGATTACCCGAGTCGCGTCCGACCTGCTCTCTGATGCGCCCGACCGTGGTCGTCATGCCGAGCGTGCGAACCGCCCGGCCGAGCCCCAGCGCGCCGAGCACGGAACCGCCCTTGGAGTCGAACACGATGGTGGCGCCGCGGATGTCGCGCTCGCGCGCCAAGGCCTCGAACTCGCGCGGCGTGTCGGCGGTGATCATCCCGCTCGCCGACACCAACAGGCGGCAATTCGATCCGCAGCTGTCAGCCGGGCCTTCCTGATATGCGGCGAACCGCATGGGCAGGGTCGATATGTCGTCTTGCTGTCGCGGCGCGCCGGACAGGACAGACAAGCTGCACACGGCGAGCGCGAGCCCACCGCAAATGGATCGCAACATCCTAAGACCCCGTGCTGCCGCGACGCCCCTGCCCCGCTATTTTTCCCCGGTATCCCGGGGGCGCGGTGCTTTTAGTGCGAGCGTCACAACCCGACTCAGCAATTGTACCAGCCGATCCGTTGACGGCTAGTGTATTCCCGCAACACGGCGCGACGTTCGCGCCGTGCGGAGGTAGTTTCCGCAAAAAACCCGCTAACTTACGCTGGAAGGCGAGACATTGGCCCCTGGTCGAAACCTATGGTGCTCCATTCCGGCCAAAAAATGACGCGCTGCGGTAAGGTGATTCGCGCCGGCCCTCGCTGGATGGCCCGCGCTTTGGTGAAGCTTTATCGGCTGGTCCTGTCGCCCCTGATCGGGTTCCATTGCCGGCACCTGCCGACCTGCTCGCAGTATTCCGACGAGGCGCTGGAGCGATTCGGCCTCTGGGCGGGGGGCTGGATGACGCTGGCACGACTTCTGCGCTGCCAGCCCTGGGGCACGTCCGGCCTCGACTATGTGCCGGCGCGACTGCCGCCCAGGGCCCGCTGGTATGCGCCCTGGCGGTATGGGCGCTGGCGAGGCGTGAACCGGGTTCCCGCCTCGCCGCCGCCCGCGCCCTCCCCCTAGAACTCACCGGCCCGATCGGATTTCGTATCCGCCAGGGTCGCAAGCCGCCGCGACGCCTCGGCCGACCCGTATGCGGCCGCCTTCTCGTACCAGCCGCGCGCCTGCGCGATGTCCGATTTCAGGCCGACCACATGCAGCTGCTTGTGCACGGCCGGATCATAGGTCGCCGCCAGCGAATAGGTGGCGCGCGGATCGCGGGCCTCGGCGGCGCGCGCCAGGATCAGGCGGGCGGCCGCGAGATCGCCCTGGGCCAGATAATCCTCGCCACGTTTGATCAGCCGCTCGACCTCGCCGGCATCGAGCACCCGCTGATCGGGCGCATCGATCGGCGCCGCGCGGACCGGCACGGTCGTGGCATACGCCGGCGGTGCTACCGCGACACTGGTTGCGCCGCTGATGTCCCCGACGCGGTCGGGCACCTTCGCGCCCCGTTCGGAACTGGCCGCGTCGGTCGACGGCAATGCCTTTTTGAGCGCCGGCGCGGCGGTCTCGCTCGGCACCACCGTTCCGAACGAGACCGGAAACGGGATGACGCCGATCAGCAGCATGGCGACCGCGGCGGCGGCGCAGCCCGCCACCATCAGGCGCGCCACCATCCCGAGCGCGAGGCCGACGGGATCGCGCGCCGCCTGGACGGCGGCCGGCTGGGGATCGGGCGAGTGGCGTTGCATCAATCGTCGCAGAACGGCGTCGTCGTCGGGCAGATCGAGGTTGCGGGGGGACGATGCGGCAGGTGGATCCCCCGGCGCGAGCGTGAGGTGCGGCACGGTCGGCAACCGCAGCGTCACGACCTTGCCCGGGTGCGCGTGCCCCTCGCGGACCCATTTTGGAGCGTAGGGCGAAGGCTCGCCCTCGGAGACGGGCAGCCACGCGTCACCAGGGGTTTCGGCAGGTCCGCTCCACAGACTCTCATCCTCCTCCGCACGGACGGGCTCGCGGAAAATTGTTCCGGCCATGACGATCTCCATCCTGGCGCTCACGCGCCACTCGCGTTCAACGGTGCTTACGCGCCACGCGCACTCCACGGCCTCACACGGCACGCGCACACCACGGCGCTTGCGCGCCGCTGGCACTCAACGGCGCTCGCGCGCCTGCTGCCACTGCATAAAATCCTGAAACAGCCGCTCGCGTTCTTCGGCCGTTCCCGCCCGGGCCTGACGCGTGCTCACGAACTGCTCGAACTGCTCGCGCGCGGCCGCGCTCGGCTCGCGGTGGTCGCGCAGCCAATCCTCCGCGGCGCCGAATCTCGTCCAGCCCGGCAGCGTCGCGGCGACGTTGACCTCGCGCCATTTCGGGTGGTGCGGCGGCGCCTGCAGCTTGGCGAGCCGCGGGAAGAACGCGTCGACGAATTTTTCGATTTTCTGGTAGCGGTCGCTGTCCCTGGGCCAGTTATAGGCGATCAGGACCGACCCGACCGCGAGCGTCTCGACCCGGCGACCGGGCTCGATCAATCCGGGATAGTCCTCGTTCGACAGGATGGCGGGCAGGAAATCCTCGCGCAGCTGTTTGACGAAGGGCACCGGCAACAATCGGAAACCGGCCGCCATCAGGGCCACCGCCGGGACCGGCTTGCCGCCGATCACGATGGTCGCGTCGATGTCGCCGGTTCGAAGCCCCTCGATGGCGGCCCGTTCGGTCATGTTGACCTCGCGCACCGCAATGCCGAGCCGCGTGAAAACATCGCGGGCGATGCTCTGCGTGCCGCTGCCGGCCTCGCCGAGATTGACCGTCCGTCCCGCAAGATGCTGGATCGAGGCGACGCCGGCATCCGCCCGCACCACCAGATGCATCTCTTCATTGAACAGCTTGGCGAGATACACGATCTTGTCGTCGATCGCGCCGATCTCGCCGCTCTGGCGCATGCGGGCGAGCAGGCTGGGTTGCGTGATGGCGAGATCGGCGCCCTTCATGAAGCGCAGATCGCGGATGTTGCGGCCGCCGCCCGCCCCGACCATCGGCATGATGCGCAGATTGTCGCCGTCGTCGAGCACCAGGGAGAGCTCGTGAGCGATCGCCAGATCGGTGGACCCGAGCTCGCCCGCGATGACCGAAACCGTGTTGTTGTTGATTCGCTCGCTGAGGGCCGCGGCCGGGTCGTTGGTGGCGGCGGGCTTCTCGACCGCTCGTCTCTCGACCACGGGTTTCTCGACCCCGGCGCGCGCTTTCTTGCGCGCCGCCCTGGAGGCGCGCGCGACTTTTTTGAGTCGCGCCGTCTGGGTGTGGGCCGCCAGCCGGGACGGCGCTTTGCGCTGGGTTGCGATCAGGGGCTGCGCGGGGGCAGCGTGCTTTTTGGCCACCGGGGCGAGCGGCTTGGTCGCCGGTGCGGCCTGGGCGCGGAAATCAACGCCGCCGAAGCCGATCATGAGGGCGGCGCACAGGATCACGCAGCCGCGGTAAATCCGCTCAAAGCTCAGCGCCGGCCGCGCGCCACCCATGATTTCCCCCGTAAACGCGACGGTCAGCCGGCACGCCCCATCGGACGTTCATGCGGCATTCCGGCCTCGCGCAACAACCACCCGATCTGGACGGGGCGCCGGGCGCTCCCCTTGCACGCTTGATACATTGAGCAAATTGGACGGAGTTAATTGTTGGCAGGCAATTTGACGTCAGTGCGGCCACGGTGAGGCATTTTCGCCCAGATTGCCCGCTCGGAGCGCGATTTGGGCCGCCGAACCGCTCCGAATCGCAAAATTCTCGCCGGTTGGCGCGTCAATGCGATCGGGCGTCGGCGCCGAATCACGCGCTCAACCGCGGGCCGATCCTGGATCGGAGGCTACGGGTTTTTCGATTCGCTTCCCACGCTCGCCGGGGAAAAAGTTCCTTCGGCACGCCCCTGAACGCCGCTATCGGCCCGTGCCACCGGCTCGCGGGTCCGCGCCGCCAGGGACGCCGCACGTTCATCCGCTGCCCCTCGATCGGCGACCGCAGGGTCGCTGCCGCATCGGCGCAGCAGGGCGACGAACGACGGACCGGAGGTCTGCGCGGTCAGCTTGGCGAAACGCGACGCCGCCGCAACGGGTGCCGGTACGGACGATTCGGCGGTCTCGACGATGAGGGCCTCATCCGCGAGCATCGATAGCGGCAAGTCGGCGCTGCGGACTTCGAGCGGCGGCTTGTCGCCGCTTTGCGTAACGGCGACGCCGAGCGGGAGCGGGAAATCCTTGCCGCTTGCCCTCACCCGCAATGGAATCGACAGGCTCGCCCTGTCGGCGTCGAGCTCACGGGCGATCTGGAACCGGATCGTTTTGGTGTTCCTGCAGGCCAGGCGCAGCACCGTCTTGCGAAATACGCCCGCCGCGGGGTCCCTTGCCTCGATCACCTTCATGGCGCTTCCGCCCGCCGGCTGGTCGACGAACCACCACGCACCTTCCACGGAATCGCGCCGATCGATGCCGAAGGCGGCGAGCTCGCCGCGCGACAGGAAGCGGAGGCGATCATTCTCGATTTCCCGCGCGGCCGCGACAAGGCCAGGGGAGATTCCCATCTCCCGCAGATAGGCCGCGATCCGGACATAGCCCGCCTGCAGGGCCATGTGGACGGCCGCCGGCGATGCCTTTGTGGGCACCCGCGTCACATGCCCCGATTCATCCGTGCGCTTGAGCGAGAACGAGATCGAGGACGAATGGATGCCGAGCTGAATGCCGGCCCCGATGTTGCGGACCGCGGCGCCCGCCATGGCGTAGACGCAGGAGGAATTGCACATGGTCCGGGTGGTATCGAGCTGGGCTACCAGATCGCGGCCGGAACGTTTCAGCTTGTCGCAAGCCTCTTCGCGCGCCTGCCGCGGATCGCAACCTTGCGGCACCGTCCAGCCGACACCGGCGGTCAGGCCGCGCTCGCGCATCAATCGGCCGATCCCGAGCCCCGCCGTGATCGATCCCCCGGGGGAATGGAAGAAGATCGGCAGCTTGCGGCCGCCGAGCTTTTTCAGCAACGCCCGCAGACGGCCATCGGCGCCGGGATCGAAAGTGCCGTCGGCGGCGATCCATTCCTGGCATCCGGGGCCGCATGCATTCGGCTCGCCCTTGGCAAGAAAGAACACGACGGGCGGCGGCAGCGACGCGGACTTGGTCTGGGTCGGCTTGGTCTCTGCCGGCTTGGTCTGGGTTGAATCGGGCTTGCCCGGCGCCGAAGCCATCGACGGGCCGGCGGAGGCAGCGGCCGGCAGGCCGAGCATGGCCAGAAGAACGAGAAGGCGGAGCGTCATGGGGCGGGTCGCAGCCTGATCGGATTGACGAGCCTGAGGCTAGCAGGACGCAACTTCGGGTTTCAATACCCCAGTCGGAATTCGCCATGGCGTGGTGAATCGCGTCGCCCCCAAATCCTTCCGGCGGCCTGTTGCCTGGCGCAGACCGCTGCGTTATCTCCTGCGCGACGCTTACCTGCGTTCGTAGGCAGCGAGTGAGCAACAGGAGTGCATGATGGTCGCGCTGACCTTTCCCGACGGCGCCCGCCGCGAATATCCCGACAACATCACCGGCCTCGACATCGCGAAGGGCATTTCCCCCTCGCTCGCCAAGCGCACGGTCGCGATGGCGCTCGACGGCACGGTCGTCGATCTCGCCGATCCCATCGGGAAAGACGCCAAGATCGAATTCCTCACCCGGGAGGATCCGCGCGCGCTCGAGCTGATCCGCCATGACTGCGCGCATGTGCTGGCCGAAGCGGTGCAGACGCTGTGGCCCGGCACGCAGGTCACCATCGGGCCGGTCATCGAGAACGGATTCTATTACGATTTCTTCCGCAACCAGCCGTTCACGCCGGAGGATTTCGCCGCGATCGAGAAGAAGATGCGCGAGATCATCGCGCGCGACAAACCCTTCACCAAGGAAGTGTGGTCGCGCGACCAGACCAAGAAGGTTTTTGGCGACAAGGGCGAGCTGTTCAAGGTCGAGCTGGTCGACGCCATCCCGGCGGACCAGCAACTCACCCTGTCAGGTCCCGAGAAGATTCCCGAATACGTCGTCGTGGGCCACAACACGGCGACCCTTCGCGAATCGAGCCTGCGGGAGATCTTCGAGATTGCGGAGAAGTATGTGCGGGCTACGCAGGACCATTTCCCGCCCGGAATCATCGGGCCGTTCACGCTACAGACCGCGGTGGACAAGGATCTGAAGTTCTGGGTGTACGACGTGTCCCCGCGAATCGGTGGCGGGACGAACGTTCACATGTCCGCCGGTCATCCGTATGGGAATTCGCTCTGGCGCCGCCCGATGAGCACGGGACGCCGGATTGCGATGGAGATCCGTCGCGGCATCGACACGGGTCGCCTCGGCGAACTGGTGACCTGACGCTCGTCACGGCCCCAACGAAGAGGCGGATCTATCAAGCCCGTTCGACTTGCGATCGCAGCCGGTCGAGGATGTCGTTGTCCTCTTCTGCCATCATCCGGTTCATCGTGCCGGTCATGAGCCGCATGAGGCCCTTGCCCCACATCTGCGCCTCGTACGTGACTTCGGTCGACCCGGCTTTCGGAGCGAGTGTGAAGCTCATGTCCCCTGTCATCACCTTGCCATCGACGTGAAGGCCGAGGCGCGTCGGCGGATTGAAGGCGGCGACGCTCAAGGTCGATTGCATCGTCCGCTTTCCCGCTTTGCGGGTCTCCTGCCAGGACGTACCCTGTCGGAACGGTCCGGGGGTGACGTTCTCGATTTTCTCGATGGCCGGCATCCATTGCTGCGATCGACCGAGGTCCGATAGGACGGAGAACACTCGGTCGGGGCTGGCACGGATGACCGCGGTTCGGGTGAAGGACATGAGTTCGCGGTACGGGACTACCCTTCTTAAACCGCGCGCCGCAATTTCGTTTGTCAACCCCGCGGCCCGCGACGAACTTTCATACCCTGAGGGAGAAATGAGGACGTCGTCGGAAGGGAAAGACAGCGGATGCTCGACAGCCTATTCCTCTGGCTGGGCGCGATCGCCGTGGGGTTCGTCCTGCTCAACCAGGGTGCGAAGTTCATCACGGACAATGCGACGCGGATCTCCGGAAAGATCGGCCGGAGCCGGTTCGTCGTCGGCGCCTTGCTCGTCTCGACGCTGTCCGCCCTCCCGGAATTGCTGGTCAGCGGCATGGCAGCGGAAGAAGGGAGTCCCGACATCGCCTTGGGGAACGCCCTCGCCTCGACCGTCGTGACGATCGCGTTCGTGATCGGAGCGAGCGCGCTTGTCCGACCGATCAAGACTTCGCGGGAAATTGTCCTTCGTGACGCCGTCTTCCTCGCAATTGTCACGCTTGTCGCCGCGACCCTGCTCCTCGATGGCAACCTCACGCAGTACGAGGGGGTCGCGCTCATCGCCCTGTTCGTGCCGTACGTCCTGAACCTCGCGATCTCCCAGCGCACGGGTCCGGCGGAGGAGATTGAACAGCGCGTCGAGGACATGAAAATTGGTCTCACGTTCACGGGCTGGATCTTCGGCCGGAAGGTCGAGGTCCGCGCAGGTCTGTCGTGGCTCGTCTTCGGCGTCCTGTGGTCCGTGATGGGCGCGCAGTTCCTCGTCCGCGGCGCGATCGGGCTCTCGCAGGACGCGGGCCT
>Ga0137418_10006902_pt1 | contig 10436 bp, 12 predicted proteins | sample CZODoug3_1_2_16f_FD_122242 | JGI IMG/M metagenome (GOLD analysis project Ga0137418, IMG submission 122242) | Vadose zone soil fungal communities from Angelo Coast Range Reserve, California, USA - CZODoug3_1_2_16fungal (Hybrid Assembly) | ecosystem: Environmental > Terrestrial > Soil > Vadose... | reverse complement strand
CTGGAGCCGCCGCGGCAGGTGACGCTCGAGCTGGCGCTCGAGTACATCGAGGACGACGAGCTGATCGAGGTCACGCCGTCGTCCATTCGGCTGCGCAAGCGCGCGCTGGGCGCCACGGAGCGCCGCAAGCTGGCGCGCAATGCGCGGTCGGCGGAGGAGTCGTAGGAGAGAGTCGGATAGCTCGTTCAAACAACAACCACAACCCTAGCTGGGGGTGACAATGTTGTCCCGTGAGACGTCGGACTGGTCGCTCAAGCGTCGCGGCGACAGTCTCGGCGAAGAGCAGTTCGGAGACTTCGAAGAGGACAAGGACCTGGACGAGGACTTCGACGACGAGCTGGACGAGGACGAGCTTGAAGAGGAGGACCTGGACGATCTCGACGAGTACGACGACCTGGACGACGAGTTCGACGACGAGGAAGACGACGAGTTCCGGCCGAAGAAGGGACCGGGACCACGCCGGGATTGGGAGTGAAGAGAGGAGGGCCTGTAGCTCAGGTGGTTAGAGCGCACGCCTGATAAGCGTGAGGTCAGTGGTTCAACTCCACTCAGGCCCATAACAGAAAAACGACGTCAAGTAAAGGCGTGGTCAGTCCTTTGGACTTCGCTTTCTTCGATGGTTTCGACTTGCCAGACCGACTGGCCTTGGCTCCCGCCTGACTGTTTCATGTTCTCATCTCCCCAAACTGCTTTGCGTACTCCGCGTTCAGCCGCTGCCAACCACCGAACTTCATCGCCTCGGGACCAACGACGCGGCCGATGGGGGTTCCGCTGAGCAGGTGATCCAGAACATCGAAGCAAATGTGCCACCCGGCAGCACCCATCGCGATGAAGCGGCGATCGATGTTGGTCCACAGCGTCAGACGCGTGCCGCCACCGAGGGCTTCGAGTTGCCACCGCATATCGAAGCCACCCCAGTTGTACTCAAGCACCTTGGGAGCGTCTGCTCGCGTCACCTTGGTTTCGGTAACGTGCAGAGCGGGGGCTCCCACTGTGGTGAGCTTCACCGTGGCTCCAACCGTACCCAAGCTCCCATCGGCGTCGAAGGGCGCCCACCCGCGCAGCTGCGCTGGGTCGGTGAGCGCCTGCCAGACTTTTTCCGGCGGGTGGCGCAGTTCTCTGACGAGAATGAGCGTCCACTTCTCTCCGTCCTTTCGTATCTGCGCCCCGCTGGCCGGACCCGGCGTGTACTGCTCGCGATCGATCATCTGGTTCTCCTATCAGACCAGCGGCCTGAGTACGTACCGCCCGTAGGCCACGAAGGCCGTCAGCAGCCCCATCACGACGGCCCAGACCATCGGGTTCGTAGCGGCCACTTTGAGTGAATACCGCGCGTATAGACCGGCGAGCACCAGGGTTTCCAGCGCGAGCACGGCGGCGGCGAGCGGGGTCAGGACCGGCATCCAATTCACTGCGGCCGGGACGACCAGCAAGACCGCGCCCAACATCTCGAGCACGCCGAGCGCGCGCCATCCGCCGCGCGGGAGTGCACGCAGGTGCGTCGCGAGCTGGTCGAACTTGAACACCTTGTACGACCCCCCCGCGAGGTAGAGCAGGGCGAGCGCGATCTGGAGGATCCACAAGAGCACGTTCATCGTTTTCTCCTTGCCTTCCCTTTCGTTAGGGTTGATTGATCCATGCGGTCGAGGTGGCGCTCGAGAGCATCCACATGAGCGGACCAGAACCGACGGAACGGAGCGAGCCAGGCATCCACCTCCTGAAGTGGTTCTGGCTTCAATCGGTAGAGACGGCGCTGTGCGTCCACGGTGGATTCCACGAAACCGGCCTCGCGCAGCACGCGCAGGTGCTTTGACACGGTTGGCTGCGGCATACCAAGCCGACGCTCGATCTCTCCCACCGACTGTTGGGAGGAGACCAGGAGGCGCAAGATCGCGCGGCGGTTCGGCTCCGCGATGATTGCAAACGTAGATTCCATTCTCTTAATATACGCTATATAGCATATACGTGTCAAGGTATATAATGGACTCAGGCCACTACGCACCGTCGCCCCTCTCGGGAGATCCCCAAGGGGGCTTCCACAGCTGACGCATTCTCGGGCTGAGTGGTCGGTCTAGAGGTAGTTGAGGTGTGAAGACGTCACGCGCAGCTGCCCCACCACCCAGCCGAAAACCAGGCCCGTGCCAGGGCCAGCTCGGGCGACTCGCGCCATGCCGGTGGCTTCGCCCGCCCGCACACGGTCTGCATCAGCGCTTGGGTTGCGGGAGACGGCTCGACTTCGAATGCCCGGCGTGCCCAGCGCATCGCCGCCGCACCGTCGCCCTGGGCTTCGCAGCGTCGCGCGCGGGTCCGCGCGGCCTCGACGGCGAGGTTCTTGAGCCGCGCGCGCTTTGCCGTGACCCATTGGTCGAACTCGGGTGCGGCGCCTGATACGAAGAAGCCGTCGAGAAAATCGCCGCGATAGAGCTCGAGCGCCTCGCCCAGGCGACCCGCGTCGCAGGCACGCTCAAAGGCGGTCGCGTCGCACCACAACGTGCCGCGCTGTAAACCGAGCTCCTCCTCGCTGCGGCCGTTGAGCACGCCAGGCCCCAGCTCCCGCCGCAGGAATCGCAGCGCCTGGCGAAGCGCGCCGCGGGCATGGTCGGTGTCGAGGTCGGGCCAGAAGAGGGCAACGACTGAGTCTCGGCGCTGCCAGCGGGTGGAGAGCGCGAGATAGGTGAGGAGGGCGAGGCGCTTGGGCTGGGCCAGGATCGCGCACAACTCCCGCCGATTCGACCGCTGCAGCTGCAGCTCGCCCAGTGTTCTCAGCTCGATCATCCGGCGGACCTTCTCTTACTTCGTCCGGATCGCCGCTTTGACCTTCACCACCAGGTCCGGCGTCAGCTGCCTGACGTTGTGCTTGTCCTTCGCGTGCTGAGCGGTCTTCTGCAGCACTTCCTCCTCCGTTGCCCCGCTCGCCACGAAGGTGCAGCCCGGCATCACGTCGCCACAGCGCAGTTCCTTAGCCACAGCGCCTCCCTCGTTCGCCACCACTCCGCCGTCCGAGTCACGGTGAGGTCACGGCACCAATGTAGGCTCCGCGGACATCCCCGCCAGGAGTTCGGGCGAGGGTGCACGTTTCAATTTGGCATTTCCCATTTGCTTGGAGGCGACACATGCGACCCCATTCAACTCTCTCACCGTGCGGGTTATTCGCGCTGGCGGCCGTCGTGATGTCCCTGAGCGCCTGTCAGCCGAGCGCGGATCCGGCGGGTCCGCACGGATCCCTCGTCGCGTCGCGCAACGTCGTCCTGACCGACGGCCTGGCAAGTCCGGTGTGGCAGGGCACCGTGACAACCATCGTGGCGCAGGCCCACGTCAACCCCCTAGCGGCAAGTCGCGCGTACGCCCTGCTCGGCGTCGCGCAATATCTGGCCGTGCAGCGGACGGAGCGCGGCAACGGGGACGGGGATGGTGAGGCGGTCGCGTTTCGTGACGAGTCGGCACGGGGCGGGCCGAACCGTCGCGCGTCCGATCGCGGCGCCATCGCGGGCGCGTCCGTGGTGGTGCTGAGCTATGTGTTCCCCACCCAAACGCAGGCGCTCGAGGACATGGTGACGGCGCAAAGGGACGTGGGTTCCGAGAGGTCGCAGCGTGCGTTTACGCGCGGCGAAGCGATCGGACGCGCTGTAGGGGCCGAGATCGTCGCACGAGCCCAAGGCGACGGCTTCAGCAAAGCCTTCACCGGGACTATTCCGGTGGGCCCCGGGTTCTGGACCAGCAACACCACCCCCTCGACGGTTGGTGGCGGGCAGATGCTGGGGGTCCTCCCCTGGTTCCTGACCTCCGCAAGCCAGTTCCGGCCGGGGCCGCCGCCAGCATTTGGGTCCGCACCGTTCCTCGCTGCGCTCGCGGAGATCCGGCACCTCTCCGATACGCGTACCGCCGAGCAAGTACAGATCGCCACCTTCTGGGCGATGAACGCTGCGGGCGTGAACCCGGGCGAGCCCACCCCACCGGGCTTCTGGGTCCAGGTCGCGACGGACGGTATCAGTCAACACGCCTTGTCGGAGCACGACGCGACGCATCTCTACGCGCTGCTCAGCGCGACGATGTTCGACGCTGCAATTGGTTGCTGGGACGGGAAGCTTACGTACTGGCTCATCCGGCCGTGGCAGGCGGACCCCGGGATCACGACCGTCCCCGCGGTCGGAAAACCCAACCACCCCTCCTATCCGTCAGCGCACAGCTGCTTCTCCTCGTCAGCCGGGGAAGTGCTGAGCACCGTCTTCCCCGAGCAGCGCGCGCAATTGGAGGCGATGGTCGCGGAGGCGGGGCTCTCGCGCATGTACGGCGGCATCCATTACCGGTTCGACATCGAGGCCGGGCGACAGCTCGGCCAGAGCGTCGCGCGGTTCGCCATCGCGGCGGACAGATCGGGCGACTCCGTGCTGACACCCGACGACGAATGAGGTTAGAGCGATGAGCTGCGCCGGTCACGCTGCTTGACGTCTCATGGTTCCGAGGAAGTACCCGGCGCAGATCCACAACAGCGTGACCGTGAGCCACGCAACCAGCGAAGCGCTGAGGGCAAACGGGTTCGAGGCACCCGGCAGCGTCGATGGGACGATGTCCTTGGCGTTATTGACCGCGGCGTGCAGCAGCATGACCAGCAGCAGGCTCCCGTTGGTGCGCGCGTAGAGCCACGCCATCGCGACGGAGAGAGCGGTCACCTGCAGCACGAACACGAAGAACGACTGCCCATACGTGTCGGCTTCTGGAATGAAGAACTGGGGCAGGTGCCAGAAGGCCCAGATCAGCCCGAGCAGCATGCTGGCGCGCGCCAGCCCGAAGCGCGCGGCCAGGCGGGGCAGCGCGTAGCCGCGCCAGCCGATCTCCTCCCCCGCCTGGAAAGGCGTGGAAACGGCGATGGCTCCCAGGATGAAATACCACGGGTCATCGCCGAAGCGCGGCCACGCGCCCGTGGCGAGGCGATGAATGAGCGCGGCGGTCAGCTTGATGGCGGGAATGTAGGCCAGGGCGAACAAGTACCAGCGCGCCGCCACCTGCCAATTGAGGACGCCGCCCAGCAGGGCCCGCACCCCGCTGTCTCCCTCGGTACGCGCGGTCAGCCAGAGAGCCACGAGGGAGGGCGCGAAGGTGCCGATCAGCACCAGCGCGCCTCCGAGTGGGGCGTAAATGGGAATTCCCGTCACCGCGACCGGGATGAAACAGGCCCACATCAGGGCGTAGGTCAGGACGAAGAACTTGACCAATGGACCCCAGGGCTTCACGTCGGGTCCCTTCGAGCCAGCGTCCAGCGTCCGAATGAGAAGAGCCGTCGCCGCCGCGCCACCGCGCGAGTCGACGAAGCAAAGATCATTTCGAAATGGTCCAGCACACGGTCTAATCCGAAGAACTCATTCGGCCGGTTGTGGTGGAAATAGGGTTCGGCCACGTACTGGCGATACAACGCGTCGTTCCGGTCGAGCTCGATGATCTGTTCGATCAGCGCCTCTGCGTCACGAAAATCGCAGTAATTGAGAAAACTCTTCGGGTTGAACTCGCGCTCGACCAGCGGATTGCCCCAGTAGATCGGCAGGCACCGCGCCGCCATCGGCTCGACGATTTTCTCGGTGGTGTATCCCGGAAGCGACGCGTTCTCGAACGCGATGTTGAACTTGTATCGCTTCAGGAATTCGATCTTGCCCAGCGGTCCCCCCGGCACCTGGTACCCGATGTTGTTGAACGCGCGACCACCGGCATCCACCTTCTTGTAGCGGCTGAGGCGGTGAAAGAAGTCGTTCCGCTTGCGGGTGGTTCTCGGGCGACGGGTGTTGCTGGCGACGAAGGCGCAGAAGTGGGTCTTGGCCGCCATGATCCGGTCGACATCACCGTCTTCTCGCAGCAGCACGTCCGCGTCGTAATAGAAGGAGTACAGCGGCCAGCGCAGGTGGCGCGGATCATCCACGTAGTGACACGTCAACGCGTAATCGCAGGTCGAAAAGTCCGGGCGCTGGGATTCGCCCGTGAAGAAAATCCGGGTGCAGGAGTGCAGCCGGTGGTGGTCTCCGAAACTGGAATAGATCACGAAGTCGGGTCGGTCGCACAGCTCCACGGCATAGCGCGTTTTCAGCAGGTTGTAGATGCGGTTGTCGTCCTTGCGGAACCCCGGCCAGAAATCGCAGAAATCGAGGCGGACCGGTTTCATGGCCGGCCGCGCCTCACGCGGCTCCGCCCAGCGTAAATGAGAATATCGCTCCCTCGTTCACGCGGCCCTCGCCCCAGACGCGTCCCCCGTGACGGTGGATGATGCGCTGCACCAGCGCCAACCCCACCCCGATCCCTTCGAACTCGTCGGCCGGGTGCAGGCGCTGAAACACGCCAAACAATCTGCTCGCGTACTGCATATCGAAGCCCGCGCCGTTGTCCCTCACGTAGTACACCCGCTCGCCGTTGTCCTCCCGCGAGCCGACCTCGACCTGGGCGTCCGGGCGCCGACGCGTGAATTTGAACGCGTTGCCGATGAGGTTCGTGAGGACCTGCCGCAGCAGCCCACGGTCGCCCATGGCGGGCGGGACGCCTGAGACCGTTATCTTCACGGCCCGGTCCGGGTTGGCTTGCTGCAGCTCGTGGGCGATCGTCTGCGCGAGGGCGGCCAGGTCGACCGGCGCCACCTCGAGCGGCTTCCGCCCCAACCGGGAGAATTGGAGCAGGCCTTCGATCAGCTGGGCCATGCGCTGGGCCTGCAGCCGCACCCGGCCCAGGAGATCCTGACCCTCCGCGGGAAGTGATGGGCTATGATCCTCGAGCAATGCGAGCGAAAAGCCGTCGATCACCCGCAGCGGCGCGCGGAGATCGTGGGACACCGAATAGCTGAAGCTCTGGAGCTCCTGCTCCGCGACCATCGCGCGCGTCCGCAGCTCATCCGCCGTCGGGTCCTCTACCCGATGAATGATGAACGCCAGCTCACCCTTGTCATCGAGCACGGGAGAGTTCGTCGTGTCGGCGACACGTTCCTCGCGCACCCGGTCGAGCGACGCGTGGACGTTTGCGTCGGGATCGTCCGGGAAGACGTCGAACAGGTCCCGGCCGATGATCGCCGCCCGCTGTGTTCTGGTGGCCCGGAGGTAGGCCTCGCTCACCGCCACGATCTTCAGGTCGGGCGTCAGGGCGAGGTAGAGGCCGGGCGCTCCCTCGAACAACAGGCGGAAGTCGGGCTGCTTCACAGGCGCGTCACGTAGCGGGAGCCGGGCGCCCCAGCCCCGCGTGCTCCCGGAGGTGCCCGAACAGGTCCAGCCCGGTCTTCAGGACGACGAGCAGGGCGAGCGGGATGAGCGGTGATCCGAGCATCTGGACCAGGAAGCCGCCGCCCAGGATCACGACGTGCAGCACCATGACCCGTCCATATGGACGGAACATCAGCGCCGGGACCAGCGCCGATTTGTATTCCCCGGTACCGATGTAGTTGAACGCGAACGATACCGCGTGACTGAGCGCGAGACCCCACGCCGCCGGGGCGATCCCTGCACCCTGCACCGCGTGCGCGAACGTCGCCGCCGTGGGCAATCCCCTCCCTGTAAACCCACCCCCGAACAGCGTGAGCACGAAGACTCCATGCACGGTGGTGAACATGCCGTAGTGGAACGTGAAGAACGGGATCATGAACAGCTTCACCGCCCACATCGCACCGACCTGCGGCTGTGCCACGAGCATACGCAAGATGTTGAACCCGCCCACGATCACGTTTTCCACCCAGAACAGCAGCAGGGTCGCGAATACGGTCCAGCCGAAGAACAGCACGCCGGCGAGCGGGACGAGATTCGCCGCCACGAGCACCAGGGCGCTGGGCGTGAGCCGCAAGGTGGGCCGGTCCGCCATGGGCGAGGTCACGGTGGCACTACGATGTCGAGTGGAGGCGGCGCCGCCAAGGGCTTGCTCCGCAGGGGTGGGGGATCTTGGCGGCGTGAGCGACCTTCAATCGGGGGCCTTTCCTTGAAGGGGCTCGCTTCATATAGATGATAACGGAGATAGGTCCCTCCGCCCCGGAGGTAACTCTTGATCGGCCCGGATGTCCCCTAGTCGCCGGCGACCTCCCACGCGCGGCGGCTCCAAGACCGAAGCGACCGAGCGCGCGCAGGCGGCGCAGCTGCAGACGGCCACGTACCGGATCTCGGAGGCCGCCAACGCCGCCGAGGACCTGTCCGAGCTGTTCCGCGCAATCCACGACATCATCAGCGGGCTGATGCCGGCTAAGAACCTGTACGTCGCGCTATACGACGCGGATACGGGGCGCCTCAGCTTTCCCTACTGGATAGACGAGCACGACCCGCCTCCGGCGCCCCACAAGCTCGAGCGGGGACTCACTGAATACGTACTGCGCACGGGGCAGCCGCTGCTCGCGACCCCGGAAGTGCACGAGGAGCTGGGCCGCCGCGGAGAAGCCGAGCTGGTCGGCGCGCCGTCGTTGGACTGGATCGGCGTGCCGTTGAAGGCGCACGACCGTACGATCGGCGTGCTCGTGGCGCAGACCTACACGGAGGGAATCCGATTCGGGGAGCGTGAGAAGGACATCCTCCAGTTCGTGTCGACCCAGGTGGCGATGGCCATCGAGCGGAAACGGGCGGAGGAAGCCGTGCGTGCTTCCGAGGCACGGCTCAAGGCCCTCCTGGACAGCGCGCTGGACGCGTGCGTCACGATGGACGAGACCGGACGGATCACCAGCTGGAGCGCGGCGGCCGAAACCGTGTTCGGCTGGCCCGCCTCGGAGGCGATCGGTCGCAGCCTCGCGGCGACGATCATACCGCCGCAGCACCGGGAGGGGCACGCGCGCGGCCTCGCACGGTTCCTCGAGACGGGGGAAGGGCCGATCCTGCGGCAACGCATCGAGATCACCGCCCTGCACCGGGACGGTCGCGAGTTCCCGGTCGAGCTGACGGTCACTCCCATCCGGCTGAGCGATCACTGGCTGTTCGGGGCGTTCGTGCGCGACCTCACCGAAGAGAAGCATGCGGAGCAGGAGCTACAAAGGGAGGTGGGCGAGCGCGAGGCCGCCGAGCGGCTGCTGCGCCAGGTGATCGATGCCGACCCGAGCCTGGTGTTTGTGAAGGACCGGGACGGGAGGTTCGTGCTCGTCAACAAGGCGGTTGCGGACATTTATGGGACCACGGTAGAGGCCCAGGTCGGCAAGACAGATGCCGACTTCAATCCCAACAAGGAGGAGGTGGACCATTTCCTGCGCGACGATCGGGCGGTCATGGACAGCCGCCGGCCGAAAGTCGTGACCGAAGAACCCGTCACCAACCCCGCGACCGGTACGACACGCTGGTTTCTGACGGTCAAGGTGCCCCTCCTGTCGCCCGACGGCCAGGCCCGCCGCGTGCTCGGCGTCGCCACCGATATCACCGAGCGCAAACGCGCCGAGGAGGCGCTGCGTCGCTCGGAAGCGAGCTACCGCGGCCTCGTAGAGCACGCCGCCTACGGTATCTATCGGGCGACGGGGGACGGCAAGTTCGTCATGGTGAACCCGGCCCTCTTCACGATGCTCGGGTATGGGTCGGCAGACGACCTGCTCAAGATCGACATCGCGCGTGACGTGTATGTGGACCCCGCGGCACGCGTCCGCATCCTCGCGCGGTGCGAGCAGTTCGGCTCCGCCATTGAAGAGGTCGCTTGGAAGCGTCGGGACGGCAGCGTCATCACGGTGCGCCTGAACGGTCGCCCGGTGCGCGCCCCGGACGGGACGCTCGAGTGCTTCGAGTTCATCGTCGACGACGTGACGGAGCAGCGTGCCCTCGAGGAGCGGCTGCGCCAGACGCAGAAAATGGAGGCCGTGGGCCGCCTCGCGGGGGGGATCGCCCACGACTTCAACAACCTGCTCACCGCCATCCTCGGCTCCGTGGATTTCCTGCGCCGGGCGCTCGGTCCCGAGCACCCGGAGCACGCAGAGACGGAGGAGATCCAGAAGGCCGCGGTCCGGGCGGCGGACCTGACGCGCCAACTGCTGGCGTTCAGCCGGCAGCAGGTGCTCGCGCCCAAGGTTCTCGAACTGGATGCCCTGGTGACCAACCTCGAGAAAATGCTACGCCGCCTGATCGGGGAGGACGTCGAATTGCGCTTCGCGCCCAAGGCGTCCCGGGCTGCCGTCCGGGCCGATCCCGGGCAGCTCGAGCAGGTGATCGTGAACCTCGTGGTCAACGCCCGCGACGCCATGCCCCGCGGCGGCAAACTCACCATCGAGACCGCCCGCGTGGATCTCGACGCCGCGTACGCGTGGGAGCACGGGACGGTCGAGCCCGGCCGCTACGTGATGCTCGCCGTGACCGACACGGGCGTCGGCATCGATCGCGCCGCCCAAGCGCGGTTGTTCGAGCCGTTCTTCACTACCAAGGAATTCGGCAAGGGCACCGGTCTCGGTCTCGCGACCGTGTACGGCATCGTGAAGCAGAGCGGCGGCTACATCTGGGTGTACAGCGAGCCGGGGCGGGGCGCCACGTTCA
>Ga0137418_10006901_pt1 | contig 10437 bp, 3 predicted proteins | sample CZODoug3_1_2_16f_FD_122242 | JGI IMG/M metagenome (GOLD analysis project Ga0137418, IMG submission 122242) | Vadose zone soil fungal communities from Angelo Coast Range Reserve, California, USA - CZODoug3_1_2_16fungal (Hybrid Assembly) | ecosystem: Environmental > Terrestrial > Soil > Vadose... | reverse complement strand
CAAGTTCATTGCGGCCTGCGAGACGGCAAGAACGTTCGCGAGCGACATCTGGCCCGCTTCATCAATGAACAGAACATCTACAGACTCAAAGAACTCGTCACGGGACCATAGCCACGCTGTACCCGCAGCGATTTGAGCGGCACCGGCGACGAGCGCGGCCAAGACCTTCCCGTTGTCTTTTACAACTTCCAGGTTGTCCGGCAGTGCCTCGTCCGTCTTCTCTGTCACTTTTTGGATGCAGCGAATCCCGGCCAATCCTTCTGTTCGACAGACCTTCAGCGCCTCGTCGATCAGCAAGCGTATTGCCTTGTGACTGTTCGACGTAATTCCCACTTTCTTGCCCCGTCGAATCAACTCGCTAATCATCCGGGCACCGGTATACGTCTTACCGGCTCCGGGAGGTCCTTGCACGGGCAACACGGAGTTATCGAGCGCCGCCACGATTCGGCGAGCGGCGGCTTCCAGCGATTCGTTCCGTTGAATCATGATGGACTCGCCGTTGCGAAGACGAGGTGCTATTCGCTGCAACAAATCTCTCGTGGCCTGATACTGGCCCGCCGAGGCGATGCCGTTTCCTCTGATCCACTCGCCAATACGGAATAGCGACTCGGCTAGTTCCTCGGTCCGCACCATCTCGTGTCTATAGATGGAGCTAGGGTGTAAATCCAAAGCTCTCCCAACCTTCTTAATATCAATGGTCCGCTGGCAAACATCGATGCCGAGGACTTCACCGATTGGGTCCCCACGATGAAACACTTTGTCGCCGTCGCGGATTTCAGTCTCCTGTTTCTCAAAAGTGTAGCGTTCGACGGGAGATCTGCCGTCGACTCCAACGCAACGGTCGAACTGCAAACGAGCGATCGCAGCCTTCTCTTCAAGCAAATCTTCATCACCGAGATCTCTTAGTCTAAAAAACTCCCACCAGCCCGACTTTTCTTCACGGCGATGCCAATCAAGAAGCTGCGCCATTAGCCATTGCGCTGACTCTTCTTCGGTTCGGGCCTCGGAGTCCGTGGGCAAGCCGTTCGTTAATTCAGAAACCAGTTCGATCACTCGTTGCTGTCGTTCAGCGACTTTTTCGGGTGCGGCACCTTCAGAAATCGAAGGACGTGCGACCTTATTACCAGCGGCTTCTTGCTCCTCTCGCTTTTTCTCAAGCCAATCTCGGAGCGACTTTGTAGACACACAATCGTCCCAGTTATAGCCCGCGACCGTGATCCGTACTTCCTCAGGAATATTCTGTACTCTACCCAATTCTATGGTGTGCTCCACAAAGCGCCTCGCCCGTCTGGACTGTTCAAGCGGCGTACTTCTCTGGAAGTCATGAAAGACTTCCGCCGCCTTGAGAGAATACTCCTCAACGCTTGCGCGAATTGACTGTCTGTAAATGGTATGCAGGTCCACGAGCAGGCCGGCCCGCAACATGCGGTCGATTTCGTCCTCTCGCGTCGCATATCGCCCCATGAGACGCTTGAGGGCGGAGGGTTCGTATGAGCCGAAATGATAGATGTGCATCTTGGGATCAGCTTCCCATCGCCGCATCATCTGATCTACGAAAGATTCGAAGGCCCTCTTCTCCTCCTCCGGGTTGAGGGCCCATTGTCCGTCATATCTCAATTTCTTTCCGTCGATCGAGGCGAATCCAAACAGGTATTCGCGGCCGCCCGTCGCAACATAAGGATCACCTTCCAGGTCAAAGAAAATATCGCCTTCTGAAGGCTCGGGTAGCCTTGTCAGGCCCCTCCCTGCTTCCGCCGGCAACAGTTCGTGAACGGGCTTCCGCTGGTCAGTTCCGGCGACCTGCACTCGAGCCTGCTCCCGCACTCGGATGTAGCCTTCTGGCACACCAAAGTCTGGACGTCTCTGAAGGGGAATGGGAAGGACGGCGAGTTTTCTAGTTGTATCTGTATCCCACGCGCGCAACTGTTTTTGTTGAAGCCGGGTGATACCGGCCACGAGCGACAAATGATCGTCGTCGCGGCGTTTCTTGTCGCACTCGGCAAACCAGCGACAAATGGGGCAATGAGGGACAGGTTCTGGATATGTTCTGACGTTGTCTGGCGGTGCGTCGCACAGCCTTTCAAAGCGCGTTTTGATGTACCGGCAATAAGCGGCGTATTCCGCGAAACGGTAAGGTTCCGGCTCGAACTGTTCCGTGGGAGTGACGACGTACATCCATTCAGGAAAGTGGCCCTGTACTTCGGCTACGAGTTCCGTGTAAAGGGAAAGCTGAAGAATTGTAGTGCCTTTGGTTTCAAGCGCTAGCTTGCAATCGTATACTTCGTACGACCATTCCCCGAGTCCGCTCTTCTGCGGAGTCTTCCGCAGCACGTCCGGGCGGCCAAACCATCGGCCCTTCGCAAGGGCACCTTGCGCGATGATGTCCGTTCCCTGCTTCATTAGCTTGACTGTCTCGACGATGGCCTCCTCTTCGTTTCCCAGCGCTCGAAGGTCCCTAGCCTTGAAGCCCAGTTTCTCAAGATAGCGCAGGTAGGCCAGCTCATGTTCCATCCCAAGCTGTCGAATGATCTCCAGATCCGGTGATTTCCATTCTGGAGACTTTCGCGCTCCCCTCGCGACAGACAGATCGAGGACCGAAAGATGGTGGCAGGCCAAGTGATTCGAGAGGTCTGTAGCAGACAATCGGAGCTGTTGTGAGATTACCTTCACAAGATTTACTCAATCAATGTCGTATATACATCGATATTTGGAGCGCTCGAAACTAATTATGAGTGTGTTTCCACAGGAACAAACTATCTGTCAGCGGCTTGCTTTTGGCAGTTCTGTACCTCGGTTGAGAATTTCCAGGTAGCGGTAATAGGTGAAGAGCCGATGGCGTTGCTTGCCAGTCGTCTCACGAACTATGCCGAGCTTCAACATGCGCTGCAATGCCTTCGCCACAGTGGGTGCAGAGAGAGAGAGTTGCTCGGCCGTTGCCGGGATCGTGATGATCGGTTTCCTCTGAAGGTACTCGTGAACGCGCAGGACTGAGGCAGCTGGTCGGCCAATCTCCTCGATCTTGTGCCGATCTTGTTCGATGAGGGTGAGTATCTCCTTCGATGTATCGGCTGCCTGTTGGGCGGTTTCTTTGACGCCTGTTAGGAAAAATTCGAGCCAAGTCTCCCAATCTCCGTGGGTGCGGACACGGTCAAGCAGTTCATAGTATTTCTGCCTGTTAGTCTTGAAATAGAGGCTGATATAAAGAATGGGCTCTCGGATCGCACCAGCGACACACAGAAGAAATGTAATTAGCAATCGGCCCAATCTCCCATTTCCGTCTAGAAATGGATGGATGGTTTCGAATTGCACGTGCACGAGCGCCGCCTTCACCAATATGGGCAAGTCTTCCTTCTCGCGATGCAGAAACTTTTCGAGGGCATCCAAGCATTCCGTCATCTTCTCAGGTGGCGGCGGAACAAATGCTGCGTTCCCGGGCCGTGTGCCTCCGATCCAGTTTTGGCTTTCACGGAATTCACCCGGACGCTTCTGACTTCCGCGTCCCTTGGACAAGAGAATCTTGTGAATTTCTCGTATCAACCTCAGAGAGAGCGGAAAATCCCCCCGGAGCCGGCGAAGTCCGTGATTCATCGCGGCCACATAATTTGAAACTTCCTGAACGTCTTCCAGGGGGACACTGGGGGCTTCGGCGCTTTCGAATAGCATCAGGTCAGAAAACGAGGACTGTGTGCCCTCGATCTGCGAAGAGAGCACCGCTTCCTTCCGAACGTAGAGGTAAATGAAGAGCGAGGGATCGGGCAGAATGGACGCGAGTCCGTCCAGGCGGCCGAGTGCCTGGTTTGCCTGCTCAAGCAATGGCAAGAGCGGTTGGAGGACCAGCGGCGGGTCTGGCGGCAATGGGGGTGGCACATAGGCCCTGAAGGACTCGTCCTTGAAAGTCTTGACGACATAAGTCCCGAGGCGGCTGTTCGGTTTGGTTGGTGTCGCCATCACAAAGCCATCGTTTCGTTAGGAATTCTTTAACGAAACTATATAGCCTTTTCGTTTCGTTAGCCAGCAAAAGTAAAATTGCAACCTCGTGTTTCCATGTCTCACCGTTGATCTGGTCAGAACTCTGGCCAACCTTTTTAGCGCATTAAAGCTCCATACGATCAGACGCAATAGTAGTATCGCATTCGTAATCCTGGGGTGGGATCAATGCGCTACCTAGCCAGCCGTTTCGTTTGGGCTGTTACTGTCTGTCTTGTCCTCGTTGGCCCGTGTTTTGCCCAGGTTGGCATTCGCGTCAATGAGACTGCCACGCGTATTCAGATTCGCTCCGATGGCACAATTGTTGATCTGTCGGTAGAAAATCAAACGCGCGAGACGATCTCCGCTCATGTGCTGCTCGAATTGGTCGACCCAAAGGGTGTGGTCCAGGTTCATGCGGACCAAGACGCCTCCCTTCCTTCGGGTCCAACGAAGTTGAAAATTGCTTTACCAACTGCATTTGCCCAACAGAAGAATCCTGATCGACGAAGTATCCTCTGGTACCGGTTGCGATACACAATCACGGCGAACCCTCTGAGCAAATCCCTCCCTACGCCTATTGCGGGAATTATTTCGGTTAGCGAGGCTACACCGGAAATATTCGAATTGCACGTGGCCGGGCCAGCGTTCGTCCGTGAAGGCGGACACTATGCTGCGCGTGTTCGAGCCATTCATCCGGTGACGGGTCGCCCAGTGACGGGAGTCAAGGTCCAGGCCTCTCTCGATCTCGACACGGATGACAACAAACCGATTGTCACGAAGACATTGGCGACAGACCGGCGGGGTTTCGCAACCCTGGAGTTCGCACTTCCGCGCAGTGTCAGGACGGACGAAATCGATGTGAAAGTGACGGGAAAGCTTGGCGACTTTTCGGCGGAGGCAGACGGGGAGTTCCGTGTAAATCATTTCTCCAACGTATCGGTGAGCACGGACAAGCCGATTTACCAGCCAGGACAGGCGCTGCACACGCGGCTGATGGCGTTCGACACGAGTAAGAGAGCCATTGCAGATCAGACAGTAGTTCTAAAGATTCTCGACCCCGAGGAGACGCTCGTTTATCGAACGGAGCTGCAAACTTCCCGCTTCGGAATTGCGGCCGCAGATTGGCAGATACCCGAGCACGTGCGTTTGGGAACTTATCGAATTGAGGCAAGATTTGGCGAGGGCCGTTATGAGGACTCTAGTGCATCTGCCAGCGTGAAAATCAGCAGATACGAGCTGCCAACATTCAACGTAACGGCCAAACCAGATCGAACCTACTATCTGCCCAATCAGAATGGCTCGATTGAAATCCACGCGGACTATCTATTTGGAGAACCAGTGCGTCACGGTCACGTTCGTCTTGTACGTGAAACCGAACGCCAATGGAATTACCGCGAACAGAAATGGGATATCGAAGAGGGCGAAACGTACGAGGGAGATACGGACGAGCAGGGGCACTACGTGGCCAGAGTCGATTTGGCAAAGGACCATGAGGGCCTAGAGGGAGAGGACTATAAGCGGTTTCGTGACCTTACTTTGGCCGCTTACTTTACGGATTCATCGACGGGGAGAACGGAGCAGCGACGCTTTGATCTGCGCGTGACCAAAGATCCGATTCACGTGTATGTGATTGAATCGGGCGGCTCCCTATCGAACGGGCTCCCCCTGGAGTTTTATCTTTCGACGGATTATGCCGATGGCTCGCCTGCCCCATGCGACGTTGAAATCAATTGGGCGGGTGAAGAGCAATCCTCAAAGAAGGCTGCCTCCGGCGAGCAGTTGCTTCGACGAGTGCGAACGAATCGTTACGGAGTGGCGAAGGTCAGCGGCCTGAGTGTGCCGGGCGACAATGATTCCAACAATTTTTCTTTGAGTTTTCGGGCACGGGACAAGAAAGGCGAGGTCGGCCACCATATAGAATCGATGTGGTACTCGGGCCGGGCCGGAATCCGCGTGGAGACCGACAAAACCCTGTACAAACCGGGTGAACCGATTGAAGTTCAACTCGCCACGGGCGAGCCTGACGTCACGGTTGTGGTGGAAGCAATGCATGATTTCCAAATTGTGGCCTCAAAGCTGGTGCGAGTTCGGCACGGTCATGCCCAGGCAGTGTTTGAGGAGAACGAAAAGTTTCAGAACGATGTGAGCATTCTTGCTTATGCGTTCGGGGTGAAGCCCGGCGATAGCTATCGCAACTCAACGCTGGTGGGGGCACACACCGTCCTGTTTCCGAAGGACCACGAACTCAAGGTCGATGTGAACCTAGCGAAGTCAGTCTACCGGCCAGGGGATGAAGCCACAGCGGAACTGCGAGTGACTGGCGCGGACGGTGAACAGACGACAAGTGCGTTGGGACTTGTGGTGGTCGATAAAGCGGTCGAGGAACGAGAGCGAACGGACCAGGAATTTGGCGGGCAAGGAGGATTCTACAATTTTCGCGAGTCCTGGGGCGAGACTTCCCATCTCAGCGGAATCAGTAAGAGTGACCTAAACAAGATTGACCTGACGAAACCAGTTCCCGACGGTCTGGAACTCGTTGCGGAAATCCTTCTGCAAGGAAATTCGGTATGGCCGGAGACCTTTGCCAGCGATATGAGTTCTCCCGATATGCGCAAACTCTTTGCATTGGAGATCGATCCTCAGATTCAGCCGATTCTCTCGGCTTTGAGCGCGCGTTACGACCAGAAGGGTGAATTTCCCAAGACGGAGGACACTCTAGACAGTTTCTTGGCGGCTGCCGGACAGCGGTTGCGAGACGTTGCGGACCCGTGGGGAACGCCGTACAGCGCTGTATTCAGCGTCTCTCGTGAGTGGAATGTCTTAGAGATCAGGAGCATAGGGCCGGACAAGACCCTCGGCACGGAAGATGACTTCGTCGTGGCCAAGATGATGTGGCCGTATTTCAGGACCAACTCTGAGGCAATTCGCCGAGCCGTGAATGGATATCATGCCCTCACTGGCGGGTTCATTCGAGACGCGCAAACGCTCAAGGCGGAGCTCGTGCGGCTCGGCGTTGACTTTGACTCATTGAAGGACCCTTGGGGACGTGGATACCAATTGTCTTTCGGGGTTAATCGAACACAATTTACGGTGACAGTCACCAGTGCCGGACCTGACGGACGCTTCAATACAAGGCAGACTCCTTCCGAAGATGACTTCCCGCTGGTGACAGTGGGAATCGACTACTTCGCAGACACGCGGGCTCAATTGGATGCCGCGCTGACAGCTAATTTCAAAGAAAACCAGTCGTTTCCTGAGAGCCTCGAACAACTAAAGAAAGCCCTGGAACGTTCGGGAACTAGCTGGGATGGACTTCGGGACGCATGGGGGCGACCCTATTACGCAACTTTCCGGCAGGAGGCGCGGTATTCCGATGATCTGACGGTCGAAAGTTACGAACAACATACACAAAAGAACCAACAACGCGCCAGCGTGGTGCCCGTAACGCAGAGGATCAATTGGGTTTCCATCAGGAGCGCGGGGGAAGATGGAGTCGAGGGTACATCAGATGACTTTGATGTGGCGACATTCTCGCGTGGCGTGCTCGAGCAGAGTGGCAAGGACAAGACACCCGTTCCGAGCAGGGATCAAACGGTCTTGGCGGGATCGAGCGGCGCTATATCGGGCACGGTGACGGACCCGACGGGGGCAATGATTGCTGGCGCGGAAATCAGCGCCAAGAACGCTGTAACAGAGGCGACTTTCACGACGAAGACTGGCGATCAAGGCGACTACATGCTGCGGAATCTACCTGCGGGATTCTATGTCGTGCAGTTCTCGTCGCCTGGTTTTCGATCGTATTCGATCACCAATGTGCCGGTGCGATCGTCGAATGTCACGCACCTAGACGCTCGGCTAAACGTCGGTTCGGTCACTGAGACTGTCACAGTCGAGGCCGCGGCTGTCCAATTGCAGACTTCGACGGCGAGTGCGATGCTTGTGACGAAATCAGGGATCTCCGCTCTTCCTCTTCAGCCGCAGGTCTCAACTCCCCGTCTCCGCGAGTATTTCCCCGAAACGCTGCTGTGGCGGCCGGAAGTGGTGACGGACGACAGAGGCCACGCGCAACTGAAGTTCCCATTGGCGGATAACATCACGACTTGGAAGCTCTCCGCTGTAGCCTCGACGGTAAACGGGGAAATGGGAACGACGGAAAAGGATATTCGGGCATTCCAGCCATTCTTTGTTGAGCATAATCCTCCGCGTTTCCTCACAGTCGGCGATCAAATCGCCTTGCCCGTAGTTCTGCGCAATTATCTCGACCGACGACTTCAGGTTAGCGTGGGAATGAAACCGTCCGCATGGTTTTCGGCCATCGGCCCAACAACAATGAAGACGGATGTTTCTCCGCGGGACTCCGCGCGCGCGATCTTCCGCTTCCAAACTTTGACCTCCATCAAAGAGGGTAAACAGGAAGTTAGCGCGGTCGGCGCCGAAGCGAATGACTCTATCTCTAGATCAGTTACTGTGCGGCCAAATGGCGAAGAGAAGACGGAAAGTGCCAGTCAGGTTTTCGGCAATGCAACTATATTGGACCTGACGATTCCCGACGCCGCCATTCCGGGCTCTGTGGAAACGACTCTGAAAATCTATCCGAATCTTACATCGCATGTATTGGAGAGTATTGAGGCGATCCTGGAACGGCCCTATGGGTGTGGCGAGCAGACGATTTCGTCGACTTATCCAAGCGTATTGCTCCTGAAATACGCGAAAGATGCAGGATACGAGAAATCCCCGCTGGTGCCTCGGGCGCGCCGCTATACACAGCTAGGCTACGAGCGATTGCTGTCCTATCGTGCGCCAAGCGGAGGATTTTCTTATTGGGGCAAAGGGGATGCAGACTTATCTCTTACTGTGTATGCGATCAAATTCTTGAGCGACGCTAGCGAATTCGTCGCCGTGGACGCCTCAGTGATCCAGAAAGCGGTTTCCTGGGTGGTGAATCAGGTCCAGCCAGACGGTCATTGGATAGCGCGAGACTGGAAGGGGAATGAAGATTTCCAGCGAAGCGTAATGGTGACGGCTTACGTTGCGCGGATGATCGCGACATCCAAACTGACGGTTGATGGCGCTGGCGGGAATCCGCAGATAGCTAAGTCCGCGTCACTGGCCGTGCAGCATGCTTTGAGCTATCTCCAGACACACGTGGAAACAACCGACGAGCCCTACGTGATTTCCTCGTTTGCCTTGGCAGCGCTCGGAGCAAGCGACAAATCCCTGTTTGCAAGCAACGTCGAGAGGTTACGCAGACTCGAACATAGGGAGGGCGACTCGAGTTACTGGTCGCTGGAAACGAATACTCCTTTCTACGGCTGGGGATTCGCTGGCAGGGTTGAAACAACTGCGCTGGTATTGAAGGCGCTCGCAAGCAGCGAGAATACTGGGGATTCGGAAGCGCTGATATCGCGAGGATTGCTTTTTCTACTTAGGAACCCGGATCGCTACGGCATCTGGTACTCCACGCAAGCCACGATCAATGTTTTGGAAGCGATGGCCTCGCTGACTTCCCGCAAGGACAATCGCTCAACTCAAAATGGAAACACGGCGACCGCTGAGTCGAACGCTGTGGTTTCCGTGGACGGGAAGCATGCACTCTCCATTGATTTGCCGCCTGCCAATGTTTTGACTGGACCAGTTCGTGTCGACATTTCGAAATTCTTATCTCCCGGCAAGCATCAGATTGAGATTCGCCGACCATTTCGCTCCTCACGAGCTTCGGTTCAGGTGCTCGCCGCCTACTATGTGCCCTGGACACACGCAAGCTTGGAAAGCGGTCTTCATCAGGAAGCAAAGGTTTCTGACGCACTTCGACTCACAGTTCATTTCGACAAACAATCCGCGAATGTAGGTGAAATCGTTCAGTGCAGCGTTGATGCCGAAAGAATCGGCTTCCGCGGCTACGGAATGTTGCTGGCTGAAATCGGTTTACCGCCAGGCGCGGAAGTCGATCGGAGTTCACTTGAACAAGCGATGAAGGCATCTGTCTGGGAGATCAATGAGTATGACGTGCTGCCCGACCGATTGATCGTCTACCTCTGGCCCCATGCCGGCGGCACAAAATTCTCGTTTAACTTCAAGCCGCGCTTTGGATTGAAGGCGCTTACCGCCCCTTCGATTCTCTATGATTATTACAACCCCGAAGCCCACGCCGTCGTCGAGCCAACGCAATTCACAGTGCAATAGTGCACGGGGCTCGTAGAGTTCAACTACAAACGTGGATCGACCGGCTCGCTTTCGAGGGCGAGTACTCCAAAGACGCATTCATGTACGCGACGAAGCGGTTCCTGCCGGACGAATCGCTCCAGTGCTTCGATGCCAAGCGCGAATTCACGGAGTGCCAAGGAACGCTTGGTGGAAACCGGAACGGCTGCGCAGACGCTCCAAGTTCTCAGGCAGCAAGTATTCGGGCCCATAGATAATTCTCAGGTATTCAGGGCCCCGGCATTTGACCGCGGGCTGCGTCAACCC
>Ga0137418_10006900_pt1 | contig 10437 bp, 12 predicted proteins | sample CZODoug3_1_2_16f_FD_122242 | JGI IMG/M metagenome (GOLD analysis project Ga0137418, IMG submission 122242) | Vadose zone soil fungal communities from Angelo Coast Range Reserve, California, USA - CZODoug3_1_2_16fungal (Hybrid Assembly) | ecosystem: Environmental > Terrestrial > Soil > Vadose... | reverse complement strand
TCACCAGTAATTCGCAGGGCGCGCTGTCCGGTGCATTCGACGCTCTGCAACAGTCCGCGCAAAATCGCGTGGCCCGCACCAATAACGCCGCCGGCTTCGGTGATCTGGAAGACGAACTCGCACGGCAAAAGGGAATTGCGTCCGGCAATCTTGCCGCGCAAAACCAGTTCAATTTTTCCAATACCGCATTTCAACGTCAGATGGCCGCGTTGCAAGGCCTCAGCGGCATCTACGGGACGGACAGCAATCTGCTCGCGCGCACTCTCGGCATTCCCGCGGAGCTGCTGAACGCTCGTGCCAACGCTTCGCGCAGCCAGGGCGGCTTCTTCAGTTCGCTCGGCTCGGGGCTTGGCAGTACCCTTGGCGCTCTCCCCGGCGCGTTTATCTGAAAACCAAATCTGCCACAGAGGCACAGAGTCACCGAGAAAAAACGTACGGGAGTTTCACAACTACAAGGGTATGCGAGTGTCGCGCAATCGCTGCCCCGGTCTGCGCAACTCCAACGCTTCTTATAATTCTTGTTTCCGAACTCTGTGTCTCTGTGACTCTGTGGCAAGTCTTGTTTTTTCTTCTCGAAGGTACCCATGCCCATCCACTGGTTCGCGCTGCTTTCTGTCGCTGCCTCCACCAGTATTCAGCTGGTCGTGTTTCTGCGTTGGCTGCATCGCCGCATGCGCGATGACGAAGTCAACCGGCAGTTCGTGCGCGACGTCGCGCACCATCATTTGCCGCACATCTATGAAGCGCTGCACAAAATCGCCGCCAAGCAGGGGATTCTTCTCACCCTCCCGCCCAACGTCAACTTCATGGATTTTGATGACGGCCGCGGGAAGGGAAGTGGTCACAATTCCCGCGGGCCGCACGAAACCGAATGCGCGCGCCTTCCCTGCCACTTTGCAAACGTGATTTGATTTCACTGGCACGAAAGATTGCCGCCGCGCATTCGCTGGATCAGTCGCTGGTCTGCGCGGTTGTCGAGCAGGAATCATCCTGGAATCCCTGGGCCATCCGTTACGAGCCGATGTTCTTCGCAAGATACGTCGCACCACTCTTCACCAATAATAAGATCAGCGCTTCGGAAGCTTACGCCCGCGGCTTCAGTTGGGGATTGATGCAAGTGATGGGACAGGTCGCGCGAGAAAACGGGTACGGCGAGCCGTTTCTTTCCACGCTGTGCGATCCCGCCGACGCTCTGGAGATCGGTTGCCGCGTGCTGCGAAAAAAGTTTGACGCGGCCGCTGGCGACACTGCGCGAGCGCTGCTGCTCTGGAACGGCGGCGCCGACCACGCTTACCCGGTGCAAGTCCTCGCCCGCCGCACTCATTATTTGTGACCCGCGCGCGACTGCCGTCGTGCAGTTGATTTTGTAGTGGCCGACCTTCAGGTCGGTTCTTTTTTCCGCACTTCCGAGGTATTCTTTGGACCTAGCACACAAACTGCTGGCACTAACCACCACGCTGCTGCTTGCCCTTGGCGCATTCCTTGCCTACAACTGGCTACGCGCGCATGACGACTATCTCCGCGCGGAATCGCAAGTCAAAGCCGATCAATCCACGCTCGCGCAACTCGCCAAACAGCAGAGCGACCTCGCCGTACAGCTCAAGCAAACACAATCCGACCAACAGTCCCAGCTCGCCGTCTTACATAAGGAGTACGCGCAGGCGCAATCGCCAGAGCAACTCGCGAAACTCATCGGCGGTGTCATGAACCTCCCGCAGCCCATCCGAATCACCACGCCGCTGCCGACGCCCGAGAATCCGAATCCCGCACCGATCGCCGAAATTCCGCTACCCGACGCTCCGCAAGCCAAGGCCTTCGTCGAAGCCTGCCAGGAGTGTCAAGTCCAGTTGGCAATCGCGCAAAAGCAGGCCGCAATCACCGCGCAGCAGACCTCCGCTCTCAAACAGGAACTCACCGTAACCGAAAGAGAGCGGGACACCTGGAAGCGCACCGCCCAAGGAGGCTCCTGGGCACGCCGAGCAGTCAAGCGCGCCACCGCGTTCGCAATCGACGCCGGAATCACTTTCGTCATCGCCTGCGGCTCTCATCATTGCCGCTGAACCAGGCAATTTCCAGAAAGCTCTGCCGACGCTTCCCTGGCTGGCGCACCCCCCGCGCCAGCCAGGGAAGCACCGTCTTAACGGGACACACCCCAACACCGAGCAAATATCCACAGGTGCGCTTAAGTGCCAAAGATTCTTCTTGACACTACGTCCTATAAGTTATATTATGTTAAGTAGAAACTGAGGCCTCTTTTGTCCCTGTGGATTGCCTGTGCATTCTCACTCGGTCCGCCAATTCGGGTCTTCCCCGTCGGTTTGCTATCAGTTCTTCTTGGAGTTGGTTTGCTGGATTTCGTACTGGAGAAGTTGCTCAAGCTGGTGCGGGTCCGCGCCAACAATCCTGCGCCCGTTTACAAATAGCGTCGGCGTGCTGGTGACATCCATGAGCTTGGCGTTGGCGATGCTGGCGTCGACTGCAACTCCTGCCTCCGGCGCAGCCATACAGGCCTTAAACGCGGCCTGATTCAGCCCGGACCTTCCGGCGTAGTCGGTCATCTTGTCCCAGGCGTTCGCCGCTGAAATAAGATCCTGATCGTCGTACAGAAAATCGTACATCTTCCAGAACGACTTAGGCTCCTGCTGGTAGGCACAGCGACCCGCCAGGGCTGCCGTCCGCGCCCACGGATGAATGTCTGCTAGCGGATAATCTTTAAATACCAAGCGGACCTGTGGGTACTTTGGCAGCAGGCCGCGCAGCGCTTCATGCAGGCTGCGGCAGACCGGGCACTCAAAGTCGGCGAACTCGACCACGGTGATCGTGGCGTTGGGGTTCCCCGTAGACGGCGAGCTCTTGATATCCAGCTTGGCGCGATTTTCGGCGAACATATCCTTATTCATATCGTTCAGTTCGCCGCGCATGATGAACTTGCCGTCTTTGCTGACCCACATTTTGGCGTTTTCTTTGTTCTCGCCGATGGTCAGATCAATGTCGGTCTCCAGCAGTCCGGCAATTCCGGTTTCCCTGAAGTCCCCAACGGTCAGTTTCACGTCTGGCCCGAACGCGAAGTTGTTTCGCAAATACGCGTCGACCTTGTGCTTCAATTCGCCCGCGGTCGGGTTCTGGGCCGCACTTCCGGCCGGGAATAATCCATTCAGCGCCACCGCACAAATTGTGGCCAAGCATATTTGTAACCACAGTTTCTTCAAGGGATCCTCGCGTTGTTATGGAATGAATCGCTGCGCAATCGGGAACGGCCGTCCAAATCCAAAAGCGCGCGACGTAATCTTCAGTCCCGGTGCCGCTTGCTTTCGTTTGTACTCGTTGCGGTCCACCAGCAGGGCAATCTCTCGCACCAGTTTCAAATCGAATCCATACTTATCGGAGATCTCCTGCGGGCTGCGCAAGTCCTCGATGTACGCCTTCAAAATTCGGTCCAGGACATCATACGGCGGCAAGCTATCTTCGTCCTTCTGATTCGGGCGCAATTCCGCCGACGGCGGCTTCTCTATGGTCGCCGACGGGATGATTTCCCGCTGCCGGTTGCCCGCCTTCTGAGCGCTTTTCAAATTGATGAATTTCGCCAGCTCGTAAACCATCAGCTTAGGAACATCCGAAATGACCGCCAATCCCCCGGCCATGTCTCCGTACAGCGTGCAGTACCCTACTGACAGCTCCGATTTGTTTCCGGTGCTCAACACCATCGAGCCGAACTTGTTGGACAGCGCCATCAGATAATTTCCGCGAATGCGTGCCTGAATGTTCTCTTCGGTGACATCCTGTTTTCGCGAACCGAACACCGGCTTCAGCGCTGACCGATATGCGTCAAACACCGGCGATATCGGGATGGTCGTGAGTTCAATCCCAAGATTCTTCGCCAGCGCAGCGGCGTCTTCCTTGCTGCCTTCCGAAGAAAACGGCCCCGGCATCGATACTCCCAGCACGTTTTCCGCGCCCAGCGCCTCAACCGCAATCGCCGCAACCACCGCCGAATCGATTCCACCGCTGAGCCCGACCAGCGCCTTGGAAAACCGGCATTTATGGACGTAATCGCGTGTTCCTAGCACCAGCGCGTCAAATGCGTAAGCAACCTCTTCGGGCGGCTGCTCGTGAATTTCACCTTGTCCAGTCGCTGTATCGAACAGCACCAGGTCTTCTGCAAAGGCTGCGGCCTGCGCAGCCACCTTGCCATCCAGTGTCAACGCAACGCTGGCGCCATCGAAAATCAGACTGTCGTTGCCGCCAACCTGATTGACATAAATAATAGGAAGTTGGTGGTTCATCGCGATTGAGCGCAGCATGTCCACGCGCAGAGCGCGCTTATCGATGGTATAGGGCGAGGCAGAAATATTGATCAACACGCTGGTTCCCTGCCCAACCAGCTCGGTTACCGGGTCACGGTCGTAGCGCCGCACTGCCCAGAAATTCTTATCGTTCCAGACGTCTTCGCAAACTGTAATTCCCAGTTTGTTGCCGCAAAACTCGAATACTTTTTGTTCCGTCGCGGGCTGAAAATAACGCGACTCATCAAAAACGTCATACGTTGGCAGCAGCATCTTGCTCTGCTCGAACAGCACCTTGCCGCCGCCAATCAGCGCCGCTTTATTCGCGATACCAACACCTTTGTCGTTTTTGACCCGGCCGACATAGCCGACGATCGCGGGCAGTGGAATCTTGGCTGCCAGCTGTTTTAACTCTTTCAGATTTCGATCGATGAATGCCGGACGTTCCAGCAAATCCTGCGGAAGGTAGCCACAAATACAAAGCTCGGAAAAGACGGCGAGGTCCGCTCCCCGTTCCGTGGCTTTTGCCGCCAAGGCCAGGATGCGCGCTGCATTACCCGCGAAATCGCCGACGGTAGGATTAAATTGCGCCAGCGCAATTTTCATGTTGGAACTCTAGAATACGTTCGCGAAGCCCTGTTTGCAAATCGCACATTCCCTTGTCGCTCGACCCACTTCCCTCTAGGACCGTCCGGGAATACAAAAAGGCTCCTGAAAGCGGGTGTGATTCCCTTTCCAGGAGCCTTACGAATCTTTTCAGGAGCGCGATCCCACCCGCTCCGCTAAAACTAGACCTAAACGCTGAACGAGCTGCCGCACCCACAGGTGCTCTTCACGTTCGGATTGTTGAACTTGAATCCAGCGCCCTCAATCGTTTCGATGTAGTCGATCTCCACGCCTTCCAGATACATCGAACTCATCTGGTCCACGGCAACTTTCAAGCCGTTGAAATCCACCACTTCATCGGTGTCGTTGGTCTGGTTCTCAAACGCCATGTGGTACTGGAATCCGGAGCAGCCGCCACCCACCACGGCCACCCGCAGCGCCACCGGCACTGGATTCTGCATCCCCATGATTTCTTTGACCTTGGTGTTTGCTGTTGGGGTAAGACTAATCATGATCTCTGGGCCTCCTCCGCGGCAACTCCCGCGGGAATCACTACCACTGAATTATAACAGAAAACGAACCGCAGTTCTCAACTCGGGATTTCGCTCCCGTTCCTTTCAGGAAACGGCCTCTTCTCGCGCCCTTCTACAACGCACACTGCTTCCCATACAATTAGATGCAACCATGGCACACAAAGTCACACTTTTACCCGGCGAAGGTATCGGCCCGGAAGTTTCCCGCGCCACCTGCAAAATTCTGGCTGCCGCAGGCGTGCAAATTGATTGGGAAGAGATCGATGCGCGCGCAGCCGCCAACGCCGAGGCAGGACAAGTCCTGAACGAAACTGCCGTGGAATCCGTGCGTCGCAACGGAGTCGGCCTGAAAGGCCCGATGGCCACGGCCATTGCCGGAGGAGCGCGCAGCGTCAACGTCGCCCTTCGCAAGACCCTCGACCTTTACGCGAATCTTCGTCCCGTCAAAAATTTGCCCGGCGTCAAATCGCGCTTCGAAAATGTGGACGTGGTCATCGTCCGCGAAAATACCGAAGACCTGTACTCCGGACTGGAACACGAAGTGGTCCCCGGGGTGGTCGAAAGCCTCAAAATCATCACCGAAAAAGCTTCCACTCGCATTGCGCGCTTTGCTTTTGAGTACGCCAAGAAATCCGGCCGCAAGAAAATTCACGCCATCCACAAAGCCAATATCATGAAGCTTTCCGACGGCCTTTTTCTGAAGTCGATTCGCGTGGTCGCCGCCGAGTATCCCGAAATCGAATACAAAGAGATGATCGTCGATAACGCCTGCATGCAGATTGTCATGAATCCGCAGCAGTTTGATGTGCTGCTATTGCCCAATCTTTATGGCGATGTGATGAGCGACCTCGCCGCCGGCCTGGTTGGCGGACTTGGCGTTGTTCCCAGCGGCAACATCGGCGATCATGGCGCGTTATTTGAAGCGGTTCACGGCACCGCGCCGGACATTCAAGGCAAGGGCTTGGCAAATCCCACGGCTTTGCTGATGAGCAGTATCCTGATGCTCGATTATCTTGGCGAACGCTCTACCGCTCGCCGCATCGAAGCCGCCCTCGAAAAAGTTTACAGCGAAGGCAAGCACACCACCCACGACGTCGGCGGCAAAGCCGGCACCGACGAATTCACCGACGCGGTCATCTCCGCTCTGCCGTCAAAAATAAGCTAAGAACTTCCGCTAAACGTGAACCGGCCCGTACATTTGGTACACCATCCAATACACGATTACGCCCGTTATGCACACGTAGAACCACAACGGCAAAGTCCATTTGGCGATGATCTTGTGCTTATCAAATTTTTCCAACCATGCGCGCCGGATCGTAACCAGAATCATCGGCACAATCACGATGGCCAGGATCGTGTGCGACGTCAGCAGCACAAAATACACCGGCCGAATCCATCCCTGCCCTTGAAACGCCACATGGCCGACGCGGTAGTGATACACCAAGTAGGAAGCCAGAAAAATGCTCGACACCACAAACGCCGAAATCATGAACCGCTTGTGCGCTTCGCGCTTCCCAGCCCGTATCGCGGCGTAACCCGCCGCCAAAAGTATGCCGCTGGTTCCGTTGAGGGTTGCGTTTAACGCAGCTTGAGAAAAGAGCATAAAGTATTGGTGAAATGTCCCCGCAAGAATTTTATCGCGCGATCTTGTCGTACATCATCAAACCCAGCAGCACCGGAATATGAATAATCGTGGCATGCATCAGCCACTTCGCGCGGATGTTGGATTTTTCCGCCGCGGCCCACAAACAAACCTGCACCAGCGCGGTGCTCAGCACCAGCGCGCCAAAGAAATACAGCACTCCGGCGAGTCCCAGCACCGACGGCAGCACGCTGACGCCAACCAGCATTCCCGCCGTGACGATGATCTGCCGAAACGTTCGCGTTCCATCGCGATCCACCACCGGCAGCATCTGAATTCCCGCGCGCGCGTAATCTTCGCGGTATATCCACGAAATTGCATGGAAGTGTGGAAACTGCCAGAAAAACAGGATCAGGAACAGCAGCCACGCGCCCTTATCAAGTCTCCCGCTGGCCGCCGCCCATCCGATCATCGGCGGAATCGCGCCCGGAAAGGCCCCGACAAACACCGCCCAAACCGTCCGTTTTTTCAGCGGAGTGTATGCCAGCAAGTAGCTCAAGCAGGTGACGACTCCCAGCAGCGACGCCATCCAGCCGCTGGCCAGCCACAAGTCCGTCGCTCCGGCAATCGCCAGCGCGATGCCAAACCACAGCGCTTCCGCCGGCTGCAGCAAGCCGCTGGGCAGCGGCCGTGAAGCCGTGCGCCGCATGTGACGGTCCGATTCGCGCTCAATATAGTGATTTAACGCAGCGGTACCCGCTGCGATCAGCATCGTCCCGAAGACGGTGTGCACCAATTTCAGCCACTCCACCGGCCCGCGTGCGCCCATGTAGTAGCCTGCGGCTGTGGTCATCAAAACCAGGAAGGACACGTCGGGCTTGGTCAGCGCAACGTAGGCGCCAGCGCGATTCAGCAGCGTGAATTCGGTCGAACGAAGGGTACTCATTCCGTCGCAGCCCGCTGCGGAGAAGTGACCGCCAGCGTTCCCCGCCGCGGCACCAGACGATAGCACATCAACACCACCAGAATCGAGGCGGCAAACACCAGCGCGCCGAACACCGTGTGCACCACGGTTAGCACCACCATCACTGGCATGGGCTGTGGCCCGTCTAGGGTTACCTGTCTCGACCAATACGCCGCTCCACCCAGCAGGATCTGCGTGCCAACCATCGAATGCAGAAGCATTCTGCCAAACGTCAGTTCGCGCGACCCATCAAATCGCCGCCGCAGCGCGGCTGCGGTCCAAATCATCACTCCCAGCACCACAAACGCGCCAACGATATGGGGCCAAACCGGCATATCCTGGTGACGGAATCCCGCGCCCAGGAACACCTGCAAAAACGTAACCACCGCGTTTACGATCACGATGAAATGTATCGATAACCCGCCTCGGTCATCGAGCGCCGGTCGATCCTCGGTCCACCATTTGCTGGTAAAAACCGCCAGGCACAAAATCGCGGCAAACATAATCTGCGCAAAACATGCGTGCAGCACTGGCAACCAGTAGTGCAACAGCTGGATCACCACTTGCCCGCCCAGAATCGCCTGGGCAATCACTCCGCCCACTGCCGCTAACGCAAACCAGCGCAGCCAGCGCCGCTCTTCGTAGCGCCAGATGACGACCGCTTCGATGATCAGCAGGATTCCCAGCGCGCCTGCAATCAACCGATGGCTGTGCTCGTAAAAAATGCCGCCGTACATTGGCGGCGTAAACGTGCCATAGGAAGTCGGCCAATCGGGAACCGCCAGCGCCGCGTCATTGGAAGTCACCAGCGCCCCGGCCACCAGCAACAGGATCGTCCAGCAAAACACGAACACCGCGAATTTATGCACTCCGGGATGGAATTTCGAGGTCATCGCAGATACTTTCGAATGAAAAGTATACTCCAAGGTGTTCCCGTGGTGAAATTATCCGGCCGCGCGGAGCTCTTCGGTATCCTTCGAAATCTTCAAAGCTTTCAACACCACATCCTGCAGCGCGGCGATAAACGGCGCCGAATCTCCGACCGCCGGCATCATCCGAAACCGCAAGATGCCCCACTTCTTCGCGTCCATGCGGCCGTCGATATTTATCTCGTGCAACGTCTCGATATGTTCCGTTACAAAGGAGATCGGCACCACCAGCATTTCTTTAACGCCTTCGTGACCCAGTCGTTCCATCGTCGCCAAAAACGACGGTTCCAGCCACTTCATCGGTCCGACTCGGCTCTGAAAACAGAGCACCTGCGCCCTCGGCCAGTTCGCATAGCGCTTGCTTCCCTGCTCGTTGACCAGCCGAAACGTCTCCGCGATGTGCTTTGGATAAGGATCGCCCTTTTCCACCAAGCTCAACGGAATGCCGTGCGCACTAAACAACAGGTGGATCCGTGAGCTGTCGGGAAATTGTCGCAGGCAAACACTAATCTTCCTCACAACCGCTTCAATGTACGACGGATGATCGTAAAACGATTCGATTGCATGCTCAGGCGGCCCGCCCGGGGAATTTCCATACACTCGCCGCCACTCTTTCATGCTGCTCAGCGTCGTCGCAAACGAATAGTGCGGATACAGCGGCAGCAAGACGATTTCGTCCAGCGGCCCGGCCTTCTTGAGCGCAGCCACCGCATCCTCCGTGAACGGCTTCCAGTAGCGCATCGCCGTAACCACTACCGGATCAACGTGCGGCGCTAGCGCATCAGACAGCTTCTTTCGTTGCCGTTCAGTCAAAATCGCAATGGGCGATCGTCGCCCAATCATCGCGTAGCGTCCGGCCACCGGCACCGCGCGCTTTTTTGCGATATATCGCGCCAGCGGGTCGCGTAAGAACCCTAACGGGCCCATTGGAATAATGTCTGGATCGAGAAACAGGTTCCGCAGAAACGGTTCAACCGCATCCAGTGAGTCTGGCCCTCCCAACTGAAACAGCACTACTCCTACTCGCTTCTTTCCGGGTGCACTCGCGCCAGTCACGCTATTTCTCCTGGACTTTTCCTGACGCTGTCCCGGACGCCGCTCTCTTTAGTCGCTCGACTTCAGCGCGCAAATCGTTGCTGCGTTTCGCAATACTCAAATAAAATCCAAAAAACACCGCCCAACCGAACGCATAAGCCCAGAAAATGCTATTGAGATTCTTGATCACCCTTCCGCCTCCTGACGAAGCATTTCCACTTCGCCGCGCATCTTCTCCAGCCCATATCGTTCAGCAATCAGAAAAACCATAAACACATGCATCGCCAGTACCGCCAGCCAAAACGTCGGGCGCATCGCTGGATCCAGCCCCGAATTTGCGCCGCCCATAATCACCGGTGCGGGATGCTGCGTCCGCCACCAGCGAATTGCTCCGAAAACGATCGGAACATCGATGAACGCGAAAATACCAAAAAGCGCGCTCAGCAATGCTCGCCGGTCTGCTTCTTCCACCAGCGTTCGCAGTAGGAGATACGAAATATAAAGA
>Ga0137418_10006898_pt1 | contig 10438 bp, 11 predicted proteins | sample CZODoug3_1_2_16f_FD_122242 | JGI IMG/M metagenome (GOLD analysis project Ga0137418, IMG submission 122242) | Vadose zone soil fungal communities from Angelo Coast Range Reserve, California, USA - CZODoug3_1_2_16fungal (Hybrid Assembly) | ecosystem: Environmental > Terrestrial > Soil > Vadose... | reverse complement strand
CGTGAGTCGCTGCCCGACCTGTTGAGAGAGTTAGGCTATTCGGTACGGGCGTTCTCCTCGGCAGAAGAGTTCCTCGCGTCCGATTGCGTCGGGGAGACCAGATGTCTGATCCTAGATATCGTCATGCCAGGCATGACCGGACCCGATCTGCAACAGGAATTGATGGTTCGCGGCCGAGAGATTCCGATCATCTTCGTAACCGCTCAATCTGATGAGACCGTCCGTACACGCTTGCTAGAACAAGGCGCTGTCGATTGCTTGTTTAAGCCGTTCAGCGACACGGCTCTATGTGAGGCGCTCAATGCCGCATTTCGAGTGAGCTGAGCAATGTAACGCCAGGGAGATATGAAATGAATTCAGCGAGCACAGCGTCCCATCAATCACCGCCGTCGCTCACGTCGCGCGGCACACCAATCGTGTTCGTGGTTGACGACGACATCTCGGTGCGCGAATCACTCGAATCCCTGATTCGCTTCGCGGGGTGGCAGCCGCAGATATTCGCTTCCGCGCAGGAATTCCTCCCTCGCCCACCCGCCCTCGTACCAAGTTGCCTGGTGTTAGACGTCATGCTTCCGGACCTCAATGGTCTCGACCTGCAGAAGCGCCTCGCTACTGATCGGGTCACTATGCCGATCATATTTATCACGGGCCACGGCGATGTGCCAATGGCGGTGCGCGCGATGAAGGCGGGAGCAGTGGAGTTTTTGAACAAGCCGTACAGTGATGAGATGTTGCTGAGCGCGATCCAGGAGGCTATCGAATGCAGCGACGCTGCACTGCGTCGTGAGGCAGACATGCGATCGATCCGCGACCGTTACGCATCACTCAGCCCTCGTGAGCGTCAGGTCATGGCGTTGGTCGTTCGCGGCCTGGTAAACCGGCACGTCGGTAGTGAGCTCTTCATCACCGAGATAACAGTAAAAGTACACCGAGGCAATGTGATGCGGAAGATGAAGGCGGATTCTCTCGCCGACCTAGTGAATATGGCTGCGACACTGGGCCTCGCATCCACTCCGAAGGACTGACACCTCATCGAACCCACGCCGCGCAGTAGGCACATCTGCTGCTAGTCCGAGTCTGAAAGGCGCTGCGATCATCCTATTTTTGCCTCGATCAATTCGTGTATCGGAATGCTGTTGATGGGGCTCCGAATCTACAAGAGTCTTGGACTAAGTAAGGCGACTATGGCCGCGACGAGTGGCTGCATGCCTACATAAATCACCCGAGGTATTCAGAATGAAAACGCACATCCTTGCCGCAACACTCGTAGCTGCGGCAATGGCGGGCATCAATCCAGCTCACGCCGGTGAACCGGCGGAAGCACCCGGCATTAGGAACGGCGCCGCACCGAAGCAGGAGATCCGGCTCGAGCGCGTTACGCCGGAATACTGGCGCGTCACGCTGGACAACCCACCGTTCAACCTTTTCGGCCCCGAAACCATTCCTCAGCTGAACAGCGTCATCACGCAGATGGAGCGCGATTCTCACGTCAAGGTTGTGGTGTTCCAAAGCGCCGTACCCGGTTTTTTTCTCACGCATTACGACTTCGTTCCACCGCTCTCGGCAACAACCGACATTCCGCCGGGCGTGACCGGCCTGCCGGCGCTGCCGGACATACTGGTGCGTCTGAGCCGCGTGCCGGTCGTGTCGATCGTGTCGATCCGCGGCCGAACCACCGGCGTCGGCGGCGAGCTGTCCCTGGCGAGTGACATGCGCTTTGCCAGCCGCGAGAAGGCGGTCATTTCGCAGTGGGAAATCGGCGGGGGGTTGGTGCCTGGTGGCGGCCCCATGGCCCGCATGCCACGCCTTATCGGGCGCGGCCGCGCCCTGGAAATGCTGCTCACCGGCGAGGACATCTCCGGCGATCTGGCGGAGCGTTACGGCTACGTCAACCGCGCGCTGCCCGACGCCGAGCTGGACCCATTCGTGGACGCCATGGCCAGGCGCATCGCCGGATTCGACAAGCAGGCCATTGCCGCCATCAAGCGCCTGGTCGACATCCCGACTCTGCCGTCTGACATTGAAATCGCCGCTGAATGGGGCGCGTTCCTAGACTCGGCGCACCGCCCGCAGGCGCAGCAAAGCATCAAGCGCCTGATGGAGATGGGCTTACAGACCAAGCCCGACGTTGAAAAGCGACTGCCGTATTACACCGGCACTCTCGCCCAATAGCCGCGGCTCGAAGAACCAAGGAGTCACGTAGGATGTTCAAGTACAAGATACCGTTTGCGATCGCAGTAACGGCGGCAAGCCTGTTGATCTCGACGCTAGCCAGCGCCGACGACGCCGCGCTCGTGACCGAGATCGTGGATACCTTTTACAAGATCTACGGAACCCATCCGGGCTTTCGCGTCAACCACGCGAAAGGCGTGGTTGCGGAAGGCAGCTTTGTCGCCACCCCGGCAGCGTCGGCACTCAGTCGCGCGGCGCTCTTCAGTGGCAGCAAAATTCCCGTAACCGTGCGCTTCTCCAACGACGGCGGCATCCCGACCGTCCCGGACGGCGCCCCCGGCAATCCCAAGGGCATGGCCATCAAGTTCCACATGCCCGACGGGACCGAGGTGGACATGGTGATTCTGGCGGTGAAGTTCTTCCCGGTGGCCACCGGAGAACAGTTTCGCGATCTGCTGGTGGCGATCAGCGAGAGTCCCGCTGATGCACCCAAGCCCACCAAGCTGGATGAATTCTCCGCCAGCCACCCGAGATTCCCAGCGTCCTTCGGCTCTGCTCCCACACCGAACAGTTTTGCGGACCAGGAGTACCACGGGATCGACGCCTTCATCTTCGTCGACAAGGACGGACACCGGCAGGCGGTGCGCTACGTCATGACGCCGGAAAAGGCCGTGACTCTCACTGCTGACGAGGCCGCCAGAAGACCTCCCAATTTTCTAGTCGATGACCTGCCGCAACGCATCGCGAAGAGGCCGGTCGTGTTCCATCTCAAGGCCCAGCTTGCGGCGCCCAGCGACCAGACCGGGGATCCGAGCCAGCCCTGGCCCGCCGATCGCAAGGTGGTCGACCTCGGCGTGCTGACCCTCGACACACCCGTAGACACCCTGGAGGCGCAGAAAAAACTGTTGTTCCTGCCGAACCGCCTCACCGATGGAATCGAGCTTTCCGACGACAGACTTCCGGTCATCAGATCCGAGGTCTACGTGCTCGCGTTCGCGCGGCGCGCCAGATGATCACGCGCCGGAATCACGTGCCTATGCAATCTCACAAATCGTCCTGTCGTCTTGGTCCGCCCCTCGGACGATGGGTCGCTGCCGTGAGCATTGCAGGCTGCCTAATGGGGTCGAACGCGTTCCCCGCCCCAGCATCGATCGACCTACCCGGGGACCGCGTATTTCCTGAGAACATCACCTCGACCAGGGACGGTACTCTTTACGTCGGGAGCTTAGGCTCCGGAGGGATCATTCGGATCAAGCCCGGTGCGGCGAAAGCCGAGCTTTGGATCAAGCACGGCGCTTTCGGCAGTCGATCAATCTTCGGCGTACTTGCGGACGAACGATCGAACACTTTGTGGGCGTGCTCAAACGATATGTCGGCGCTTGGCGTCGTCATTGCGAGTACGGAGAACGGCAGTGTTCTGAAGGGATTTGACCTCAAGACGGGCCAAGGCAAGGTAAGCGCCAAGTTACCTGGCGATCACACCTTTTGTAACGATATTGCGATAGGCCCGGACGGGTCCGCGTTCGTGACCAACACGGCTGCGCCCGAGATCCTGAGGTTGCCGCCTGGAAAGAGCCAACTCGAGGTCTGGGCCAACGATCCATTGCTCGCACCCCCCGCCGGTGGCTCTGGCTTGGACGGCATCGCATTCGGAAGCGATGGAAACGTGTATGTGGATACCTACACGGCCGGCGATCTTTTCCGAGTCGATGTTGTCGATGGCAAGGCCGCTAAGGTCACAAAGCTCGTGCCGTCTCGTCCCTTGACGCTGTCCGATGCGATTCGACCACTTGGAGGCAACGAATTCCTGATCATCGAGGGCGCTGGTCGCCTGGATCGGATGCGTATCCAGGGGGACAGCGCCGTGATCGAAACATTGAAGGACGGTTATGTGGTTCCGACGGGCGTCACGGTGATCGGCCACACCGCTTGGATCAGCGAGGGCCAGCTTGCGTATGTCTTCGATCCGGCTAAGAGGGATCAGTCGCCGAACGTGCCGTTTCGCATCTACTCCGTCCCACTGCGAATTCGCTGACGGTGGTGGATTGCCTCGAAGATTTTGCTTTGTGATTAGAGGAGAAACTTCCGATGTTTTATTCTGTGAGCCTGGCTGAACCAGCGCGCCACGCGCACTGGTTGGCTGTTGCGCTGATTCTGGTCGGGCTGGGAACAGCGAACGCGGCCCCCACCACAAGTTGCGCAGGTAACGGGACAGGCATCTCGTTGTCGCCGGGCTTTTGCGCGAGCATCTTCGCGGACAATATCGGACATGCAAGACACCTCGCGGTCTCGCCCTCGGGTGTCGTCTACGTCAACACGTGGAGCGGCACCTATTACAACTCGGATCCTATCCCGCCGGGCGGCTTTCTCGTCGCTCTGAAGGATACCCAGAACACGGGCAAGGCTGATGTTGTGAAGCGATTCGGCGAGAGCAAGGCGGAGGGTGCGGCGGGCGGTACCGGCATCGCGCTCTACCAGGGCGCGATATTCGCTGAGGTGAACGACCGCATCATGCGGTACGCCGTGGCGACGAACGAGATCGTTCCCTCGGGCAAGGGCGAGGTCATCGTCTCAGGGCTCCCGATTACGGGGGATCATCCCATGCATCCCTTCATCATCGACGCGAAGGGCAACTTGTTCGTCGATGTGGGAACGGCTACCAACGCGTGCGAGGAGAAGAATCGCGTGCCGAACTCGCCGGGCCGTCAGCCCTGCACGGAGAAGGAGACCCGCGGCGGCACCTGGCGCTACGATGCGAACAAAACCAATCAGAAGTTCTCGGCCGCGGATCGTTATGCCAGCGGTATTCGCAATGGCGAAGGTTTTGCGATAGACGCCGACGGAAGGCTGTTCGTCACGCAACATGGGCGGGATCAACTCGCTGAAGATTGGCAGCAGTTCTACAAGGGACAGATCGGGTCGGATCTCCCAGCCGAAGAAATCGTTCGACTCGAACAAGGCCATGACTACGGCTGGCCGGAATGCTATTTCGACGGCTTCCAGCAGAAGCTGGTTCTTGCACCTGAGTATGGCGGCGACGGCGGCAAGAAGGTGGGTATGTGCGCGACGAGAACTCCACCCGTCGCATTTTTCCCAGCGCACTGGGCACCTAATGATCTCCTGATCGCATCGAACCCCGTGCTACCTGCCGTCTACCGGGAAGGGGCATTCGTCGCGTTCCACGGCTCCTGGAATCGCGCGCCGGCGCCGCAAGAAGGATACAACGTGGTGTTTCAACCGATGAAAGATGGCAAGGCAGCCGGCAAATTCATCGTCTTCGCGGACGGATTTGCCGGACGCATCAAAGAGCCGGGTCGCGCTGCGTTTCGTCCCTCCGGACTCACGCAAGGCCCCGACGGCGCCATCTATATCTCGGACGACTTGCACGGCAGAATCTGGCGCGTGACCTATCATGGTGGACCGAATGCAGCGCTCGCCTCCGCGCCGGCATCTCAGGTTCAAGCCGCGTACTCCTCGGCGGCCCTTCCGCCCGAAGGTGTGCATCCCGACGCCGGGCTCGAGGACGCATTCACCCTGCCGACGCCGCCGGGCGCAACGCAAGCGGAGGTGGCGCTTGGGTCCCGTATTTATCACGGTCAAGTCAGCAACGGGACGTGCGCCGGATGCCACGGCTCCGACGGCAAAGGCAGCCCCGTCGGCGCAGACCTGACGGCGGGCACGTGGCTGTGGAGCGATGGAAGTCTCGAGGGGCTCACCAAGACGATTTCGGAGGGCGTCGCTACGCCGAAAAAGCACCTGGGCGCCATGCCGCCGCTGGGAGGCTCTCCTCTCTCTGCCGCGGATCTGAAAGCGGTGTCCGCCTACGTGTGGTCGATCGGTCACCCGCATTGAATTGGAGAAGGTGAAGAAATGAGTGCACGTATGTCTCTGGCTGACGCTCTCGCCCGCATGCCCCGCGTCGCGCTGGTCGATGCGCCAACGCCGATCCAACCGCTCAAGCGCATCGAAGAGGTGATGGGTCCGGCATTGAACGGGGTCAAGCTGTACGTGAAACGCGACGATCTGATGGGCCTCGGTGGCGGCGGCAATAAGCTGCGCAAATTGGAATATCTAATGGGCGACGCAGCGGCGAAAGGCTGCGACACCATTGTCGCCACCGGTGGAATACAGTCCAATTTCACGCGCGTCGTTGCCGCGGCCTGCGCGCGAGAAAAGGTCGCCTGCGAGTTGGTTCTGGCACCGCTCGTTCCGGAGACCGATGACGAATACCAACGCAACGGCAATACCATCCTGAACGATCTGTTCGGAGCGCCGGTGCACGTGCTGGGTCAAGGCGAGAGTGCTGCCGACTTCGCCAAGCGCCGCGCGGAAGAACTCACCGCGCAAGGACGACGGCCCTATGTGACGCCGGGCGGCGGCTCCAATTCAATCAGCGCCTTGGGTTACGTGCGGTGCGCGCTGGAACTAGACACCCAATTAAGCTCGAACGGGCTTGATGACGCGATCATCGTCACGGCCAATGGCAGCAACGGTACCCATGCGGGACTGCTCGCCGGGTTTAAGGCGCTCGGCCGTTCGCCCCACCAGTTGCGGGCATTCACTGTCCTGGCGAACGCGGAGAACAGTCGCAATAGCACCCTGACCATGGCCAACGGGTCTCTAGAGCTACTCGGTGCAAGCGATCGCCTAGGTTTCGACGATGTGCGAATCGCCGACGATCAGCGCGGCAGGGGCTACGGCCTCGTCACTGACGCGATGATCGAAGCGGTCCGGCTCATGGCCAGTTGCGAGGGGCTTTTATTGGATCCGGTCTATTCCGGCAAGGCCTTCGCTGGCGTGATCGGCGACGTGCGCTCAGGCCGTTATCCAGCAGGCTCATCGGTAGTGTTCTTGATGACCGGTGGAGCTTCAGCGCTGTTCGCCTACCGAAGCGCGTTTGCGCGCAAGGATGCCCGATCATGACCGCAGGTGTTACCCCAGTCGTATCGGTCGACCGCGCTCGATCCAAATTCACTTTCCCGCAAAGTTCGATAACCAGGAGATTGCGATGAGTAAGGTTCTGATTCTGTATTATTCCACCTACGGCCATGTCGAGAAATTGGCGGGCGCAGTGGCTACCGGAGCGCGTGAGGCCGGCGCTACAGTCGACATCAAGCGCGTCCCGGAAACCGCGCCCCCGGAAGCGGCCAAAGCCGCGCACTTCAAGCTCGACCAGATCGCCCCCGTTGCCAAGGTCGAGGATCTGGCCGACTACGACGCAATCATCATCGGTGGGCCTACCCGGTTCGGCCGGATGTCCGCACAGATGACCGCGTATCTCGACCAAGCCGGCGGCCTCTGGGCGAAGGGCGCGCTCAACGGCAAGGTGGGCTCGGCCTTCACCTCGACCGCCAGCCAGCATGGCGGCCAGGAAATGAATCTGTTCTCGACCATCACCAATCTATTGCATTTCGGCATGGTGGTCGTGGGCCTGCCGTACAGCTTCGCTGGGCTGACTGAGCTAGGTGAGATAACCGGTGGTACGCCCTACGGAGCCACCACCATCGCCGGCCTCGACGGCAGCCGCCAGCCGAGCGAGAACGAGCTCGAGGGCGCGCGCTACCAAGGCCGCCATGTGGCCGAGATTGCCAACAAACTCTTCGGCTAGACCCGGCAATGACTGACAACCCAATATTCACGATCTTGAGCCGGTTGCTGAGTGGCCTCTGGAGAGGCAGCATTCAGCATCAAACTCATATCGCCGTGATCGAGGCACAGGGCCTGCAAGGCCTCGCCGATGCAATGCGAGTACGGACCGCGGATGAGCCCATAGCAATCCGCGCGCTCCTAAATCGCCTCGTCGATCTCGGCGGCACACCCGCATACACGATCGAGGCGCTCACCATCGGTGCAACCGTGCGCGAGATTCTCGACAACGACATGGGACTGCAGCGCCATGCTCGCGCAAAGTTCAATGTAGCCGCCGAGGCCGCCGCAGCGGCTCACGACGCCACCACGCGAAATCTTATCGAGAAGATCCTCGCAGACGAGGAGCAGCATCTCAGCTGGCTCGAAACCGAAATCGCTCTCTACGAGAAGCTGGGAGAGTCTCTGTATTGCGCCGGCCGCCTTTCAGCCGGGGGCGCGCGGGCTGCATAGCTAGAGGGTCGGTTTTGGGGATCATTCGATTCACAGTGCAGGAGTTTGAAGATATGTCAGTCATTATAGAAACAGCCGATGCGGAGCAGCGCCTGAAGGAGCTGGGTATAGATCTGCCTCAACCGCCCAAACCGTTGGGCGCTTACGTAGAAACTCTGCAGACGGGGAACCTGTTGTTTCTCAGCGGTACATTGCCGGTGGAAGCGGGGAAACCAAAATATGTGGGGCGCATTGGAGATGAGTTGAGCGTCGAGGATGGACGGCGCGCCGCCCGGTTAGCCGCATTGAATGCCCTTGCGCTCGCCAAAGAGCATCTGGGGTCGCTGAATGAAGTGAGGAAGGTAGTCCGGTTGGGGATCTCCTTAGTTACGGCGCTCGATTTTCGCGAGCATCCCAAGGTCGCCGATGCGGCATCGGAATTGTTCGTCAGCGTGTTCGGCCCCGAGAAGATATCGACCCGGTTGGTGTTAGGCATGGCAACGCTACCCTTGGGCATGTGCGTTGAGCTTGAGGTCATCCTCGAGGTCGTTGGTTAAGAAGGGCGAGCGCCGTCGCACGGGGTGGTTACTCTGCCATTTTTGGAAATTACATTTCGGAGTTTCCTATCTTATAAGTCGAGGCGTATAGCTCCACAATAACTTCGAACTGATTAGACCAGCAATCGACAAATCACAACCTAAGGCGGAAGACCCATCGTGACTATGAAACAAAAGACCATCATTGTGACCGGAGCCTCTCAGGGAATCGGTGCCAGCATCGCGACCCTGTTCCTTGACCGTGGCTACAACGTGGTGGGAACTTCTCGTCATATCAGCAGCAAGAATGAGCTGAGGCAATCAGACCATCTGGCTTTGGTCGACGGCGACATCGGCCAGACGGCGACGGCACAGCATGTAGTCAAGACAGCTCTTGAGCGATTCGGTTCGGTCGATGCTCTGGTGAACAATGCCGGCATATTTTTTCCAAAGCCGTTTCTGGACTATTCGACTGAGGACTTTCGCGCTTTGTCCTCCACCAACTTGGACGGCTTCATCTACATCACGCAGCTGGTCGTCAAGCAGATGCTGTCGCAGAAGTCCAACGGCAGCATCGTGAGTATCACGGCCACCATCGCCGATCATCCGCTCGCGGCGCTCACCGCGTCGGTGCCAATGATTACCAAAGGCGGCATCAACGCAATCTCCCGTAGCCTCGCGATGGAGTACGCGAAGCAGGGAATTCGTGTGAACGCGGTAGCTCCAGGAGTGGTAGCCACGCCATTGCTCAAGGGCATTCCCGAGGAGTTCCTGCGCACGCTCTCGCCTCTTGGAACCATAGCCGCATCCAAGGACATTGCCGAGGCCGTATTCTATCTCACCGAAGCCAGCCAGGTGACCGGCGAGATTTTGCATGTCGATGGAGGCATGCATCTGGGCAAATGGTAGTTCGAATGCGCACTTGGGCAGTCGTGAAACTCTGAAACGGGAGGAGATTGTGTGGATCGAGAAGGTTCTCTATACCGCACACGCCAAGGCCACCGGGGGTCGCGACGGTCGTGCAGTGTCCTCGGATGGAATCTTGGACGTCAAGCTCGTGAAACCACGCGAGTTAGGCGGCTCAGGCAGCCCGGGCACGAACCCTGAGCAGCTATTTGCGGCCGGCTACGCCGCGTGTTTTATTGGCGCGATGAAATTTGTCGCCTCGCGAGACAGGATCGATTTGCCGGGCGAATTATCGATCGCGGCCAGTGTGGGCATCGGCGCCATACCGAACGGTTTTGGCGTCGAGGTCACACTGAAGATTTCGGTGCCAGGTATGTCGCGTGCGGACGCGGAATCCTTGGTGCAGCAGGCGCACCTTGTCTGTCCGTATTCCAATGCAACGCGCGGCAATATTGACGTACGGTTGATTGTCGTCTGAGGTAAATTCACATGTATAAGCTCGTCAGAGGCCTAACCGCCGCAGTCGCTCTCGGAATAGCCACCGACGGATCCGCCCAAAGCGCGCCAATTTCCCAGGCACCGCAGGCGTCGCCAACTGTGTTCTACCGCAGTGTGTCGGTGGACGGGGTATCGATTTTTTATCGCGAGGCAGGGCGGCCAGATGCTCCGACGCTGCTGCTCTTGCACGGCTTTCCGTCATCATCGCGGATGTTCGAGCCACTGCTGACCCGTCTGTCCGCGCAATA
>Ga0137418_10006897_pt1 | contig 10439 bp, 9 predicted proteins | sample CZODoug3_1_2_16f_FD_122242 | JGI IMG/M metagenome (GOLD analysis project Ga0137418, IMG submission 122242) | Vadose zone soil fungal communities from Angelo Coast Range Reserve, California, USA - CZODoug3_1_2_16fungal (Hybrid Assembly) | ecosystem: Environmental > Terrestrial > Soil > Vadose... | reverse complement strand
GAAGAGGCGGCGACGAAGTACAAGGTCGCGACGCAGATGGGCAACCAGGGCCACGCCGAGGAAGGCACGCGCCAGATCCGCGAATGGGTCGAGGCCGGCGCGATCGGCACGGTCCGCGAAATTCAGCTGTGGACCAACCGGCCGATCTGGCCGCAGGCGATCGAGCGGCCGCTCGACGAGTACTACACGCCGTCCTCGCTCGACTGGGACCTGTGGCTCGGCCCCGCGCCACAGCGGCCCTACCATCCCGCGTATGCGCCGTTCAAATGGCGCGGCTGGTGGGATTTCGGCACCGGCGCGCTCGGCGACATCGCGTGCCACTCGATGGACGCGTCGTTCTGGACGCTGAATCTCGGGTATCCGTCGCGCATCGAAGCGGAATCGACGAAGCTGTTCGCCGAGACCGCGCCCGCATGCGCGCGCATTACCTATACGTTCCCGGCAAAGGGTAACCGGCCGCCCGTGACGGTCGTGTGGCGCGACGGCAGTCTCTATCCGCCGCGCCCGAAGGAAATCACCGATCCCGCCGCTTGGCCGTTCGACACGAGCGGGCAGCTCTGGATCGGCGATTCCGGCAAGCTGGTGGCGGGGATCTACGGCGAGAATCCGCGGCTCCTGGACGAGGCGAAGCAGGCCGAGATCACCGCGCATCCGGTGCCGCAGAAGTATCCGCGCACGGAGGGCGTCTACGCCGAATGGATCGCGGCCTGCAAGGGTGGCACGCCGGCGGGATCGAATATCCCCGAGCACTCGGGGCCGCTCACGGAGATGGTGCTGCTGGGCAATCTGGCCGTCCGTACGGCACAGGCGATCGACGTGAATCCGCAGACGGGCGCCGTGCTCACGCCCGGGGTGCCAGAGGAATACGTCAAGCCGCGCTATCGCACGGGTTGGTCATTCTAATTCTGGTGATCTAGGACGGGTGCCCGGTGTCAGGTGTCAGGGCCCCCCTGGCACCAGACACCTGACACCTACCCTTGCGAACCAATGCCAGCCACATGTATTTTTATTCACCCATATGCATAAACAACACAACGGCCGTCCCGGCCCCCTCGTGGTGCTCGCCTATTCGGGCGGGCTCGATACCTCCGCCATCGTCCCCTGGCTGCGCGAAACCTACGGCGCACGCGTCGTCTGCTTTGCCGCCGACGTGGGGCAGGGCGCCGGCGAGCTGAAGGGCCTGGTCGAGAAGGCGAAGCGCTCCGGCGCGGAAGACTGCATCGTCGAAGACCTGCGCGAGGAATTTGTCCGTGACTTCGTCTTCCCGACGTTGCGTGCCGGTGCCATCTACGCGCGTACGTATCTGCTCGGCACGTCGATGGCGCGGCCGCTCACCGCGGCGCACCAGGTCACGGCCGCGCAGCAGCTCGGCGCGGGTGCGGTTTCCCACGGCTGCACCGGGAAAGGCAACGATCAGGTCCGCTTCGAGCTGACGTACGCCGCGCTCGCCCCTGAGCTGCAGGTCATCGCGCCGTGGCGCGAATGGAAATTCCAGAGCCGCGAGGATCTCATCGCCTACGTACACGCGAAGGGCGTGCCCGTGCAGGCGACGGCCGAGAAGCCGTATTCCACCGACCGCAACCTGTGGCACTGCTCGCACGAGGGCGGCATCCTCGAGGATCCGTCACAAGAAGCGCCCGAGCACATCTTCGTCATGACGAAGAATCCGCTCGAGGCGCCGGATGCGCCGGTGGTCGTGTCGATCGGTTTTGAGGAAGGCAATCCCGTCAGTCTTGATGCTGTTCCCTTCGGTCCAGTCGAGCTCCTCGAACAACTCAACGAAATCGCGGGCGAGCACGGCGTCGGGCGCGCCGACATCGTCGAAGATCGCCTCGTCGGGATGAAGTCGCGCGGCGTCTACGAGACGCCGGGCGGCACGGTGCTCTATGCCGCACACCGCGAGCTGGAACAGATGGTGCTCGATCGCCGGACGCTACGAATGAAGGACGAACTGGCGCTGCGCTACGCGGACCTCGTGTACGACGGCCGCTGGTGGACGCCCGAGCGCGAAGCGCTCGACGCCCTCGTCACGGCGACCCAGAAGAACGTCACCGGCACCGTGAAGTTGAAGCTGTTCAAGGGCAATGTGATCGTCGCCGGCCGCGAGAGCCCCTACGCGCTCTACCAGCCCTCGTATGCGACGTTCGGCAAGGACAACGTGTACAACCAGAAGGACGCCGAGGGTTTCATCCGGCTGTATGGACTCGCCAGCAGAATCGCCGCGGGTCTCCAGGCGGAACGGACCGATGTCCCAGCAAGCTGATACGCATCACATGTGGGGCGGGCGCTTCGCTCTCGGTCCGAGCGAGGCGCTCGATGCGTTAAACCGCAGCCTCCCCGTCGATCACCGGCTTTGGCCCCAGGACGTCTTCGCCAGCAAAGCGTGGGTGCACGCCCTCTGTCACGCCGGCGTGGTGACTCCCAGTGAAGAAGCGCAACTCCTCGGCGGTCTCGATCGCGTCGCCGACAAGCTCGCCGACGGCGCCGCGGTCGGCGCGCCCGATGAAGACGTGCACAGCCTCGTCGAGCGCCTGCTCTACGCCGAGGTTGGCGCGGTCGCGGGAAAGCTGCACACGGGCCGCTCCCGCAACGACCAGGTGGCCACCGATCTCCGCCTCTGGACTCTAAACGCGATCGACGAGTTGGATTCCGGCGTGACCGCTCTCGGCCGCGCACTGGTCACGAGAGCCGCGGATGGCCTGGACGCCATCCTTCCAGGCTACACGCACGGCCAGCGCGCGCAGCCGGTGCGCTGGGCCTACGTGCTGCTCGCGCACGCGTGGCCCCTGGTGCGCGACCGCCAGAGGCTCGCGGACGCACGTCGACGCACAGCCGAGATGCCGCTGGGCTCGGGCGCGCTCGCGGGATCGGGATTCCCGGTGGATCGCGTCCTCCTGAAGGAAGCGCTCGGCTTCCGCGCGATTTCCGCCAACGCGCTCGACGCCACCGGAGACCGCGACTTTGTCGCCGACGTGCTGTTCGCCATCGCGCTCGTCGGCACGCATCTGTCGCGCCTGGGCTCGGAGCTCATCACGTACGCAAGCGGCGAGTACGCCTTTGTCACGCTTTCGGACGCTTTCAGCACCGGTTCCAGCCTCATGCCACAAAAGCGGAACCCTGACGTGTTCGAGCTGGCGCGCGGCAAGGCAGGCCGCGTGTTGGGCGATCTGGTCGCGTTGCTGACGACGCTGAAAGGAATTCCCGCCGGGTATCAGAAGGATCTGCAGGAAGACAAGGCGTTGCTGTTCGACGCGTGCGACACGTTGGCGACGGTCCTCCCCGCGGTTACCGGGGCGATCGATACCCTCACGGTGAATGCCGAGCGCATGGCCGCTGCGCTCGATCCCGCGATGCGGGCCACCGATCTCGCAGATCTGCTCGTCGAGGCGGGCGTCCCATTCCGTGAAAGTCACGGATTGATCGGCAGATTGGTGCGGGCCGCCGAGCAGGCCGGCGTGACGCTCGACAAAGTGCCTGCCAAAGTGGCGACCGAGATCCATCCGGCGCTCGGACCGGCACTGGCGCAGCTGGGCAGCTGGGAGCAAAGCGTGGAAAGCCGTGCCACACCTGGAGGTGCCTCGCGTGCCTCAGTTGAGTCGCAAATAGAGGAGTTACGACGCGCGTTTCAGCCAGCAGCGAGCTCGTAAATCCCTCACTTGCTGTAAGTTGCTGCTCGGTATTAGCATATCCCATGCGTTGCCTAGCCCTCAATGCCTCGTTCGAGCCGCTGACCATGGTGCCGGTGCGCCGGGCGTTGCGGCTGGTTATTGACGGCAAGGCTGAGGTCGTCGAAGCCGAGGGCACGCCAGTCCATAGCGAACGACTCGCCGTCCCTCGGCCCGCGGTCATCCGACTCGTTCGCTTTGTCCACGTCCCTCGCCGCTTCCGCCGCCAAGTCACTAACACGTTCCTGTTTGCGCGCGACAACTACCGCTGCCAGTTCTGCGGCCGCTCGCAGCAGGAGCTGCGGCAGCGCGAGTGCCTCACGCGCGATCATCTCGTGCCCCTCTCGCGGGGCGGCACGAATGCCTGGACGAACGTCCTCACCGCCTGCTCGAGCTGCAACACCCGCAAGGGCAACCTGCTGCCCGAGGAAGTGGGCATGCATCCGATGCGCGCGCCTCACGAGCCGCACTTCGTGCACCTCTCGTGGGCCGTGCGCCGCCTGACGCGGACGCAGGCGAAGTACATCCGGCTCTTCTACGGAGCCGACGTGCTGGCGACTCTCGAGGCTCTCTAGTGGCGAAGACGCCCTGGGTGGTGGCAGGCGTGGGCGCAGCCGCGCTCCTGGGATTCGTCTTCCTCACGAAGCCGGCCGCTGGCTCGATTCATCCGACGCCGCGGCCCGGCATCACCGCCGCGAAGATCCTCCCCGACTTCGCGATTCCGAAGAATCCCGGTGCGATGGAAGCGTACGCGGCGGCGCGGCGCGCGGCTCCGATGCTCGATGGCGTGTATTGCCACTGCGACTGCTCGAAGCACGCGGGGCACCGCTCGTTGCTCACGTGCTTCGAGTCCAATCACGGCGCGTACTGCGACATCTGCATGGGTGAAGCGATGCTGGCGAGTGGGATGGCGGCGCGCGGTCAGTCACTGATGGACATTCGCGCCGCTATTGACCGCCAGTTCGGAACGTAGGACTCCGCGCCTCGAGCCGCAGACGCGGCAATCCTGCCAGCCGCACCAACACGCGCTGCGCTCCGCGCGCGAGCGCTTCACCAAAATTTCCTCCACCGGACACCGCGGGACCGACGTCCCCCGACAACCAGCGGGACAACTCTTGTAGATCGGTGTCGTTGAGTGTGGTGACTTCGAGCCGCGCGACGAAGTAGTACCGCCCGCTCGACGTGCTGGTGGGGCGGATCGTCACGGTGTACGGAATCTCGAGCGCCGCGGACAGCTCGTCCGGCGTCGCGAACCGGCTGACGGCGCCGCCCTGGCGGATGAGGACGAAGTCGTCGGCGAGCGGGTCGTTGCGTGCGACGGCATCCCAGTTGACTTCGCGCACGAATTGGTCGAACCAGCCGCCGCGCACGCGCCACAGCTCGAGCCGGTAATGCAGCCGCAACGGGAACCCCGAGCGCATCAGCCCGACGAATTTCCCGTCCGCGAGGAGGCCGGTGCTGCGCACGCGCGGGATGTTGGTCTGCAGCGTGACGGTGAGGGTGGGCGACTGGGCGGCGCCCACCTGCGGCGTGAGGGCGGAGGCCAGGGCAATGGCCGCCCACAGAAGCACGCGCACGCTAGAACCGGTGATCGAGCCGGACCGTCAGGCGCAGTCGTTCGCCGCTAGTGACCGCCTTGGATGTGTAGACGCCGAGTCCACCCCAATCGATGCCCAGCCCCACATCCACGAGCCAGTTGTCGAAAGGCGGGATCCGACCTGCGGGCAGGCGGTTCGGCCCGTTGCCGACGAGCCACGCCTGGCCCGCGTCCGCGAAGACCACGACGTCGAGTCCTTCGAGCCAGAAGAACCGAGGGCTTCCACTCCCTTCCTCGCGATCCGGCTTCTCGTCCTTCCACGGGTTGTAACTCCAGTTCAGCTTCACGTGTCCGCGGTACTCGGTCTGGAACGCAATCACCCGATCGCACGCGGCGACGCGCGCGTCGGTGAACACCGGATCGGTGAAGGCGTTGTTGCACGAGCTGGTGCGGAACGGATGGCCGGGCATCGGATCGGGGCCGCCGAGCGCGAGCCGTCGCTGCAGCGGTAGCGGGTCGCCGCCCACCCAGCCGCCGCCGACCAGCCGGACGTTGATGCGACCCGACGGACTGATGCGCGCGTAGTGCCGAATGTCGAAAAATATGCGGTCGAAATGGTAGGCACCGGTCGGAATCGAGTCGCGCACGCTCGCCGGCACACCGGTGTGAGGCACGACGTCGGTGCTCCGGGAATCCTCGAGCGTCGCCCGCACCAGCCAGCCGGAGGTCGGTTCCTCTGGATCGTTGCGGGCGTCCAGCACGGCCCCCGCGGCGATCGTCGTGAAATGCCCTTCATCGATCGGCGGGTTGGGACGCCAGATCTCGGAGTTCCGGAACACGGTCCACGGATCCTGGTTGGCTACGCTGGTCTGCCACTCGCGGCGCAGCTCGAGCGACAGGGCGATTTGCTTCTCCGGCTGCAGGAAGGCGCGCGCCGCCCATCCCTTATTGAGGAAGTAGTCGCGATAGTCGCGCCCGAAGAGAAACGCGCCCCACCCGATCTCGGCGTTGTGCAGGCCCCAATCCTCGACCGGCGACACCACGTCGAATGCGCGGAGACCCACGCCGACGGGCCGGATGTCACCGGACCGCAGCTCGCCGCGGAACATGTAGCCGAGATCGCTGCGCTTGTCCGAGAGATCGCCGGCCGACCGAAACACGCCGAGCGCGTCCAACCGCATTCGGAAGTTCTGTTGCAGCTTCCAGTCGAACAGCGGGCCGAACACGATCGGCAGTCCTTCGATGCGGTTGAAGGTCCCGCCCGTGGCGATCGTCAGCGACGAGCGCGAATCCGCGTCGCCCCACGAGACGTGCGCGCCCGGGTTGAAGAGCCGGCGCCGCAGATTGGGCGCATAGACCAGCTCGTCGCCCTCGTGGCGAAGGCGATAGAGCAACGGCTCACGGTACTGGCGGACCTCGCCGCCGATGCGTGCCTTGGCGGTGTCGTCCACGATTCCGCCGACGACGATCACGTTGCCGGTCACCTCGGCGCCGGCGTCGAAGAGCAGGTCGCCGTTGATCACGACGAGCGTGCCCTGCACGCGCCCCGCGACCACCACAGGCCCGTTGCGGACCGCCACGTTGCCGCGCCACTCGTTGCCGCGCGGCAGCCGCGTGCGGCCGACGAGCCGTGTGGTCGCCGGGTCGTTGTAGAAGCGGATGACTTCCTCGGACACGACTCGCGGCAGCGCCCGCGCCTCGAGCGTCGCGCTCGAGCTGTCCGGATGAATCACGATCGTCGTGTCCTGCACGGTTGCCAGTGCTAACAGGAGAGTGATCATAGGTCGGCTTTCGGTGGAGGCTCGATCCCGAGACGGCGCATGCGGCGGTACAGATTCGCGCGGTCGGTTTGCAGCCGGCGAGCGGCTTCGGCCACGTTGCCGCGCGACGCGGACAGTGCTTTCGCGATCAGCTCGCGCTCATACTGGTCGAGCGTTTCGGTGAGCGCGATGTCGCGCCACGTCTCATCGCCCGCCGGCGCGCTCGTCACAACTCCGTTGTTCGGAAGGACACGCGCGACGTCCGCCGCCGTGACGAGGTCCGAAGTTGCGAGGATCGCCAGCCGCTCCACGATGTTCGCGAGCTCGCGCACGTTCCCAGGCCATCCATAGGCCGCGAGCAGCGGCACGGCACCCGCGTCGAACTGTACGGGGCGGCGCAGGCGGGCGGCACAGCGCCCGGCGAAGTGGCGCACCAGCGGCGCGACATCTTCGGCGCGGTGGCGCAGCGGGAGGATGTGAATCGGCAGCACATTGAGCCGGAACCACAGGTCCTCGCGGAACTGGCGCTCGTGCACGGCACGTCCCAGATCCTTGTTGGTCGCCGCGAGCACTCGCACGTTCACCGTGAAGGGTCGCTCGCTGCCGAGGCGTTCCACGACGCCGGTCTCGAGCACGCGCAACAACTTGGCCTGCGCCTCTGCCCCCAGGTCGCCCACCTCGTCGAGGAACAGCGTGCCGCTATCGGCGAGCTCGAAGCGGCCCTGGCGCCGTTCAGTGGCACCCGTGAAGGCGCCGCGCTCGTGGCCGAACATCTCCGACTCGACCAGGTCTCGCGGGATCGCGGCGCTGTTCACCGTGACGAAGGGTTTGCCCGATCGCGCGCTCTGGCGATGAATGGCCGAGGCCACCAGCTCCTTGCCGGTCCCCGACTCGCCGGTGATCAGCACGCGGGACTCCGTAGGGGCCACGCGAGCGATCATGGCGCGCAGGTCGTCCATCGCCGTGCTCGTCCCGACCAGCGGATCGTCGTGCCCCAGCTGCGCGTGCAGGCGACGGTTTTCCGCCAGCGTGCGGCCGAGCTCGAGGGCCCCGCGCAACGCCACGAGCACGCCTTCGGGCGTGAGCGGCTTCTCGAGGAACTGGAACGCGCCAAGCTTCGTCGCGCGCACCGCGTCGGCGAGGTTGGCCTTTCCGCTCATCATCACCACGGGGACGTGCGGTGCGCGCTTCTTGAGCTGCTCGAGCGTCGCCAGGCCGTCGGGGCCCGGGGGCATCATCAGGTCGAGCAGCACCGCGTCGGGAGGGTCGTCGGCGATACGCTCCAGCGCGGCTTGGCCGTTGGGAGCCTCGAGCGTCTCGAACCCTTCGGACTCGAGCAAGGCGCCCACCATCTTGCGGATGTTCGCCTCGTCGTCGACGAGCAGGATCCTGGGACTCATACGGGGGGGGGTGGGAAAACGATGGCGAAGGTGGCGCCGCCGCCCGGCGTGGCCGTCAGGGCAATCGTGCCGCGGTGGGCCTCGAGCGTCTGGCGCACCAGCGCCAGGCCGAGTCCCGTGCCGTCGGACTTAGTTGTGAAGTACGGCTCGAACACGCGCTGGTGTAGATCGTCGGGGATCCCCGGTCCGTGGTCGGCGATCGTGACTGCGAGGCCGCTGCCGTCACCCATGACGGTCACGTCGATCGCCCCTTGCCCTTTCATGGCCTCGGCGGCGTTGCGGAGCAGGTTCGCGAACGCGCGCCGCAGCGGGTCGTAGTGTCCCATAATGGTTCGGTGGCCTGTCCCGTTGGCCCGCACCGCGACGCGCACACCGTCGGGCACACCGGTCCGCCCCAACTCTTGAAGCAGTTCCACGAGATCAACCTCACTCTGGGGACCCTCGGGGAGCCGTCCGAAATCCGCGAATTCGCGGGCCAGCCGCTCGAGCCGATCGGTCTCCGCCTCGAGCACCTGCACAGCCGTTTCGGTCTTGCCATCTGCCTGGCCCAAGGTCCGCCGCATTTGGTCGACGGCGATCCGCATCGACGTCAGCGGATTCTTGATCTCGTGCGCGACGCGGCGCGCCACCTCGCGGAAGGCGCGGAGCCGCTCCGCCTCGAGCTCCCGGTCGCGGGCCACGGCGAGGGTCTGGGCCAACTCGCGCAGCGCCTGACGCAGCGCCTCGAACTCCGGCGCTCCGCGGGCCGCGGCGGTCCCCCCCCCCTCGGGAAGGGGCTCGCGCCGCCGGATCAGCTGGGTCCACCCGACCAGCTCGTCGATCGGGCGCGACAGTTGGCGTGACAGATGCCCAGCGACGTTCACCGACGCGTACAGCACCGCCGCGCCCAGGAGCAGAATCACGACCGCGAAGGCGCCCGTGATCAACCCCAAGTACGTCTCGGCGCGTCGCGCCAGACTGACCGAAGCCGACACCTGATTCAGGTGGTGACGCAGGGCGACGCGCTCGGCGGGCGTCAGGTGCAACGTGTCAACGTTCTCGATCAGGATTCTCGCCGACAGGGCTACGGGCTCTGAGAAGGCCCGTGCACCGGCGGTGGGAAGCAACGTCCGCATGGAAAGCACCCAGCCGGCGACCGCGAGGACCGTGGGAACCGCGGTCATCGCGATGAGGATTAGGAAGATTCGCCGCCGGAAAGGAAGGGCCATATTTCAAGCCAATCTAGGGAGCCGGCTCGCCTGTGACAATTCGACACGGGTACGGGAGGGGGTCAGAATGAAGTCGCACACGCATTACCTGTGGTTCAACACGAAGCAGCGTCAGGAGATCATCGATATCACGGACGAGGTTGTGAAGGCAGTGGAGGGCAGCAAGGTGGGCGAGGGAATGGTTCTCGTGAGCGCGATGCACATCTCGGCGTCGGTGTTCGTGAACGATCACGAGTCGGGGCTATGGCACGACATCCTTGGCTGGCTCGAGGGGATCGCGCCCTGGGATCCCAAACGCTACCAGCACAACGAAACGGGCGAAGACAACGCCGCCGCGCACCTCCGCAGCCTGACGGTAGGGCACGAGGTGATCGTGCCCATCACCAAGGGGAAGCTTGATTTCGGCCCCTGGCAGCGGGTGTTCTACGGGGAGTGGGACGGCCAGCGCAAGAAGCGGGTGATCATCAAGGTGCTGGGGGAGTAGAGCCGATGCGGAGGGCGCAGTAGTAGCCACTTCCGCCGGCGACGATACCCCAGTTGTCCCAGGTGCCCCAGAAGCCGGTCGAATCGGCGTGGCGAACCCAGAGACCGATGCCGCTTCCATCCTCCACCTCGAGACCGCTCCGCTCATTCGAAACGGTCCCCATTACCAGTACGACGCTGTTGAGTGTGAACACACCGTTCGCGCCGCTGGTATCCGGTCCGGGCGCATGAGTGAGGACGAGCACGCCGGGAAACACCGGATCCCGAGACTCCACCGGGGTGTCGTCCGGCACCGGCGCGCCGATTTTCTGAAAGTCTAGGCCCTCCGCGGCGCCATAGAGCGGAGTCTTTGCTGTGTCTCCCACAGCGACCTGACCCGTTCGCTC
>Ga0137418_10006896_pt1 | contig 10439 bp, 10 predicted proteins | sample CZODoug3_1_2_16f_FD_122242 | JGI IMG/M metagenome (GOLD analysis project Ga0137418, IMG submission 122242) | Vadose zone soil fungal communities from Angelo Coast Range Reserve, California, USA - CZODoug3_1_2_16fungal (Hybrid Assembly) | ecosystem: Environmental > Terrestrial > Soil > Vadose... | reverse complement strand
CTCTGCCTCCGCCCGCATCGGAACAGGGGACATCGAGAAAGGAAACGACACCAGCAGCAGGATCAGCGCGGGATAGCTAAATTTTCTCATTTGCTCTGACTCGGGCTGTGCCCCTTGGACTCTGTGTAAGGCACCGCACACTCATGATATACACTTTCTTTGCCGCCCCACCAAGGCTTCTCGATGACGCGGTAATGCGAAACGGTCTGAGCAATCATTAGGTGCTCGGAAGACGCAAGTGAACGGATCGGTCCGCTTTTCCGCTGGATTCCACTTCGACGATTACCGCGTTAATCGTCCAAGTGACCGCTCGGAATCAACATTCGTTATACAGACCACGCGAGCATCGTGCTCGAACACTGAGTCGTTTCAAGCAACTGCGGGAGTTCAGCGCAGCGAGATTCCAGAGTCCCGGTGCAGAGTGGAAAATCTTGTTGCACGGCCGCAGCCGCTTCATATTCTGGCTGACCAACCAAGCGCGGCACTGCCTGAACAAGTACGTCACCCACCCTTTGTACCGTGAGAAGTCCCTTCAAGAAGTTCACGTTTGTTTCCTGCCACCGGTGGGCATATAGGTGCCCTTCAAATCCCCAGAGACAAGGAGGGCCTCCTCCACGGTCGGGAGTCCACGGGGCGAACACCGGGTTTTCATTTTCGGGGTACATCAAACACGAGATGTACTGCACGGCTGCAACTGCGCGTCCAATCGTGTCCAGCAACCACCATGCAGTCCACAGCCGCTCCACGTCCGGTAGAAGGACTCCATAGGTTGTTAGTGCTCCGATCCAACCGTATGGTTTTGTTTTCGACCCTTGAAAGGCGAGCCCGCGTTGATCGTCGATTTCCTCAAGAATCGTTTGCCGCAAGAATTCCGAAACGACTGCACTTTGCTTGGGAGTCAAATGCAAGTCGAAGATCTGTCGATCAGCCAAGACAGGATAGAAATGCTCGATCAATCCGCCGTATCCGTGAATTCCACGCAGATCATCGCGCCATGCTTGTAGGCAAAAGGGTAGGAGATAAACAAACAAAGGGCCTTGGATGTCTGTATTGCGTAGGTCGTGTATGTATTCCCACAAGTCATTTCCGTCAGCTTGTTCGCCTGGGCGCAGTCGTGCGAGCCGCCGCAAATGCCGATCGTTCCCCTCAAAGGCCTCTTGTGTAACCTTCTCTGGAGGGTGCGTCGCTCCTAGCAAACGGTGAAGCTTGATACGGTCATTGGCTTGGTCGGTAGGCATTTCAACTTCAAGATATCGCACGCCTCGGTTTGGTTCAATTCTCAGTGCCAGTGTAGTCAGGTAACCGGCATCAAGTGTTTTTTGGACTGAAATCCACTTGTCTGGCAGCGTTAATCAGCTACTCCTCACTAAAGGGACTCCGAAAATAGTGCATTGATGTAACGCTCAGGGGCAGCGATAAATCGACTGACCAATTGAAAAGGCTGACTGTCACGGTAGTCAATTTGATGGACCTTTCCCTCATCGAAAGAAACAATCTGTGCTCCGGGATACGCCAACAAAATCGGTGAATGAGTGGCGATGATGAACTGGATGTTGTCATTCCCTCTCACCAAATCGTGAAGGATTACCAGAAAACTCAACTGACGCTGAGGCGATAAGGCTGCCTCGGGTTCATCCATGAGATAGAAGCCCGAGCGAGTGAAGCGATTTTGCAGCAAAGACAGAAACGATTCTCCGTGCGATTGGTCGTGGAGACTTTTGTCTCCGTAGCTGCCCGATGCTCCCACTTGGTCAACGTGACTCGCAACGTTAAAAAAACTTTCAGCCCTCAAATAGAATCCACCGCCTGTCCTTTTCGTAAAAGAAAGTCTTAACGCTTTGACCAGAGGTTCAATCGCCGAAACACTATCCGTTGTCTTTGGAGAAAAATTACGGTTTCCACCTTCCAATCCAAATCCATAATGGGCTGCGATTGCTTCCAGTAAGGTCGATTTTCCAGTTCCATTCTCGCCCACAAAAAAGCAGACCCGGCTAGAGATTTCGAGCGAGTTTAGCGAAGCAATTGTTGGGATGTTGAATGGGTATTCACGCGGTTTTGTTACACGCTCCCTCAGGAGTGAGATTTTCTTTAGGCTCATCATTGGGTATGTGTTTATACAGACTGCATTTTAATGCCAAAACGCTGCTAAGTCCTGATTAGTCGCCTTACCGGACATGTGGTTTTGAGCCGATTCCACTTGTACGGTTTGCGCGTTAGTCAGGACTTACGCAGAGGTTGGTGGGAAATACGTCATTCCCACGGTTGGTTTATACTCCGGCAATGCCAAACGGAAACGATTCAATTACTTCATCCGACTGGGCGGAAATAAGGGCCTTCTTCCGAAAACATTCGGCAGTTCTTCTGGATTTTGCGTCTGCCCATAACCTCGCGGTCGAAGAGTACTACCATGAATCACCGTCGTGGTCTTTTCATTTTCGGCATCCCAAGGGGGGCGGTGCTCACGTTTATTTGGAACGCCTAGACAATTTAACTATCCGAATCGGCGGTGCTTGGTACATCGATGAATACGAGACCTTCACGCGACATCTCAAATGGGCACAAAACCACGACTTGTTCTTGGAAAATATAGACCTGCGGAAGGAGCTAGAGGCACACTTAAATCAAGTAGTTGAATGGGAGAAAAAGGAGTTGACCCCACATCCCGATTACAAGAACGTTTGGTCTCTCCACAGCAAGGAAGAGTGGAAGGAGATTTTCACTACTGAGCGTCTGCCAGTGCTTAGACCATAGCCTTCCGCTTCACAGCGACGACAACTCCTAGTTAGTCGGATTACCGGACCTGTGGTTTCTCGACATTTTCACTTGTCCGGTTTCCGCGTTTACCAGGAGTTGGCCAACGAAAAAGGCAATCACATGTCCAACGCAAAGATGGCCTTAAAATGGACGTCATGAAATTCCTGGGGATTGTGTTCCTTACCATCGCTTCCGTCACCGTGATTCTCGAAGGATGCAGCCAATTCAATCGCTCCATGGAAAGGTCTCTGGCCAACGACAAATCGTATGGGCGTGGGGTGGTCGAATATCACCGAAAGCACCCGAACAAGAGAAACGACGGTGTTACCGTTACGTGGTCAACGGCAGACTATGTTGCTATGGCCTTCGCTAAAGAAAACTTGGAAGGTGAGTGGGCGAAGCCCAGTGACCAATTATCGTTCTTGCCCGACAATCTAAAGGTGGACGCGAACGGTCGGCCCTTCTGTGTGATTCAGAGGGCCGACAGTATCATTGTCTTGGCGTACTGGAACAAGACTCAGATGGAATGCACATTGGACGCCACCAAGCACATAGATGATTCGCACATCGTATCTGGTGACATGGAGTTTTCCGGGCGAACAGACTACTGGATTTACGTGCTCAAGACCGCAAGGATTCCTGCCGATGGCTGCGTCGTTCCGCCAGACCTTTACATCATCCGGTTGGACAAGCAGTCGAAGCGGTTTTTCCTAGAGGCCAGTGAAGCCTACCTCTCGCTACGCTCCGAAGTAAAATCGCGGCTCAAGGGGCTAGATGCGTTTGTCCAAAGATGTGAACCTTCGTGGAACGGGATTTGGTCGGCCAGTTTCTTCTCGGTCCCGAGATTTGCTGGCTACAAAACGGACGACGATATTTCAGAGGTAGTGAAAAACGGACAATGGGGCAAGGCATACGCTGGGGAGTTTGACCGCAAGACACAGATTCTCACTATCCTTCCGCTAGATTCAGCGAAACGCCGAACAGAAAAACTGATTGTGAGCCGGTAGCTGATGTCCGTTCCGAACGTGATTTCTCGCAAGTCTTCGGGTCCGAGGGCCGCTAAGTCCCGATAAGTCGCCAAACCGGACATGTCCGGTTTGCGTTAATCAGGCGCAAGCTGGCTCCGCAGAAGGCTGGCGACAATGCCCGACGGCGAATCGGTGCCAATCCCTTATGCACGATTCACGGGAGATTTCAGTTTGTGCGCAGTAGCCGTCCCGATTCGAAGAGGAACAAATCGAGCAGACCGCGAGTCCCCGATCCATTCTGGAACAAAACCGCTCGTACTAATGCAACTGCACAATCGCGATCGCGCCGGGATCATCTCCCGCCGATACGTTTGCGGGCTGTCCCAAACTTCCCGACGTCTGGTCAATCCCATATATCGATACATCATGAAATCCCGTATTCGACGCATACAAGACCTTTCCCGTGGGATCAACCACCATCTGCATCGGATTCCCTCCATTCAATGTCTGCGATAACGTCAACGCCCCGCTCGACTGGTTGATCGCAAACGTGTTCACCGCCCCAACGCCTTTCTGACTCACATACAAGAAACTCCCCGAAGGCGCCGCCGCCACGTAATCCGGAAGGAATCCGGTGCTCCACGGCGCACCCGCGATCAAAGTCAACGCGCCGGTCCCTGTGTTCACCGATACACCATCCACGCCGGCACTATTCGACAGCGCTGTATAAAGAAATTTCCCACTCGGATGCATCCCAATTCCAGACGGTAGTGCATTGCTCTGATAGCTGAATGGCGATCCCGAGATTTGGGTCAGCGCTCCCGTGTTGCTGTCAATTGCGAACACGGAGAACTGACCACCCACCACATAGTCGGCATGATCCGCCACGTACAGAAATTTCCCTGTCGGGTCCACGACCATTTGACTCGGTTGGCCTGGATCGTGCGCAACACCGGCCGTTGCTGTCAAGATGCCCGACGACACTGTGAAAGTCGCGATATCCCCGAACGCGTTTGAGTAAAATAGAAACTTCCCCTCCGGCGAAGTGGCGACCGGGCCGCCGTTACCTGTTACTTGGGGTGACGTAAATGGTGAACCCGCCTCTTCGATGAGTGAACCCGTCGAAGAGTTGATCGAATACACGCGCACCGCGCCCATACCAAAGTCCGATGCATACAGAAACTTCCCTGTCGGGTCCACGTGCATTTCTAGCACGTATGACGGTGCGTTGATGGACACCGGAGTCGACAATTGTCCCGAGCTGGGATCAATTGTGTACGCCAGAATCTCCCCTTGCCCATTGTTCCCCGAAGCTACATACAGCACTTCGGGTTTCGCCGTCACGCCCCCTCCGCCACTCGTAATGCTTCCGCCGCCTGATCCACCGCCACAAGCGATCAATCCCACAGAATGCGCGACAACACACAACAGGCACAACAATCTCTTCCGAGATACACAATTAAGGCGGCTCATAATAATTTCCTTAGATAATTTTTGGGGTTGCAGCCACTCTCAGGCTGCCTCTAGAACATAGCCTTCAATTTCTATCCTCGATGATGTGTCTAAACCTCGCAGAACTTGCCCACAGCCTCTCACCACCTGCCTGGTCAGTCAACTTATCGGACATGTGGTTTTGCGGTTTTGGGACGATTCGCAGCGCCAGACAGAATTAACAAACGCAGTAGTCTCATCACGCAATAGCACCCTGTCGATGTGGCAATGGGTCTGATGTACTTCGACCAGAAATCGTTGCCCGAGTTCAAACATGGCGGAAGGGGTGACTCCGAGACGATCTAACTGTCGGTAATTCGCTTTCCACCAGTGAACCTATACTTGGCTGCATGGCTAACTCCTGGAGAGTTGCCTTACCGGACATGTGGAATTCCTGATCGGGACTTGTCCGGTAAGCTTTAATCGGGCATCTCTAACAATGTCGGCCCTGTCAAATCCGATCCTCTGCAACTTGCGAGCTTTGGAACTCATGCCGAGAGAAAGCCCAAACTATACGATTACATCTAGCATGGCTCGATACGAGTCATTGACATGCCCTGATTGCAGGCCTAAAATCTGCAACCGTCCCAACAGCTTGGGAAGCCTCTTTCGCTTGACCCTTCTGCCCTTGCTCGGTTTCTCGTGTGGAGGATGCCCCGCATGGTGAAGGGGGCAACTTTTTCTCATGGCTATCCTGGCTGCGAGGACACGAGATCACACGCGCGGAGGGTTACATGAGAAGAATGTATTTCATCCCGTTCACACTGAGCGTTTTGGTTCTGTTGTTCGCATCTGATTTAATTGCCCAGACCGCCATCCAGAAACAGGAAGGTGACGATCAGGACGGCATTGTCAGTACGGTGAGAGCGATGCCGGACGTGAGTGGAACTACTGCCGGTCCGGGCTCGCCAACAGGAACAGGAAAGCCGCCACGCGTGGGCGCCAACCGGCAAGTCAATGATGTGCAACAGCCCTTTCCGAACGGACTCCTCGGCCGCTCTGAAACCACCATAGCGGCTAGCACAGATGGCCAGTTCATAGTCGGTGGCTGGAACGATGCCCAGGGATTCTGCACCCCGATCTTTGGCGGAGGGTGCGACCCGGGAAACCAAAACGGCCTTTCTGGTTTTGGGTTCTCCAGCGACGGCGGCCAAACATACACGGATGGAGGAGCTCCACCCGTCATCAACCATATCTTCACTCGCGGCGATCCATGGCTGGAGCTCGGTGGTTTCGATAACTCGACCTTCTATTACGCCAACCTCGCCATCCATGACACGACCGGAGACAGCCTCGGTGTGAGTGTGCATCGCGGACACTTCGTCGGTGGCGTCTTTAACTGGGAAGACGTGCAGGCCTTTAATGCTCCCAACGCACCCAATGACTTCTACGACAAGGAGGCCATTGCCACCGCTAAGGATGGCAGTGGAAGCGGGTACGTTTCGGTAACCAACTTCATCAAGGTATGTGGATTTCCCCAGGCTGGGAGTGGACAGATCGAAGTCTGGCGGACACACGATAGCGGCGCAACGTGGCAGGGACCGTCGATAGTGAGCCCGGACACCACCACGCCCAACGATCCTAACAATCCAAACTGCGGCTCTACGCAGATATTGCAGCAGAGCTCAGTCCCTGCTGTTGGTCCGACTGGAGAAGTCTATGTAGTCTGGCAGTTCGGGCCAACCTTCAGCAGTTCGGGAACCTCGACTAACGCCGACATCTTTTTTTCCCGCTCGCTGGATGGCGGCGTGACCTTCTCCACCCCCATATCGGTGGCGGCGATCAACTCAATGCGCCAGGACCCGCCGGTTGGCTATAACCGTGATCGATTCAACGATCACCCGCGCGTTGCAGTAGCCACCAGCGGGAGCCACACGGGGCGGGTTTATGTCACTTACTACAGCGCAGTTGCTCCGGTTACGGCCGCCTCCGTTGCACGGTGTCCGTCGCCGGTTACTGGGCTTTGCCGCGGACAGCGACTGACCTCTTCCCAAGTCTTCGTCACATTCTCCGATGATTTGGGACAGACTTGGAGCACGCCACAAGGGCTGGCACTTGCCCCGCCTGACACTGGAGTCAAGCGTTGGTGGCCAGTCGTCACCGTCGAGCCTGGCGGGAACGTGGATGTGGTCTATCAAGAAAGCCAGGAGACACCCACGGCACCGAACCCCTTCTGCACGATCAGGGTGGCAACGCTGAGTGGCGGCGTTGCCTTACGGCGTAGGGGATCAGCGAACTCGCTAGTGGATACTTTTTGGGTGCAATCCACAAATGGCGGGGCAAGCTTCTCCGATCCCACGCGCGTAAGCAGCGCAACCAGCAACTGGTGTACAGCAGTTAGCAACATCCGGCCGAACTTTGGCGACTACATCGGCAGCGTGAGCGGCGGCAACCGGCTCATTCCGGTCTGGCACGATGGCCGTAACGGTGTCCCGGACGTGTTCGTAGCTCCTATCCTCGGGGCCGGCAAGCCGTAGTAAACACCGCTCGCGGTTCAATGCGGCAGGGATGGGACCGCCTCCACCCTGTCGCTTTCGTATTTGCGGAGTTGAACAGCCAAAATCGTCGCATTGTCCGTGGGAATGACCGAGCGTGTGCCGCTTGCCTGCGCGCAACAAAAACGGGTCCCCCTCCTTGTCAGCTGCCAGCGGGCGCACGACAGGACGTTACTCTCGCCCGAGCCGCCCAGCGCGGATCGGCCTAAAACGTCGAGCAAGAGGCGCAGAGTAACCCAAGAACGCAAGAACAAAAGCTGCCCTTGGGACAATCGCCGAATCAGTGGCGAGTGAGTTTGTGCCCGGGTCACCCGCCACCAATTCTAATCGGTGTCACAACCAGCTAATCACCTTCGCGCCGGGCGTCATCTGCATCCTCTGCGAGATCACGAAGGAAGGCGAAGAACTCCTTCGATTGGCCAAGGAAAAGGCCGCTGGCAGTTAGAAACTGCAATGCGCCCATGGCGACGCCCTTCGTGTTCGTGGGGCGGACAATAGAACAAGCGGGCAAGTCATGGCTAAGGAAAACAGTGGGCTCCGGCATGATGAGATTGGTTTGGAAGTCCTCTCCACCGGGAGTGGTATTAAGATTTGGAAAAACCAACGTAGGATCTGTGGGATCGGTCAGAGCGGGAGCATTGCCGGCCTTGTCCTGCCAGGTCTGGAAGTGCATGGCTTCCGTGGGCCCGATGCTGAGCACGATTCGCAAAACTTCAACGTTTGAGACCCTCTGCGCCACGGAGGGATAGAGGCTGGTGCCGCCTTGCTCGATGGTGCCGAAGTGGAAGCCGGCCGTGTTTGCAATCGCTTGAAGGTGGTCGCTGGGGGACAGGTCGGCGTCGGTTCTGGGGATGGCGGGATGATGGCCCACAGCGAGGGTGGGGACTGCTTGCGGGAAGGTGTCGCCGAAATCTGGATTCTTTGTGCCGCTGCGATAGCGGGTCCACCACATAGTGTCCACAGAGAGTTGCATGAGATTGGTGAGCCGGCCAATCTGCTGGGCTCCGGAAGCCTTGCTGCTTGGGAGCGTGCGGAACTTATCCAGGTCGACAGTGTCTGCGCCCTTTGAGGCCAGATACGCGTTGATGAATACTTCATGAGTCAGTTCGTCTTCGGTATTGTCGTGGATGTACTGGGCCATATCCGAATCAAGCTGCGCAAGGGCGGCGGTATATAGCGGGCTTCCACTCCCGCCGGGAACTTCACTGTCTTGAATACCGCCCAGTTCGTTGTACTGTTGCCAGAGATCGGTCTCAAGGATTTCTGCCGCGGCCAGGAACCGGAGAATTGCCGCGTCTCCCTTGCGAAGCTTTCCGCTCCTTTCGTCTTCTTTGGCGAAAGCAGGGAGAGCCTTGCCAAACAAACCCGAACTGACGGTGGCTGCACCCGCGGTCGCGACTCCCTTTTTCAGAAACGATCGCCGGTCCGTTGGTAGCCCAATAGAATGAGGTTGAAAAGGATTTCTCATGAATTCCTCCTTGAAGATAGTTTTTGAGGAGACCGCCAGAGGCACTGGGCGGATACCTAGTGATGGCCTGTGCGCAGGAGACTAGGCGACGGTTACACGTGAGTTGTCACCGCCGGATCACGTTTAGGTCAATTTTTGGCGCATTTTCGGCGGGGAAAAGGACATATATATGTAACTCCTGATTAGTTCGGCTAAAGTTCCGCGCATTTTGTTACGTGGTCGGAGATAATCTCAAACACGCAAACAGCCGAACGCCTAGTGCCTGATTAACGCTGCGGTAATCTGAGACGTGAAGTCATGGTACGGCACTTGTCCGGTTAGGCGACTAATCGGGAGTTAGGCTGAGTGTTTGTGCGCAGGAAGCGTTCCCTCAAGAGCGGCGCCTAAAGCTTGCTGCAGGCCTTCTCTGATGCTTTGTACCATGCCTCTGTGATTCGGACGCGAAGCTCAACAGCGACTTCACCAAGCGGAAGCTCGGAAGGGTCGACTAACTTGTGGTCGACAATCACAATGGGATCGACCGCCACAGTACCTTTCCCCCTACCAGCTACGTAGTCGAATTGGAATCTTTCGGGTGCACGGCCAGTTTCTGCGACGATCCGGGCGCTTTCGCGAGCTAGGTTCGATTTGATTTCTCGCTCCATGTCCGCCATGACGGCAGTCTCATTCCCGGTCGCGATCACAAATAATGATTGGAACTCCTTGTGATGAAACGCGCACCCGCGGCCTGCGCTGGAACCTGCGGGCCCGGACTCTTGTGCCCCTGACCCCTCAATTCTGAAACGTGCAATCGTGCTCGCCGGGCTATAGTTTTTTAAGAAGGCGCTTTGCGTCAGGGGCGTTGGATATACGATGTCGGTGTCCGCGACGACGACGCGGAGAATTGGCACGCATACAAGTACAATCGGGAGTGCAATTAGAAGAATTTTGAATAGCTGTCCAGACTTAGTTTTCATCGTCTCACCTGCTTCCCCACCGTTTTGGCAAATGGTAGCTTAGTTTGAGTTGGGACCGGCCTTGGTTACAACATCCATACGTCAAAGAGCATATATCAGCACACCGCGACCCGACGACAATAGTTAGGTCCTGATAAACGCGGTGCATTCAATAGGTCGATGCAACACCATCTAGGAACTAGTCTGTTCAAAGGTGGTGTTTATGATCCAACGAAAACGGTGGAGACTTACTCCCGCGGAAAAGATCGACATCTGGCGCCGATGGAAGTGCGGGCAGTCCCAGCACGAGATTGGGCGCGCTTATGGC
>Ga0137418_10006895_pt1 | contig 10439 bp, 6 predicted proteins | sample CZODoug3_1_2_16f_FD_122242 | JGI IMG/M metagenome (GOLD analysis project Ga0137418, IMG submission 122242) | Vadose zone soil fungal communities from Angelo Coast Range Reserve, California, USA - CZODoug3_1_2_16fungal (Hybrid Assembly) | ecosystem: Environmental > Terrestrial > Soil > Vadose... | reverse complement strand
TCATCCAACAGTAAGTTACAACACAAATGGCTGCTAGACAAGCGACATTGTCACGAAAAACCAACGAGACTCAGATTGATGTATTCATAAATCTGGACTGTGCTCCAGGATCCTCCAACCAACAGATAATCGATGTTTCAACAGGAATCGGCTTCCTCGATCATGTAAGTGCAACTGGTATGGTCATGCCCTCGGTTTGATGCCATGCATATATATATAACAGATGTATTCCGCACTAGCAAAACATGGAGGCATGTCCTTGACCATGAAGTGTAAAGGTGATCTTTGGATAGACGATCATCACACGGCAGATGAGTAGCATTTCATTGGAATTATGCCGTACACAACCAATAACCATGTGTCTCTACAGGACAGTGCGATTGCTCTCGGTACTGCATTTAAGAATGCACTGGGCGAAGTCCGAGGTATTCGCCGTTATGGCACCGGATTTGCTCCTCTTGATGAGGTTTGTATTCATCTATAACGAAACCAGACATGCGTTGAATACTATCTGGTGCTAGGCTCTATCAAGGGCAGTCATAGATATATGCTCTCGCCCATACTGTGTCACAGACTTAGGCCTAAAGCGAGAAAAGCTTGGGGACCTATCCACAGAAATGATTCCTCACATCTTTTACTCCTTTGCCATCGCATCAGGTGTAACTTTGCACATTGATGTGCTTCGCGGCGAAAATGACCATCACCGGTGAGTGCTCTGTTATCCTGCTTGCTCGCAACTTTTGAACGGGACTTCAGGTCGGAATCTGCCTTCAAAGCCCTTGCATTGGCTATCCGTCAGGCAATCGAGAGAACAGGTGGCAACGATGTCCCAAGTACCAAGGGTGTGCTGTAAGAAGGTACAAAGTTGCGTAAGGATCGTTGATCTGTACCATTTTTTCTTTGAAAATGACATGAAGGGAAGTGTTCCATGTATCAATAATCATTAACTACACGGCAAACGCGCACCAACTTAAAATTGCACGTTGGTAATACAAGGAAAGTACACCCTCGCTGAAAATCACCACAGCATGCATCTTTTCTCGGGGGGAGGGTTCAACTGTTATCGCACATCGTATTTAGACACCCTCAGTGAAGTCATGTGCGCAACACCTACTTTGCTGCCCTTCGGGCATTTGAAAGCTTCTGCAAATTCAGGGATGTTGGAGAGCGTGCCATCCACACGCCACCTCGCGGGCGCATGCGGATCCGTAAGAGCCAGTTGGACCTGTGCTATTTTAGCACACTTCACATATTTTAAATAGAGATAGAGAGGCAGGCTTACAGCGGTTTGCGGCTTGATATTTGACGCCCAAATATGCGCGAATGACAAAAAGAAAGTCTGCTCTCTAAAAGACAGAAATTCTGGTCAGGATATTCTTGATATTAAGTCTCAACCTACGGCACCTGGTGTAGTTCAAACCAGGCAGGAGGTGCTCCTCGCCATTCTGGTACGATGTATGATATTGTGCCTTCCATGCACGATAAGCCTGAATAAGACCGCTATCCCCGATATTTTCCCCAGATGTTCTGGATTCCGCTGCTGAGATAAAGTTGAGCAGGAACGTTGGACATATACGCACAAATTCCCCTACATGCCAGACGTTAGATCAGAACATCGTTCGAGACAAAGCTACAAAACATACGTTGAGGTGAACTTTCCCGCCTTGACCGTCATCGACCGTGTAAGCTAAACCGAAAGATTAGCTCACCGAAACAGCTATTGACCGAACAGGGTGGCGCTCACAGGAGTACTGATCTCTGATACATTTCTGTCGTACATTGAAACCTTCACTAGTGGCATTCGACCACCACTTCTCAAGCTTGCCGTCTTGATTATAAAATCTACCAGCTGAATCGAAAGCGTGCTGCAAATAGATATCGTCGTTAACGTGTGGCAAGTGTGACTGAAGCAATGATTTACTGTCAGTTCATGGGCAGCGATATGTCCAAAGGAGCCAAAAGAGACGTATGTAGGCCTATATCGAGGATGTCCAATGAGCGAAAGAATTGAGCAATGACGGTGAGACACACCAGTCTTGCGAGAAAAACGGGGGTTGCAATATTGCAGCAGGGAAGACGATCTTTGATAAAAAGTCAATATTACTTGGTAATAAGCCAGACGGCTCCTCACCTCATTAGCAGGTGGATTAAAGTAAGCGTTAACTGTTGACGGGAACATCTCCCACGACTCGAGGTCCCTGCGCTTGCCTAAAGTCTGCCATTTTTTGTATTCATCACTCACACTGAAATGTAAGGATGCATGTCTTTGAACGGCGTTGCCAAGTGGACAGATGGCGAACTCACGCAGCCCTCAGCATGTTTTCGAAGAACTCATTTTTATCGATCTTGACGAGATAGTAATAGTTCGCTATCGAGCGGGCGTGGTGAGTGTCGGGCGATAATGGGAATCCGACTTTGACACGAATGGCATCGGCCTATGTTCAGCAATGAACAAACGCAAACTAAAGAAATATTTTGAATCAGGATCACTGACCTTCTCAGCCGCGGCAACAGCAGACTTATGGTCCATCCATTCAATGTTCCCGAGGGACACCTTGAACACATCAACAATATCTGTGAACCGCTTGTCTTGAATATCGAAACACGTAAATACAAACCAAATACACTCACCAGAAATGACCTTTGTACCTTTCTTCTTGGAATCCCCCCCGAATGTCTCATTCACAAAGTATCTGCCTACCGCAAATCCTAGTGCGCTCTCAGTCCGAGCAACACAAGTCTCTGACCGATCAGCCACAGCGCCTTTCTTGATCCCCGTTAAAGTCTCTTGCAAACTCCGCTCCGCCTTCCACGCCTCCGTTTTCAGTCCGAGATTCGGAGCAAGGCTGAGGGCAGCACGTGTGATTAAGTAGGATTCCACGACGTTCGATGGCGTCTCCTTGAGAATTTTTGAAAGGGAGTGTGGGTATTCTGGGTAGGTCACAATGACACGTTCAGGGAATGTACAAGGAGTAAAAGTAGAAAGGTAGTCCGAGAAATTAACTTGGGGGAGGGCGTTCATGAGGTTCCATATGGGCATTGGGTTATACGTTCCAAAAGGATCTCCATACAACTTATCCCTTTTAGCAGACAAAGCATATCAGGATTGCGGTCAAGACAAAGCGAGAAAAATAATGATAACATACAGATCAAGACTTGCATTTGCTATTTGAGTCTCAAATTTGAGTACCTTCTTTGCGAGTTCGTGATGGCTCTCTGGCTTATCATGCTTGGGCGTTTTGTCATCGTCGTCTCCCCAAGGTGGCCAGGGCCAGGGTGGCCACACATTTTCACCGTCCTGTTGTATCAGGATTCTTGTCTTTTCCTTTAGCAGATCCGTGTCGTTCTTTTCAGCAAGCGAGGAGAGAAGTCGTTCGACAACATCCTGATAGATCTTGCGAATTGATTCATCCTCGTAGTATTCCTGCCACTCAGTATCAGCAAAAGCATCAGTAAAGGAACATATTGGATCAAAGCACAAACTTTGGAGGGTAGACTGAGCTCTGGCTGGCTGAACCAAAGAGTCATAGCATTCGGGTCCACCCCAGAATCACCATCCACGTCAAACGAAAAGAGGGCGTCAATGCCTACAAATCACATCATCAATAAGACCCCGCACCCACAATACAATGAAGCTGACCTCGAGAGTGCAGGAAAGAAATGGCAGCCGTTAGACCTTTCTTCTTTTTTTCATCTTGCTCATCATCTCCGACGCCAGTCACGGTACTCTCGCCGCGGAAGAGCTTTCGGATAGTTTGAACGAAGCGGACTAAAGGCTCCTCGGCTAATTCGTCCAACCTTTCCTCGTCTATGCAAGACCAGTATAGAGTTCGAAGCTTCTTAAGAATCTGTTCATCGTATAAATGTTCCGGAGAAGTAAACGCGGGGACGGCATCAGATTCTAAAATCCGCTGAATGACTCGGTGGTTCTCCTGCGTGAGAGCGTCGAATTGGCCAAATCGACCCTTGTCCGCGGGTATGGGATGGGACTTGGTCCAACCTCCAGCTATGTGACCCCCTCAAGTCAGCGACATAGTTATGTGTTGGTCGTAGGATACGCACTGGCATAGTCATAGAAGTTCTCGCAAGGATCCTGGGTGGTATCAAGCGAAGAGAGTATTGACGCGGACAAGGCAACACAATTTGCACTGAGACAAACATCCTAAATTATTGCATAAATGAATATATGACACATAAGGAGCTCGAATATCGGCAACCCTTACATCTACGGGGGAGTTGGTCGGTTCGGGGATAGGTGCAGGAATGATCGTGCTGGTGGAAATGCTAGTGGTCGTAGCGGTCACTGTCACTGGGGGTTTATCCTCGTGATCTCCTCCATTAGGGTCCGTATTAAGCTTGTGCTGGGCGCCGGCAAACAGCCCAATGAAGATGGAACTTAAAAGAAGGAGCACAAGCAAAGCAATCAAAAGCACTTTGGTGAGGGGTGTCAGTGGTTCTTGGACCACAGAGGTGATACGTTCTGCGAATGAGGGTTGCAGTTCGCCGTTCAGACCTGCTTCCTCAGCATCGCGAAGAAGTGGTGCAGACTCTGCAATTGGTTCAGCATTTGACTCCAAAGCGCTTGGCGACATAATTACCTTCATCGGTTGAAGGCCTCGGTGCCCTAGAGTCCGCCATGACAGGGAATCAAGCGGTTCTGGAATCTCTCTTTCACTTCGTAATACGTACCAAAGAGCTGCGGGGTGCATGCGGTAGCCTGACACCAATGTACTGCAGTCACGAGTCTGAAACAGGGACACAAACAGACGCCCATCTTGTGGGTCCAAATATTATTTACTCTATGCCACTGTTCTCTATGCAATCACCTATACAAGGCCCCCGGCCCTCACCCTTCATATCCATACGCCGCCAATAGTCACAGCCCTTTCCATCGTTTTGCGCACCGGCATAGCAACACCACCAGTAATTATCCATCTTATCATTATGCTTCATATCGGGTCGCAATATGGTTGGAATGCCACATTTACATCGAGGCAAGCTCTCCGGCTTGAAGTCAGGTCGGTAGAAGCGAAAGGTAATGTTTATTCGACAACTGGATGGTTCAATGGGTGCACCGGGAGCAGGCGGGTAAGCTGGCCGGTACAGGTCTATTGTCGGTTGAGGAGGGACGGAATGCTTGAACCTTTCTTGGCATGACGCATGCATGATGGTCAGCTGCAAGAAAGCAGTTCCTTCAGTAACAATTTCGTAGAATAAAAAAGACTCACAGAATTATGAGATAACGGTACATTAAATGTCCGGGCATGACGTGTGCTCGCTTCATTAGTAGGCACAACCTCCCGCAGACGGAAAACCCTTTTTGTCCCTGAAAAATGGCCGTTAGTCTGTTCGGAGACCACAATATATCAACACTCACCGAGACTCAAAGATGCGATGGTGGGGTAGGGCCCAAGGTATGTGAGCTGGTCGGAATGAAATCCGACGCTCTCCTTCCTGCCTTCGTAGCAATTGGAAGCGGCAACATTGGCACGCCATATCTGCCCTTCAGTCCCTGCACCACCCCATTCCAACGGAAACCGTTTTCGTTTTCGCATTTCATCATTGACGATCTTCTCAATATAGCTGCACGCTTCTTCCATAGCGTCAGTAAAGACGGAAGGAGGGTCTGTTTTGCGTCCGTTGTACCTGTCAATAGCCGGTGAATTTGGGACGCGGTACCATAGCTTCAGAAGAACTAACCAATACTGGGCAGCTTCTTGCCAATCCTCTTTACCGTCCACGCCATTTTGACTGCGTGCGTAGAAAGACGTCCTATGTGGGGATTCTACCACTTTATCGAAAAGCCACCATTTGTTCTTTTTCCAGCTGGTCGACGCGTCCACCATATTATAAAAGAGCCGGCATGCCAATTCAATAGGCAAAACTGAAAGATGCAGCGTGCATGGAGTGTGTTGCGCAACGAGCGCAGGAGTTGACAGCGTCAACGGTGACAAACGAGGTAAGAACGGACCTGCAGGTGGCGGTTGTTGTAGAACAGTCATTAGGTCTACTACAGGTTTTGTTGGAGATGTAGATTTGGAAGGACCACCGAGTGGTTGTGTACTTTTCGTAGTATATTTTGATGGACATGCCTCGGAATCGGTGCCATCGCGAGTGGATTTGGATGATTTCAGCCAACTATCCAGATCTCCGTTGCGTTTTCTCTTCTTAGCTGGGGTCCTTACAGTACCTTTCGCCAGTGGTCCAGAGTTAATGATTCGAGCGGCAGCACTCGCGTCACCATCGCTTTTGACCAAGGCATCAAGAATAACCGCTGAGTTGGGTGTAGATCCACTCAGTAGACTTGATACTAGCGCAATAAGTGTGTCTGTGTCTTGACATGCGTCCATTCGCGAATATCGTGTTATTAAGCCTGGTAGGTGAAGAACTTGAAGAAACATGTGACTGTCTCGGAGTCGGCTTCAAGTTCTCTTTCTAGCCGGTTTGTGGTAGAGTCTCGCGCGACCTGATAGGTTTCCCGGCGACCATAGCGGAGGGGTCACACCCGTTCCCATTCCGAACACGGAAGTTAAGCCCTCCAGCGCCGATGGTACTGTCGGGGTAACCCGATGGGAGAGTAGGTCGTTGCCGAGCGTTCTAATAAGTCCCGAGGTTCGCAAGGACCGCGGGACTTATTTTTCTACCTCCCGCTCAACCGGGTGAACCGGCGGCCAACTCAGGCTCCACCAGGCTTGTGGCGTGCAGCGTGGGCAGCAGCACGTAGCACCGGATGCTCAGCAGCACAAGCAGGCCGATGAGCGCGATCAGCACGTCGAGCACGATCTGGCCGACCCGCGCATGGAAAAGAAAGATCAGCACGCCTTCCACCAGACACCCAAACGCCAGGATCGGCACGAAGACGCGATCGTGCACCGCCATGAAAAACTGGACCAGCAGGTTGTCGAGCGAGAGCGCGAGCCCGATGAGGCCCACGGCGAAAACGTAAGGGGTCGCGTCGCGAAAAGCCGGGCCAAAAAGGATGCCAACGACCAGTCCTGGCGCCAGCAAGAACACGAGGATCGCGCCCCCACCAAGCGCCGACAGGATCCCAGCTGACGAGAGCAGGATCCGCCCCGGATGCTGCTCCTTCGCCACGGCCTCGACCACACGCGGAAACAGCACCTGGCTCACGCTCAGGGTCAGGAAATACATGATCGTGCCGATCTTGTTCAGCCCGCCATAGATCCCGCCGTCATGGCTGCTCAAGTAGTGCTCGGCGAGAATGACGTCCTGGTTGTAGAGGATCTGGATTCCGATGATCCCGGCCGCCGCGGTCAGCGAAAACCCCGCCATCACGCGAAGCTGCACGCGAGCGCCGACGCGCTTGAAATGGTCGCGCAGGGTGTATAGGCCAAGGACAAAGCTGAAAGCCAATCCGATCAGTACGGCGGCCATCGCTCCTGACACGGCGTAGCCCGCCTTGAGCAACACGACGACCGCGATGGTCCGAACCACGAGCTCTAAAGAGAGGTTGAGTGACAGGGCTGGGAATCTCTGGAGCCCCTGCAGGATGCCGCGCGGGATCGCGACCTGCCAGATCAAAGCGATCGAGAAGCCAAGGATGAGGATGGGAATTGTTGAGCCGAGGTGCTCGAACGCCGCGATCGGGCGGGCCAGCAGAGCGGTCATGAGCACGGCGACAAGACACGGAATGGCGACCAGCCGCGCGGTGCGGGTGAGCAGCGTGGCGAGGCCGGCGTCGCCGCGAGCCGCGAGCGTGGCCGTGTACCGGGCCAGGACCACGACCAGGATCAAGGCTGGCGCGGTGCCGACCGCATAAACAGCGATCAGGAAAGCGACCTGGCCGTACGTGGCAGGACCAAGTACTCGGCCGGCGATGGCGTGATACACGAAGCCGCCAACGCCGGCGGTCAGGCCCCCGGCGAACAGGATGATGTTCTGCCGGACCAGCCGGTTTCGCCGGACCTGGGCCAGGCGCTGGCCGAGACCCAGTCGCGCACCGGTCTGCACAGTCCTCGGCATTCTACTTGAGGCGTCAGGAGTGTCCCGGCGGGGATAATGCGTTTCCCGATGCCCGATCAAGCGAAGCCGCTCGTCTCGGCGCTGGTTGTCAGCTACAACGCCAAAGACCTGCTGCTCCAATGTCTGAACGCGTTTTACACGAGCGCGGACGTCCCGGTTGATGCCGTGGTCGTCGACAACGACTCGTCTGACGGGTCGGCCGCGGCGGTCACAGATGAGTTTCCACAAGCTACGGTGCTGGTGCAGCCGAAGAATCTCGGGTACGGCCGCGCCGCGAACATCGGCCTGGAGCGCTGCCAGGGCCGCTTCGTCCTGCTCCTCGGCTCCGATGTCACTGTGGATCCGCAGTCGGTGGGGAGGATGGCCGACTTCCTGCTCACTCGCCCCGACGCGGGCGCGGTCGGTCCACGCGTCGTGCTGCCGAATGGACGCCCAGATCCCGACGCACGGCGGGCCTTCCCCCTTCCCAGCACTCTCTTCTACCGGACGGTAGGACTCAGCCGGCTCTTTCCGAAAAGCCCTCGTTTCGGGCGCCACAACATGGGCCACCTACCCGAGTCGGACGTGCATGAGATGGACGCCGGAACAGGCGCGTGCTTGATGCTGCGGATGGCAGCGCTGGACCAGGTGGGATTCTTCGACCCTCGATACTTCATGTTCGGAGAGGACCTCGATCTCCAGTACCGGCTGAGGCTAGGCGGATGGAAGGTGTTCTACCTGCCCACAGCCGGTGCGACGCATCACCTCACCCCGGCCGCGCCGGAGAAGCAGCGTCAGATGTCGTATGAGCGGCACCGGTCCATGTGGACCTATCACTTCAAGCATCACGCCGAGGACGTTTCTGCCTTCGGCAACGGGCTGGTCTGGGCGCAGATCTGGGGTCGCTGGGCGGCCGAGCGGGTGAAGGAAACAGTCACGAGGCCGAAGCGCGAATCGGGTTAGCTGATGTACCACCAGATTGCTCACAACAAGCGCAACAGCATCATCCTGGTCGCCCTCTTCCTGGTGGTGTGGCTGCTCGCGGGATTCGTTATCGGAGAGTTCGGTGGCGGCACCTCGACAGCCATCGGAGGAGCGATCATCCTCGGACTCCTCGGACTTGGGGCCGCCGCCTTCTCCTACTTCTTCGGGGCGGCCACGGTGCTGGCGGCGGCAGGGGCTCATGAGGCCGATCCGCGTCAGTACCAGCAGCTCTACAACATCGTTCAGACCCTCTCCATCGGCGATGGCCTGCCGGTCCCCAAGGTCTACGTCGTAGACGACCCGAGCCCCAACGCATTCGCCACCGGGCGCGATCCAAACCATGCCGTGGTGGCGGTGACGACCGGCTTGCTTCAGATGATGAATCGCGAAGAGCTGGAAGGCGTCCTGAGTCACGAGATGAGCCATATCAAGAACTACGACGTTCGGCTGCTGCTTATCGTCTCGACCATGATCGGCATGGCGGCCCTCATCGCGAGCTTCGTCTGGCGAGGCGCCTTCCGCATCCGATCGAGGGACGCTCGCGCGATGCTGGTCATCCTTGCGATCGGCATCGTGTTCGGCCTCCTCGCCGCGATCGTCGGACCGATCATGCAGATGGCCCTGTCGCGACAGCGTGAGTCGCTGGCCGATGCCAGCGGGGTAGAGCTCACCCGCAATCCGCAGGGCCGGCTCAGCGCATTGAAGAAGATCGCGCAGAACGACAAGCCGGTCGAACGCTTCAATCACGCCACCGCCGCGATGTACATCGACAATCCCAAGGAGCATCACGGCAGCTTCTTCAACCATCTCTTCGACTCACATCCGCCAATAGAGGAACGAATCGCCGCGCTGGAAAGGATCGCAGCCGTCCAGCAAACCTGATGCAGGCCCGGCACATAGTCCAACCGGCCGCAATGTCGCCGTGGGTCGCCAAATTCCTGCACGTCCGGCGCACCGAGCTGAATCGAACCCTGCAGGTGGCGGGCTTCGCGATCGTCTTGGGTTGGGCGATGTACACGGCCTTCAGCGCGGCGCAGTCGATCTTCCTCAACAAGGCCGGTCCGCAAGCCTATCCGCTGTTCTTCATCGTCCTGGCGCTCGCGGTCTGGCCGATGGTCGCGCTGCTTGGGGCCCTCACGCGAAGAGTCGGTATCGGGCGCGCTTTCCGGATCAACCTGGGTGCGAACGCGATCATGGCCGTAGGCGTCTACATCGCCTACGTCATCCGCGAGGACTCGACGGTGGCATTCGCGGCCTACATCGTGTATTCGGTCGCGTTCGAGCTGATCATGCTCCACTTCTGGGGCTTCGTCAGCCAGCACTTCAACGTGCTCGAGAGCAAACGCATTTTCCCGGTGATCGCGGCCGGGCTCAGCATCGGCTACATCCTGGCCGGCTTCACGACGACGGTGGTCGCGGTGTTCGCGACCGAGCCGCTGATCTTCGTATGGGCCATCGGCTCGATCGCTGCGGCGGTCATGTCACGCAGCCTC
>Ga0137418_10006894_pt1 | contig 10440 bp, 9 predicted proteins | sample CZODoug3_1_2_16f_FD_122242 | JGI IMG/M metagenome (GOLD analysis project Ga0137418, IMG submission 122242) | Vadose zone soil fungal communities from Angelo Coast Range Reserve, California, USA - CZODoug3_1_2_16fungal (Hybrid Assembly) | ecosystem: Environmental > Terrestrial > Soil > Vadose... | reverse complement strand
ACGGCGGCCCCGGCCGACAGTTGACGAACTTCGGTTCCCTCAAAATCTACTCTTATCAATGGTCGCCCGATGGCAAGAGCCTGGCCCTGGTGCGCGGAGATTCTCCTTCGGATCTGGTATTGATTCAGAATTCTCCAGGGAAGTAGTCAGAACCCGCTTTGGCCGACTCCGGACGAGTTATGTGTCCTGCAATTATTAGTCTATTACGTTGTCCACGTCGACCGACTCCCCTCTATGATCGCTCAAGAGGAACATGAACGGCTGAGTGACGCCCTCGCCGCGCAGAGCTACCTCACAGCGCGTGCAAGAGTATCTTTGGATTCTCCCAGGACGGCGCTCGGCTGGGCGCTGAACATGAGACATCGTGTTGAGATGGTGCACAAGATGCGCTCTTGCTGGGGCTGAGATCGTGACGCAGCGATCAGAAGAGGTAAGGGACCAGGGCAGCGGTCTGCTGAGCATAGGTGGCATACGCCTCGCCGAACTGGGAACGCATCCACTGTTCCTCAATGCGGAGCTTGATCCAGAACGCGAGGAAAATGAGAACGAAAACGATGAACCCGCGTACTTGAGAGATGGCAATCGCCATGCCAAGGAACCCGGCCAGAATGCCGGTGTAGATGGGGTGACGGACCACGGCATAGGGACCGGTGGTGATCAGCTCGTGGCCCTGCTTAATGGTGACGGAGCGGCTCCAGTTGCTGCCGAGGTGCTCGCGCGCCCAGACGGCGAACAGAAGGCCGGCGATGGTGACGGCAGCTCCCAGCCAGAAGGGCCAAAAGCCAACCGGCCAGAGCTGGAGGTAAAGCCAGGGCAGCGGGATGCGAGTTGTCAAGAGGAGGACGATCGCGATCAGGAAAATGAAGACCCGCAGGATGCGCGAGGCAGCCGGTTCGAGGCGCTGGGTGGTTTTGGTATTGAAGGCTTTGATCTGCCAGTAGAGAAGAAAGAAAATCCAGACCACGGGAAAGAAAGATTCGTAGAACCAGAGCATTCGGGACCTCCGGGCGCTGAAGGTGTTTACGCAGGTAAGCGAGGGGAAGTTCCAGGGCGCGCGACATTTTGCCGTCCCATATGCCGACGTGCGAGGACTTATCCAGAGCGATTTGCATCGACATCGTCCCGTAGGAATAGCGCGCGTTCTTGTGGGTTCCGGGCGTGTTGTCGCCCAACCGGAAGTCATCCACAAACGGGCTTCGCGGAGATCAGCAGCAATGTCCTCGAAGCCGACTTCTGGTTAAACCGTCCAGCTCAATCCTCTCTCGCGTGATCAAAGGTATGTTGAGCTCTTCGAAGTTGCGAGGATCTGGGTAGCGTTTGCGTCAGCCGCCTTGAACGCGCTGCTCGCCTGCGCTAAGGTTCGCTGGGATCTCGAGGGGCAGATCACTGTCAAGATCGTGCTCGTATATCGGAAGTCACTCTTGGGATATCAAGAAATACGCACCATCAAAAGCAGCCAGTTCGAAATTGCGGACGGAATTACCGGACTCTCCTGCTGCGTCACTGCGACGGATCGACACGCGCTCGCCGTTCTTCCATCGGAATCCTGCCGTTTGATCCGCCGCTGTTGGGTTATAGACATGAACCAGCCAACTGTTCGTAGCTGCCACTGGCTTAATGGAAGAGACAAGAATTTTCGTTGAAGAGAGCTCCATCAGTGGAAGATGCAACGGCCAGGGCGAAGCCGATACGCTAACGACTAGCGGCTGCCTTCTCTCGGTGCCGAATTTCGCGGCCTCCGTTGCATCGAACCCTGCGTGCGGCCGAATAGAATAGATAAACGTGACAGGTCCTTCCTGATCAGCTTTGTAATTTGTATGCCAGTAATTGTTCATGACATAGGAGTAGATCGAGGATGACGTTTTGATCGACTTCATCCAGGGCTGCTCGGCCGTGATCTCGCCGATTTCCACCAGCGGCGCGCTCGCTGTTGCCCACGTTACACCGTACTCCCGGTTCGAGATGTCCACCCAACTCTCCACCGAGAAAAAGTTCTTGCAAGCACCGGCTAACTGGTCGGTCTCCGGACGAACCACTCCATCGGCGACGTCGTACCGCAACTGCCCGTCAGGTACGGAGAACGGAAAGGCTATATGCACCCCCTCTTTTTGGCGTACGGCGAGTTTGTCAATATTCGCGATCACGTCTACGTGATCGATTCCTTCGACGAGTCGGATCTCGCTGGAATAGTGCTTCGCGCCGGGCGCATCGCCCTCCACGAGAAAAGAGACCACCAGGTCTCCCTGTTCCTTTGCTCTCACATGCACGTTCGAGATCCCCTGTGCTTTTCGTGAATCGGTGCCTGGCACATAGAGATACTCATCCAGCCCGCCGCGCGCTGCATCCACCAACTCAATTCCATTCTTCTTCCACTTCAGACTGGCGATTGCCCCCGTTTCCGGGTTGATCGACAGTGAGAGGAAATCATTGTCCAGCGCATTCCCCGTGACCTTTGCGGAATCACGCTTGTCGGCGTTCCCTGGGGTTACCACGAGTTCCTCGGACGAAAACGGGGGAATGTTGTCGACCAACACTGCCAGTTCCCCCGTGGACAGGCGTTGCGACCGCAGCGGCTTGCCGCTGGGTCCAATCACCCGATCTCCCGCCGAACTCTCCTCCGGCGTGAGAAGAACTAGGTCAGTCCGCGGCCAGGAGTTTGTGTTGTAGACCTGGATTGCTTTGTGCGACCGTTTCTTTTTCGATGGAGCGTGCAACACCTCTTCCAATTCCTCGCGCGATTGCCTGTCTGCATTCAGCGCAAACTCACGCTTGGTCGCCCACTGTTGTTTCACAAAAGGTAAGTCCGGCTCTTCCGTGCTGTTGTGTGCTCCCCACGTGTGCTCGTCGAAGAGGGCCACATTGCGCCATGCGGCTTCGTATTCCGACGCCGGATACGCGGTTGGCGCCAGCATCGACCACAGAGTTTCTCCCTGAATCAGGCGATCTGCCGTCGCGCGGTTGAGAGCAGCCTCGTACGCTGTAGAGACCGCCCCGTCCTCCCAATAAGGAGTGAAGTCGCCTTGCACGACGGGGAGAGTCGTGCCGTAGCGCTTCTCGAATTCCCGGAACATCTGCTCGTGCGTCGCAATGATCAGTTGCGGCGTTACGTATCGCTCATTCCAATGCTGGACAAAATCTGCCAGGGTTGGATCCGGCCCGCCATTATCGCCAAGCGTGTAAGGAAGCTGCACCATATCGTACGGATACGATGATTCCTCCAGCTTTCGCATTAGGTTCATGATCTTTTCGTCCCCGAGTTGGCTGAGTGAACCTTCATGAAAAGTGGAATAGCTTGCACCGGCCATCCAGGTCAGTACCCTTTCCTTGGCCGATTGCGACGCCCAGTAGAACGGTTTGTCGCCCCACGCCTGCAAGGTGTATCCGATGCGATCGCCCGAGTTCGGCGCCGTGGCGAAATACTTCACGCCGCTCTGTGCCATGGCAGAAACGAGCCCCCAACTGAAACCGGGAACATCCGAAGTCACAGCCGTCGTCATCGGGATCTGGTGCTCGTTTCGCAGGTGCCGCGCGAATTCGAAGAAGTGTGACATCTCCTCCGCATTGGCGAGGCCGGTGAGCATGTTGGCGTAAAGTGAACTGAGCCCGATGCTTCCTTCTCGTATATCGGCGAACACTTCTTCCTGTTGCGCGGGAGAAGCTTGCTTGAGGTAACTCTCCAGCGCCCAGATCGTTTCCATATTCCACTTGTACCTGGCATCCTGCGGGTAGTCCACCGTCTGGCGGATGAGCTGCATCGCGTGCTCCAGGTTCTTCCACTGCTTCCGTTCGACGTCGGCCTGCAGATCTGTGTATCCGATGTCGTTGTGCGAATAGCACAGGAGATAGATCTTCTTTGTCTTGACGGGCACGACCTGAATGTTGTCGGTCTGCACAAGCTGCCCGTTCATCTTGAATCGGATCGCGACAATCTCCGGAGACTTCACTTCGGGAACGGCGATCTGCAAGACATTCGCTCCGATCTTTAGCGGCGCATCAGCAATTTCTTGCGTAGGCGTGCGAAGGCTGAGGGTTCTGCCTGCAATCAGATTATCCAGGCTCAGCCGCAGCGCTTGCATCTCGTGACCGGCATCTCTGACCAGAGCGGACTCGGCTCGTACTTTCGGTGCGAAGTTGAAGGCATGTTGAAAAGTCATGTACCAATCAGGGCTTCCCGAATTGTCTCCTCTCACTTCGAGCAGGAGCGATTTTCCGGGCGGGAAGTCTTTCGCAGGAGCTTTGAGGACCATGTACCCGAACAAATCACCCGCATTGTCTATCATCGCGGCATTGAACGTCAGTTCAGAGCCGTCTTTACCTGTAATCTTCCACTTCTTCGCCGTGTCATCCTTCGCATTCCTGAAGGTGAACCACCGCTGGCCGTTGATCAAGAAGTCGAAATTGTGGCTCTCCACTTCCCCGATAAAGCCGGCACTTTCAATCCCCGCTAACCAGATGAACTGGGTAAAGTCGCTATGCACATCCGGCATGGGATCGGTTTCCCAGGAGATTGAGGGGGCGACGTCCTGCCCTCTTACCAACAACGCCGAGTCCGCATCCGGGTTCGGTGAATGGTAGTGGATCGTTTCTCCATCGACAGATGAGTGGTATCCGCCGATGTAACGGTCAGCCGCTGCGGAAGGCTGCGACAAAGCATCTTTCACTTCAATGACAATCTCTTTCCCAATTTGCTGGCCGACCGCGCAGCGGAAGGCGACAAGGGCGAAATTGGCCAACACAACAACTGTAGAGAGCTTCATTGGAATTCCTTATCACAGCGATTTACTGCGAAGCAAGGGCAGGGACGTGCACTTGCAATCAGGCGCGAGGGACATGCCGGCGTTACGAACCGCGAGAATGCACCAGACCTGCCTGCCTCACCGCCCGAGCGAAACACAGGATCGGCCGCCACCAGCGTGCGAGGCTGAGCTCGAATTACCGAGTCTCCCAGTTTCTGCTGCTCAGACCTGTGGATGAACAGAACGTTGTTCATAAACGGGCTCCGCGGTATTCTGCGCCATCCAGCACGCGAACGCGCCAGATGGTCCCGAAGCCGAATTCTAGCGCCAGAAAAAACTCCCGGTCGGCCCGAGTCGGCCCGTGATCCAGGGCCGATTCGCCTTTTTGATCAAGTACACTGAGACCAAGCCCCACCACCAACTCCGGAGACACCGAAGCCACGATGCCCACAACGCCGTCTGCCTGCTCATCGGATTTGCACCACAGTTCTGACGCCGCGCGCTGGCGGGCCTTAGCGATCCTATCAATTGCAATTGTCCTGTCACTGACGACATGGTTTTCGGCGACAGCCATCACACCCGAATTGAAACGCGAATGGCACCTTTCGCCTGTCGCCATCTCTTGGCTGACGATTGGGGTGCAGATCGGTTTCGTCTGTGGCGCCTTGGCCGCCAGCCTGATCAACCTTCCCGACATTGTCCGTCTCAACCGGCTCATGGCGCTGTCTGCCCTGCTGGCGGCAGGAGCGAATGCGACGCTTCTGACGGCGCATGGTTCCGTGGGCGCAGTTGTAGCGCGAGTAGTAACGGGATTTGCCTTGGCGGGCGTCTATCCGCCCGTTCTAAAACTGGTATCCACTTGGTTCAATCGTGATCGAGGTCTTGCGCTCGGGACGTTGGTCGGTGCGCTGACCATCGGGTCATCCATGCCGCATCTTTTTCGCAGCCTTTCCGGTGCGGTGGATTGGCGATTCGTCGTCAAGATGTCCACCCTTGCCACGTCGCTTGGAGGGGTGTTTTTTTGGCTCTTCGCCCGCGAGGGACCCTATCCCTTCGGACGCGCAATATTCGATCCGCGGCAGGCTGGGGCTGTTTTCCGTGATCGAAACCTCCTCTTGGCCAATTTCGGCTATTTCGGACATATGTGGGAGCTGTACGCCATGTGGGCATGGCTTCTCGTATATGTGAACGAGGCCCTTGGAACTCAGCACGTCTGGTTGGTCGGTCGGGCGTCGTTCCTCACCTTCGTGGCGATCGGGACGGGGTCGTTCGGCTGCCTCTTGGGAGGGGTTCTGTCAGATCGTATCGGACGCACAGCCACAACCGCTGGGATGATGATCGCTTCCGGGGCCTGCGCCCTTACGATCGGCTTTGCCTTTGCTGGGCCCTCATGGCTATTCATCACGATCCTGGTGATCTGGGGAGTCTCTGTCATCGGTGACTCCGCCCAGTTTTCCGCCATGATTACCGAACTCGCCGACCAGCGCTTTGTCGGAACCGCACTTTCAGTTCAGCTCGGACTGGGATTTGCGCTTACCGTGGCGGCAATTTGGCTGGTACCTCGGATGGCTGCTTTCCTGGGTTCTTGGCGGTGGACATTTCTCATGCTGGTTCCAGGGCCGTCAATTGGCGCCTCTGCGATGCTGTTGTTGCGGCGGAGTCCTGGCGCTGCGCGGTTGGCCAACGGAATGCGCTAGAAATCGCAGTCGGGTCCGAGTTACCGCTTCCCCTAGCAGCGGCACAAGGTCCACAAACGGGCTTCGAGACCATAAGTTTCTGGTTGAACGACCATACTGACCGAGCGGCGTAGGAGGGCCGCCAGTATGGCAGATCGGGAGACATCGAAACGCTCCAAGGCAAGAACAATGCTTCGACTAGCGGATTTAGAGCAGTCGAAGAATGCGGTTCTCCACTCGCTCGGCGCAGCGAGTTCGCAACAATCATACGGTCATGCCATCGACGAGTTTATCGGATGGTGTTGCTCCGAACCGCGTCTTTCATTCAACCGAACTGTTGTCCTTCGCTACAGGTTCTTTCTCGAACAGAAAAACCTCGCGCCCTCCACGATCAATGTCCGCTTGGCCGCTGTGAGGCGTCTTGCTTATGAAGCCTCTGATACGGGGCTTCTGAGCCCAGACCTCGCAGCGGGAATCCGTCGCGTCAAAGGGGCCAAGCGTCTCGGCGTTCGGATCGGTAATTGGTTGACCATCGATCAGTCCAGAACCTTACTCGGCAAACCGTCAGACAGCCTCCGAGGCAAACGCGATCGGGCGATTCTGGCACTGCTGATTGGATGCGGCCTGCGACGGGCGGAACTAGTGGGACTCAGGACGGGAGATTTTCAAGTCCGCGAAGATCATTGCGTGATTGCTGACCTTGTTGGCAAGGGAAAGCACATCCGTACCGTTCCGGTTCCCTTGTGGGCGAAACGCGACGTCGATGAGTGGATTGGGGCGGCTGCCATCGCCGACGGGACGATCTTCCGCCGAGTAAGTCGGTTAGATAAGATCTGGGGCGACGGAATCACACCCAAAGCAATCTGGCACGTGGTAAAAGCGGCCGCCAAACGTGCTGACATCAAGAATCTAGCTCCCCACGACTTGCGTCGCACATGCGCTCGGTTATGCCACCTAGCGGGCGGAGAACTTGAGCAGATTCAGTTCTTGCTTGGACACGCATCGGTTCAGACCACCGAACGTTATCTCGGCTGCAAGCAAAGACTCAGCCAAGCAGTGAACGACAAACTCGGGCTGGAAGACACCTGATGGGGTGGTGATGGCCCACAAACGGGCTTTGCGGAGATCTCCTCGAAGCCGACATCTGGCCCGCATAAGTTGAAAGTTCAGTCTGGCCATTAATTTCCGAGTCACCCGTAATCCAGCCAGATTTGGTTGCAGAGCCTTCGAGAATCGCCGCAAATATCAGCAATTGCTTTGTTAACGCAAGAAATTGCCCACCAAGTCCTCTGTGTTCGGGACAACTCCAAGTTGCTGAAAGAAGCCGAGAGACTCCACGAGCACCCAATCCTCGACGATCTTGCCCTGCGCGACGCGGTGGACGGTGAACATCCGTATCTGCATCTTCCTGCCGCTGGCGGGAATTCCTAGCCACGCGCCATGGTGCGTGCCCTCCATCAGCAGTTGCATCACGACACGATCGCCTTCACTCAACATCTGTTCGATGCTGAAGTGGAGATCCGGGAAGCTGGCGATCCAACTCGTAACATGCTCCTTAATCGCCTGTGGGCCGCGGGGCACTGCATCAGCTGGCACGCCCGACCGCAGCTGATGTGTTACACAATTCTTTGCGAAGATCGCTTGCGCCACGTCGAATTGACGTTGATTCCACAACTCCTCCACGAACCTGCCAATCAGTTGTTTCGGATCATCCATAGCGCTGATTCCTGAGGTATTAGAATAGACAAATCTCCATATTGCCGGTTATTTTCATTCGCCTGGCCCACGGATGCTGTCGCGTGCACTCGGCTTTCTAGTAGCCTCCGGCATTGAGCGCACTCGTGCCGACAGTTTTTCTCTTCTATAGATTTGGACGAGTAAGAGGGCAAAAGCACCATACGCTCTTTATTGGGCGACGCCTTCGACGATAAACATGCGGCCCTTGACAGCAGCTAGACGGATCGGTTTGATTGCTGCGTACGCGGGCGAATTGTACCAGGCACGTGCCTGTTCGGAGCTGTCGAATGCGATGACCACAATTCCTTTTGGCGGCGTGTCTCCATCAAGGCTTTCTGTTTTGCCGCCTCGAACGACAAAATGATAATGGCCATTGAAAGGCGTCAGGGTTTCGAGGACCTTCGCTCCATACTCCTTTATGCCAGTAGGGTCCGTGATTGCATCGGCCTCCGAAATTACGTAGACAGGCGGTGTCTTTGCTTGCTGGCCATGAATTGCATTATTGCCGGCAGCCCCGACCAGAACACCGGTGACAATACCGACTAGAAGTTTGTAGGTCGATTTCACGTTTCGTTCCCTCACATTTTCAATGTGGCAGACTAGTTCGTAGCTTCTCAAAAAGCCTGGGATGCCGTCTTGTAAAAATGGGAACTTAGCGGGATTGACTCGATCGATGGAAGAATGAGCCGCTGGGCGACGGGCTCGCCAGGTAGGCGCTTGGTGAGAGCCCTGAGAAATCGTGGAATTCGTGAGCCAAATGGGCCTGATCGCTATAGCCCGCCGCTAGGGCCAGTTGTGCCCAATCTACGGAAGAGCCAGGCGCAATCAGCTTCAACGTGTTTTGAAAGCGCTGCAGTCGGCAATAGAGCTTCGGCGTTAGTCCGATCTGCTCCCGGAAAAGCTGGGAAAAACGACGGCGGCTCAGGCCAGCCTCATGGGCCAGTTCTCGTACCCTAGGGATCTCGGGCCTGCGCGCAAACTCTTGCAGTGCATACCGTACCGCGGTATTTAACTGGAGGCGTTCGTTTAGGTGTTCCAAAAGTGCGACTTCGAGCACTCGAAATTTCTCAGCCGGGTCATTTGCGGTGCGCAGCCGATCGCGTAAGCTTTGGACCATCGCCCCCCAAATCGAATCCAGGGATACGCTTTTGTTATGAAATGCATCGGTCAGCGGGCCCAAGAAGGCGTGCACACCGCCCGGCAGGAACACCACTCCCATTGCGGAACGGAGTTTGGCGGTATCAATGATGTTGAAGCGCGAGCGTATTCCAATCAGCAGTGAGGGCGCGATCCCGCCTCCATCGCCCATCGGATCGATCAGCGCAACGATGGGGCCCTCCGCGAGACTGATGACCAGCTGAAATCGTCCATCGGGCAGCACCCGCCGCGTGCCATTGACCACTCGGTGCCCGTCGCAGTACCAGAGTTTTTCCACATGTGCGGCTAGTGAGGCGGAAGGACGGGCGATAATCACCAGCCCATCACAACATGAGACACCACGGCAGATCAAGGGCGAACACATAGGTTTGGTATGGTTTGTCGGCGATCCGGTAGGTATCCAAAAACGGGCTTGTTGTCAGTTGTGCGATTGATGATGAGAAACGCGCTAGTCGTGAGCGCTGGGTTGCTGGCGAGAAGCCGACTTCCCATTACTAATTCAGCCTCGCGTCGACATCAGCGGGGGCGGCACCCTTCAAGTCGCTGTATCTGGAGCGCCCGCCCTAGATCATGCATCTGTGACCGGTTGTACAGCGGGCGCTCCAGATACAGCACTAAGACTTCTCGCCCGGAACAGTTTTCGGATTGCTCGTTAAACGCAAGTGTACTGCTCGGTGCGCTTCGCCCAGACCTGCGAACACGTTGACTAGCCTCGACCCCGTCCTTAAGATGAATGCTCCGGCGACAAGCTTCTCCCATGATCGGCCAAACCATCTTGCACTATCGCATCATCGAGAAGCTGGGCGCCGGCGGGATGGGCGTAGTATTCAAAGCCGAGGACACCAAACTCGATCGCTTTGTTGCGTTGAAGTTTTTGCCCGACGAAGTGGCCAAAGATGCTCAAGTCTTGGGCCGCTTTCGCCGTGAAGCAAAGGCCGCTTCTGCTCTGAACCATCCCAACATTTGCACAATTCATGAAATCAACGAGCAGGATGGGCAGACGTTCATCGTGATGGAGTTTCTGGATGGCGTCACACTCAGGCACCGCATCGCGGGACGACCATTAGAGACTGAGACGCTGCTGGAGGTAGCCATCGAGGTGGCGGATGCGCTGGACGCCGCGCACACCGGAG
>Ga0137418_10006893_pt1 | contig 10440 bp, 11 predicted proteins | sample CZODoug3_1_2_16f_FD_122242 | JGI IMG/M metagenome (GOLD analysis project Ga0137418, IMG submission 122242) | Vadose zone soil fungal communities from Angelo Coast Range Reserve, California, USA - CZODoug3_1_2_16fungal (Hybrid Assembly) | ecosystem: Environmental > Terrestrial > Soil > Vadose... | reverse complement strand
GGACCTCGGACTTTCGGAGCGCGAGATCGCGGTGTTGCGAGGGCTGGCCGAGGGGGCGAGCAACAAGGAGATCGCCTCGGCGCTGCGAATTGCGGAAGGGACCGTGAAGAACCACGTGACCAACATCTTTGGCAAGCTGAAGGTGCACGACCGGACGCAGGCGGCGCTGCGGGCCCGCGAGCTCGGATTGATGTGACGCATCACCTTGGCGTCTGGCTACTTCGTTCCCGAGCGCGGCTTTTTCCTTGGCGCGCGGGCCGCGGGGGCGCGCTCGGCATCTTTGGTCGCTTGGACATCCTTCGAGTCCTTCTTCGCCGACGAACTGGGGGCGGTCGGCCACTTCGGACTGGCCAACTCGATCCGCCACTGTGGGCCGCCTGAGAAGAGCGACGTCTCCGCCGCCACAAACGCCGGCGCTTCGCCGCCCAAGATCCAGATGTGGGAGTCGGGCGGGGTCTTGCCGAACACCGAGGCGACCACGCCAGTCAGGCCAGGGACGTGCACTTTCACGAGGTAATGGATTGCCTTGCGCCAGGCCCCCGCGATCGAGAAGGGCTCCTCGCCGACGGGGCTGATCTCCAGCTGCACCATCTGCGGCTTGGGCGTAAACCCCAGCATCGACACGATCGTTTTTGGCATCGTCGGTGAAATGTTCTTGAGCAGGACCATGGTCATGCCATTCGCAAGGTCGGGCGGCAATTCGTGGTGTTCCTGGCTCACCACCTCCTTGCCGTCCTCGCCGGTGTAGCGGATCGTGACCTGGCCGCGCCCGACATCGATCGTCGATTCCTTCAGCGTCTTGAAAGCGGGACCGCTCTGCACGACGTGACTGCTCACCAGGCGGAAGGTCGTTCGCTGCGTGTAGACGGTGGTCTCCTCGTGCCGCGAGCCGTCCTTGAAAAGAAGGATGAGCCGGGTCGTGACGCGAGTGCCGCTGGAGTTCTGGATCAGGTCTCCGTCGGCGAGGGTAATGCCCTCCGGAGTTTGCAAGATGACAAACCCGTGAGCGAGTCCTTCCGAGTGCCGCACAGCGACCGGTTCGCCGCGCGAGGACGAGGGTGCGAGCAGCACAACGGCGGCGACGAATGCGCCGCGGATGAGCGCGCCGCTGGTAGTTGCGCGGCGAGTTACCGTGCGCACGGTGGCCTCCAAGTGTCCGCCAAGAAGATGTGTCGCCCGCCGGTCCGGCGCTCGCCGTCATGTGCTCGCGCGAGAAAGCACGTCCGCGCGACTCATCGCGTGGAAGGAAGCCTGCTCTTCGACAGGCAAGGCAAGCGCTACATCGACGAAGCTGTCATCGCCCTGCGCTCGTCCTCGGGGGGCGTCCGCCGGTGAGCGCCTTCACGAACCGGTGAGCGAGCTCGACCCCTTCCGGGGGCTCGTCCGGCAGGATGCGGCAGTTGACGGTGGCCCGGGCCATCTGGGGAAGTGCGTTTCTGGCGTGACCTCCCGCGAGCTCCGTCGCGACACAGGTGGTGCATCAGTGCTCGGCGAAGATCTCTCGCGCGAGAGGCCGCCACGAGGCAGGGAGCTGCGCTTCCTGCGATGCCGCGGTGGCGAGGAAGCGGCAGGGCGAGCAGGAACGGGCCGGGGTGGCAGCGCATGGATCCTCCGAACCGATTCCGGATACCATGTAGGAAACTTCGAAGGAGCGCGATCATGTCCGAGCTGACCAGACGCAACCAAGGGACCATCGCCGTCATCACCGGGGGAGCGCAGGGCGTCGGGTTCGCCATAGCGGAGCAGCTCGTCGAGGAGGGCTGCCGGCGGATCGCCCTGGCCGGCCGCAACGAGGAGAAGGGCGCCGCCGCCGCTGCCCAGCTGCGGGCGCGGGATGTCGACGCCATCTTCGTGAGGACCGATCAATCGGTCGTCGCCGACTGTCTGCGGTTGATCGATGCGGCGGTTGAACATTTCGGCGCGGTGAATGGTCTCGTCAACGCCGCCGCCACGACGGCGCGCGGGACGCTCCTCGAGGTCACGCCGCAAATGTGGGAGGAGATGTTCAACACCAACGTACGCGGGCCCTTCTTTCTCATGCAACGGTTGGTGCGGCACCTCCTCGACACGAAGAAGCCGGGCTCGATCGTGAATATCCTGTCGCAGGCCGCCCATTGTGGTCAGTCCAACCTCACCCACTATTCGGCGTCGAAGGGCTCGCTGGCAATCCTGACGAAGAATGTCGCCAACGCGTATCGGACGCATTGGGTGCGGTGCAATGCCATCCTGCCGGGCTGGATGGACACGCCAGGCGAGGATGCGGTTCAACGGAAGTTCGAGGGCGCGACCGACGGCTGGCTGCAACGCGCCGAGTCCCGGCAGCCGATGAAGCAGCTGGGCAAGCCGGCGCAGATGGCCGGTCTGGCCACGTATCTCCTGAGCCCCGACTCCGGCCTCATGACCGGTGCGCTCATCGACTACGATCAGAACGTGCTGGGAGCGTAGCTTTCTCGCGCAACCTATGACCGACCTCGAGCTGCGCAATCGGACCTACGCCCTCTTCGTCCAGCTGGGACGCGCGCCGAATCCAGAAGAACTGGGCGCGCGCGACGAGGTGCTGGCCGGCTGGTCGCGGCTGCATGATGCGCACGCGCTGGTGCTATGGCCGGACCGGAAACAGGTCCGGATGCTGAATCCGTTCTCTGCCGTTCCCACCGCCCATCGCGTGCGCGCCGGCAAGCGCTGGTGGTACGGAAACTGCGCTTGGGACGCCTTCGGCATCTGCGCGGCGCTCGGAGTCAAGGGGCACATCGAGTCCTCCTGCCCCGACTGCGGCGAGGCGCTCGCCTTCGAAAGCGACCGGCCCGGCGAGCTGTTCTTCCACTGCCTGGTTCCGGCGGCGCGCTGGTGGAGCGACATCGGCTTCACCTGAAGCGCGATGAATCTCTTCCGGTCGGAAGAGCACATCGGACGCTGGCTGGCCGGGCGCGAACCGGGACGGACGCTTGCCGTGGCGAAGCTGCGCGAGCTCGCGCAGGCATGGTGGAGCGACCGCCTCGACCCGGACTGGGGCCCGCACTCGCGCGAGCAGAACCAGAAGATCCTCGACGGGCTCGGCCTGACCGGCGAGTTCTGGCGCCTGCCTTGATCATCCTGATGGAGCTTGGCGGATTCGGTCCAGGGGGCAGAAGACCGAATCGGGGCTACTCGAGACCGATTGGTGCTAAAGGTCTCGCCATGCGAGCGAACCGGCCGGCCGATGTAGAGATGACGTGCCATCGAGGGTCCCATGAACGGTGAGCTCTGCCGTCTGTGCGGTGGGGACGGGCGGATCGGCAACGCCCTCGGTGGGAGCTCGGCGACTTGTCCCGGCTGCCATGGCTCGGGTCGACGAGTCGAGACGTCGTACGGATTTCACGACGTCACCAAGACGAAGCCGTCGCATCATCGCTCCTCGGTCGCGACTTCCACGGGACCGAAAGGCCCAACGACATCAGAAGGTGTGCAGCTTGCTCTCGAAGTGAGCGCTTCCCCGGTCCTGGCCGAGGACGCGAAAACACGGCTGCTCGCGGAGATCATGAACCACGAGAGCACGCACGGACGATGCACCCGGACCTTCATCAAGAAGATTCGCAAGCAGACTCGGCTGGGACGATAAGTCGGGCAAAGGCCGCTTGTGTGCCGCTCTCTAATGTTGTTCCGGCGGACTTCAGGGAAGCGGGTAGGGATTGTCCGTCGTCAGCCCCGAAGGTGTGCCGAGAGGAAAATTGCTGTCCAGTTGCTGCCTGAACTGGCTCCACCCACCTTGGTTTCCGGTCAAATTCGTGTACGTCTGGGCGAGAGTAGACGCGCCCGCCTTTGCAATCTGGTCCCACCCGTATCCGAGTTGGGCGTTGAGGTAGTTCAGGAACAGCACCGAGCACCCGTTCGAGACGGCATCTTGGTCGGTCGGGTTGTTGTTGTTGACCCAGTCCGGTCGGTTGGGCGTGTCGAGCCAGGCCGCGGCAGTGGTGTATCCGTCGAGCTGTGCAGGATAAAGCGCGGTCGCGAGCACGCGTGAGAGCCCCTCCCCGTTGCTGGCACCGCAGTCCCAGCCAAGGTTCTGAGCTGCCTCGAACACCTCAACCAGTTCGGCGACGAGCAGCATGCGCGTGAAGTCGATATCGAGACTCGGGGCGTTCTTCAGGTCGCAGTAGAGATCCGTCGCGCTGCAGCCGTAGTGGTAAGCCCCCCCTCCTCCTTGGCCCGAAGGATCGAGCGCAGCGATGATGATGTTGATGGGGAGTTGTGGCGCGCCGATCCCGAACCACGCCGCCGCCTGTGTATAGTCGTTCTCACACGTCGCCAGGACGCCATCAGCGCAACTCGCTCCGTCGGGGCCAAGCGATGGATCGCGGAAGACCACGAACTTCGTCGTCTGCCCTTCCTGAACCACCGGATAGTCGAATCCAGCCCGTCCGCCCAGCTTGGTTCGATGCGCCGCGTGGGTGACCGCGAAGACATTGGGTTTCGCACGCCTCGGCCGCTGCGGGACTGGATTCCCGTGTGTGCGAATTCGTGTGCGGTTCGGTTTCGACATCTGCGTCCCTCATCTCTTCCGACTGTCGTCGGTCTCAGGAACCACTGGCCGCTGGGCAGCATCGACCTATCCACGATGTACGAAAGGGGAAACGCATGCGCCACCAGATCGCAGGGGCAGTCCTCCTGACCTTGAGCTTGGCTCAGAGCGCGAACGCACAGGAAGCCGTCGTCCGTAGCGAGAAGACCAACCTTCGCCAGGACCCAAGCACGATCGAGCCACCAGAGGCGATCCTCCATTCCGGCGACAAGCTCACACTGGTTGACCCCACCCCCGAGCACGGGTACCTACAGGTCAAGACCAGCGACGGCAAAGAGGGATGGGTCTACTCGAACTCGATCCACGTGATCGTCAGTCCGTCTTCGTCGAACCCTGCCGGCGACCCAGAAAGGGCGGCCGAAGCGGCAGGATCGCCGACGTGCGACGATACGCTCTGGCACCACGTCTATCACTCGCATCGCTTGATCGTGAAGCAAGCCTGCCTTGCGGTCACCGGCACCATCGTCGACGCCACGAACGGGAAACAGCCAGATGGCGTGCGCCACGAGGCCGATGGCGATACTCACGGATGGCTCCGTGTCGACCTGCCATTTCAAGATCTATTGAACCAAGGCAACATGACGGATGAAGGCGGGAACCTCGTGTTCGAGATCGTCTGCAAGTTCACGCCGCCGACCCAAGCCGACGCCAAACCGGCGTGCGCCTCCTACAAGAGCGCGATCAAGATTCCTCCGATTGGGTCGCACGTGACGATCGTGGGCTCGTACGTGCGAGACACGAATCACGCGAGGTGGATGGAGATTCATCCGGTCACCAGCATCACGGTCATTCCTTGATGGCTCGTGAGCAAGGAGGCGAGGAGTGGATGAATACCGGATTCTCGCGCTTGACGGCGGCGGAGTTCGCGGAGCGTTCACGAGCAGGCTGATCGAGCGACTGCACACGGAGACCAGCTTCCTGGATCATGTCGACCTGGTTGCAGGAACGTCTACGGGCGGGATCATCGCGTTGGCGCTCGCGGCTGGTCACAAGCCGGAACAAGTCACGGCGCTCTACAGGGACCAGGTCGCCGCAATTTTCTCCACCACGGAGTGGCGGCGCCTGCAGTCAGGAGTGCTGGTCTCGAAGTATCTCAGCGATGGGTTACGGGAGGCACTGACCTCCGTCCTGGGGACTTCGAAGCTCGAGGATCTGAAGGCACATACAGTCCTGATCCCCAGCTTTGATCTGGACAGCGAAGCGACGAACGAACCTCGCGCATGGAAGGCGAAGTTCTTCCACAACCTTCCCAACGAAGACTCGGATGGCAAGGAGCTGGCGGTCGAGGTCGGGCTGCGTACGGCGGCCGCGCCCACGTACTTCCCGACCGCAGACAACTACATCGACGGTGGCGTCGCTGCGAACAACCCCGCCATGGCTGCTCTCGCACTCGCCGTGAATCCGGACACGACGAAGGGCGCGGGCAAGAGCCTGTTCCAGGTGCGAATGCTCTCCTTGGGTACGGGCCGCAACTGCAAGTGGGTCGAGGGAGACCACGATTGGGGCGTGATCCAGTGGGGCAAGAAGCTCGTCGACATCCTCATCGAGGGCACGATGGGAGTTGCCAGCTACCAATGCCAGGCAATCCTTGGCCCCAACTTCCATCGGCTCGATCCGGTGCTGCCCGAGGAAGTGAACCTCGACGATGCGAGCTGCGTAGACAAGTTGATCGGCTGGGCGTCGAGGGAGAATCTAGCGACGACCATCGAGTGGATTCGGAACAGTTTCATCCCTGCATCGGTCGCGACCGCTTCTCCCGGTGGAAAAGCAAGGCCAGCCTGAACGGAAGCTACTGAGTGGAGCGACTTGCGCACTACCAGGGCGCGACGCCCACCGTCTCGTACAGCTCCTTCGAGGGATAGAGCACGCCAGAGCGAAAAGTCATCACCGTCCTGCGCACGTCCGAGATCGAGACCAGCGGGTCGCCGTCCACTATCACCAGGTCCGCCGCCTTGCCCGCGGCGATGGATGCCGTGCGATCGGCGACCTTCATCACCCGCGCCGGCACCACAGTCGCCGCGCGCAGCGCCTCGATCGGCGAATACCCGCCATGGACCAGGAGCTCCAACTCCCGGTGCAGCGAAAGCCCCGCCAGGAAGTCGGTGCCGGCGACCACGGTCACGTTCTCGTCCTTCAGCACCCTCGCTACCCGCAGCATCTGCTCCCACGAGCGCGCGTACAGCTCCTTCTTTCCCTCGAGGGGCAGCCCGCCGGTGAGGAAGTAGCGTTGAGCCTGCGCAGGCAGCCGCTGCACCGTGGCCACCCATCCCGGCATCACCTTGCCCTGCTCGCCGATATAGACCGGTTCGAAAGTCGCGTAGGTCGGGTCCACCACCGTCTTGTGCTCGCGCAACAGCGCATAGAACTCGTTCGCCTGCGGGGAGTGCAGATCGAAGTCAGCCGCCTTCTCACCCACGAGCGAGAAGCGCAGCGGCGTGCGCGTGTCGGTCTGGTGATCGGCAAAGAAATTGAGCAGGAGCTGGTTGATGTGCTCCACGCCGTCGTAGCCACCGCGCACGGCCTCATTGGCCAGCATGTGGCACGGCACGTGGCCGGTGACGCCCATGCCGCGCGCGTGCGCTTCGCGCGCGAGGACCGGCACCAGCTCCGGCTCGATCGAGTTGTAGATCTTGATCATCTCGTAGCCGCGCTTGGAGAAGAACTCGACTGCGGCGCGCGCCTCGTCCGCGGTGGTGGCCGTCACCTCCGCGTGCGACGCGTCCTTGCCGCGGCCCTCGATGAAACCTGCGCGGTAGACGTGCGGTCCCACCGCGGTGCCCTCGTCGAACCGCTTGTGGAAGTCGTCGAGAAGCTCGGAGCGGTTTCCCACGTCGCGCACGCTGGTGACGCCGGAGGCGATGTTCAGCGCGCCGTCCGCCGGACCCAGGTGCGCGTGCATGTCCCACAGCCCCGGCAACACAGCCTTGCCCTGTACGTCGATCACTTCCGCGCCCGTCGGGGGCTGCAGGTCCTTCCCGATGGCCTGGATGACGCTGCCCGCGATCAGCACCGTCTGATCCGGGACCCAAGTCCCTTTCTCGATGTCTAGGACTCGTGCGTGCAGGAGCGCGAATCCTGCGCCGGGCGATTTGTGCCCGAGGCGGTCGGCCACACTCTTGTCGCGTGCCCTGCGGATCTCCTCCTGGCGCGCGGTGAGCGCCTCGGCGGCGGATTCGGCACCCTCCTCGCCGAACCAGAAGCCCGGCGCCACCTCCGCGAAGAAGGACCCGTCGTCGCGAGCCCAGACGTAGTTCGGCGTGAACGAGACTCCGGTGATGGCGTACGCGACGAGGTGCGTCTCCTTGCCAGTGACCGGCACACTTGCATCACCGACCTGCTCGATGCGCGCGGTGCCGCCGGGCAGAAGCTGCAACTTGCCCCCATTCTTGCGCAGCGCCGCGAGCAAGAACGCGTCGCTGTCGGTCGCGGAGTTGGGGATGAAGTAGGCTGGCCCGGCCAGGTCCTTCTCGCCATGCTCCTCGCGGCTCGTCCACGACGCGTGCCCGTTGCGCAGCGTGAAATGCTCGTCCACGGGCGCGTTCAGCTCGGTGTGTCCGGTCGCATCCAGCGAGGCGATGGTCCCATCGGGCGCCAGGCGGATCACCGCATCGGAATGCGGCCCGCGGCCATTATCGTGGATGTCCACGGTGTTGGTGATGGTCCCGTCGGCATTCCAGGTGACCAGCGAGAATCCGACGCGCTCGCCGTTGAAGAGGAAGCTGCGGCGCACGCTGGCCGCGGAGGGCGGCAGCGGCTTCGTGGAGGCGCAGGCGATGGCCAGGAAAGCAAGCAGGATTCGCATCGGCGCAGCATACGTGACTTCACGATCGCCGACTCAGGTTCGTTCCCCTTCGCGTAAGATCCATTCGCGGACGTAGGGCGGGCAATTGACGAGTTCGGTTCCTTCCTTCTCGCAAGTGCCCAGGAAGCGGACGACGTCGACGTCTACGATCGTGACGTCCTCCAGGTCCAGGATGACCTTGGGACCGCCCACTCCCATCTGCTCGGTGATCTCGCTGAGATGCGCCAACTGCACGCGCCCGATCAGGCGGAGGGTGGTCCGCTCCCCATCCGAGCTCAGTTCGAGCTTCAACATCCGAAGCCTCTGACCCGACTCGGACGCAAGGAAAGCGCCAGATAGCTGTGACTGGAAACATCTACGGACCGTCAGAAAAATTCTGACCGATCAGCAGACAATGCTGAATGTTCTGATCAGCTCTACCCGAGCCACGCCGAGCCGCCCTTTAAAGCGGCCGTTTTGGTCTTCTTCGCCGGTGACACACGAATTGCATGCCGACAGACCACCATGGTCTCACTGAAAATCAACGGCAAGTCGCACACGGTCGACGCCTCACCCGAGATGCCCCTGCTGTGGGTGCTGCGCGACCTGCTCGGCATGAACGGGACGAAGTTCGGCTGCGGCGTCGCGCTCTGCGGCGCCTGCACCGTGCACGTGGATGGAATCCCGAGGCGAGCTTGCGTGATGCCGGTGGGCGCCGCCGTCGGCCATGCCATCACCACCATCGAAGCCATCGGCGCCACCCCGGCCGGCAAGAAGGTCCAGCAAGCCTGGCTCGATCTCGAGGTTATACAGTGCGGCTACTGCCAATCCGGCCAGATCATGGCCGCCGCTGCGTTGCTCGCGAAGATACCGGCGCCCACCGATACCGATATCGACCAGGCGATGTCGGGCAACATTTGTCGCTGCGGCACCTATCCGCGCATCCGCGAGGCCATCAAGCACGCGGCGCAGACGCCGTCCGCCGACAAGAGAGGAGCCTGATCATGGCCCGCGTGTCCCGTCGGCAGATCCTGACCGCGGCTGCTGCCACAGGCGGCGGATTGCTGTTGGGGTGGCATCACGACGCGCAGGCGGGCGTCGTGGGAGCGGCAGCAAAGGCCACGCGGTCGGTCTTCGCGCCGAACGCGTTCATTCGCATCGGCACCGACGGCCGGGTCACGCTCATCATGTGCCAGGTCGAAATGGGTCAGGGCACGTACACCTCGATGCCCATGCTGCTGGCGGAAGAGCTCGAGGTCGGCCTGGACCAGGTCCGGCTCGAGCACGCCCCGCCCGACGACAAGCTGTACGCCAATCCGCTCTTCGGCGATCAAGAAACGGGCGCCTCGACGTCCGTGCGGGTGTTCTACGAGCCGCTGCGCCGTGCCGGGGCGACCGCGCGCACCATGCTCGTGGCCGCCGCAGCATCGACGTGGAACGTAGACCCAGCGTCGTGCCGGGCGCAGAAGGGCGTGGTGACCCACTCGCCGACGGGCCGTACGCTCACCTATGGAGCGCTGGCCGACAAGGCGGCCAGACTGCCGGTGCCCGCGCAGGTCGCTCTCAAAGATCCGAAGGACTTCAAGTTGATCGGAACGTCCGCCAAGCGGCTCGACACCCCGGCGAAGGTGAACGGGACCGCGCAGTACGGCATCGACGTTCGGCTGCCCGGGATGAAGATCGCCACCGTCGCCGCGAGTCCGGTGGTCGGCGGCAAGGTGGCCAGCCTCGACGACAGCAAGGCGAAGGCGATCAAGGGCGTGCGGCAGATCGTCCGCCTCGACGACGTGGTCGCCGTCGTGGCAGACCACATGTGGGCGGCCAAACAGGGACTGGCAGCGCTCGACATCCGCTGGGATGACGGCCCGAACGCGACCGTCAGCATCGCCGACGTCGTCCAGGGCCTCGCGGCGGCCACGCAGACGCCAGGGGTGGTCGCGCGGAAGGAGGGCGATGCCGCCGCAGCGATCGCGAATGCGCCGACGAAGATGGAGGCGGTGTACCAGGTCCCCTTCCTCGCGCACGCGGCGATGGAGCCGATCAACTGCACGGTGCACGTCCGGCCGGACCGCTGCGAGGTGTGGACCGGCTCGCAAGTCTT
>Ga0137418_10006892_pt1 | contig 10441 bp, 7 predicted proteins | sample CZODoug3_1_2_16f_FD_122242 | JGI IMG/M metagenome (GOLD analysis project Ga0137418, IMG submission 122242) | Vadose zone soil fungal communities from Angelo Coast Range Reserve, California, USA - CZODoug3_1_2_16fungal (Hybrid Assembly) | ecosystem: Environmental > Terrestrial > Soil > Vadose... | reverse complement strand
CGAACAAAGAATAATCCGGTGCTCATCGGCGATCCGGGTGTGGGCAAGACAGCAATCGTGGAAGGGCTCGCTCGACGAATCGTCAGCGGTGACGTGCCAGAGTCGCTAAAGAACAAACGGGTCATCGCGATGGATATCGGTGCGATGGTGGCCGGCGCAAAGTTTCGCGGCGAATTTGAAGATCGTCTGAAAGCGTTCTTAAAAGAGGTAACCGATTCGCAAGGTCAGGTCATTTTATTCATCGACGAGCTGCACACCATCGTTGGCGCAGGCGCCGCGGAAGGCTCCGTTGATGCTTCAAACATGCTTAAGCCGATGCTCGCGCGCGGCGAGCTGCGCACGGTCGGCGCAACCACGATCGATGAGTATCGCAAATACATCGAAAAAGACGCTGCGTTGGAGCGACGCTTCCAGCCGGTGCTTGTTAACGAACCGAGCGTTGAAGACACAATCGCGATCTTGCGCGGATTAAAAGAGCGCTACGAAGTCCACCATGGCGTGCGGATTACCGATGGGGCATTGGTTGCCGCAGCGGTGCTATCGCAGCGTTACATCACCGATCGCTTTTTGCCAGACAAGGCAATCGACTTGGTCGATGAAGCGGCGTCCCGTTTGAAGATCGAGCTCGATTCGATGCCGACAGAAGTCGACGTCATCGAGCGCCAGATCATGCAGCATGAGATGGAACGCCAGGCGCTCAAGAAAGAAAAAGATCCGGCGAGCAAAGAGCGCTTGAAGAAGCTCGAGAAAGAATTGGCGGCGCTAAAGGAAAAATCGAACGCGCTAAAAGCCGAGTGGCAAAAGGAGAAGGCGGCCATCGATGAGCAGCGGAAAGTGAAGGAAGAGATCGAGCGATTCCGGACTGAATTGGAACGCGCGCAGCGGCGCGGTGAATTGGGCAATGCGAGCGAGATTCAGTACGGCCGCATTCCTGAATTGGAAAAGAAATTGGCCGATCTTACTGCGAAATCGGCCAAGACTAAAAAGCGTTTGCTACGCGAAGAAGTGACAGAGGAGGACATCGCCGAGGTCGTCTCGAGCTGGACGGGCATTCCGGTTTCGCGCTTGCAGGAGGGCGAGCGCGAGAAGCTCGTAAAGCTCGAGGATCATTTGCACCTGCGCGTCGTGGGCCAGGACGAAGCGATCAAGGCCGTGGCAAACGCCGTCCGCCGCGCTCGGGCCGGTTTACAGGACCCGAATCGACCGCTGGGTTCATTTATTTTTCTCGGACCCACTGGCGTTGGCAAAACGGAATTGGCCCGCGCGCTCGCGGAATTTTTGTTCGACGACGAAAACGCCATGATCCGCATCGACATGAGCGAATACATGGAGAAACACACGGTTGCGCGCTTGATCGGCGCTCCGCCGGGTTACGTCGGCTACGAGGAAGGCGGCCAGCTTTCGGAAGCAGTGCGCCGGAAGCCGTATTCGGTCGTGCTCTTCGATGAAATCGAAAAAGCGCATCCGGACGTATTCAACGTGCTGCTGCAAGTGCTCGACGACGGCCGCATCACGGACGGGCAGGGCAGAACGGTCGATTTCAAGAACACGGTCGTCATCATGACTTCCAACATCGGCTCGCAATACATCATGGAGGAAGAATCTCCCGAAGCGCGCCGTCGACTGGTGATGGACGCATTGCGCGCGCATTTTCGTCCCGAGTTTTTGAATCGTGTCGACGAGATCATCATTTTTGACCGGCTAAGTGAAGAGGAGCTAAAGAAGATTGTCGAAATTCAACTTGGCCGATTGTCGAAACGTCTGGAGCAACAAAAGATCACGCTCAAGCTGTCCGATTCCGCCAAGGCGCTGCTGGCGCGTGAAGGCTACGATCCCGTTTACGGCGCCCGACCCTTGCGTCGCGCCATTCAAAGAGAAATTCTCGACCCGCTCAGCATCGATATTCTGGAAGGCAAAGTCCGCGAAGGTCAGACGGTTTATGTGGACGCGAAGAACGGCGCGCTCCAATTTCGCGTAACGTAGAGTGTCGTCTGTGCACCTGACGGGCTTAACCGTATAGTCATCGCAACTGCGTTGTCCTGACTACTTCCGCTTTCGCCGAGAACTTGACCTCACATTAAATCTCCGAGGTGAAACAGCGGATGCTTTGCCATCGTTTTTTTCCCAAGAATCGGCGTCCTTCGCGCGCGACAATAATCTCAGGTCCGATCGCAATCGTTCCAAGGTGGCGGTTAGGTCGAGGATGATCCTCATTCCCGCGAAATCGTCGCCGCAAACAGTCCGAAGCGCCTCGATTCGGCGGAGGGAGCGAATGGCATCACGGTCAAAGTAATAGCCGTGACTGGTCGTGTTCGTCGCCGGCGAGAGTAGATGATACTTACAGTAAACGAGAATCCTGCGACGCGGCACATCCACGATTCGCGATGTGGCTTCAATCGTGTAGAACGCGTCGGCTGGTGGCTCAAACAATTGGATCTCGCGAGAGCGTAATTCCGTACGCTGCGAAACTGGTGTCGAACTTCTAGTTGGATTGATCATTCAAGTAATTCTTGCTGGCTGCGAGATCGCGGCGAGCAGCGGTTCAAATGCGCGCGCTCCGTCATAACGTTGACCATTGATGAAGAAAGATGGCGTGCCGTTGACTCCGGCGCGCACTCCGCTCTTAAAATCTTCGTGGATGCGCTGAGCATGTGCGCCTGAAATCACCTCCTGAATCAGACGCTTTGCGTTGAGGTCCAGCGCGGCTGCGTATTCCGCCAGCGACTCGTCGTCGAGCGCAGCCTGGTTGGCGAACAGCATTTCGTGCATCGGCCAAAAAGCTCCCTGTTCTCCGGCCCCTTCGGCAGCTTCAGCTGCATGCTCTGCATGCGGATGGACGTTTGTCAGCGGAAAATGGCGGAATGCGAAACAAAGATCGTCCCCGAGCCGGCGCTGAATTTCTCTGACGATTGGCTGAACTTCCCCGCAAAAGAGGCATTCGTAATCTCCATACTCCAATAACGCAATCGGCGCGTCGATCGCGCCTTGAATGTGATCGCGCTCCGGATCCGGCAATTTCAGTTGCGTTTGGTTGATCATTTTGCCTACGTCGTTGCTAGCGTCGCTTGTTTGTTTTGCAAATCCTCCAACGCCGAAAGAATTCCGTCTGCACCGGGATTCACTCCGATCGGTGAAACAAAGCTCCAGTGAACTTTTCCCTCCGCATCGATAACAAACAGCGCGCGTTCGCTGACACCATCCTTGTCGCGGTACACGCCGTACCGGCGCGCCACATCACCCTTCGGTTCAAAGTCCGCTAGAAGGGGGAAATGAAGCTTGCGGTCGCGTGCGAACGCGGCATGGCACCAGGCGCCATCGACCGAGATTCCGATTAGTTCCGCCCCGAGCTCGTGGAATTCCTTCAGCATTTCATTGTACAGTGCCATTTGATCGCCGCAGACCGGACTCCAATCGGCCGGGTAAAACGCCAGCACGACCGGCTGGCCGCGGAATTCGCTCAGCGCAAGCCACTGGTCCGGCGTGCTTCGCAAGGTAAAATCGGGGGCCTCCACTCCTGAAGGCAGCGCTTTGGGGCGGCTCTTCGAATACATTTCTTTGTAATCATTTCCCTGTCCAGACTTCGGGTTGGTCGCGGTGTTTGCTTCAGCGGTTGTTGGCATGAGAAAACGAAATCTGATTTGTGTGTCTCGCAACGAACCTTCTCTATTGGATCGCAATTGTTCGAGGCGCGCGCGTCCTGATCTCCGGTCATTGACGCGCGCGCTCGATAATGCCATCGCAGCGCATGCTCAGGCGACCTTGACTTCGATTTGCTTGGGTTTGGCGTGTTCGCTCTTGGGCACCTGCACCCTGAGCACGCCATTTTTGAACTCCGCGTTTACTTTGCTGAAATCGGCATCATCAGGTAGAGCGAAACTGCGCATGAATGTGCCGTACCCGCGTTCGACGCGGTGATATTTCCTTTTCTTTTCTTCCTTCTCAAACTTCCGTTCGCCGGAGATGGTCAACACGCCGTTTTCGACCGTGACCTTTACATCTTCTTTTTTCATCTCGGGCAACTCGGCCTTGATGAGGTATTCCTTCTCATCTTCGGTGATGTCCGCCAGCGGCGTCCATTCTGGTAGAGTGATTTCTTCCCGCCCATTCCCGCGACGAGACGGTCGGCCAAAAAGGGTTGAAAGACGGTTTTGGAACTCTTCCATTTCTCGGAGTGGCTCCCAGCGAGTAAGTGTTTGTTGCATTTCGGTGTTCCTTTCCAGTGTTGGTTGTTGAACTGTCAGTGGTTTATCGCAGCCTGAGTGCTGACGATTTCCAAATATCGAGCGATTCACACGCGTCGCCGGGTATCTTAAGTTGTATTTTTGTGCTCCTCATGTTTTGTTCGGGGAAGAATTCCCAACCAATCAATCTGCTTCCTGGTTGCGATAAATAATTGAGGCTTGCGGAGGCAAGCATGGGGAATGAACCGGCGATCCAAAGCGACTGCCAGACCGGAATCGACTGTCGATCCAATATTGGAAAAACCGCTGCTACATCTACACGCGGCGAATGACGTCGATTCGTTTTGGAATGCCGTCCAAGATGTAATCGACGCGGCCGTGCCGACCTGTTTCATCGGCCTCACCTTGCAGCACAGTCCGATTTCGCCGCGAATTGCCAAAGCGTCGGAGAAACTTCCTAGTAGCTTTTTCCCGATTGTGCCGATCGAGAAATATTTCAACGCTCATCCGCACCGGAACATTGTGCTCATCAGCGATTTCTTTTCCGATGAGCGCCATTTTAGGCGGTCGTCGTTTTATCGCGGTTGTATGGTGCCGATAAATGGCCGATGTGCCATCGGCTTATTCTTCTGGAACGTTAGGCGCCTCCTCGCCGCAATCATTGTCGTGCGCAACATGCAGCAAGGCGGGCTGTCAACTGGCGAAATGAAATTGGTTCGCCATCTTCATGCTCAATTCCAAACAGCGCTCGGTCGGCTGCGTTTGCTCGAGCGCGAACAGGCCGAGTGCGTGGCCTTCGAACAATTCATGCGGCGAGTTCCGTTACCAACAGTTCTGTTGCGATGGAATTTGAGATTGGTGTATCGAAATCAAGCCGCAGCCGAGTTTTGTGCTTTGTGGCAACGGGGACCGTTGAGTGCGCGCTTCGTTAAAACAAAGGCTCCGCTTCCTCCTGAGGTCCTTGATCGATGTCGCCTTCTCAAGAAGCGCTGGAAACAGCTGACTCCGCTCGGCTTTGCGCCTGTCAATCTCGGGGACGAGACAGTTCATCATCCGACGCGACGCGATCTTCGTGCGACTATCAGTGTGAAACAAATCAGCTCGGCTGCCGTCGCGCGGCCGCATTTCTTAATCGAGTTCGAGAATTTATGTCCAGGTACTGCAATGGGATATCAAACCAGGGGCGCTTCGATGTCACATCTGATCCGGCTCACGAGCCGAGAACAAAATTTGGCGCTTCTCGTGTGCGATGGGCGCAGCAATCAGGAGATCGCTGATGAAAGCGGCTTGAGTCTGGAAACAGTGAAAAAACATCTTCATTCCATCTTCTGCAAGCTGGAAGTCCCCAGTCGCAGCCGATTGATCACCCTGATGCGATAACAACTCCAGCCGTTCTTATCTCGGTGAGACTAAGTCCGAGCTCTGGATAACGTGGCAAACCATTAGCCCGTGGACTCGGATTGCGCCGGCTTCGGCCGCAACATGGTTTGTTCGATTCCGTCGACGAAACGATAGGGCTTTCTCTCCAGATACAAAATGGAGCGCTTGGTTCCGTCTTTTGGCCACGTGTAATGACAGTTCTCGCAATAGTATTCCTTCTCGATCAAGCCGATCCTGGCCAGAAATCCCATCATTAGATTCGGAATGAGGGACCTGTGAGCAAACTGCGGATAATGAACCTGTAATGACTGGCATTCAGGGCAGCGAATTGCCTCGCGCAATATTCCTTCGGACGCGTCCCACTCGAGCAAAAGCTTTTGCGCGCGCTCAAGTTGATCCATTGGAACATGGATCCGGGCGTCGGATTCTTCCTTCGATACAAACCAAAGCTTTTCGAGAAGCTCATCGTCAATCTCAGCTGCAATGCCAGCGTTAGCGAGCAGCCTCTGAATCGGCGCTGCCTTGGCCCGGTCGTTAAGAGTTACAACAGGAGCTCTCATCACGGACCAATTTCATGCTCTCTCTCAGAACAGCAAGTGAATGTGCTCCACGTACTTTTTCAACAGGAGCGGTTCCAGGTAAACTGCTAGCCAACCGCAACGCTTGTTTTCATACGCCGGAGTGGACAAGAAATTTGCTCGCCTCTCCTGGTACAGCGGAATATCTGACTTCGACTGGGATAGCGCTGAGTTTGCGATAAACCTTGCCCGCCCGGCGCAATGGCCACCATCCATAAAGGAAAACGTCCATCGGATGCCACATCGCTACCCAGCCGGCGATCGTTAGACTTGTCTCCACAATGTTGGCGCCAGGAATATCGAGACGGCTGGCCATTTGCCCTCCGCTCAGGCAGACGGTGAGGAACAACAGACCGATCAGCAAACTGATGCGGCCCTCGCGAAGGAGCTGCTTGAACTCGCGTTGGTTCAAGCCGGTCCTGTAGGCAAAATAGTTGTGCACGGCCCGCTCAATCACACTCTGCGCGTCCGTGCCCGGAGAACGATTTTGCAAATACACGACCAGCCGCAGCGGATCGTGCAGTGAATATTCGGTGGCCCAGCTAACGATGAATTCCTCCAAGTCGTGGTCCAGGTCCTTCTCGTGAAATGGTGAAGGGTCCATCGTGTTAAAAAACTGCTCCAAATCTTCCAGGTTTACCTCGATTGTCTTTTCAACTTTCGGCGATGGCGCCGAAGACAGCAGTGAGAACGTGTCCATTGTTTTCTCTGTTTTTGATTTACGTATGCTGTTCGATAAATTGTCGAATCTGCGACGCGGGCATCGCGCCGGCTTGACGCGCTACTTCGATGCCGTTTTGGAACAACGTCATCGTCGGGATCGCGGAAACATGATTGCGGTACCCGAGGGTTGGCACGTCTTCGGTATTCACCTTTGCGACGACTAACCGGCCGGCAGTCTCTCTCGCCACCTTGCGCAGTTCAGGCGCCACCATTCTGCACGGTCCGCACCATGGCGCCCAGAAATCTACCAGTACCGGCAGAGTCGATCGGCTTATCAGCGCATCGAACGCCAAATCGCTTGGCACTTCCACCGGTTCGCTCGGGGGGGTCAACTCGGTTTGGCATTTGCCGCAACGAAATGTCCGCTTTAACGCTTCGTACTTGAGACGATTGCGTTGCCCACATTTTGGGCAAGTCACGAGCAATCCGTGATCGTCTGTTCGAATCACACCCACAACGAAGTTTCGCGGCTCGAAGTCTGTCCGCGTGTGATCTGGATCTTGAGCAGCGCGATTTAGCAAGTGTACAGGGGTCAGTAGGCTGGAAGTGCGAGCCGCAGCCGATTGATCGCGCTGGTGCGATAACTAGATGCCAAGATGTTTCCGATTCAAGACTCCGTTCCGAGCCGCTCGGTGCCGGTCGTTACGCGTGCGTTGATTCTTATAAACGTAGTCGTGTTTTTCTTTGAGCTCATGCTTCCCCGGCAGGGCCTCGAACAACTCTTTTATCTTTTCGGCCTTGTGCCGGCGCGCTTCACTCATCCGGATTGGGCTGCTTACGTTGGTTTTCCTGTGGATAGCTACTGGGCGATCCTCACTCACCAATTCCTGCATGGCGGCTGGCTCCACATCGTCGCCAACATGATCCCCCTCGTCTGCCTCGGCCCCGCGCTGGAGGAGTTCCTCGGCCGCATGCCGTTTCGCGTGCCGCTCGACGCGGGGCGTGCGAAGCAGCATTGGGAGATCCCGTCGCTCAATCTGGCGTTCACGGCGACCCTCGCCGTCACCGATTCCGGTGGAGTCGGCGTGAACGGCCTCGCCCCGTCGCTCAGCATCGCCTCAGGCACGGGAGGGGCGCAGGTGGTCTCCGGACCCGTCCCCGCCTCCCAGAACGTGGCGGGCGGCGCGACTGTGTCGTTCACCTGGACCTGCGCGGCCACCTCGAACGGGGCCATCGCCCTCTCGGCGACGGTCGCCGGAACCGACGCCATCGACGGCAGCTCGCGGTCGGCGACCGCGGGAGCCACGGTCGCCATCTCCGACGCTGTCCAGGTCGCCGCCGCTCCGCTGGGCGCGAGCACTACGTTCGCGTACGCCTTCGACTTCAACGGCCGCGTCTACCTGGGCCCCAGCCGGGACGGGACCGGCGGCGTGCGCATGCTCCCCGACGGGTCGAGCCCGCAGCCCTTCACGCTCGCGTTCCAGGGCGACCCGGTGAACGGCGACAACAATGCGTCCAGCACCCGCCCATTCCCCTCGCTGGGATCCACCAACTGCGCGATGGACACGATCCAGTGCGGGCCGGACAACGAGAACGGCCGTGGCCTCTTCGGTTCCGGAATCGTCGGCGGGACGCCGTGGCTCATCGCGGGCGGTGCGCGCACCAACAGCGTCCTCTCGCACGTCTATGCGACAACCGACGCGGGCACGGCGCCGGTCTTCAGCTACGACTACGTGGCGAACGCCCTCACCAGCCAGACCCGCGGCACCTCGTCCATGCTCGTGTTCCGCGACCGCGTCTACTTCGGGTTCGCCGACACGGGCGCGAGCCGGCCGACGTACATCGTGCTGCGCAAGATGCCCTCGTCACCCGGCTCCACGCCCGTCGTCGGCGTCGACGTCGCGAATCTTCGCATCAACCAGGTCAGCGACGTCGGATCGGTGGGGCTGGTGAACCGCAACACCACGCAGATGCAGATGATCGATTCCCAGACGGCCTTCAACGACCGGATCTACCTTGCCAACAACGGCGGCATCGTCCATTCGGACACCAACGATCCCCAGCCGCCGCTGGCCGGCCTTCTCCCGCCCTGGACCGTCTCCACCCCGAGCAACGCGCTCTATGTCGGGAAGTCCTCGATCACCACCCGCAAGACGCTGGACATCGCGCCTGCCGACAAGGCGTTCCCGCAGATGGCGGCCCTGGCCGGCAGGCTGTACGCAGCGCGCAACACGACCTCCGGCCCGCAGCTCTGGACTTGCGTGCCGGGGCCCGATCTCCTCTGCGATCCGCAGGACTGGACGTTGCTGGCGCCCAACGGCGTGGGCGACACCACGCTCAGCCAGTTCGACGACCCGCAGAATACCCGCGTCACGCTGCTCGCGGCGACCTCGAGCCGGCTGTATGTCGGCTACAACAACCCGGCCGGGGTGGTGCTGTACCGGTCGCGCGCCGGCCTCACCGCTCCCTCGTCGCGCGCCGACTTCGAGGGGACCGCCGGCTGCGACGCTTCGCAGGCGCCTTCTTCCTGCGACGGCCTGGGCGGCCGCGGCCTGGGAGCCGGCGCGACGCGGATCTTCGACGGGCGCGTGCTCACCTATGGCAAGGACTACCTCTACCTGACGGCGGGCAACGGGAGCTCCGGCTTCCGGGTCTTCCGGCTGGTGCAGTGAGGCCCCCGATGCCGAGCATCCTCATCGTCGACGACGAGCCGGTGGTCCTGGACGTGCTCAAGCGCCTGCTCGAGGAGGAAGGGCGCGAAATCTCCCTGGCGAGCTCGCCCGCCGAGGCGCTGCGCATCGCCCAGCTGGGGCCCTTGGAGGTGGCGCTGATCGACAAGAACCTGCAGGGCGCTTCCGGCCTCGACCTCTCGCGCAGGCTCAAGGCCCTGCAACCGGAGCTGGAAGTGATCCTCATCACCGGCTACGCCTCGTTGGATACCGCGATCGAGGCGGTGCAGATCGGCGCCTTCGACTACCTGACCAAGCCCATCGACGACTACGCCGCGCTCGCGCTCAAGGTGCACAACGCGATGGAGAAGTCCCTCCTGCGCCGCGGCCAGCGGGACCTGCTCGAGCGCCTGAGCGAGTCGGAGGCCCGCTACCGGCACCTGGTCGCCTCCGCCCCGGACGCGGTGGTCGTCTACGAGGTGGAGTCCGGCCTCGTCCAGGACGCCAACGGCGCGGCCGTGCAACTCTACGAATATACGCTCGAGGAGCTGAGCTGCCTGCGCGCGACCCAGCTGGGCCCCACCGAGCCCGGCAGGCACGAGCACCGGCGCAAGGATGGGACGGCGTTCACCGCCGACGTGAGCGCGACGGAGTTCACGCTCAAAGGAAAGCAGCTGCGGGTGCAGTCGGTGCGCGATGCGACCGCGGCCGTGCAGGCGGAGCGGGAACGGCGCGCGCTGGAGGAGCGGCTGCGCGTCTCGCAGAAGATGGAGGCGGTGGGCCGCCTCGCCGGCGGGGTGGCGCACGACTTCAACAACCTGCTCACCATCATGTCCGCGCACGCGGAGTTCCTCTCCCAGCAGCTGGGCCCGGACAATCCCGAGGTGCAGGGGATCGCGCGGGCGGCGGAGCGCGGAGCCGCCCTCACCAAGCAGCTGCTCCTCTTCAGCAGGCACAAGCCGGTCGCGCA
>Ga0137418_10006891_pt1 | contig 10441 bp, 9 predicted proteins | sample CZODoug3_1_2_16f_FD_122242 | JGI IMG/M metagenome (GOLD analysis project Ga0137418, IMG submission 122242) | Vadose zone soil fungal communities from Angelo Coast Range Reserve, California, USA - CZODoug3_1_2_16fungal (Hybrid Assembly) | ecosystem: Environmental > Terrestrial > Soil > Vadose... | reverse complement strand
CAACCGCGGTTGAAACAGCTACACGACCCAGTCCGAAGAGGAATATAGAGCCAAGACCGTATAAATCAAGATATCTTGATACGTTGATTTAATGCTTAGTAGCCGAACAACGTGCCCGGTTTGTTCGCATCCTCGCCCAACTCGAATCGTGGAAAAGCTTTCAGGGAAGCGGTAATCGCGACGGTGTAGTCAATTGGGCCAGTGCGGCTTTCGCGGACGCGGAAGCTTAAAGCAGCCGTCCAACTTCGGAGGTCGCGATACAAAGAATACTGTTGCTCTTCCATAACGCCGTCGCGAGCTTCGAAGTAGTGCCGCGCGCGGACGCCCCAATTCTCGCTGAGCCGATAGTAGAGGCTGCTATAGATAAGGTTATTGCCAGACTCTGGCGGGAAACCCGCCAGGGCGCGCAGGTAACGATGCCCGATGGCGTAACTCTAACGTTCACCGGGTGTCAGGGTCAAGTAGTGATTAGCTTCACGCCAAAGCTTGGCGCGCACGTCATAGCGGGTTTCCGAATCGAGAGCCAACCATGAAAATGGCTTCAGCTCGAGATCGGAATAAACGTCAGAAAACGTGCTTTGATTGCTCCTCGGCCGCAAACGCCAGTCTGCGTAGAGCGCCCAATCGACTACATTGTCGAGGCCCAGTTTGCGTTTGGTTTGCAAACGATTGCGCAATCCAAAACGAATCACGTTTTGGCTGTCGATGGAGTCGATCGAGTTGTAATCAGGAAATTCGATCGGCAGCAGCCGCGTGGTGGGCAGTTCGTAATCGAATTGCGGCAAACGCGACGGTGGGCGGGTGGGATGCGGAACAAAGACATAGTTCAGGGAGGGCTCAATGATATGACGGAGTCCGTTGAGGTCCCAAAAGCGGCTTCTGACGCCCGGCCAGAGGGCCGACGCTTTGAATGTGACCTCAGCCCCGGTGTTGAAGACGGCGCGATACGTTTCATCGTTCGTGCCGCCCGGGCCTTTGGCCTCGCTGTAATAAGTCACGCGCCCGCCCACGCGCGGAGCCACATTGAGCCAGCCGAAGAACGTCGTCGGTAGCGTGATTTGATGGTAGGTATCGCCGCGGAACGCCTCGTAGTCGTTTGTGCCAGGGGTGGGATTGCGCCGCCGGAAGTAACCGACCGAACTTTCGCTATCGTAATAAAACGGAGTATCCCAAATCTGCTGACGGAATCCCGTGAGTTTTAGGTCGGGCAACCGCTCGACCGTCTCGAAGAACCCGGTGACTTGCATCTGGCCGAGCAGATCGAGAGAAAAGTTTGACCAGAGTTGGTTGGCTTCGGCAAAGGTGGTTGGTTGGACATTTTTGCGATATTCACTTTCAAAGAAGTCGCGGATGATGAGAGGATCGCTTTGGTAACGAACCGCAACCTTCGCGGTCAAATTGGTGCGCAGAACGGCTCGGTGTGTGAACCAGATGCGTTGGCGTTCATCGTCAAGGGGCGCCTTGGTGAGGTCCAGGCCCGGCTCATCGTCGTGGGTGTAGTAATATTTGAAAGTGCCCTGGCCCAGCGTGCTCGGCAGCTTATAATTGAAGTCCGGGCCATAGCCGAAGCCACGTTTTTGCCGGGCATCCAGGTGCAAGGTGCCGTCGAGTTGATCGTTCCAGTACCAATTGTAGCTGGTCAGGAGGAAGGGTCCGTAAAGGCTGCGGTAACCGGGAACCAGGACAAAGTTATTGGGATGGCGCTGCAGCTTTCGCCGATAATACGGATAGTAAAACACTGGAACATTCCGGATATATAGGACTGCGTTGCGTGCCTCGATGTAATCTCCTGGAACGATGATTAATTGCCTGGCGCGCAACCGAAACCCTGCGTCCGAATAATCATCGGTCGTCACTTCAGCATTCGACCCCAGATACACGTCTGCCTTCTGTTCGCCCAGAAGCAGATCACCTCGAATAAAATACGGGTTCTGACCCGCTTTAAAGTTTTCGCCCGCGAGATGCCCGGTTTTGAAATTGTACTGCAGGCGCTCGCTGGCCCAGGTTTGGCCTCCGTGTTCAATCCGAACGTCGCCTTCGGCAATTGCGTCGCCGGTCTGTTGGTTTACCGTGGCCTTCTTTGCGGTCAGCGTCACGCCGGCGTAGCGCACGATCACCCCGTTCGTGGCGATGGCAGTTTGAGTCCGATTATCGAATTCCACCCAGCCATCCGCTGCCAGCGACACGATGCTCCACTGGTTTGATGCTGGTTGTTGTGCGATGCAAACGGCGCAGGCCGTGCAGAAAAAAAGGAGCGTCGCGGAAACTTTTTGCATCGAGCGCGCACAGCTAAGCAAATGGGCTGGGCAGTGCCAAGACGCGAATCCTGAGAATCGTGAATCTTGACTTTTACTCTCCACTCCAAACACTCAATCCATGGCTGGGGAACGTTTCGAGGCGCCGGCGAAATCCGGATGCGAGATCGAAGTGAAGCAGGGCATTTGCGAGCACATTTGCTCGTTCCTGGGGTAACATGGCTTTGCGCTGATGTTGTGATGGCGCGCGTCATTTTCCATTTGGACATGGACGCGTTCTATGCCTCCATCGAGCAGCGCGATAATCCAGCCCTTCGAGGAAAACCGGTCATTGTCGGCAGTAGATGTGCAGCCCTCGCGACTGGGCGGCCTGCGCTCAATTGTGGACGTTGTTTTCTCATTTGCGGATCGCGCGACGGATGTGACGGAGAAGTTCTTCGTTCGGGTCGATGTTACCGATGAGTTTCCGTTTCTGATGACCAAGCTCTCGCCCTACTACGATCGCTAGCCCAAGAAAAGGATGGCGCTATGAGCGTGCCTGGCTGGATTGACGAACCGGTCGCGGTGCAGGAGTAATGGCCATGACCTTTCAATCCTCGAGCCCCGGCCGCCGTCCGTTCTTCCGCCGCCGCAAGACCTGTCCGTTCTCCGGCACCAACGCGCCGAAGATCGACTACAAGGACGTGAAGCTGTTGCAGCGCTACATCTCGGAGCGCGGCAAGATCGTGCCGAGCCGCATCACCGCGGTATCGGCCAAGAAGCAGCGCGAGCTTGCGACCGCCATCAAGCGGGCGCGTTTCCTCGGGCTCTTGCCCTACGTGATCCGCTGAGCGGCGGGATCTCCGGCGTCAGGCCGGAGATCGATGCTCAAAACTAAGGGCGCGGGCGGTCCCGCGCCTGATGGTTGGGACGGACATGATCCGTCTCTAACCGCTCCTCGTTACCGGGCGGGACAGCTTCGTGATGGCGCAGTTCTGGTTGCAGATCGGATTGATCGGATTCGGCGCGGGGGCAGCCTCCGCGCTCTTGTTCGCGTCCGTGCTCTCCGGCTCGTTCCTCTCCGTCGTGCTGTTCTATCTCGCGCCGTTGCCGGTCCTGATCGCGGCGATCGGCTGGAGCCATTGGGCTGGCCTCGCGGCCGCGCTGGCGGCCGCGCTCGGCCTCGCGCTCGCATTCGGAACCTTCTTCTTTCCGGCCTTTCTGATCAGCGTCGGGCTGCCGGCCTGGTGGCTCGGCTATCTGGTTTTGCTCGCGCGCCCCGCCGCATCGGCCGGGGAAACCGAATGGTACCCGCCGGGCCGGCTCGTGGTGTGGGCCGCGATCCTGGGGGCGCTGGTGATCATGGCGGCGCTGCCCCAGTTCGGCGGCAGCGAGGCGGCCATCCAGGCGACGTTGCGCAGCGGCTTCGAGCGAATGCTTCGCTTGCAAATGCACATCCCGCCCGGCGAAGCGCTCACCGTACCGGGTGTTTCCGATCCCGACCGGCTGATCGATATCCTGGTGGCGGTGCTGCCGCCGGCCGCGGCGGTGCTCACCACGATGACGCAGCTTCTCAATCTCTGGCTCGCGGCGCGCATCGTGAAAATCTCGGGCCGGCTCAAGCGCCCCTGGCCGGATCTGGCGGACATGCGGTTTCCGGCGGCGACGCCGTTCGTTCTCGCGGCGGCGATCGCCGGCTCCTTCCTGCCCGATGTCGTGGGCATCGCCTGCACGCTCGTGGTCGCGACCCTGCTGATCGCCTATGCGGCGCTCGGCTTCGCGGTGCTGCACGGGATCACGCGCCGGCTGCAGAGCCGCGGCATCGTGCTGGTCGGAGTCTATACGGCCGTCGCCATCTTCGGCTGGCCGATCCTGCTCGTCGCGCTGCTCGGCCTCATCGACATCGCGCTCGATCTGCGCACCCGCATCGCAGCGATGCGCGGCCCGCCCGCCCCCCTCGCCTGAACGGAATTTCCACACACCATCGAAACCCGGACCTCAAAGGAGACCAGCCATGGAAGTCATTCTGCTCGAACGCGTCGGACGCCTCGGCCACATGGGCGACATCGTCCGCGTCAAGGACGGCTTTGCCCGCAATTTCCTGCTGCCGAAAGGCAAGGCGTTGCGCGCCACCAAGGAAAACAAGGCCAAGTATGAAGGCATGAAGGAGACGCTCGAGACCCGCAATGTCGAGCTGCGCGGCGCGGCCCGGCAGATCGGCAGCGGCCTCGACGGCAAGAGCTTCATCGTGCTGCGCCAGGCGTCCGAGGGCGGCCAGCTCTATGGCTCGGTGTCGGGCCGCGATGTCGCCGCGATCCTCAACGAAGGCGGCTTCAAGGAAGTCAACCGCGGCCATGTTGCGCTCAACGCGCCGATCAAGAATATCGGGCTGCACAAGGTGCCGGTCGCGCTTCATCCCGAGGTCGAGATCACGGTCACGATCAACGTGGCGCGCAGCGCCGACGAGGCCGAGCGCATCGCGCGCGGCGAGGACGTGATCGGACGGCGCGACCAGGCCGAGGAGCGCGAGGCGCTCACGGCCGCCGGATTCTTCGACCAGCCCGAAGAGGCGGGCGAGGACGACGAAGCAGCCGAGCCGACCGAGGCCGGCGACGCCAAGGACACCAAGAAGGAAGCCAAGGCCCGCAAGACCAAGGGCGACGACGACAAGGAAGGCGCCAAGGAACCGAAGGGCAAGAAGGCCAAGGCCGCCGACGAGGACGAGGAGTCCACCGAGAAGGCCAAGCCCGCCAAGAAGCCGCGCAAGGCGCGCGACGCGGAGGCGTGACCGCCGCCCTGTCGCTGACGGGCGGCTCTAGAGCAAGATCGCTTCAGATTGAAGCGATCTTGCTCTCGATCTTCTTGTTTTTGCGCATGATCTTGTTCGAAAAGTCTGTCAACTTTTCGGGATCATGCGCTAGTTGTTCCCGGGCGGCGGCTGGATGATCGGCCCGGAGGCGCGACGCGGCAGCCTCGACGGATGCGCGGGGGCGGCGGGCGCGGCCGTCTCCGCGGCGCCGCCGGGCGTCCCGGCGGCGTCCTTCTTGCGGTCGGATTTTTTGCGCTTCGGCGCCGGCGTTGCCGCCTCGGCGGGCGGCGCCGAATTGGCCGTATCGGCGGCCGGCACGGCGCCCGCATCGGCCGCCGGCACAGTGGCGGCGTCGGCATCCGGCACGCTGACCGAATCGGCGGCCGGCGCGGTCACCGGATTGGGGGCCGCGTTGGCGGCCGGCACCGTGACCGAATTGGTCACGCCGCTGTCGGCGGGCGCGGCCGCGTCCTTGCGGGCCGCGGGCGTGGCGACCGGGGCCGGCGACCCCGAGCCCGCATAGGACTCCACTTTGGACTCACCTTTCTTGGCCGGCTCCGCGAGGCGCTCGGTCTCCTTCGCGCTGCCGCCCGCGGCGCCGTAGGATTTGAGCTTGGCGGCGGTCGGGTCGACCGGAATGCCCGCCGGCTTCGCGCCCTCGCGCGACGCTGCCGGCGTCCGCGCGCGTCGGGACGAATCCTCACGCATGATCGAGGTCTCGCCCTCGTCGTCCTGCGCTTGGGCGGGCTCGGCGGCCGGCGCCGTCACGATGCGCGGCCGCGGCTTGGGGCTTTCGGGGGTGGCGGGCCTGGGTTCCGGCGCCACCGCGGCATTCGCCCGCGGCCTCTGCCCGGGCTTCTGTCCCGGCTCGCTTTCCGTGATACCGACCGTCGGCCTGGGATTTTGCCCGGCCGGCGGCCGCTGCCCGCCCCCGCCAACGCTCGCCACATAGGCGGCCAGCGCGCCAGCAGACTCCTGCTTGGTCGTATAATGCTCCCGCAAGAATCCGGCGAGCGAACGCTGGTCCATACCCCTTGAGAGGCCTTGCGGCGTCTTGTGGCAAGCCGAACAGTCGGATTGGAACAGCTGGGCCGGCGTCTTGCCGGCCGTATAGTCCTGCGCGGCCGCAGAACCGGCGGCGCCGGCGACCAGCAAGCCGATGATAAATTTCGAGAATCGCCAAGCCACCCCGTCCTCCAAGCTCGTCCCCAATGCCGATGGCCCACCGCTGATCATGGCGAGGCGCGGCGACTCCATGACTTAGCCTATTTGTCGAAAGTGACCAATGTTCGAACGCCCCACTGTTTCCCCCGCACTTGTACCTATTTGTGGCCGTGGCTATCTGTCACCCCGGTAAGAGGGGTCGGAACCTGTCGATCCGCGGCGCAGGGCGGGGTCGACTTGGCCGTCCAACCGGCTTTCGGCGGGTCAGTCCTGCCGGATCGGGCCGGCCCCGGCGGCCTTGGCGTTGCGGAGGCGCGCCATGGACTGGCTGCTGCGCGCATTGATCGCACGAATGATCCGTCGTGGAACCTTTCGCCTCACCACCGCCGGCGGAACGATCCTGACCTTCGGCGACGGAACCGGCCCCGCGATCGCGGCCCGGTTTACCAGCCGGCGCGCCGAGGTCGCGGTCCTGCTCGAGCCCGAGCTCAAGCTCGGCGAAGCCTATATGACCGGCACCTTCGTGATGGAGGAAGGCTCGATCGCCGATCTGCTTGAATTGGCGATGGGCAGCGACTACGGCCGGGCCTTGCGCTGGTGGAGCCCGCTCGACGCGCTGCGGCTGGCATGGCGATGGCTCAAGCAGTTCAACTTGCGCGGCCGTGCGCGCCGCAACGTCGCGCATCACTACGACCTCGATGAGAGGCTCTACACGCTGTTTCTCGATTCCGACCGGCAATACAGCTGCGCCTATTTCGATACCCCCACGGCCTCCCTCGACGACGCCCAGCTTGCCAAAAAACGTCACCTCGCCGCCAAGCTGAGGATCGAGCCGGGGTCCCGCGTGCTCGACATCGGTTGCGGCTGGGGCGGGCTTGCGCTCTATCTCGCCGAATATACCGGCGCGCGGGTTACCGGCATCACCTTGTCGAAAGAGCAGCTTGCGCTGGCGCGTGTCCGGGCGAGCGAGAAGGAGCTCGGCCGCGCCGTCGAGTTCCGCCTGCAGGACTATCGCGACGTCGCGGAAAAATTCGACCGGGTGGTCTCGGTCGGCATGTTCGAGCATGTCGGGGTCGGCTTCTACGACCGGTTCTTCCGAAGCTGCGCCCAGGTGCTCGCCGAGAACGGCGTGATGGTGCTGCATGCGATCGGCCGTTCCGAGGGCCCGGGGATCACCAACCCCTGGATCGCGAAATATATTTTCCCGGGCGGCTATATTCCGGCGCTCTCCGAGGTCCTGCCGGCGGTCGAGCGGGCCGGGCTTCTGGTGGCCGACGTCGAGATCCTGCGCCTGCATTATGGCCAGACGCTGCGCGCCTGGCGCGAGCGCTTCCTGGCCCATCGCGAGACCGTCGAGCGGCTCTATGACGGGCGCTTCGTCCGGATGTGGGAATTCTACCTGGCGGCCTCCGAGATGGCCTTCACCCGGCAGAACATGATGGTGTTCCAGCTCCAGCTCACCAAACGCCAGGATGCGGTGCCGATCACCCGCACCTATATCGGCGCCGAGGAGACGAGGCTGCGACTGCTCGAAGGCGGACAGCGCCGCCCGATGCGGTTGGCGGGCGAATGAGCGAAGATCCTGCGAATCCCATGGCTTGCGGCGTCGTTCACGCGGATGTCGTCACATGTGACCACCGGGTCACCGTCAAGCCTTTTGTTTCGACTTAACAAGAACAAATTCTTCAGCGGTGATAACAGGGGGAAACGACCCCGATCGTGTTTCCTCGACGGTGCGATGTCGTGTAATTGCCGCTCGTCACCGTCGCCCGAGTATGTTTCGCGAGTTTAGGTGAGTGCCGTGTCGAATTTCGTAGCAACAACAACGACCCTGGACCTTCATGGCTGTCGAATCGACTGCTCGCAAGCAGCCGGCGGAAAATCCGCCGCTGTTTCGTTCCGCACCGCACAATATCGAGGTCGAGCAGGCGCTGCTCGGCGCGATCCTCGTTAACAACGAGGCGTTTTATCGCGTCTCCGATTTTCTCGAGCCCGAGCATTTCTTCGAGCCGCTGCATCAAAAAATCTACAAGGACATCGGCTCGCTGGTGCGCGCCGGCAAGAGCGCGTCGCCGATCACCCTCAAGACCTTCCTGCCCGCCGATCTCGATATCGGCGGGATGAACGGCAGCCAGTATCTGGCCCGGCTCGCCACCGAGGCGACCACCGTGATCAACGCGGGCGACTATGGGCGCACCGTCTACGACATGGCGCTGCGGCGCGCCTTGATCGGGATCGGCGAGGCGATGGTGAATGTCGCCTATGACGCGCCGGTCGAGCTCGGGCCGCAGAACCAGATCGAGGACGCCGAGCGCCGGCTCTACGAGCTGGCCGAGAGCGGCCGCTACGACGGCGGCTTCCAGCGCTTCGCCCAGGCCCTCACCACCGCGGTCGAGATGGCGGCGCATGCCTATCAGCGCGACGGAAAATTGTCGGGGCTCGCGACCGGCCTGCGCGATCTCGATCGGATGATGGGCGGCCTGCAGCATTCCGACCTGATCATCCTGGCGGGGCGGCCCGGCATGGGCAAGACCGCGCTCGCCACCAACCTCGCCTACAACGTCGCAAAAGCCTGGCGCGGCGAGGTGAAGGCCGATGGACGCGTCGAGTCGGTGGACGGCGGCATCGTCGGCTTCTTCTCGCTCGAAATGTCGGCCGAGCAGCTCGCCACCCGCATCATCTCGGAGCAGACCGAGATCCCGTCCAATCGCATCCGCCGCGGCGAGATCGAGACCGGCGATTTCGACCGCATCGCCGAGGCGGCGCGCGAGATGGAGACGATCCCGCTCTATATCGACGAGACCGGCGGCCTGTCGATCGCCCAGCTCGCGGCGCGCGCGCGCCGGCTCAAGCGCCAGAAAGGCCTCGACCTCCTGGTCATCGACTATATCCAGCTGCTGTCGGGCTCGGGCAAACGCGCCGCCGAGGGACGCGTCCAGGAGGTGACCGAGATCACCACCAGCCTCAAGGCGCTGGCGAAGGAATTGAACGTCCCGATCCTCGCGCTGTCGCAATTGTCGCGCCAGGTCGAGAACCGCGACGACAAGCGTCCGCAGCTCTCCGACCTGCGCGAATCCGGCTCGATCGAGCAGGACGCCGACGTCGTGATGTTCGTGTTCCGCGAGGAATATTATTTGCGCAATCGCGAGCCGCGCGCAGGCAGCGAGGAGCACTTCAAGTGGCAGGCCGAGATGGAGGCCGTGCACGGCAAGGCGGAGGTCATCATCGGCAAGCAGCGCCACGGACCGACCGGAACCGTGCCGCTCCACTTCAAGGCGGACGTCACCCGCTTCGCCGACCTCGCCAACGAAGACCACCTGCCGGCCAGGATGTAGGCGCCGGCCCAACGCTACATGTCCCGACGGCCAATGCTGGGTGGCGCGCCGCCGCGCCCGCACGCGGCCGCTTGACGACCGGCTTCTTATGGGATACCCCCCTACCCTATAATGACACACACGATCCGCGAGAAGCACAAGCTGCTGGCCCGGGTGCGCCGCATCCGCGGGCAGGTCGAGGCGCTCGAGCGTGTCCTCGCGAGCGAGGCCGGCTGCGACGAGGTCATGCACCAGATCGTCGGGATTCGGGGCGCGGTCACCGGCCTGATGGCGGAAGTGGTCGAGGACCATGTGCGGACCCATCTGGTGAATCCACCGGACAACGCCGTCGCGCTCGACACCCGGGCGGCCGAGCAGCTGATCGACGTGATGCACTCCTATTTGAAATGAGCCCGACGCTCATGAGCAACTTCGGCGAAGCGGACTTTACGCATCGGCACGTCTTCCTGGGCGCCGGACATGTCCGCAACGAGCGCCGGACCTGGGCCGTCATCGCGCTTTGCACCGCCATGATGGTGGCCGAGATCGTCGGCGGGCTCGTTTTCGGCTCGATCGCGCTGGTCGCCGACGGCCTCCACATGTCCACCCACGCGGCCGCCCTGCTGCTCGCGGCGCTCGCCTACAGCTACGCGCGCCGCCACGCCGACGACGAGCGCTTCAGCTTCGGCACCGGCAAGCTCGGCGATCTCGCGGGATTCACCAGCGCCGTCGTGCTGGCCATGATCGCCGTGCTGATCGGATACGAGTCGCTCATGCGGTTTATCTCGCCGGTCGCCATCCAATATGACGAGGCGATCGCGATTGCGACCGTCGGGCTCTTCGTCAACGTCGCCAGCGTCTTCCTGCTCGGCGGCGGCGACCATCATCACGACCATGGTCACGGCCATCCGCATGATCAC
>Ga0137418_10006890_pt1 | contig 10441 bp, 9 predicted proteins | sample CZODoug3_1_2_16f_FD_122242 | JGI IMG/M metagenome (GOLD analysis project Ga0137418, IMG submission 122242) | Vadose zone soil fungal communities from Angelo Coast Range Reserve, California, USA - CZODoug3_1_2_16fungal (Hybrid Assembly) | ecosystem: Environmental > Terrestrial > Soil > Vadose... | reverse complement strand
GAGGTGCACCAGTTCTGGAAACGCCTCGGGTATCCGTTCGAGACGCTCACACCGTCCTATGCCAGCGCCATTGGGGCTGCCGGTGATCGACCGGCAGCACTGGCAACCTTGATGGGGATTCTGCTCAACACTGGTGTCCTGTATCCGTCTATGCGCTTTGACTCCTTCCACTTTGCGACAGAAACGCCCTATGAAACGCACCTTGCCCTCCCCCCAGTGCAGGGCACACGCCTGCTGCCTTCCGAGGTGGCCACAGCAGCGCGGAGCGCCCTCATCGACGTCGTTGAGCAAGGCACAGCGCGCCGCCTGAAAGGTGTCTACCAACGACCGGACCGTCAACCTCTCCAGGTCGGTGGCAAAACGGGCACCGGCGACCATCGGTATGAAAGCTATGGCGCACGCGGTAAGCTGACCGGGACGCGCGTGGTGAGCCGCGCTGCCACGTTTGTCTTTTTCCTCGGCGACCGTTTCTTCGGGGTGGTGACGGCCTATGTGACGGGGCCAGAGGCAGCGCGCTATCACTTCACGAGTGCCTTACCGGTGCAGGTCTTGAAAAGTCTGGCGCCTATTCTCACACCGCGCTTCGAGTGGACGCAGGGAGACGACGGCAAGAACAGGGTTGAGAAGATCAGAGACGCCTCACGCACGACTGTCCTGACCTCTCCAATGGAACGGCGGAAGACGACGCCCCTCGCGTACACGCCAAGGGCAGCAGGGCACTCCCCATCACCAAGATGAGACCACAGGTGCAGTGTGGGCGATCACCATGCCAGACCTGCAGCACTGGCCAGTGATCGCATGACCCGCTCAGGTGCCCTCAAGCTCTTCGGGGCTAGTGTGGACTCTTCCACGCATCAAACTTCCTGATAATCTCTGCCTCCATATGGCGCACCCGTTCCTGGGTAACGCCCATGGCCCGACCCAGCGATCCCCAGCTCCGTGGGGGCTGGCCTAAGAAGCGTCCGTGCAGCACGACGGATTCCCGGGGCGACAGCAGGCGCGCAAAGGCCTGGCACTCCTCCGCATCCAAGGCCCGCAGCGCCGCTCGCACCTCGGGCGCCGCTTTCGCTGCCCGCTCGCGCAGGGCGGGCAGGTAAATCGGCACGACGTTGAGGCGGTAGTAGAGGTCGTCGCGGAAGCGCCCCGCCTGCACCTCGGCGGCCAGGTCGCGGTTGGTGGCCGCCAGCAGGCGCACGTCCACGCGGGTCGGCCGCGCGTCGCCGACCCGGCGCACCTCGCTTTCTTGAATGGCCCGCAGCAGGGTCGGCTGGACCGGCAGCGGCAGCTCGCCGATTTCGTCGAGCAGCAGCGTTCCCCCGTCCGCCTCCTCGAACAGGCCGCGCTTGGCAACGCGGGCGTCGGTGAACGCGCCCTTGGCGTGGCCGAACAGCTCGCTCTCGATCAGCTGCGCCGGGATCGCGCCGCAGTTCACGGCCACGAAGGCGCGCTCGGCGCGGGGCGACAGGTCGTGCAGGGCGCGGGCGACGAGCTCCTTTCCGGTCCCGCTCTCGCCCTCGATCAGCACGGTGGTGGGCGCGCGCGCGACCTTGTGCACCACGCGAAGCACGTCCTTCATGGTCGGCCCCTCCGCGACCAGCTGCGGAGCGCCGCGCAACATTTCCTGGCGCAGCCGGAGGTTCTCGCGGCGAAGCCGCTCGCGCTCCTCGGCCTTGCGCAGGACCAGCAGCACCTCGTCGGGGCGGAAGGGCTTGCTGAGATAGTCGTACGCACCCGCCTTCATCGCCTCGATCGCCAGGTCGTGCGATCCGTACGCGCTCATCACGATGATCGTGGTCTCCGGAGACGCGCTCTGGGCCTCGCGGACCAGATCGAGACCGTTCATCTTCGGCATCCGCACGTCGGTGACCAGCGCGTCGTAGTCGCGCGAGGTCAGCTCGCGCATCGCCTCCTCGCCGTCGGCCACCGCGCGCACTTCGTAGCCGCGCTCGTGGAGCAGCTCGGTGAGCACGTGGCGGATCGACTCCTCGTCATCCGCGATCAGGACGCGCCGCATGCATACAGTGTATGCGGATTCGCCACGGGCGCACGCTTCCTCCCCGGCTGATTGCTTGGCAGGCGCGGCACGCGTGGGGGACAATGCGCCAACATGGGCGGGGGGGAACGCGCCAACATGAGCGGAAAGAAGGTCGCGATCATCGGCGCCGGCCCGGCCGGGCTCACCGCTGCGTATCTGCTCTCGAAAGAAGGCGTGCCGGTCACGGTGATCGAGGCCGACCCCGAGCTGGTCGGCGGCATCGCGCGAACGGCCAACTACAAGGGGTACCACTTCGACATCGGAGGGCACCGGTTCTTCTCCAAGTCGAAGGAGGTGGAGGACCTCTGGACGGAGCTGCTTCCGAACGACCTGCTCGAGAGGCCGCGCTCGTCCCGCATCTTCTACCGCGGCAAGTTCTTCGCCTACCCGCTCCGCGCGGCGGACGCGCTGCTCAAGCTGGGCCTGGTTGAATCCGCGCTCTGCGTGCTCTCGTATCTGAAGGCGCGACTCTTTCCCGTGCGCGACCCGAGGAGCTTCGAGGATTGGGTGAGCAACCAGTTCGGCCGCAGGCTCTTCGGGATGTTCTTCAGGACCTACACCGAGAAGGTGTGGGGAATGAGCTGCAAGGAGATCTCCGCCGACTGGGCGGCGCAACGGATCAAGGGCCTCTCGCTCGGCGCCGCCATCCGCAACGCGCTCCTGCCCGCGCGCAAGCCGAAGCAGAAGTCCGCGGTGATCAAGACGCTGATCGATTCCTTCCGTTACCCGCGCAAGGGGCCGGGGATGATCTGGGAAGCGTGCGCGCGTCGGGTTTGCGAGATGGGCGGCGCGGTGCGCATGGGAGAAAAGGTGGTGGGCTGCTCCTTCGACGCCGGGCCCCGCGAATGGACGGTCACGCACGTGGATCGCGCGGGCGTGCGGCACGAAACCCGCGCGGAGCACGTGATCTCCTCGGCCCCGCTGCGCGAGCTTGCGCTGGCACTGACGCCCCGCCTCGAAGAGGGGACCCGCGCCGCCGCCGCCCGGCTGCGCTACCGCGACTTTCTCACCGTCGTCCTGATCCTGAAGGACCGCGAGATCTTCGACGACAACTGGATCTACATCCACGATCCCAAGGTCCGGGTCGGGCGGGTCCAGAACTTCAAGTCGTGGTCGCCGGAGATGGTGCCGGACCCGTCGATGGCCTGCTACGGCCTCGAATACTTCTGCTTCGAGGGCGACGGGCTCTGGTCGATGAGCGACGCCGAGCTGGTGGAGCTGGGCAAGCGGGAGCTGGAGCAGATCGGGCTCGCCTCCGCGCAGGACGTCGTCGACGGTTGCGTGGTGCGCCAGCCCAAGGCGTATCCGGTCTATGACGACGGGTACGCGGACAACGTGGAGAAGATCCGGCGCGAGATCGAGGCCCGTTTCCCCACCCTCCACCCGGTGGGGCGGAACGGGATGCACAAGTACAACAACCAGGACCACGCCATGATGACGGCAATGCTCTGCGTCCGGAACATCCTCGCCGGCGGCCCCCTCTACGATCTGTGGCGGGTGAACGAGGACGCCGAGTACCACGAGGCCGGAGACCGTGCGCAGGAGTCGGGCGCCTCCGGGCTGCGCAGCGTCCCCCGCCGGCTCAGCGCATGAGATGAGCCCCGCGGACCCAGGCTATGCGGAACGCAGGCTCCGCGCCGAGAACGCCTGGTGGAAGCGACTGCTCGACGTACAGCGTCCCTACCGCGCGCACCTGCGAAACCTGCGCCTGGGCCTGGTGCTCGAGGTGGGCTGCGGCATCGGCCGCAATCTCGGTCATCTGCGCGGGACCAGCGTTGGCGTGGACCCCGACCAGAGGGCGGTGGAGATCGCGCGCGGGCGCGGCCTGAAGGCGTTCACGGCCGAAGAGCTCCGGGCCTCGCCCTGGGCGACGCCGGGGCGGTTCGATTCGCTCCTCTTCTCGCACGCCCTCGAGCACATGCGGGCGGCGCAGGCGACGGAGCTCGTCCGCGGCTACCTGGATCTGCTGGCCGACGCGGGGCGGGTGGTGGCGGTCACCCCGCAAGAGGCGGGCTTCCGTTCCGATCCGACGCACGTGGAGTTCATGGACTTCGATGCGGTCGAGGGAGTGCTCCGCGGCGCCGGACTTCACGTCCAGGCCCAATACTCGTTTCCGCTCCCGCGCCTGGCGGGCACCCTCTTCAAGTACAACGAGTTCGTCACCATCGCCCGGAAGCCGGTGCGCTGAGGGATGGCCGCACGCGAGCCGTGGCTCTCGATCGTGATGCCCGTGTGGAACGGCGAGCGCTACCTTGCGGACGCGCTGGAGAGCGTCCGCCGTGAGGGCACCGAGGGTTACGAAGTCATCGCGGTCGACGACGGATCGTCCGACGGGAGCCCGGAGATCCTGCGCGCGTGGGAGCGGTTGCTGCCCTTGCGGCGCATCGCGCGCGACCGCAGCGGCAACTGGGTGGCGGCTACCAACGCCGGCCTCCGCGAGGCCCGCGGCAAGTACGCCTGCTTCCTGCACCAGGACGACCTCTGGTTTCCCGGTCGGCTGGCCGCGATCCAGCGGGAAGCCGCGCTCGGGCCTGCCCTGGTCCTGCACCCCGCCGTCTTCGTCGGACCAGGTGGAAACCGCCTCGGCCCCTGGCGGTGCCCGCTGCCTCCAGGCGAGGTGGATCCAGCCCTGTTCGCCGAACGCCTGATCGTGCAGAACTTCGTCGCTGCTCCCGCCCCGGTGTTCGCCCGGGAAGCCGCCCTGCGCGAGGGCGCCATGGACGAGTCGCTCTGGTACACGGCCGACTGGGACTTGTGGCTCCGGCTCGGACGCGCAGGCGGAATCCGGTACTTCGACTCCGCGCTCGCCGGCTTTCGCGTCCATGCCGGTTCGCAGACCGTGGTCCGGACGGACCTCGCCGATCGCCGGCGGCAGCTCGAAGCGGTGCTCGACCGGCATGGCGGGCCTGCGCCAGCGGCGGCCCGGCGGGCGGCGCGCTTTTCCCTGGAGTTGAATCTGGCCCTGGCGGCGGCTGCCAGCGGTACAGCGGTGCCCTGGCCGCCCATGCTCGGAGCGCTGGCCCGGCTGGGACCCCTGGGCTGTGCGCGCTATCTGCGTGATTCTCGCATCGTCGAGCGCATCCGCGCGCGCCTGCATCTTCGGGGCGCGCGCCTCAACGGCGGCGTGGGCGGATGAAGAGCCCCAGGTTGTTCCGCCAGGGCGGAAACCGGAGCTCGCGTTCGACCGGGCTGTCTCCCAGCGCCTCGCTGGCGAGTTGGCGGAGCGCCGCCGCGGTCTCGAACCGGACCGGCGCGCCCGTGATGAACCGGTCGGAGATCCATCCGCCCAGGTGCGCGAGGTTGGGCCGCCGCTCCCATTCCTTGAGCGCCAGGCCTCCTCCCTCACGCAGGGCACTGCCGGCACTGCGCAGCAAGTCCGCGCGCTCCGCGGGCGGAACGTGGTGCACGACATCGCAGATCACCACCAGATCGAACCTGCCGCGGTTGCTCTCGACGAAATCGGCCAGGTTGCCGCTCAGGAACGTGATCCCAGCGCGATCGCCGCGGAAGAGCCTGCCTGGCACTGGCAGGATGTCGATCCCGGTGATCTCCGCTTGGGGAAAGACGCGCCGCAGCTCCTCCGTGGCGAGCCCGTCGCCGCAACCCACTTCGAGGATCCGCGCTGCGTCGGTCCACGACCGCACCGCGCGCGCGAAAGCACTCACGTCGAAGAATGCGTCGCGATAGAGTCGCGCAACCTTGGGCTCGAGCGGGCCGAGCAGGCGGCGGACGGCCGGGCCGATCGGCATCAATCGACCTTCCAGACGGAGCCGAATGCACCTTCCGCCATTCGCCTCGCGCCGGGGAAGAAGGCAAGCATGAAGCTCCGATCGGCCAGCTCACCGAAGCTGATCAGCATCCACCGGTCCGTCTCGAGAAAGGGGTCGTTCTGCACCAGGTCGATGGTGTAGGAGCCGCGACCCACGTTGATGAACGTCACCGTCTGCCGGCCTCCTCCCGCCGTCGAAGGAATCTGCGCCAGGTGCTCATCGATGAACGTCCGCACCTGCCTGAAGCGGAGCGGCGTGCAGAACACCAGCCCAAAGAGCGCCGCGGCGAGGGCGAGCTTGCGCAGGGGTGGCGTGGTCTCCACGCTTTCCAGGCCGCCGGCGGCGAGCAAAGGCAGCGCTCCCCAGGCGGCGTGGAAATACCGGAAGCCCCATCCATGTCCCTGATCGTAGACGACGAACGCGTAGCCGGCGAGCGTCAGCAGCGCGGAGAGCGCGAGCAGCCGCACACGGGCGTCGGCCCGGCAGCGGACGAAACCCAGGACTGCCAGGGGGAGCAAGAGGGGCACCGCCCAGGAAGCGAGCTCGGCCAGGTTCATCGTCCGCGCGAGCAGGAGATCGAGCGACGGCGCAGCGAACACGTTGTGGGCGAACACCACGATGCCTTTGAGGACCCCTCCTTGCGTCTCCACCGGATGGGTGACGCGGGCGCGGAACCACATCCAGCCGCCGGCCAGCACGATGACCCCGGGCATGTAGCCCAGAGCCAGCACCAGGAGGTTCCGGAGGCGCCCCGGCCGCCACGCCAGCCAGGCGATCCAAGGCAGCGCAAAGAGCGTGTGCGGCAGCGGGTTGTGAAGAACGACGGCGAGAGAGCCGATTACCCCCGCGAGAAAGAGCCGGTCTTCGATCACCAGGGCGGCGAAGCAGAGCGAGGCGGCGAGGTGCGCGGTCAGCGAGTAGAACGAGATCGCGTTGACCGAGAAGGCCGGCGAGGCCGCGGTCAAGAGCACCGCCCAGCCCGCCGCGCTCGTGCCCGGCCAGAGACGTCCTGCGATACGCCAGGCCAGCAGCAGCGTCGCTCCTCCCAGCAGCGGATTGAGGAGCCAGGGGCAACCGATCCAGACGAACGGCGTGAGGAGGAGCGCGAACCCGGGCCAGTATGCGGACAACATCGCTCCCGACGGCGCCGCTTCGATGAACCAGCGGGTGAAGGGAGGAATGAGCCTCGGGACCAGGTCGGGAGGGACCTGGCCCGCGAGCCGGCCGCGGGCGAACACGCGGGCCTGGAACAGCGGGGTGTACTCGTCCATCGAGAGCGGGTGCGCCCGGTAGACGAGGAGCGCCGCGGCGGCCAGGACCAGCGAGACGCCGGCGACGAACGCGCGCGGATCCGCCGCCAGCCGCGAGACGACGGATCCGGGCACGCGTCCCCAGCGGGCCAGGGCGGCGCTCGCGAGCACGACCGCGATTGCCAGCCAGGCCGCCTGCGGCTCGTTGCGGAAGAACAGGTACTCGAAGACGCGCGGCGCCCGCGGCCCCCCGGAAGGGAGCGGTTGCGTGAGCAGCAGGGAAAGACCTCCGAGCGCCACTCCCGAGACCGCCGTCGCCGACGCGGCGCTGATCGGGACACGTATCCACGCACCCATGCGGGCGGGAAGTGCGCTCGCGCGCTGCTCACCCATCTACGCCCACCGCCGCTCGCGCGAGGCCTTGAGGATGCTGAGGAAGAAGGCGGAAAAGATGACCTCGACGCCGAGAGCGAGCAACGTTCCGCCCATGATGGCGAGGTTGGTGATCGCCTCGTCGAGCGCGCCACCGTTCGAGCGGAGCCAGAACCAGAGGATGCGCCCGTCGATGCAGAGCCCTGCGAAGACCGCGGCGGCGCCGAACAGGAGCGCCACCTCCAGCCGGTATCCCGCGATCAGCCGCTGGATCGCGGCATTGCGTCCGACGCCGTCCAGGACGAACACGGTCTTGGCGAAGACCCCGAGCATCGTCACTTGGAGGCCGAGGATGGCGAGAGCGCTGCCCAGGAGCGCGAAGTGGGTGTGAAGCACGCGCCCGAACAGCTCGAGGCGCATCACGGCGACGGCGACCGTGAGCACCAGGCCCAGCGCGGTCGCGGCGAGCCCCGGAACGGAGAACAGCCAGAGCGGGCTGAAGAGAAGCATGAAGCGGAGATGGCGCCAGCCGTCCCGCCAGGTGCGCAGGTGGCCCCTCCGGCCGCGGCCGTCGGGCTTCAGGCTGGTGGGCACCTCGCCGATGCGCAGCTTCTGCTGGGCGGCGCGGATCACCATCTCGCTGGCGAACTCCATCCCGGCGCTGCGCAGGGAGAGCGAGCGGACGGCGGCGCGGGAAAAGCCGCGCATGCCGCAGTGGGCGTCGGTGATGCCGGCGCCGAAGAACAGGTTGAGGATCCAGGTGAGGACCGGGTTGCCGAGGAACCGATGGAGGAAGGGCATCGCGCCCGGGTGGATGATCCCGCGGAACCGCGAGCCCATCACCAGCTCGTCGCCTGCGCGCAGGCGGGCGAGGAAGCGCGGGACGTCCTCGAACTCATAGCTGTCGTCCGCGTCTCCCATCACCACGAAGCGGCCGCGGGCGGCTTCGATCCCGGCGCGCAGCGCGGAACCGTACCCTTTTTCCGCCACCTGGATGACGCGGGCGCCGGCCGCGCGGGCCAGCTCGGGCGAACCGTCGCGGGAGCCGTTGTCGGCCACAATGACCTCCCGATAGACTGCCGCGGGAACCTGGTCGAGAGTTCGGCCTATGGCCGGTTCTTCGTCAAGTGCCGGAATAATCAGCGCCGCGCGGGCTTCGAGAGCACAACGGAGCTGGCTGGCCGTCGGCATGATTTATAATTCGTAGCGAGAGGAGTTCTTTTTAGCGCACCCGCCCATGGAAGGTCAAACCCAGCCTAAATCGCAGTCAAATTCCATTTTCGCGGCCCTCTCCTGGTTTCGCGACCTGGCGTTTTCAGTGCTGCTCGCAGTCATCCTCATCGTTTTCATTTACCAGCCCGTTAAGGTCGAAGGCACCAGCATGATGCCCGCGCTCACCGACCAGGAGCGGATCTTCATTAACAAGTTCACGTATCGGTTCGGTACGGGTAACATCGAGCGAGATGATCTGGTGGTCTTCTGGTTCCCGCTCGACCGTAGCAAGTCCTACATCAAACGCGTCATCGGCCTGCCCGGAGATACTGTGCAGATCGACAGAGGCATCGTCTACGTCAACGGAAAGAAGCTGGATGAGCCCTATGTTCCCCCGGATTATCGGGATGATCAATCGCACTCGCCCGTCACTGTTCCCGCCAACAATTATTTCGTCCTGGGCGATCATCGCGGCTCATCGAACGACAGCCGCGCCTGGGGCACCGTGGACCGAAAATACATTTACGGGAAAGCCGTGTTTGTTTACTGGCCGCTCGACAAAATGGGCCGGCTGAAGTGATCACCTGCGGTTGAAAATCCACATCACCAGCGACAGCAGCACGCTGATCAGAATGCACGTGACGATCGGAAAATAAAAGGTCGTATGGTTCTTGTGGATGTAGATGTCGCCAGGCAGCCTGCCGATTCGAAAGGGCAGTTTTGAAGCATAGGTCAGCGCCAGGCCGATCACCACGATGACGAGGCCCAGACCGATCAAAGCCCGTCCCAACATCTGCTCCACGGTTCCAGCGTATGTCAGGCAGCCCTGCGTGTCCATTCTTTAATCTGCCACGGGCGATTCGCTGTCACACCGAATACGTTCGGCCCCGGTGTGCTCCCACCAATATCTGAAAAATGCGGTGCGCGACAAGCTCGTGCAGAGTCAATAGCTCACGATGCGCGGCGGCGATTGCGTCGGCGTCGTGGGTGTCGACCGGCGGGCCCCCTGCTTTCAATGCCGCAATGGCTTCCCTGACGATCTTGTCCTCCATGACTTCGCCGGCCATCTCCCAGAGCGTGATGAAGCGGTCAACCGCGGTCGGAAAGCTCACCGCGAATACGCCGGAGTTGCTGGTGGTGCGCGGCGGCTTGAAGTCGAGATTGAACGGCCCTTTGTAATTGTGGCTGCGCAGCAGCACCAGTACGTTCAACCAGTCCAGCGGATTCACCAGTCCGATGGCGATATCGACATCATGTTTGAGCCGATAGCCGTCGTTGATGTCGAAATGCCATAACTTGCCCGCGACCAGCGCTCGCGCCAGAGCGGCTCTCGGTGCACCACCCCACATGAGCTCGTGCAAGTATTCCGGGTTCAGTCCCACCATTTCCGGGTGGGTAAGTAAGCCTGAGGAGATGAACGCCAACATGGCGTCGCTCGTAGGCAACAGAATTTCCGCCTGGGGCTCGAAGGGTTTGGCTTCCAGGCAATGCTTGAGCGTGGACCGTTTTTTCTTTCTGGCGACTTCGATGTCGCGCTCGCAAGCGGCGTTCAGAGCCTCAGCGTACCAGCGCAGCGTCTCGGTTTCCTCCACCGCGCCCTGAGTGTAATAACCCAGCGAGCCGGGCCAGTACACGGCGAATTGGGCGCCCAATTCATGGCCGATATCGACCGTGTTCCGAACCCGATGCGCGGCATACTCGCGCACCTGGGGCGATTCAGCCGCCGGACTCGCCGCCCACACGGCGTGGAAAAAAGTCTCGGTGGTCACCATGGAGCACTCGAGCCCGTGTTTCTTCAAGCT
>Ga0137418_10006889_pt1 | contig 10441 bp, 8 predicted proteins | sample CZODoug3_1_2_16f_FD_122242 | JGI IMG/M metagenome (GOLD analysis project Ga0137418, IMG submission 122242) | Vadose zone soil fungal communities from Angelo Coast Range Reserve, California, USA - CZODoug3_1_2_16fungal (Hybrid Assembly) | ecosystem: Environmental > Terrestrial > Soil > Vadose... | reverse complement strand
GGCCGTTCTTCCTGTTCAACATCTACGAGGTCTCGTACTGGTCGCGGACCGTGATCGTGCCGCTCCTGATCATCATGGACCGCAAGCCCGTGAAGTGGCTGCCGCCCCACCTGGCACTCGACGAGCTGTGGCCGGACGCGCGCGAGAAGACCAGCCTGCGCTTCCCGCGCGTGCCGGAGCCGTTCAGCTGGCGCAAGCTCTTCTGGAAGAACTTCTTCATCGCCGTGGACGACGGCCTGAAGATCTGGGAGCGTTTCACGAAGCGCCCGCTTCGCAAGCGCGGGATCGAGTCGGCCCGCGCGTGGCTCGAGGAGCGGCTCGCCGTGCCCGGGGGCCTCGGCGGCATCTACCCCGCGATGGCGAACTCGATCCTCGCCATGCGGCTGCTCGGCTATGCCGACGACCACCCGCTCGTCACCGGGCAGATCAAGGAGATCGAGGCGCTCGCGGTCGAGGACGCCGACGAGATCCACTATCAGCCCTGCCCCTCCCCCGTCTGGGACACCGCGCTCACGGTCAGCGCGCTCGTCGAGAGCGGGCTCGCGCCGGACCACCCGGCGCTCCGGCGGTCGGCGGAGTGGCTGATCGACCGGCAGGTGCTCGTGCCGGGCGACTGGCAGGTCAAGCGGCCACACGTCAAGCCCGGTGGCTGGGCCTTCCAGTACCGCAACGACTTCTATCCCGACCTCGACGACACCGGGATGGTCCTCATGGCGCTCGAAAAGGTGCGGGTGGACGCCGACGCCGCACAGGCCGCCAAGGAACGCGGCCTCGGCTGGTTCCTCGGTATGCAGGGCCAGGACGGTGGCTGGGCGTCGTTCGATGCCGACAACAACCGCCTCTACTTGAATAACATCCCCTTCGCCGACCACGGCGCGCTGCTCGATCCCTCGACCGAGGACCTGACGGGGCGCGGCCTCGAGCTCCTCGGCACGCTCGGCTACGGCAAGGACTTCGAGCCCGCCCGGCGCGCGGTTCATTTCCTGCGCCACGCCCAGCGTCACGACGGCCCCTGGTACGGCCGCTGGGGTGTGAACTACATCTATGGCACCTGGTCGGTGCTGCGCGGCCTCCGCGCGATCGGCGAGGACCTCCGCCACGAGTACGTCCAGCGCGCCGTGCGCTGGCTCGAGCGGCACCAGAACCGGGACGGCGGCTGGGGTGAGACGTGCGAGAGCTACGACGACCCAGAGTTTGCGGGCGTGGGCGAGTCCACGCCGAGCCAGACCGCGTGGGCGCTGCTGTCGCTCTTCGCGGCGGGCGGGACGGGCGGGCGCAGCATCGAGCGCGGTGTCGAATTCCTCTTGAAGACCCAGCGTCCGGACGGCTCCTGGGAAGACCGGCTCTGGAACGGGACGGGTTTCCCGCGCGTCTTCTATCTCAAGTACCACCTGTACGCGAAGTGCTTCCCCCTCTGGGCGCTGGGGGTCTACCGCAGCGTCCGACGATGACCGAGCGGCCGCTCCCACTGGCGCTCCGCCCACTCGACGCCCTCGGGGGGTGGGCGACCGAGGTCGTGGAGTCGCTGGGTCGCTTCGGGATGTTCCTCGCCGAGGCGGTCGCCGCGCTCGCCTCGCCACCGTTCAAGCTCTGGGCGTTCATCGACCGGATCCACTACATCGGGTACCGCTCGCTTCTGATCATCCTGCTCACGGGCGGCTTCACGGGGATGGTCCTCGGTCTCCAGGTCTACCTGACGCTCGTCCGCTTCGGGTCGGAGGCGTATCTCGGCCCCGCCGTGGCGCTCTCGCTCATCCGCGAGCTCGGCCCGGTGCTCTCGGCGCTCATGGTGACGGGCCGCGCCGGCTCGGCGCTGACGGCCGAGCTCGGCATCATGCGCATCACCGAGCAGATCGACGCGCTCACCGTGATGGCGCTGAGCCCGATGCGTTACCTCGTCGCGCCCTCGATCCTCGCCGGCGTCGTGACGTTCCCGCTCATGACCGCGATCTTCAACACGATCGGCATCTTCGGCGGCTACCTGGTCGGGGTCGAGCTGCTCGGGCTCTCCCAGGGCACCTATTTCGGCGAGATGCAGACGTTCGTGGACCTGAAGGACATCATGACGGGCCTCTGGAAGTCGCTGTCATTCGGTGTGATCGTCACCTGGGTCTGCACCTACAAGGGCTTCCACGTCGGCCACGGCGCCGAGGGCGTGGCCAAGGCCACGACCGATGCGGTCGTCCTCTCGTCGGTCCTCATCCTCGTCTGGGACTACTTCATGGGCTCGGTGCTGCCGTGAGCGCGAGTCTGTGATGACGGCCGTGCGAGCCGCAGCCGCAGGCGAGGCGAGTCTGTGATGACGGCCGTGCGAGCCGCAGCCGCAGGCGAGGCGAGTCTGTGATAAGGGTCGAAGGCCTGACGAAGTCGTTCGGCAGGCAGCCCGTGCTGCGCGGGCTCGACCTCGAGGTCCCGACGGGCTCGATCACCGTGATCATCGGCCGGAGCGGCGGCGGCAAGTCGGTGTTCCTCAAGCATCTGATCGGTCTCCTCTACCCGGACGCGGGCCGCGTGCTCGTGGATGGCGTGGAGATCACCGGCCTGCGCGGGCGCGCGCTCGACGACGTCCGGCGGCGCTACGGCGTCGTCTTCCAGGGCGGCGCGCTCTTCGACTCGATGTCGTGCGCCGACAACGTAGCCTTCCCGCTCCGCGAGAAGCTGAGGCTGCCGCGGCCCGAGGTCGTCAAGCGCGTCGAGGCGGCGCTCGTTGCGGTCGGACTCGAGGGCGTGGGCGCGAAGAACCCCGCCGAGATCTCGGGCGGCATGCGCAAGCGGGTGGCGATCGCGCGGGCGCTCGTCACCGAGCCCGAGATCATCTTCTTCGACGAGCCCACCACGGGGCTCGACCCGGTGCTCGTCAACACGATTCACCACCTGATCCTCGACCTCCATCGCCGGTACCGGTTCACCGCCGTGATGGTGAGCCACGAGATCCCCGAGATCTTCGAGATCGCCGATACGGTCGCGATGTTGCACGAGGGTCGGATCGTGGAGGTCGGCCCGCCGGCGGTCATCCAGGCCTCGCAGAACCGGGTCGTGCGGCAGTTCATCCGGGGTGTCCCGGAGAACTCGGAGGGAGCCTGATGGAGCGGACGCGCGTGAATATCGCGGTGGGAGTCTTCCTCCTCATCGGCATCGCGGCCCTGGGTTACCTGTCGATCAAGCTCGGCCGCGTGTCGTTTTTCGGTGGCGGCGCATACGAGGTCATCGCCGATTTCCCGTCGGTGGGCGGGCTCAAGGCCGGCTCCGCGGTCGAGATCGCCGGCGTGGAGATCGGGCGCGTCGAGGCGATCAAGCTGGTCGAGTATCAGGCGCGCGTGACGCTCCGGATCGAATCGAGTGTGAAGTTGCAGGAGGACTCGATCGCGTCGATCAAGACCAAGGGGCTGATCGGCGAGAAATACTTGCGCATCAGTCCGGGCGGCTCAGACAAGATCATCCCCCCTAAGGGCCGAATCCGAGAGGTCGAAGCGCCCGTCGACTTCGAAGAGTTGCTGTCGAAATACATCTTCGGCAAGGTCTAGGAGAAGGATTCTCCAATATCATGGCCACGCGCGGTCTCGCGCTCGCCGCCGGGCTCCTGCTACTGCTCGGCGCGCCCCGCGCCTGGGCGGGGGTGCCCACGGACCAGCTCAAGGCGCAGATCGACCGGGCCATCAAGATCCTCGAGAACGTGGAAAACAAGAAGGACACCAAGGTCCAGGAGCGGCGAGCCGCGGTCCGCAAAATCGCGAACGAGATCTTCGATTTCGGTGAGACCGCGCAGCGCTCGCTCGCGCGCCACTGGGCCTCGCGCACGCCGGCCGAGCGCGAGGAGTTCGTCCGGCTTTTCGCCGACCTGCTCGAGCGCTCGTACATCTCGAGGATCGAGCTCTACGGCGGCGAGAAGATCACCTACGTCGGCGAGACGATCGACGGCGACCAGGCGGTCGTGCGCACCAAGCTCGTCACCAACCAGGGAACCGAGATCCCGGTGGAGTATCGAATGCACCTGCGCGACGGCAAGTGGCTCGTCTACGACGTCGTCATCGAGGGCGTGAGCCTGATCGCGAACTACCGCGCGCAGTTCAACAAGATCATCACGACGTCCTCGTACGAGGAGCTCGTCAAGAAGATGAAGACCAGACAGGAGGAGTTCCAACAGGACGAGCCGTCGAAGCGGACGTCGCAGCGGTGAGCGCGCCGACCGCGCGCGCAGGCCGCCGCCCGTGATGACGGGCGCGGAGCTCGCCGCCCTCCTCGAGCATCACGGCTTCGAGTTCTTCACCGGGGTCCCCTGCTCGCTGATCGAGGAGCTCATCGCGGCGCTCACGCGCCGGCCGCGAGCGCCGTACGTCGCCGCCGCGCGCGAGGACGCGGCGGTGGGTCTCGCCGCGGGCGCCTGGCTCGGCGGGCGTCGGCCAGCGGTGCTCATGCAGAACTCGGGGCTCGGGACGAGCGCGAACGCCCTGGCCTCGCTCTCGGTCATGTACGGCCTGCCCGCGCTGCTCCTCGTCACCTGGCGCGGCTTCGACGACGGGGACGCGCCCGAGCACATCTTGACGGGTGCGATCACCCCGAGGCTGCTCGACCTCTACGGCATCTCGTATCAAGTCTTGCGCCGGGAGGGCGCCGACGAGGCGCTCGCGTGGGCGCGCCGCGAGATGGACACGCGCGAGCAGCCGGTCGCGATCCTCGTGCCCCCCGGGGTGCTCGAGCAGCGGCTGAGGGCCGGGACGGAGCCCGCTGCTCGGAGAGACTCTCGCGCGGACCTCGTCTCGGTCCCCGTCCCGCCTTCCGGGCCAGCGGTGCGGGAGGACGAGCTCCGGCCCTCCATGTCGCGGCGCGACGCGATTGCGGTCGCGCTCAAGCAGCTCGGCCCTGAGCCCGTGATCCACGCGAACGGCTACGTCTGCCGCGAGTCCTGCGCTGTTGCCGACCGGCCGCAGAACTTCTACATGCTCGGCTCGATGGGGCTCGCCTCGGCAATCGGGCTCGGCCTCGCCCTCGTCCAGCCCGACCACGCGACGATCGTGTTCGACGGCGACGGCAACCTGCTGATGAACCTTGGCATCCTCGCCACGGTCGGGAGCCTCCGCCCGGCGCGCTTCGTCCACGTCGTCTTCGACAACGAGGTGTACGGCTCGACCGGCAACCAGCCCTCGTCCTCGCGCGAGGTGCGGCTCGACCGGATCGCGCGCGCCGCGGGCTACGTCGCGACGGCGGTCGCGACATCCGACGCCCTGGCCGCGGCGGTGCGGGACGCCCTCGCCGGCCCGGGGCCGCGCTTCGTGCTGGCGAAGGTCACCCCAGAGGAGGCCGCCACCCCACGGATCCCGCACGCGCCGCGCCAGATCCGGGACCGCTTCCGCGCGAGCCTGGGGGCGACATGACCGCGGTCGTTCCCGCCGGCGCGTGAGGCGGCAGCCCGTGAGGTCAGGCGTGTTACACTGTGCCGACAATCACTTCCGCCGATCACGGCGTACCGATCACGCCGGTTAAGGGAGGCGCCCGTGGGATCCGTTCGAGTCGCCATCGTTGGTGTGGGCAACTGCGCGTCGTCGCTCGTCCAGGGCGTGGAGTTCTATAAGAGCGCGCCCGAGCACCAGTTCATTCCCGGCCTGATGCACGCGCGCGTCGGGTCCTACCACGTCGGCGACATCGAATTCTCTGCCGCCTTCGACATCGACGAGCGCAAAGTGGGACGCGACCTCGGTGAAGCGATCTTCCAGGCGCCCAACAACACCGTGCGCTTCGCGAAGGTCGGCGCGCTCGGTGTGCCCGTCCAGCGCGGAATGACCCACGACGGCCTCGGCCAGTACCTCTCGCAGGTGATCAAGAAGGCGCCCGGGTCCACGGCCGACATCGCCGGCATCCTCCGTGAGACACGGACGAACGTCGTCGTCAATTTCCTGCCGGTCGGGAGCGAGATGGCGACCAAGTGGTACGTCGAGCAGGTGCTCGACGCGGGGTGCGCGTTCGTCAACTGTATCCCCGTCTTCATCGCGCGTGAGAGCTACTGGCGGCGGCGTTTCGAAGAGCGGGGCCTGCCCGTCATCGGCGACGACGTGAAATCCCAGGTCGGCGCGACAATCGTCCATCGCGTCCTGACCAAGCTCTTCATGGACCGCGGCGTGCGGCTCGATCGCACGAGCCAGCTCAACTTCGGCGGCAACATGGACTTCTACAACATGCTCGAGCGCGAGCGCCTCGTCTCGAAGAAGACCTCGAAGACGGACGCAGTCCGCTCGCAGCTCGGCCACGACCTCCCGGCCGACGCCGTCCACATCGGCCCGAGCGACTACGTGCCGTGGCTCGAGGACCGTAAGTGGGCCCACATCCGCCTCGAGGGCCGCGGCTTCGGCGACCAGCCGATCAACGTCGAGCTGAAACTCGAGGTGTGGGACTCGCCGAACTCCGCCGGCGTCGTGATCGACGCGATCCGGCTCTGCAAGATCGCCCTCGACCGCGGCCTCAAGGGGGCGCTCTTCGCGCCGTCCGCATACCTGATGAAGTCGCCACCGGAGCAGTGGGCCGACGACGTGGCGCGCACCCGCCTCGAGCGGTTCATCGCCGGCGAAGAGTAGGTGGCGGTCGCCTGGCGCATCGATCGTCCCCTCCGGTGGGTCGTCCGCGCATCCTGCGCGCGACCCGCCGTGACGGTTGCCCTCGCGCTCATCCTCGCGGTCGTCTCGGTCGTCTACACCCTCACGACCATGACCTTCCAGACCTCGGCGCTCGGCCTCCTGCCGCCCGGCCAGCCCTATGTCGAGCGGTACCGGCAGTACTCCACCGAGTTCGGCGACCTCGACGATCTCGCGATCGTCGTCAAGGCGCCGACGCTCCCCGAGGCCACGCTCTACGCGGGCCGCCTCGTGCGCGAGCTCCGCGCGCGCCGCGTGCCGCTCGCCCGGGTCGCCTACCGCATCGATCCAAAGCACTTCGAGGGTCGCGGCCTCCTCTACCTCTCCAAGGAGAAGCTCGAGGCGATCCGCGACCGGATCCTCGACTACCAGGACTTCGTGGAGGCCTTCGCGGGCCGCCCGACCCTCGACCAGCTCGTCGACGGCATCGCGACCCAGGTCGCCAACGCGTTCGTCGCGAACTTCATCGACCTCGGCCTCAACGACGGCAAGACGTCCCTGGACATCCATTTCGTCGAAGATCTGATCGCCCAGATCGCGACGCGGCTCGATCGGTCCGCACCATACCGCTCGCCGTGGGGCACGCTCTTCGCGGTGGGCGACGGCGACAACCCGGGCGCCGGGTACTTCCTCTCGGACGACCAGCGGCTCCTCTTCATCCTGGCGGAGCCGGAGAGCGAGCGCGACAGTTTCACGGGTGATCAGCGCGCGATCGAGGGCGTCCGCGCCGTGATCTCGAGGCTCAGGCGCGAGTTCCCGAACATCGAGGTGGGCGTCACCGGCAAGCCCGCGCTCTCCAACGACGAGATGACCGCCGCGTTCCGCGACAGCCAGCACGCGACGGTCATCGCCTTCGCGCTGACGCTCGGCCTGCTCCTGCTGGGCTTCCTCCGCTTCGGCAGGCCCGTGCTGATGCTGCTCGTGCTCACGATGAGCCTCTGCTGGTCGCTCGGCGTCGCGACGCTCGTCATCGGCCACCTGTCGCTCTTCTCGGTCATGTTCATCTCGATCGTCATCGGGATCGGAATCGACTACGGGATCTACTTCCTCTTCCGTTACGAGGAGGAGCTGTTCCTCGGCCGGAACCTCAAGGAGGCGATCGAGATCACCGCCGGGCGCAGCGGCCCCGGCATGCTGCTCGGCGCGGTCACCGCCGCGGGCACGTTCTACGTGCTCGGCCTCACCGAGTTCCGCGGCGTCCAGGAGCTCGGGTTCGTCGCGGGCACGGCCATCGTGCTCTCCTGGCTCTCGATGATGACGGTCTTCCCGGCCATTCTCGTGTTGGTGGACCGCCGTCACGCGCGCCGTCCGGCCAACGAGATCCCGCGCGCGATCGCGCTCGAGCGGGTGCACGTACCGCTCCTCGAGCACCTCGTCGGCTACCCGAAGACGGTTCTGATCTTCGCGGCCACGATCACGGGGTTCTCGCTCTGGGGTCTCACGTACATCCAGTTCGACTACAACCTGCTCAATCTCCAGGCTCACGGCACCGAGTCGGTCGCTTGGGAGCGGAAGATCCTCGCGACCGCCGGCCGCTCGGCGTTCACGGCGCTCGCGACCGCCGACTCGCTCGACGAGCTCCGCCAGAAGCAGGTTGCCCTCGCGCGCCTCCCGTCGGTCTCCGAGGTGGACTCGGCACTCCTGCTGATTCCCGACGACCAGCCGGCGAAGCTCAAGATCATCCACGACTTCGCGCCGATCATCGCGCCGATTCGCGTCGGGAGGGCGACGCCCGTGGACATCGAACGGCTCGTCGCCGCGCTCGAGACGCTGCGGCGCCGCTTCGGGATCGCGGCGAGCGAGGCGCCGGAGGGCGAGACGAGGCTCCGTCTGGCGAACCTGACGGAGGAGATGGACCGGCTCGTGATCCGCCTGCGCCAGACCGATCCCGACGTGAGCCAGCCGGCGCTGACGGTGCTCCAGAACCAGGTCTACAACGACTTCGTGAAGAACTTCCAGCGGCTCCAGGCGAACCTCAACCCCGCGCCCATCGGGCTCCGGGACGTGCCGCCGGAGCTCCGCAAGAAGTTCGTCAGCGACCGCGGGCACTTCCTGCTCCAGATCCACCCGGCGGTGGACATCTGGGACCGTGAGGGGGCGCTGCGCTTCATCACCGACCTCCGGTCGGTGGATCCCGACGTGACCGGCACGCCGATCATCACCTTCGAGGCGATCCGCTTGATGGAGCGCTCGTACAAGGAGGGCACCGTGTACGCGGTGCTGCTGGTCAGCCTCGTCACGTTCCTCACGCTCCGGCGCGCGCGTGAGACGGTGCTCGCGCTGCTGCCGCTCGGTCTCGGCATGCTGTGGACCTTCGGCCTCATGTACTTCTTCGATCTGCAGTTCAACATGGGGAACGTATTCGGGCTGCCGCTGATCCTCGGCGCCGCCGCCGAATACGGGCTCAACATCGTGATGCGCTACATGGAGGGGCGCGACCACGGCGGGCCGCTCATCGCACGCAGCACGGTCATGGGCGTCCTGGTCAGCGGGCTCTCCACGATCGTCGGCTTCGGCAGCCTCATGGTGGCCGACCATCGCGGCATCTTCGGCCTGGGCCTCCTGCTCACGCTCGGCACGGCGACGAGCCTCGTCGCCGCGCTCGTCGTGCTCCCCGTGCTCCTGCGTCCGCGCACCCGCCGCGCGCCGCCCGAACCCGCCGCCGAGCCCGTCGCGATCTCGTCGCGCTGATGGGCTCGGACCGCGTGACGCCGCAGCCCGCGGCGGCCGGTCGCGCGCCTCGCGTGCTCATCCTGACGGCGAGCTTCGGCTCCGGCCACAACGCCGCCGCCGCCGCGCTCGACACGGCCTTCCGCGCGGCCGGCGCGGCCCCGCGCGTCGTGGACCATTTCCGCGAGCTCGTGCACCCGGCCTTCGACCGCTGGAGCCGACGGCTGTACGAGGCGATGCTCCGCCACGCGCCCGGTCTGTGGGGCTTCGCCTACCGGCTCGGCGATCGGATGACCCCATCCTCGCGGCTGACGTTCCACGCGAATCGCCTCGGGAGCGCGCGGCTGGCACGCCTGCTCGACGCCGAGCGGCCGGACTGTGTGGCGTGCACCCACCCCACGCCCGCCGGAGCTCTCGGGGCGCTCCGCAGGCGCGGCGTGGCGACGCCGGCCTACGCGATCGTCTTCAGCGACTTCACCGTCCATCACCAGTGGCTCCACCCGGAGGCCGACGTCCACTACGTGCCGGCCGACGCACTCCGGCCGGCGCTCGTCGCGGGCGGCATCACCGCCGAGCGGGTGGTGACGGTGGGGATCCCGCTACGTCCGGAATTCGCCGAACCCTCGGATCGGGCGATCGCGCGGGCGGCGCTCGGACTCGACCCGCGTGCGCCGGTCGTGCTCGCGATGGCCAGGTTGTACGCGCGCGACAACCCGGATTTGCTCATCCGCTGATAACGGACCCGGCCATCACGCTCGCCGATCCGGCGATCCAGTACACGACCAAAGTCATGGGCATTAATGCATTTGTCGCTTTTATGGCTAAAGTCGGCACGTTGAAAAATGCACCGGCCGACTGGCGCGAGATGTTCTTTTCCGAAGCACTGGGCGGGACGGGCGGTTGATTTCAGGATTTTCATGACAGGACCGGAACAAGAGCCGACCGGCGGAAGGCCACACGGTCCGACCTAGGGTGTGCGCGGCTCGGCGCTGCGCGCACCGGAATCCTTGCGCTCGCTGGACCGACTGGTAATCTTGCGGTCGCAACTGGGGGGACGCTAACCGATGTCGGTCGTGGACGCGATGCCCGGAGAGCCGCAGCCACAGCGGCTGCGTGATGCGTTGCGCCAGGCACGCATCGAGTCGGCC
>Ga0137418_10006888_pt1 | contig 10441 bp, 7 predicted proteins | sample CZODoug3_1_2_16f_FD_122242 | JGI IMG/M metagenome (GOLD analysis project Ga0137418, IMG submission 122242) | Vadose zone soil fungal communities from Angelo Coast Range Reserve, California, USA - CZODoug3_1_2_16fungal (Hybrid Assembly) | ecosystem: Environmental > Terrestrial > Soil > Vadose... | reverse complement strand
CGTTCGAGTAGCAATCCACGAATCTGGTTGATGACTGCCGTGCGACGCATCACCCAGCGCTCGCGCACCCGGTGCAGTGACTGCAGGTCCAGCTGGTCATCGGTTTTGATCGGCACGAAGCGCATAGTCGGCCGTGCGACAGCTTCCGCGATCGCCTCGGCATCGATGTAGTCGCTCTTGTTCGTCTTCACGTAGGGCTTCACATACTGCGCCGGAATCAGCCGCACCTCATGTCCTTGTTCCCGCAGGGCTCGGCCAAGAAAATGCGCACCTCCGCAGGCTTCCATGCCAATCAACTCGACGTGTACGTTGGTGGTGAAGCGCAGCAGCTGTGTACGTGAGAACTTCTTGCGCACCACGACCTCGCCGTGCGGGTTAAGCCCTACCAGATGAAAAACTGTCTTACCAAGATCAATGCCGATGGTATGTAGTTCCATAGGACGCCTCCTCCACTCTTATAACTGCCCCGCTGGCTCGGTAAAAGCGGCGGACCATCCCATTAGTAATGCCTCCGGGCTGGCAGATTGCTCCCGATAAACGCGCTTGGATTGACTGATCTGGCCAACTTCCGCGTGGTCGGCAATCCGGAAGTAATGCCGCCAATATTTCGAAAGATCCAGGCTGCTGCGGTGGGCAGGACAGGCAGGAGTGTCCCTGTACTATCTCAGTTCGCGGAGCCAGATGTTGCGGTAGCGGACTGGGTGATTGTGGTCCTGCAGGGCGAGCGGGAGCTTGTCCGGTCCGGCCGTGTAGGGCGGGCGTTGCTTATGGCCGGTGGGGCCGGTTAGCTCGACGTTGTCCTGGACCAGCACGCCGTTGTGAAACGCGGTGATGTGCGCTGGGCGTAGGAGTTTGCCGGAGGCGTCGAAGCGCGGGCCGTGAAAAATGATGTCGTACACTTGCCATTGACCGGGCGGGCGCGAGGCGTTCACTTGCGGAGGGAATTGGCCGTAGACCGCGGCGGCTTGGCCGTCGGCGTAGGTTTTACTTTCGTAGGAGTCGAGGACCTGGACTTCGTAGAGGCCGTGGAGGAAGACGCCGCTGTTGCCGCGGTCCTGGTCCGCGCCTTTGGCGGGGCTCGGCTCGGAGAATTCGACGTGCAGCTGGCAGTCGCCGAAGGGTTCGCGCGTGTAGATGTAGCCGGTTTTGGGGACGACTTCGAAATATCCGTTTTCTACTTTCCATTGGGCGGGCGTGCCGTCTTTGCGCTGCCACTTGGAGAGATCTTTTCCGTCGAAAAGGACGATAGCGTCGGAGGGAGGGCGGCCGGGCGTTTCTTGTGTGCTTGCCGTGCCGGAATCGATTACTGGCGGGACCGGGCGGTTAGGGTCGTGGATTTGCCATTTGGGGTCGACCTGGGTTTGCGCCAGAGAGAGGGTGGCGAAGGCGAAGAGCGAGAGGGAAAGAACGGCGACGGTTTTTTTCATTGCAACCTCCGTAAACGAATCTTACTCGATCGCTAGAGCGCGAATCGTAAAAGCGGCGGCCCGCCTGCGGCAGGCAGGCAAGGCCGCCGCACTCCGAAGCTACGTGCCGGCGCGGATGCGCATGCCGTAGAAGGAACGATAGACGAAGAAGAAGGAAACCGCGAAAAACGCGGCGGCGAGTATGTGAGTCAGAACCTCGCCCTGGGACGCGGTCAATTGTACCGCTAGCTCGACGGCCAGCAGGCCGAACAGCGTAGTGAACTTGATCACTGGATTTAGCGCGACCGACGAAGTGTCCTTAAACGGGTCGCCTACGGTGTCGCCGATCACGGTGGCGTCATGCAGCGGTGTGCCTTTTTGCTTCATCTCGACTTCTACGATTTTCTTGGCGTTGTCCCAGGCGCCGCCGGCGTTGGCCATGAAGATAGCCTGGTACAAGCCGAAGGTGGCGATGGACATCAGGTAGCCGATGAAGAAGAACGGTTCGATGAAAGAGAAGGACAAGGTGGCAAAGAAAACGGCGATGAAAATATTGAGCATGCCCTTCTGCGCGTATTGCGTGCAGATTTCAACGACGCGCTTGCTGTCTGCGACGCTGGCGGCCGCGGCAGTGTCGAGCTTGATGTGGCCCTTGATGAATTCAACGGCTCGATAGGCGCCAGTGGTGACCGCTTGCGTCGAGGCGCCGGTGAACCAATAGATCATGGCGCCCCCGGTGATCAGGCCGAGGACGAAGGGAGCGTGGAGGAGCGAAAGTTTTTCGACGTTGACGCTCAGGCCGTGAGTGAGCGCCATGATGATGGAAAAAATCATCGTGGTGGCGCCGACTACGGCAGTACCGATGAGCACGGGCTTGGCGGTGGCTTTGAAGGTGTTGCCTGCGCCATCGTTGGCTTCGAGGAGCGTCTTGGCGCGCTCGAAGTTGACGTCGATGTTGTGATCTCGCTTCAGCTCGCCTTGGATGCCCGGGATTTGCTCGATCAGCGAGAGCTCATAAACGGATTGCGCGTTGTCGGTGACCGGGCCGTAGGAATCAACGGCAATGGTCACGGGGCCCATGCCTAGAAAACCGAACGCCACCAAGCCGAAGGCGAACACCGGGGCGGCGATCATGACGCCCGCAAGCCCGAGGTTGCTGATGAGGTAGCCGATGGACATAAGTGCGACCATGGCGAGGCCGATGTAATAGGCCGAGAAATTTCCAGCCACGAAGCCGGAGAGGATGCCGAGCGAGGCACCGCCTTCTTCGGCGGAGCGGACCACTTCTTTGACGTGGCGGGATTCCGTGGAGGTGAAGACTTTTACCAGCTCGGGGATGATTGCACCGGCCAAGGTACCGCACGAAATGATGGTGGCGAGCTTCCACCACTGCGAGGTGTCGCCGCCGAGCGTCGGGATGATGACGGACGAGACGACAAAGGTAAATGCGATGGAAACAAGTGAGGTGATCCAGACGAGCGAAGTGAGCGGAGCTTCGTAGTTCATCTCATCGACATTTGCGTAGCGCGCTTTGGCGATCAGGCCGTTGATAAAATAGGCGGCGGCGCTGGCTACGAGCATGACGATGCGCATGACGAAAATCCAGACGAGAAGCTGGACTTGCACGGTGGGATTTTTCACGCCCAGGAGGATGAAGGTGATGAGCGCGACGCCGGTGACGCCGTACGTTTCGAACCCGTCGGCGCTGGGGCCGACGGAGTCGCCGGCGTTGTCTCCGGTGCAGTCGGCAATTACGCCGGGATTGCGCGCGTCGTCTTCCTTGATCTTGAAGACGATCTTCATGAGGTCAGAGCCGATGTCGGCGATTTTCGTGAAGATGCCGCCGGCGATTCGGAGCGCGGCGGCGCCGAGGGATTCGCCGATGGCGAATCCGATGAAGCAGGGGCCGGCGTAGTCGCCCGGAATGAAAAGCAGGATGAGGAGCATCATCAGGAGCTCGACAGAAATGAGCATCATGCCGATGCTCATTCCCGCTTCGAGCGGCGTGTGGTAGATCGGGTAAGGCTTGCCGCGCAGGCTGGCGAAGGCGGTGCGCGAATTGGCGAAGGTGTTGACGCGAATGCCGAACCACGCGACGCCATAGCTGCCGGCGATACCGATGAGGCTAAAGGCGAGAATGATGGGCAGCGTGACGGCGACGGACTTTCCGGGGACTGGCGCGAGGACGCCGAAGTAGAGGACGATAACGACGGCGATGAAGAGCCAGAGAACGATGAGGAATTTGCCTTGGGTGATGAGGTAAGTCTTGCAGGTTTCGTAGATCAGCTCCGAGATGTCGCGCATGGAGCGATGCACGGGCAGATTCTTGAGGCGCCGGTAGATCACCAGGCCGAAGATCAGGCCGAAGACGCAAAAGAGAATGCCGAAGAGCAACAGTGTGTGGCCGTCGACGCCGAGGAATTGCACCTGGCTCAGATCGGGAAGCTTCAGCGCTGCTTCGCCGCCTGCTTCCTCGGTGCTTTGAGCGAAGGAGGTTGCGGTGGCGAGCAGGGAAGCGATCACCGAGGCCGCTCCGAATTTTGCGAATCTACAAGCTAGTGCCCAGGCAGATGTAAGCCAGGTGCGCATCAACACTCCTCCGTGAGAACAAAAGAAATTTCGAAGTTAACTGCGTAACGTCTCTGGGCATCCTTTTCCGGCACACCAGTAAACCTGGTGATTGCTTGCCGCGCCGGGAGGACTTGCCAGACTACAAGAAAGCCCCATTTTGCGGATGGGACCGGAACTTGAATCACAGGCACCGAGCGTCGTTGCACTTCTCTAGCCCGGGGCAGGGACCCTGGAAGCTCGGCACACACCTTTCCGAAGCCGTTGATTTATAGCATTTCGCTATTGGTGGGTCAAACGTGAGGCCATGATTTTGTAGGCGTTGGAAATGGAAGCTACATGGCTGTCTTGCGCCAGATAAGTCTGCTGACGCGTCTGCCCTGGCGCGCCAGCAAGACGCTCGGTTCCGCGGCACACAAACCCTCCGGAGCGTCACGAAATGCGACGCTAACGAAAAGGTATCCCTGGTGCAAGCAGGAGGGATACGGCGCTTGCCAAGCGATGGTAACATGCGTCATCGTTCCAGAACGCATAGGACGAGTCGGACAGGAAAAATGATGAGCCACGCCAGGTTCTCGGCGACGCGGGAGAAAATCGCGTCGTTTTCATGGCGAGACGAACGAGAAAACGCCAAAGCGGGAGGCGCCCGGACGGGAAATTTCAAGGCGTAATTCCGTCGAATCGCATGCCATCTCATTTTATCGACTCACACGAAGTCAGATACGCGCTCCGAAAACCAGCTGCCCGGCGAAATTTGTGCTGGCTGCGCATGGTTAAGAAGGAGCGCGGTTGAGGAATCATTTCTTCATTACTGGGACGGACACGGGGGTGGGCAAGACGACGCTCGCGGCGCTGCTCTGCGCGGCGCTCGATGCGGTGTATTGGAAGCCGATTCAGACCGGAACGCTGGAAGGGTCGGATCGTGTGACGGTGATGCGGCTAGCAGGAATTGGCACAGACCGCACGATCGACGAGGTGTACAAATTTGTGCCGCCGGTTTCGCCGGATTTGGCCGCGCGCTGGGCGGGAACGGAGATTGATCTCGGGCGAATCAATCCGCCAAACATTTTGAATAATGACTGGTTGGTGATCGAAGGCGTCGGCGGAGTGCTGGTACCCATCAATCAGAAACAATTCATGCTGGACATGATGGTGAAATTCAAGCTGCCGGTGATTTTGGCGGCGCGCAGCAGCATCGGTACCGTGAATCACACGCTGCTGACGCTGGCGGCGCTGCACGCGGCGGAGTTGCCGGTGCACGGCGTGGTGCTGATCGGCGATCAGAACCGGGAGAACCGGGAGACGATTGAGCGATTTGGACATGTGCGTGTCATTGGTGAGATTCCCAGATTGCCGAACTTGCATCGCACGGCGCTGATGCAGGTGTTTATGAGTCATTTTGATCGCGGGGCCTTTTCCCAATAGAGAAAGTGGAGGGAGCACGTTTCGTTGCCCGGACAGATCGGCACTTGGAAGCAGAAGATTGTTGCATTTGCGGGGACGCTGGGTGCGCCGGGGCTGTTCTTGATTTCGTTCCTCGATTCGTCCGTTTTAACTTTTCCTGTTATCAACGATTTGCTGCTGATTGAGCTTTCCATGCGGCGGCCTGCGCGCATGCCGTTATATGCGAGCCTGGCGGCGCTCGGCTCGTTGCTGGGGTGTGTCTTGCTATTTTTGTTGGCGCGCAAAGTTGAGGAAGCTGCGTTCCATCGGAAGGTAGGTGCACGGGCTGCGGCCATCCGGCACTGGGTGGTCCGCAACGGATTTGGCGGGATGCTGGTCGCGGCGATGCTGCCACCGCCGACTCCATTCAAGTTTTTTGTATTGGCGGCGGGAGTCTTTGAGATGCCGCTGGTGAGTTTTGCTTCGGCGATCGGGTTAGCGCGGGTGATTCGATATTTTGGCGTTGGATACCTGGCGGTGCGGTATGGCGCAGATGCTTTGCCGTATTTGGGGCAGCACAAATTGCAAGTTACTGTTTTAGCGATCGCATTCGTCAGCGTGAGTTACGCGGTGTCGCGCGTGGTGTTGAAGGAGCGGGCAGGGCACCTACCGAAATAGCGAGAAGGTTTCGAGCCTTCGCGGGCTGCGGGCGGACACTACATTTTCTGATCCCAGGCGAGCGCGTCGCTTAATACTTTGGCGTTTGGGTCAGTTTCGACGATAGCGATCACGCGAGGGCCGAAGCGCGTTTCTTGTCGCAAGGCGAGATCGCGGAGCTGGACGCGGCAGCCGGTGTTCGTTTTTTCGACTGTTGCTTTGGGAAATTTCGCGGCTTCCAGGAAGCGGCGGATGGATTCGGTGTCGCGCGCGGCGTCGAGCGAGGCCGAGGATTCCGGCTTGTAGTAAACCACCGCGGCATCGGGGTTGAATGAGGAACCGGACGCCAAATTTAGATCCAAGTCGTCGAACGCGCGCTCCGTTTCCACCAGGCCGCGCCAGTGAAAAGGCGAATCGGATGCGGCGAACGCCGCGACCCTGCGCGGCAACTCTCCCCGGTAGGTGCGAGCTTCCATCATTGCGACGGCGTTGCCGTGCAAAATGAATCGCGCACCGATGTAGATAAAAACTGCCAGCAAAGCGAGGATTGCGCCGATCCGTCCGCGCGGCGCTTTGGACTTTGCGCCGATTTCTTCGGTCACGAGCGCGAAAAGCTGCGGCAGCAACGCCCCAGCGAGAAAAATCAGTAGAATCCAAAGATCGAAGTGAGCGACCCAGTCGGCGGAATATCGCTGCGCGCGAAAAGGCCAGAGGAGCTGGACGCTTTCGTTTTGGGTCAGGTCCATTGCGACATGCAGCGAACAAGCAACGAGTAAAGCAAGAAAAACCGTGCGGATTGCATCGGCCTGCGGCTTGTTTCGGGCGGTGAGCGACGCCACAACCAGGAAAGCGGCGACGATCACTAGTGTTCCTAAAATGGAGTGGGTGGCGGTGCGATGCAACTCGAGGAATGCGGATGGACCCACATACGCGCTGAGCAGGTCGAGGTCGGCGGCGCCGCCGGCGAGAACCGCGGCGAGCAGCGTGGTCCGAGATGCCCTTGGGAACGCGGCGCGGGTGACGGAGTAAGACGCCAACCCGTGCGTGAAGACGTCCATTTAGTTTTTGGATAGCACGCGAATGTTCGCGGCGGCGGTGTCTTTTGGAACTAAGAGCTTCAGCGCGCGCGGGACGATTTTGAATTCGACCGGGAGGCGCGCGAGCGGCTCGCCATCGACCTGGGCGTAAACGGGATTGCAGTCAAGCGGTTCGCAAACGATGCTGTTCGCTTTCCAATAATGCACGCCTTCGGTGCCGCGCAGTTTGCCGGCCCACAGCGTCGGCAAATAGCTTAAATAACGAAAGCCGCTCTGCGTGGTCAGGCCCATGATTTCGAATTGCTCGGCGAAGAGGTCGGCTTCGTCGGTGATGCGGAACGGGCCGCCGTAATGCTTGGTTCTGCCGACGACCACGAGCGAGACATGCAATTTTTTCCCGCCGGTAACGACGCGGAAGTGCGGGAATTTGTAGCGGAAAACCTGGCGAACGCCTTGCCACCAGTACGCGAGGATACCGAGGCGCGCTTTCAGTTCCAGATCGATGGAGTAGACGATCATGCCGTCGGGACCGGCGCCCGCGACGCTGAGGAAGTAGCGCGCCTTCGACGGCTCCTTGACCGGAGTGGCCAGGCCGAGCGCGATTTCCTTCACTTCGCCGTGCACCAATTTTTCCGCGGCGGCAGGGATGTCCCAGGGCAAGCCGATTTCCTTGGCCAGCACGTTAGCGGTGCCGCCCGGCAGCAATGCTAGCGGCACGTGATGGCCATTTTGTTGGGCAGCGAGGCCGTTGACGATTTCGTTTAAGGTGCCGTCGCCGCCGCAGGCGATCACCAGGTGGCGTCCTTCGACACTGGCTCGGTGAGCCATCGCCGTGGCTTCGCCGGGCGCGCGCGTTTCCTGAAGATCGGCCTCAATGCCGCCGAGCGAGAGAATGCGGCGCGCTTCGTCGAGCATGCGACGCCGGCGCCGGCCGCTGCCTCCATTGCCGGCGTTGGGATTGTGAATCAGCAAAGCGTTCCGAAGGTTTGGGTGCATCGGCCCTTCCGGGGCACTCTCTAGCCGCGCCGCGAAAACTCCATTCTATATAATATGATGCGCATTCCGATGAACGTTCTTTCGAGGGTTCCATGGCCAAGGCTGTAGCCGCTAAACACGAGACCGAAGAGCTGCGCGACAAACTGCGGCACCACGAATATTTGTACTACGTTTTGGACCAGCCGGAGATTTCGGATGCCTCCTACGACCGCCTGATGAAGCGGCTGGAAGAGCTGGAAACAGCGCATCCGGAGCTGATTACGCCGGATTCTCCCAGCGTACGTGTTGGTGGCACGCCGCGCGAGGGATTCCAGACCGTGCAGCACGCGCGGCCGATGCTCAGCCTCGATAATGCGTTTTCTTACGATCAATTGCGGGATTTCGACCGGCGCGTGCGGCAGGGCAGCGGGCGGGAGAAGATCGAATACATCGCGGAGCACAAGTTCGATGGGCTGAGCATTTCGCTGCAATACGTGAATGGCTTGCTGGCGCGCGGGGTTACGCGCGGCGATGGGCGAACGGGAGAGGACGTTACGCCGAACGTGAAGACGATTCGCTCGATTCCGCTGCGCGTGGAGCTCAGCGCGCTGAAGAAATTGAAGCTGCCGCCCACGTTTGAGGTGCGCGGAGAAGTGCTGATGACGCGGAAATCGTTTGAAGCCATGAACCGCCAGCAGGAAGAGAGCGGCGGAAAGATTTTTGTGAATCCCCGGAATGCCGCGGCGGGTTCGGTGCGCGTGCTCGATCCTTCGATTACCGCGCGGCGACGGCTGGAGTTTTTTGCGTATTACTTGCTGGTGGATGGCGAAGTTCCTTTCGCGAAGCATTCGGAGTCCCTGGAAGCGCTGAAGCAATTGCATTTCCGCGCTTCGGAGGATTGGAAGCTTTGCGATGGTATCGACGAAGTTGTCAAGTACTGCGATGCGTGGGAGCCGAAGCGGGAGAAGCTGCCTTACGAGATCGACGGCGTGGTCATTAAGGTCAATTCGATCGGAATTCAGCGGGAATTGGGCTTCACCGCGAAGGCACCGCGCTGGGCGATGGCGTACAAGTATCCCGCGCGGCAAGAGACCACGGTGGTGAACGACATTCGCGTGCAGGTGGGCCGCACCGGCACGCTGACGCCGGTGGCCGTGCTCGAGCCGGTGCAAGTGGGAGGCGTCACTGTCAGCCGTTCCACGCTGCACAACATGGATGAGATCGAGCGGCTGGGTTTGCAAATCGGCGATACGGTGCTGATCGAGCGCGCCGGCGAAGTGATCCCCCACGTGTTGAAAGTGACCAAGGAAGGCGCGAGCCGCAAGCCCTTTCGCATGCCGAAGAATTGCCCGGAATGTGGCAGCGCGATTCATCGGGCCGAGGGGGAGGTGGCGTATCGCTGCGTGAATGCGGCGTGTCCGGCGAAACGCAAGGAGTCGCTGCTGCACTTCGCGAGCCGCCACGCCATGGACATCAACGGCCTGGGTGACAAGATCGTGGACCAGCTCGTGGACAAAGGATTGGTGAAGGATGTCGCGGATCTCTACACGCTGAAGCTCGAGGATGTTGCGGAACTCGAGCGCATGGGCGAAAAATCCGCGCAGAATTTGCTGGAGCAGATCGCGGCCAGCAAGAAGCTTTCGCTCGCGCGGCTCATCTACGCGCTGGGCATCCGCATGGTCGGCGAGCGCACCGGGCAGCTTCTGGCGGAACATTTTTCTTCCCTGGATGAGCTGGCCGAAGCAAAAGAAGAGCAGCTCTTCGAAGTAACCGAAGTAGGTCCCAAGGTCGCCGCCGCCATCGCGGAATTTTTCTCGGAGTCCGCGAACCGGAAAATCATCAAGAAGCTGGACAAAGCCGGTGTGCGGCCCACCGCCGAAAAGCGAGTAATGAAAAGCCAAAAATTCGCCGGCAAAAGCTTCGTGTTCACGGGCGCCCTGGCCAATCGCTCCCGCGAAGAAGCCGGCCAATTGGTGATGCAGCACGGCGCCAAGGTGTCCGGCTCGGTCAGCAAGAAGACGGACTACGTAGTAGTAGGCACCGACCCCGGCTCCAAGTACGACAAAGCCAAAGAGCTCGGCGTACCGACCCTCACAGAACCCGAATTCGAGAAGCTCGTTCGGAAAGAATGACCATGCCAAAAAGCATCAGCTGGTTTTGCTATATTAGCCGTGAGGTGATTTGTGCCTACCGAGCTGATAAGCGTCACGGAAACTGCGAGGGACTTCCTCACGAAGTCAGGCTACGTGTTTTTTCAGCTACAGAAAGCTGACTTCGACGCAGGCAAGAACCAATGGAAATTGACTTATGACGTTGGTCTGAGTGCCGTGAAGCTTAAGACCGTTGTGATTGACGGCGCGACCGGAAAGGTCGTGGCATTTGAATGAACCGGAGTCGGAATACGTCAACACTCTG
>Ga0137418_10006887_pt1 | contig 10441 bp, 8 predicted proteins | sample CZODoug3_1_2_16f_FD_122242 | JGI IMG/M metagenome (GOLD analysis project Ga0137418, IMG submission 122242) | Vadose zone soil fungal communities from Angelo Coast Range Reserve, California, USA - CZODoug3_1_2_16fungal (Hybrid Assembly) | ecosystem: Environmental > Terrestrial > Soil > Vadose... | reverse complement strand
ATCCTTTTTTGTTTTGCTTTAGCATTTGCTTTAGCATTTGTTTTGCTTTAGCATTTGTTTTTATTTTGTTTTTGTTTTTTTTTCAGTTCTCTGATTCTTAAAATCAGTTCTTTTCCCACTAGCCCCCTTTAAAGAGCGTCTTAATTTAAATTAATAATTGTATCCTTTCACAGTTTTCTATTTAAACACTTGTTTCCCACTCCCCTATATTCTTTCCTATTAGTAGCTTCCTATGTTTTTAGTTTATATTTTTTCTGATTTAATTTGTACATCTTTTTAATTTCTAATAAAAAGTACTGTATTGTTCTAATGTAGTATTCTCACATTCTTAAGCTTGTCCAAAATCTAACAATACTACTAAAACAGGATTTCTAAATTTCGATTGTAAAATATCTATCTATTCTTCTAAACTGGATTTATACAAATCGTTTTCGTTTCTCTGATCTTAGAGTCACAACATCTCAAAATATCTAACGAAAATAAAACTATGAGTTTATAAGTTTTAGCCTTCCTACCACTTTGACTAAAATTGTAATTGACGTCCACTATACAAAATTCAATACTCGTATCCCATAAGGATTTTACACACTTTACTTCCCCTCTTCCTTGTCTACCCTTGTTAATCTCTTGTATAATAAGCCAATCTCCAACCAAGTATGGTTGTATTAAAGTAAAAATAAAAATAATACCAATAAGAGCCTCACTTAGATCGAACTCCAAAAATTTAACACTGTCCTTTTTAAAAAATCCTTACAGCTCCTCTAACTCACTTTACTTAATTCGGTCCTCTCAACTCAAATCCTTTACCCTATACCTATAAACTTTCTATAGAAGCTAAAGATCTACTCCATTCTATCATCTCAACTTATAAAATCCTTTTCCCTATAAACATCCGAATGAAGCTAAATATCTACTCCCTGATTTAATAACAATGTATCCCTAAATTGGATATTCCAATTTTCCTAAGTGATCTTTTTTACTAGTGTTACAAAACATTTCATTTATTTACTAAATTTAAAGGGTCTTGGATTTAATCGAAATCATATAACATTCTCAATCACAAATCAGCTGGAGAGAGATGCGAATTAAAGTAAAGAAATAATGTAAATATTTTATTTATTTTAACACTCTATAAAAGAGGGTTTTATCAATTTTCGATAATTCTATCTTTCCGCTTGGTAATATAACCTCATAATACTTAGACTTATACGTTCTGTGCTTTAGCATTTGATTATGGTTATGGTTATGGTTCTGTGCTTTAGCATCTGTGCTTTAGCATTTGGTTATGGTTATGGTTCTGTGCTTTAGCATCTGTGCTTTAGCATTCTGTCTTCCCTTTCTGTTTCTTTAGGAAGTATGTCAAATAATCAGGTAAGGATTTAATCGAATGAGTTGTAGGTGAAATTAGTGTTAAAGTATGTGCTGTAAATTCCTTCTCGCATTCTTTCTATCTTTCCAATACTTCTTTAAACTTGGAGTAAATTCCTTTTATTTTTTCTATCAAAGTCGCTTTATGTTCAACCTACTCTTCACTTCACCTAAATCAGCATCACTTAAATAAGCCACAAAATCTAGTTACTCACTAGTAGGGATACTCTATAATAAACATATTCTGAAAGTATAGTTTCTTCTATATATACTTATATATACTTATGAGCCTTTGTGCCACAGTAACTTACTAATTATTTGAAAGAGTAAGATTGTCCAATGTAGAGGTAGCTGTAGCTGTAGTTGTAAGGATGAATTACAGAACGAATAACAGTAAAGGTTACTATGTCTTTAGTCTTTACGCTCGAACCCTATCAATCCTTTGATTCGTTTCAAGCAATCAGGATAGAAATTGAATCGTCTTAACCTCCGTATCTTTACGGTCCATATTTTTAAATACTGATTAAATCAAAACACTTATTACTTTTGTTCTTATTTTTACTTTTTCATCTAGTTATTCTCCTCATATAATTCTCATAACAAAGGTTGCTTTTGTTCTAGGCTTCTTTGAATAAAAAAGTCAGAATTCTGTGCTTATTGGAAGAAAACTCATAAATTCTTAGAATTACTTTTGCATTTATTTTTACTTTTTCATTTGTTCTTTTTCTTATACTAATAAAAACGAAATGAACTAAAATAAGAAGTGTGTTCGGAGTGTGTTCGGGAGCTCTCCCTTTAATTAAAATTCTATTAGCTGGGGACACCAAATTCTATTAGCAGTGGTATACATAAGGGGGTATTTACAGCTTCTAGCTTAGGCAACTTTAAAGGGGATTTACTTTTGTTGTTTTTGTTTTTGTTTGTTTTTTTTAATTCATAAAGTAAATTTATTATTCTTACTTGTTACTATTATTAAAATTATTCTTTTTTATTAGCTTGACTAAGAACACACAAAGCTGAAGCAAAATAAATTATAAATAATCTAATTTCATCTAAATAATCCCCTGGAGCGCTGGTATTGTAATTTAAATCTAAGTAACCAAAATTATTCAAAAATAAAGGAGCAAACACTAAAAATAATAAAGCTAATAAACCTAAAGTAATATATAAAGAATAAGTAGTAATTATACCAGTATCTAATTTAGCTAAATTTTTACCAGTATTATTAAAATAGTTAGATAAACCATAAGGTCCTAAGAATTCTATTGCACCTCTATCAATTTCTTTAGAGATAGTATATCCTAATTTAAATCCATTAGTAATAAAATATTGGTTATAAATAGTATCAAAAAAATATTTTCCATTTAAGAAAGTATATAGACTTTTTCCTATGCCTATATAATTTATATTTATAGAATTAACCCTCTTATCTACATAATTATAATTATCAATCCCATTCCCATTTAAATTCCAATTCCAATTAAACTTAAAATTAATTAACAAAATAGGTTGTACGTGGTACAAATAGATAGCTAAGGCTGCACCAGATAAACTTAAAATTGCAGGTAATAATTTAATTATAGGATTTAAAGAGAATTCCGCTTCCACTAATGAAATATTATTAGGATGTGTAAATACAGAATTAGCCCAAAAGTCAGTCCCCAATCCCACAAATAAATCAGAAAAAATGAATCCAAAGAATATACTAAAAATAGCTAAAATTAATAATGGAATAATAACAGCTATTTTAGACTCATGAGAATTTAAATAAGATTCTTTATTTCCTTGAGGTGTAGTTAAAAAAACTAAACTTATTAATCTAAAACTATAAAAAGCAGTTATACCTGCCGTAATAGAACCTAATATATAAGCATACATTCCACTAAAACTATATTGACCATAAGCTAATTCTAAAATTAAATCTTTACTATAAAATCCTGTTAAAAAAGGAGTAGCTAATAAACTTAAAGAACCAGTTAACATTACTGAGTAAGTAAAAGGTAAAAATTTGATTAAACCTCCCATTTTTCTGACATCTTGCGATTGTAAAATTAAATTTGCATGGTATAAATTAAAAAGCTCATATCTTTTTAGGATACTACCTATTATCAAAACTACGGAGTAATAGAAAGGGGGTCTGAAATATTTAATTAAATGCTTTCAATTTATTATTTAAAGATTTAATTTGAGTTAAACCCTCTGGAGTTAAATAAAACTTATTTTCTATTAAAGGAAGTATCTCTTTTCAAATTTCAATTTTTGTTTAATTTTGAAATTTACTCCTATTAAAGGGTAAGATTAAAAATGAGATGAAATATAAACAAGGTCCTCTATATTAAATACTTTTCAATCAACTACGCTATTATATTTTTAAAATTAAATACCTCCCTTCCTGTGCTTTTACTTTAATCTAAAAGCAACTTTTGCCGGCCGCGCCTTAGTTTGTATTCTGAATGACCTCTTGCTTGTCTAAACAACAGTTGTTTAGACAAGCACAGGCTACAAATAAGAACGCAGAACCTATGCTCGTAGCCTTTCACCACAACAGGGCAAAAGGGGAGGCAAAAGTCCACTAAAAAAAGTTTCGGATTTTATATAATAATAGTTTTTATCTTTATCTAGCTTTTAAACCTATTGATAACCAAACACTAACATGATTATTTTTGTGTTGTTTTTTGTTTTTGTTTTTATAGTATAGTTATATATAAAGAACCATCTCCTTCTATAAATCCACTAATCCAATAAGAATTTAATTTATTATTCTCAGGTTTATATTCTATTCTATCTAAATAGCCTTAAGAGACACAATTTGGATTAATCCATTCGGTGTTAAATGTTTTTTATTGTTTAATAAACTTATATTTTTTGACCACAAATCAAAATCTATTGATTTAACACTTTGTAAAGGATATTTGTTTGTTTTCTTAATTGAGGGATAATAAATTTATTAATATCTCTTAAACTAACAACACTATAACGACAACTATTTTTTTGTAAGGTTTTTACTAATTGTACCTACTCCAAAAACAAATGCTAAAGCAAAACAAAGATAGTATTTTTAACAATAAATCAATATCTTTCAAATGAAGTTCTAAAATAAACCTTGCTTGTACCTCATATCTAATAGTATTTATTCTTTTTGATACTGATACTTTAAAACAACCCTCCGCCTTTTGCTTTTGTTTTTATTCTTATTGACCTATTGGATGTAGGTCTTTGACCAACATCCATTACCCTCGCTTGCGCTGCTGTTGTTATGGGCAAAAGGGCATAGGCTACAAATAATAACGCAAAAGCAAGAGATCTGTAAAACCTGATATAAACCAGGGATTAGGTTTTAAAGGAAGTATTGAATTTTTAGTTACTTGTGTGTAAATTTGGCATGAATAGGCTCTTTTTTGAATATGAATATTACTAGATAACTTATTATTATAAAAATTTTTATGATTATAATTTAAATTATTAAATACTTTAGCAAAGTTTAACTTTTATCCTCACAGCTTTATATTATATCACCGCATTGAAACCTATTTTTGTGTGTTTGCTTTAGCATTTGTTTGTTTTTTGTTGTTTTTTTTTACAATATTATTATATATAATAGACTAATTTTATAGGTTTTTCATACTTTCGTACGGGGTCTGACTATATCTTAATTCTACACTTATAAGCAAGTTACTTAATTTAATTCGAGATAGTTAATCCCGTGTAGACACTATTACCTTTTAGTCGATGCGCTTTTATCCTTAATAAAATTAGGCAAAGCACTTGTTTTTAATCTGACTTTTGCATTTTACTTTTGCCTCTCTTGCTTGTCTAAACAACTCTGGAGCTCCGCGTCCCTTGTGTTCTTATTTTGACTTTGTTTATTCTTATTTGAAGACTAAAAATAAGAACAACGCACAGGCAAAAGGGGAAGCAAGGGTCAGAGGCAAGAGTTGTTTAGACAAGCAAGAGTTGTTTAGACAAGCACAACTCAAAATAAGAACAAAGCACAAGTAAAAATAAGAACAAAGGGACGCGGAGCTCCAGAGGCAAATGTTTTAAGACTAAAATAAGAACTTTTGTTAATCCTAATCTTTATATTTTTTTAAACCAAATACGTATAAAAATTTTATTAAGGAACTTAGTTCCGCGAAGATCCATTTATCTTTCGATCATCTTAAGTCTCGTTACATCGGTATTTTAATCCATAGATAGATAATTACTCTATCGTACTTTCAAAAGTTACCCTTTTACTCGCTGTAACTTAAGTTTTAGGAATTGCCCGGAGTTTGGTAATATTACAACATTATATCTTGTTGATCGGCAAATGAATGGATTACTGCCTATTTCTTGATCTACTCCTGAGTTCAGGCATGATTTAAATCATTTAATTCAATTTTTAGAATGAGTGTTAATCTTCTAAGCGATGATTTAAATCTCTTAAAATTAATAAAGAAAAATAGCTTTAACTAGATAATATAATTAAATTAATCTAAAATAAGTAAACAATTTCATATATTTAATAATTTAAGGTAGATACTCAATATATTACTATATTGTTGGGACCATATCTTAGTTATGTAAATTATAAAAATTTTTATATGATTTCAATGAAAACCGTTCTTCTATCATTCATAGATGATTTAATTTGAATAACTTCTTTATATTTATTTTTATGTTCTTTGTTCTCAAAATAATTTAAAACTTCCCTTCAATCTTTAGAATCTAAAAACTTACTAGTAAATAAAGGGTATTTTAGTAAATAAATTTTTAAAACTATATTACCAGCTAAACTAGTAGTTCTAATTCAGTGTTGAGGATTTTTAGACTTAGATTTAGTTTCTTTAACTTGACATAGTAAATAAATACTAACCATGGTAATACATTAAAATTATTATTACCATCTAAATCAATTAATTTTTGGCTTTGGGATATTTCTAAAGAACAAGCTATTCTTTTTAATATGTTTTTTGTTTTGCTTTAGCATTTGTTTTTTTTCTTATCAGTAGAAACTCAGACAGAAAAAGTCCCTCAGCATCAATGAATCCAGATAGTCAAGCATTTGAATTTAAAGGAGTTAAATCTAAAGGGTATTTATTAATATCATATCCTTTATTATTAAGATAATCTATTAACTTATTTAATTTATAAATTTTGGGAGTTCTTATATAACCGTTTATAATATTAATAAATTTTAATAAATCAACTAAATTTGATATTCGATAAGTATATGCATTTTTACCTTTAACTTTATAAATATGACCTATATCTAATTTCTCTTGTATTATAGAAATTAAAGAAAAATCTTTAGAATTAAATGTTAAAGTTATCATAGGATATATAATTTTATTCATTTTATCCCTTTCATTTATAGGTCTTCAAAGGTCTTCAAATACACCCATCACCCTCAAATAAACCAGCTAAATATGAACTAAATTTTTGATTTATAGTTCTAAAACTTTTCTTCACTACCGTTCCTAGTGCTTGTTTTGCTTTAGCATTTGTTTGTTTTTTTTAAGGAATATTTAATTCTCCTTGAGCCAAAGTCGCCACTGTCCCTGTGCTTTTTCTTTGGCATGTAACGAATGAAAAATTAAAGTTATTAATTAATAATACAGATGAGTTTAGATCAAATGAAGAACTATTTTTAAAATCTAAGAAAAACAAATTTATAATTATAACTTCCTGCGTGTGGCCTCTAAGGATCTCTAATAGTTTATATCTTAAATTTCCTTTTGATTGTCCTGTTTTTAATACTTTAGTTATAGTTTTATACAGGAGTTCCCAAAATATAGCAGGATTTATAGCAAGCACATTAATACCAGCTCCTAAAAATAATAATGCTTTGTTTGAATAGGTCTAATTTTACAATTTTTCCCCTCATAAGAACCGTACGTGCGACTTTCACCGCATACGGCTCAATCTTTATAAACAATTGCTTGCTTCGCTACTTGTATTATATACAAGGAATAGCTTCTTTAAATTCAAGTGAAACAAGCTAGCAAAGCTAATAATATATATAATTTTTTGTGGTTTTGTTTTTTTTTAATGATTTTAAATAATACTTATTTTCTAATAATATGTTTTTATCTAACATAGAGTTTAATTTTTTATGGCCTATTTTTAATTCTTTCAGAGCTAAGGTAGTACTTTTAAATTTCTGGACTTCAATTAATTTTGGATCTAATAGTACGATTGATTTAGATTTTTTGAATTTAGTTATATCACTCATTGGGGCTCTTTTATAAACGGTTCCCTTAGATTTTAATCTTTTCCACTGTAACTTAGCACCTTCATACAAATTTTTGATTGTTTCTAAAGTTCTTTTTTTACCGTAGTAATGATGCTTTTCACCTAATTTACCTAAACTAATATTTTTCCTATGTTCCTCAGTTAAAATATGACCTTTTTTTGCTAAACTTATTAAAAATTTAGACTGTAAAGTATGTTTATTACCTTTTCAACTGGTAGAAAATTGGGATAAATTTAAAGTATTTTTACTATAAAAAGGACAATGAAATAAAACATCTAACCAAAATTGTTCTCTATTTAGAAGAACTTCATTATTATCTATAATTTCAATAATTTGAAATCCAAAATTATACCAAGAATATTTATTGACACAACTATAAAATTTAGGATGCTTATTATTTTTGTAAGATTTATAATGAGTATTAAATCTTCTTTTAAATTAATAGCAGAACCTATATAACATTTAGAGGGTGCGCTAGCGACTCTAATAACAAAAATAAATAAATACCTGAACCTAAATTCATTAAAGACTTATTAATGAATTCATAATTTTTATCAACATTAATAAAATTTAAATTAGGTTTGGCTAAAGGAAAATTAAAATTACAATGACAGTTTAAATCATTAAAATTTAAAGTAGAAAATTTATTTATTCCTTGCGAAGCTAGACCTTTTTTAAAATATAAATCATATATTTTATTTTTCCTACTTTTTTATGTTTTTTTTAGCTCATAACCAACAAATTTTATGTATGTAATTTATGATAAATCTTAAAAATTTATTATTAAAATTACGTTTTTTATTATATTTATTAATTATTTTTTGAAATCTATATAATATAACCTCTATAGATAGATTAGATTCAAGTATATTATTACAATCTTTTGTTGTTTTTGTTTTTTTTTAATCATTAATTGAAGTTATATAATATATATATATACAATACTTTATAAAAACAATATCTAATTCAGCATTCTCACGAATTGGTTAAATATAACCTATCCTTGGCATTACCCGAGGCTTTAGCTTGGTAGATTATCCTGCACATAATCTGTATAATTTTATTATTCTAAAACTATCCATTAAAATGGTAAAATAACAATTACTTGTATTTAAGTTAATATTTTTGTAGATACAATTTTTTATTCACAATTATATCTTTAAACTTATTTTGGGATAAATTTAATTCTTTCAAAGTTACCCCTACCCCTGGGAATGTTTTTATGGTATTACCATTAATGTCAGTCATAATTATAGGTTTATATGTCAGTCATAATTATAGGTTTATATTTTTTATATGAAAATTTGAAAGAAGGATGATTTTTTAAAGCTAAAGATATTTTTAAATTAGTTTCTTCTGATTTAGGTTTATTTAGCCTTCAATAAGGCCCTTGCTTATATTTAATTTTTGTATCTCTGATTTTCTCTTTCCTTTCATTAATTCACTTATCAAATTTGTGGTTTTTTCACTATGTTTATAATTTAACCTATTATTCCCTAATTTAAGTAAATTTAAAATATTATCTCGCAATGCGAAATCATTAAACATTTTATTTAACCAAATATTTTCTTTTTCTCTTAAAATAGTTTTATTTTTGTCTAACTCTACTACTAGAAAACCAAATTTAGACCATTTATATTTTTTAACACAACTGTAAAATTTAGGATGAATATTATTTTTTAAACTATTTCTATAATGAACCATAAACCTTTTTCTTAAATTAATAGTAGAACCTAAATAACATTTAGAAGGATTATCTAATAACCAAAATAAATATATACCTCCTGAATTTAAAGAATTTAATTTTATAGAAATATTTTTATATTCTTTTTCAACATTGTTAAATTTTAAATCAGGTTTAGCTATATTAAATATAGCTTTTAAAGTATCTGTAGCTACGCTAGAAGTTAGTATATTAGGTGAATTATTAAAACAATTATCTTTCTTAATTATCCTCTCCCTTGACCGGTTTGGACTGGCATGGGGGTCCCTGAATAGATAGCTCCAGGGAGCCGGGTTATAATATAAATTATATAATTTAGTTTTGCCTACTCTTCTATGTTTTTTTGTAGCCCATATTCAGCTTCTTTTGTGTATAAAATTTTTCATAAATCTTTTTATTCTATAAGAATTTCTCCCTGACGCTGTAACTAATGTCTGATTAATTAATTTAGCTAAATCCAATATAATTTTATTATGAGACTTATTTAATTTAAATAATTCTTTACATTTTTTTTTAAATTTTTTAATTATTTCACCATCCCCCCGAGCCTGGTAGGGGCAAGGGTTATTATTAGTATTATTACTAATTAATAATAATTCCGAGATTTGTGGCTCGAAGCCTAACCAATTATTAGTATCTACACTTAACAGATAACCTAATAAAAACAAATATCCTAGGTTTATTAACTTTATAATCCCCCCAGCGGTAGCGTTCGGGACAGGGTAAAATTTTCTTAAATAATTATTTAACAGATTCTGCTTACCAACCTTCAACATTTTCACAATTTTTACAATAATATTATTGTATGAGGGTAAGATTCTCTCTATTCTGCATTTATTCTTTATATGATGAACTTTTATATAAAAACTTATAAAATTTGGTCCTTTATTTATCTTCTCCTGAATAAATATATCATCTGACCTGTAAAGGTATATAGAATAAAAATTTTCAATCACGTTATTGCAGTTTTGATAAGAGTTCACTCTCGTTAATCTTTCTCATCTTAAATATAATTTAAATTTTGATCATATACTCGTCCTTATATGTTCATTAAATATATTCTTTAAATCAGGACCGTATTTAAAATGAAAATGCCTATGTTGTCATACGAAGAA
>Ga0137418_10006885_pt1 | contig 10442 bp, 10 predicted proteins | sample CZODoug3_1_2_16f_FD_122242 | JGI IMG/M metagenome (GOLD analysis project Ga0137418, IMG submission 122242) | Vadose zone soil fungal communities from Angelo Coast Range Reserve, California, USA - CZODoug3_1_2_16fungal (Hybrid Assembly) | ecosystem: Environmental > Terrestrial > Soil > Vadose... | reverse complement strand
GCACGGGCGCTGGGGGCGGTGGGGGTGGCGGTGAGTACCAGGAATGCGCTGCGAATAGCGCGGCCGCGGACTCGCCTCCGGCGACGCGATTGGCCAGTGCGGTTACGCTCGGTGCGGCCAGCCGGGCGAATGTAGCTCCGGAAGACGCCGCGTGCACGCGCGAAGAGCCCTTGGAATTGGCCGCCTCGACAGTAGAGTCCGAATCGGCCGGCCCGAAGACGACGTACGCAATCACCGCGAGGGCGATGATCATGAGCACCCGTGTTCGCGCCGAGGCCATCATTTCTCGCTCTCGGCGTGCACAAACACCACGAACCGGACATCCGCGCTGACCAGGGTGTCACCCACGACCTTGCGCTGAATCTGCAGTTTGTCCAGTGCCGCGGCAGGCACCGTGGTCAGGGTCCGGTTGATGAAGTCGCGCACGGCGGGATATTGCGCCTTTACCGGGAAGTCCAGCTCGTAGCGCGCAACTGCGCCCGCGGACGCCACGTTGTAGGTGTATTGACCCTTCGCGAGCTCGACGCCTGCTGCGTTCGCCTGTTGGAGTACCTGGCTGAGAATCGCCGGCATGGCCGCTCGAGTCGGCAATTGCGCTACCACCTTGATCAATCCCTGTTCGGGCGTGACCGTCGCTCGGGGCCGGTGCTGCGCCCGACTGATCTCGGCGTTGAGATCCTGGTTGGCGTCGGTGCGCGTGATGCACGCCTGCGTGAGCTTCACACTGGTGACCTTCTTGTCGCGGATCAATTGCGCGGCCTCTGCGACGCCGACCTGGGTCAGGTCGGACGGGCGCTGGGCCGTGCTCACACACGAAGGCGCATGATGGCTGTCCGCCCCGGGATCCGAGACTACGGGCTCCCATCAGTGACCGATCAATCTGCGTAGGAGCTCCGACCCGTTTTCCCAGACAACGAGCGCGACACCCATGAGGCTCTCGCCGGCGATCCAGCCCGAGGCCACGGGGAAGGTGAATTCCTCCGCCCATCTCGGGTTCTTCTTTTCGATCCACCAGCCGAGCACGCCGCCGACGAAAAAGAGCAGGCCGTAGTACCAGTGGAAGGTCCACGCGAGGCCGACGCCTGCTGGTGAGGGGATGAGATGCTGGCGCTCCGGGACGATCCTCGGGAGCAGCGACAGGAGAATGCCCACGAGCCCACCGACGACGACGCTCCATATCTTGACGGGCCCGAGGTCTCGAATGCCGTGGGAGAGCGTGACCGCGACCGCGCGCCAGGTTTGCGCCGCGGGTGCCGGGAACTGGTCCGAGCCCAGCACGCTCGCGTCCGGCACGAGGAGTCGAAACGCCAGGACGCTGATGAGCGTCCCGACGAAGATGCCCGCGAACTGGGCGAGGAACTGCTTGCGCGGATTCGCCCCGAGCAGGTAGCCGCTCTTGAGGTCGGTGAGCAGGTCCGCGCTGCTGCTCGCCGCGGCGGCGGTCACGTTCGCGCTCATGAGATTCACGTTCATGTTGCCGGGGCTCAGGACGCCGAACGCCAGCTGCGTGATCTTCCCCATCGCACCGACCGGCGTCGTGTCGGTCTCGCCCGTGACGCGGCACGCGACGAGGGCGAGCACGAACGAGAGCACCACCGCCACCGCCGTCTGCCAGTACGGCATTCCGAAGGCGAGGTGGCCGAGCCACGCGAGCCCGACGAAGCCGGCGATCTGGCCCCCGATGAACCAGGAGGCCGGAGTCTCGATCGCGGCCATGGGATCGTCGGCGTTCTTCCGCCCGCCGCCGAGCATCGTCCCGATATCGGTGAGGGCGCGCAGCGCCGTTCGCCACTCCAGAGCGAAGGAGAGCAGGCTCGAGGTCACCATGCACGCCACGCCGCCCCAGAGCGTCCACTGCACGACGGTCCCGTAGCCTCCGCCCTCGATGAGTCCACGGTGCTGGAGGATGGGCGTGAAGATCATCCAGGCGGTGACGCTCCCCAGGAGCATGCTCCAGCACACGCGGAGGCCTGTGATGGCGCCCGCGGCGATGAACATCGGCTCCCAGGACAGCATCACCGTTCTCCCCATCCACGCGGGGCCGAACACCCGCTGGTTCAGCGCGGCCACCCAGCTCGTGATCATGAAGGGCGCCAGCTTGCCGCTCACCAGCACGAGGCCGTCGGCCCAGAATTTCGTGCCGATGGCCAGGGCGCCCGCCCACGCCAGGGCCCGGGCCGAGCGCATCCCCGTGTCGCCGACGGCGTGGAGGGCGCGAAGAGTCTCGGCCGCCGCGATGCCGCTGGGAAAGCGCAGCTGCTCGAGGTTGATCATCTGGCGCTTCATGGGCACGGCCATGGTCACCCCGAGCACGGAGAGGAAGAACACCCACGCGATCATGGTGGGCAGGGGCAGCGTGCTGTCGTTGAGGAGCATGTAGGCGGCGAAGGCGGAGATCAGGGTGCCGCCCGTCGAGTACCCCGCCGAGCTGGCGGTGGACTGCATGCAGTTGTTCTCGAGGATGGTCATGGGCGTGCGGGCCAGGCCCATCCGATAGAGCGCGGTCCAGATCGCGTAGGAGAGAATGCACGCGGTGATGGCCACCCCGAAGCCCCAGCCCGCCTTGAGCCCGATGTACAGATTGGTGAGGGAGAGCAGGCCGCCCAGCACCGAACCCATGGCGACGGCGCGCCAGGTGAGCTGGAGCATGCTGTCGCCGCGCCCGCGGTAGACGTGCTCGTACCACTGGCGCTCGATCTCCTCGGGCGTGCCCTTGAATCCCTGGACGGGCAGCGCGGGAAGCTCGTGGACGGCGGGCGGGGTCAGAGAGCTCTCAGGGGGCATGCCGTCCCGACGCGGACCGATCGAGCGGCCCGGAATCAGGCCGGGCGAGCCCGGGCCACGATGAAGAGACGGCGGAAGGGAAAGAGCGTGCGGCCATCCGGGCGACGCGGATAGGCGCGCGCGACCAGCTCGGCGTAGTGGGCCTCGAAGCGGCTCCGCTCGGGCTCCTCGAGGGCGGCGAGGAGTGGCCTGAGCCACGTGCCCTTGGTCCACTCCTTGACGGGATTGTCGCCCTCCATCACCTGGAGATACTCGGTCTCCCACATGTCGAGGGTGGCCGCGCGCGGGGCGAGGAGACCGTAGTAGAAGGCCGGCTCCGCCACCGGCGCGGGGCGGAGCAAGGGCTCGAGCTTGGCGCGCCAGGGCCCGTTCCGGGCCGCCTCGCTGATGGACGTGTGCGAGACCGCGGAGAAATTGCGAGGGAGCTGCACGGCGAGCACGCCCCCGGGCGCCACCGCAGAAAACAGCGCGGGAAAGAGCCGCTCATGGCCGTCGAGCCAGTGGAGGGCGGCGTTCGAGTAGATGATGTCGGCCGGCTTGGGCGGCCGCCACGAGGCGAGGTCCGCGCGCTCCCACGTGATCTCCGGCGCGACGGCCGCGGCCTTGTCGAGCATTTCCTGGGAATCGTCCACGCCGGTGACGCGCGCGCCCGGCCAGCGCTCTTTGAGCATCCGCGTCACGTTGCCCGCGCCTGCGCCCAGGTCGACGATGTCGGCCGGATCGTCGAAGTCGATCCGGTTCAGGAGATCGATGGCGGGGCGCAGGCGCTGATCGGCGAACTTCAGATACTGCGCGGGGTCCCAGGCCACGACGCCCTCCTTTCGCCCTCAGCCCTTGACGGCCCCGGCCGAGAGCCCCTGGATCAAGTGCCGCTGCAGATACGTGAAGAGGATGGCCACGGGCACCGTGCTGATGATGACCCCGGCCGAGAGCTGGCCCCACTGGATCTCGTACTGGCCGACCATGAAGAGCAGGCCGGCGGAGAGCGTGCGCATCTCCGTCTGCGAGGTGAAGGTGATGGCGAAGAGCAGCTCGCTCCAGGACGCCACGAAGGCGAAGATCGCGGTGGCGGCCACGCCGGGCGCGGCCAGGGGCAGGACGACTCGACAGAGCGCGCCGAACCGATTGCATCCATCGAGCATGGCGCTCTCCTCGAGCTCGAGCGGAATGGACTCGAAGTATCCCACGAGCATCCACACGGTGAAGGGCACCGTGAAGGAGAAGTTGGAGTAGATCAGGGCCTGGTAGGTGTCGATCAGGCCGAGGGCATACCACTGCGAGAGGAGCGGGGCGATGAGGAGGACGGCGGGAAACATCTGGGTCGCCAGGAAGATCAGCAGGAAGGTCTGGCGCCCGGCGAACCGGAAGCGGGCCAGGGCATAGCCGGCCAGGATGGACACGAGCGTGGTCGCCACCATGGTCACCGACGAGACCCAGAGGCTGTTGGCGAAGAAGCGGCTGAAGGGCGTGAGCTTGGACGTCCACGCCTCCACGTAGTTCGCCACGCTGAGCGAGGCGGGCAAATAAACGATGGGCGTCGCGTAGAGCTCGGCCCGCGTCTTGAAGGACGCGAGGAACACCCACACGAACGGCAGCATGGCGAAGAGGGTGAGGGCAGCCAGGCCCAGCCAGAGCACGGGACCGCCCAGCACACGCTCGGCGAGGTCACGCCCGGGCGCCCGCCTCATGTCGTGCTCTCCAGGCCGCGGGTGATCCGCAGGTAGAAGATCGTGAAGCCGAGCATGATGAGCAGGAGGACGACGGAGAGGGTGGCGGCATAGCCGAAGTCGAGGTTCGAGTAGGCCTGCATCAGCGTGTACGTCGACGTGATCTGAGTGGCATTGGCCGGCCCGCCGCTCGTCATGACGAAGATGAGGTCCGCGTAGTTGAAGGTCCACACGATGCGCGTGGCCGTGGCGACCACGATGATGGGGCGCAGCATGGGCACCGTGATGTGCCAGAACCGCTGCGTCACGGAGGCGCCGTCCACGCGCGCCGCCTCGTACAGCTCGGTGGGAATGGCCTGGAGGCCGGCCAGGAGCATGATGGCGAAGAAGGGGACGCCGCGCCAGATATTGGTCAGGATCACCGCGGGCATGGCGAGGACCGGGCTCGAGAGCCAGGCCACTCGCTCCGTCATCACTCCCAGCCGGCTCAGGACGTCGTTCAGCAGGCCGTAGTTCGGCTGATAGATGAACTCCCAGATCAGGGCCACCACCACGCCGGGAATGATCCAGGGCAGCAGGGTCAGGGTGCGGACGAGAGACCGGCCGCGAAAGGCCTGGTGAAGGAGGAGGGCGGCCGCGAACCCCCCCAGGAACTGGAAGGACACCGACCCGAAGACCCACAGGAAGGAGTTCCAGAGGGTCAGCCAGAAGACGTCGTCGTGGAGAAGGCGCGCGTAGTTGGCCAGTCCCACGAAGCCGTACTCCTGCGGCTTGATGAGCACGTGGTTGTAGAGGCTCATCTGCATCGCCTTGAGGATGGGGAACAGCACGGTGCCGCCAAGGGCGATGGCCACGGGCAGCAGATACAGATAGCCGGTGAGGAGCTCCCGGGCGCGGCGCGACAGGAGCGGCCGCGCCACGGGAGCCGCGAGGGTCGCTTCGCGGGCCATGCCTACGTCATGTTCTTCGTGAGGACCTCGGCGAACTTGTCGAGGAACTCCTTGGCGGTGAGCTTCCCGACCAGGGCCTGCTGGAAGAGGGGCACGCCTTCCGAGTCGATCTTGCCGCCCCACCCCGCGTAGGCGAGGTAGGGGCTGACCATGGAGAAGGGGAACGACTTGAGGAAGCCCTGGTACGCGGGGTCGGCGGTGAACTCCGGGCGGTCCGCGAGGCTCTTCCGCGACGGCAGCAGCCCGAGCCCCTTCGTGTACATGAGGTTGGGCTCGTCCTCCATGAGCCACGACATGAAGCGCCAGGCGCCGTCGCGGCTCTTTCCCTTGTTGAACGCGGTGAGCGTCTCGGAGAAATAGAAGGACGCGCGCTTCTTGGCGGGACCGAGCGGCAGGGGCACCGTGGAGAAGTTCTTGTCGCCCACGAAGCCCTTCTGCTCCTCCGCGGAGCCCGAGTTGTGGATATAGGTGTTGGTGATGCCGCGCCCGAAGCCCTCCACGATCCCGCGCCAGCCGTCGGTGGGCACGGAGGGCGGGCAGACCTTGTGCTTGCGGAAGAGATCCAGGTACCAGTCGAGGGCCTCGGCCGCTTCCTTGGAGTTGATGACGACCTTGCCGTCCTTCAGCACCTGGGCGCCGTTGGCGTACATGAACTCCGTGGCGTAGAGCACGGCCCAGGTCCCCTGCCCGCGCATGCCGAAGCCGTACTGGTTCTTGTCCGGCTTGGTGAAGGCCTTGGCGGTGGCGAGGAAGTCGTCGAAGCTCCAGTCGTCCTTGGGCGCCTTGATCCCGTACTCCTTCAGCCGATCCGTCCGGTAGTAGACCCCGTCATTGGTGACGACCCAGGGCAAGGAGGCGATCTTGTTGTGGACGGTGACGGTCTGCCAGGCGAGGGGCAGCACGTCCTTGTAATGCTTCCACTCCTTGGCCTTCGCGGTGAGGTCCTCCACCGCTCCCATGCCCTCGAACTCGCCCACCCAGTTGTCCCAGACCTGGCAGCAATCGGGCGGATTGCCGGCGGCGATGGAGGTGATGAGCTTTTGCCGGGCCTGCGCCTGCGGCACGAATTCCAGCTTCACCTCGAAATCCTTCTGCGCCTGGTTGAAGCGCTGGACCAGTGACTCCACGAGCACATTGCGCTTGGGCTCGGGCACGCTGAACTGGAAGCGCACGGGTGCGGCGCCCCACGCTCGGCGCGGTCTGATGAGGGGCTCTTCCCACCAGGCGAGGTCCGCCGCCGCGAGGGCGCCGGTGGCGGCCATGGTCTTCAGGAGCTGTCGGCGCGAGAGGATGCGACGCTCGTCCATTAGGTTCTCCTCCATGAAATTTCTCGACCTTCTCTCGACCCGGTATCTTAGCTCAACTCGCGGAAATCCCTCTCCCCGCTGGGGGAGAGGGTCGCCGCTCGAGCTGAGGCGCTGCCGAGCGGCGAAGCGGGGGCTGAGATAGTCCGGGGGGCGGGTCAGCTCGCTTATGGACCCTCGAGCACCATGAGCCGATAGGCCTCGGCCGCGGCGAGGCCGCGAGACTTGCCCTGCTCGCGGGCCCACGCGGTGATCATGTCGGCGGGATCCCACTGGCCCATCTGGCTCTTGTGGGCGCGCAGCGCGGCCAGCTTCACATCGAGGGTCTCCGCGATGTCCACGTAGGTATCCGGCCGCTCCGCGCCGTGGATGTAGACCTGGCGCACCTCGTGCGGCTCGAGCCCCTCGGCCAGCAGCTCGGGAAAGATCAGACGGGTGCCCGCGGACGGGAACACCGCGTCGAGCGCGACATCGGAGGCGACCCGATGATCCGGGTGGTTCATGTAGGTGGTGCCGTAGAAGCGTACGGTGGGATCGCCGGTCAGCACCACCTCGGGACGATGGCGGCGGATCAGGCGCGTCAGGTCGCGGCGCATGGCGATCGACGGCTCCAGCATGCCGTCCTCGTAGTCGAGGAAGATCGTCTCCTTCACGCCCAGGATCCGGCAGGCCTCGCGCTGCTCGTCTTCCCGGATCGACACCAGCGCTTCGCGCGTCATGTCGAGCGGGGTGTACTTGTTGGAGCCAGCGCCCCCCCGCGTGATGCAGACCGCGACGATCTCGCAGCCGGCGCGCGCCCACTTGGCCAGCGTGCCGCCAACCGTGAACTCCTGGTCGTCCGGATGCGCGTGGATGCTCATGGCCCGCTTCGGCGCGGGCGGCTCGCTCGGCTTCTTGGCGGGCATGGTGTGGGAGCCGCGCTAGCGCGCGAGCGCGTCCCAGCAGACGCGCGCCATGCGGCCGATCACGCCGTTGGCCGCGGTGAAGCCGGGGGTGCCGTCGGGCAGGGCGGCGGGCACGCGGTCGGTGTAGGCGGTGAGGATGAAGAGCGGCCGGTCGCCCTGGTAGACGATGCCCGCGTCCATGAACCCGCGCGACCCGGTGCCGGTCTTGTGCGCGATCTTCGTGCCGAGGGGGAGCTGCGAGGGCAGGCGCGCCTTGAGCTTCTGCCAGGAGAGGATGTCGAGCGCCAGCCGGCAGAGCGCAGGGGTCACCCCCATGCGCGTCGCCGCCGCCTCATCCTCCGCGCCCTTGAGGATGAGCTCCAGCAACAGCCCCTGGTCGTTGGGTGTCGTGCTGGTGACCTGATCGAGCGCGTGGTCGGGGCCGAGGCGCGGGGGAATGCCGAAGCGGTGGATGGTGCGCGTCATGCCGACCGCTTCGCAGAGCCGCTGGATCTCGCCGAGGCCGACCAGGTCCACCACGAGCCCGGTGCAGGTGTTGTCGCTGACGATGATCATCATGACCAGCGCGTCGCGGAAGGTGATCGAGAAGCCGGGCGTCAGGTGCTGGAAGGTACCCGAGTCGTTGTCCTGGTACTTGGCCTCGATGGTGACCTTCTGGTCCAGCGCGAGCTTGCCGTCGTGGACGGCCTTGAGCGCGGCCAGCAGGATCGAGATCTTGCGCGTGCTCGCCGAGGGCACCGGCACGTCGCCCAGCCGATCGGCGCGGGCGCCGGTGGCGAGATCCTTGAGGTACCAGCTCGTCTGGAACGGGAGGGCGTCGCAGAGGGCGTCGAGGCGCGCGGCCAGCTCTTTCATGGCGCTACGCCCCCAGCCCCGGCATGGTGAAGGCGGCGCGCCCCAGCTCGGCGGCCAGCGCCGCGCGCTGCTCCGGAGTCAGGGCCACCAGCGGCGGGCGCACCGTGACCCACGCCGCGTCGCCGCCGTAGCGGGCGATGACCGCCTTGAGGGCGGGGATCATCGGGTAGCGCTGCATGATGCCGCGGATCTCGTCGAGGCGCGCCTGCTGGGCGTCCGCTTCCGGCGTCTGCCATTCCCGGTGGAGCTTCGCGATGGGCCCGGGGTTCACGTTGGCGGTGGCGCTGATGCAACCGGTGCCGCCTCCGCGCATGTTGGCGAGCAGGAAGGTCTCGCTGCCCGCGAACACGTCGAAGCCCCCAGCCGCGAAGGCATCCAGCATCGCCTTGGTATTGTTCCAGTCGCCCGAGCTGTCCTTCACGCCGGCCACGATGCCCGGGTAGGCCTTGAGCAGCCGCTCGATCAGCCCGAGCGTGATCGGCACCTGGGACACCGGGGGGATGTGGTAGACGTACAGGCGTAGCCGCCGGTCGCCGACCCGCTCGATCACCTCCGCGAAGCTCCGGAAGAGGCCGTCGTCGGAGACGCCCTTGTAGTAGAACGGCGGCAGCATCAGCACCCCGCCCGCGCCGAGCTTCATGGCATGCGCGGTGAGCCGCACCGAGTCGGTGAGCGCGCAGCAGCCGGTGCCCGGCATCAGCCGCGCCGGATCGATGCCGCCTGCGACCACCCGGTCGAGCAAGTCGATCTTCTCCTCGGTCGACAGCGAGTTGGCCTCCGAGTTGGTCCCGAACACCGCGAGCCCCACGTCCTGCGACAGGAGCCAGCGGCACTGGCGCACGAAGCGCTCCGGGTCGGGGGACAGGTCGGCCTTGAACGGGGTGACGACGGGGGAGAGGACGCCCTTGATGCGATCGGTCTGGTCGGGTGTGCTCACGCTCAGCGCTCCTTGGCCTGCGAATGGGACGTTACGGCTCCCCATCGTAGCACCGAGTCGTCGCCGGGGGGACGGGAGCCGCGGCGGAGAGATTTTACACGGTCGCGGGACGTTCTTTCCCGACTGGGCGATCCCCCGGGACCGCCAACTCCCGAGAGTGCGGAAGGTTTCGCTCCTGGCACATCGGATGCAGCCGAGGCGGATGCGAGAGGAGACACCCCGATGATGGGTCGCTGGTCGTGCGTCTCGGTCGTCGCTCTTTCCGGTCTGCTCGCGGTCGCCGCGTCGGCCTCCGCGGAGTGCGCATGGGTCCTGTGGTCCCAGGTGCACAATCCGAATCCCGGGCCGTGGACGCTGCAAACCGCGTATCCCGGCATGAAGGCCTGCGCCAGGGCCCTCGACGCGCGGGAGAAGGAAGCCAAGAAGGCGACCTACGTCACCGAGGACGGTCGCAAGATGAGCGGCATCGCCGACCGACGCGCCGAGACCGATCTCTTCCAGCTCTACGGGCGTGATGCCAGCAACGGCGGGGTCGCCTGGCAATGCTTCCCCGATACGGTGGACCCACGCACGGCGAGGGCGAAGTAAGCAGCTAGCGGAGGCCCGGCTCCCAGCCGAGCGCGGTACGCGTCGCCGAGTCGGAACTCATCGAAGACGTCGACCACGAGCGGCGTCGCACCCACTGCGCGAACGGTCGCGGCCCGCTCGGGCGATCGGGTCGTTCCCGTCACCCGATGACCGGAAGCCACGAGAATTCGCACCAGCCGCTGCCCGATGACGCCGCTGGCCCCCGCGACCAGGACCCGCACGAGTGATCCCGGCTACTCCAGCATCTCGATCAGCGGCTGGTCGCCCTGCAGCAGGTATGTCGCGACGAACTCCGCCAATCCTTGAGGGGTGTCGCCAGCAGAGGCCGTCGCTCGATCGCCGGGGGTGCACCCATGACAACTCTTTGGACTGCCCGGCAGGCTGGATCGATTCTCGCCGGGCCGCCAGCTAGCGCGCGGCCAGCTCGGCGACCGACTTCAGCGGGGTGCCGT